>JAESGP010000045.1_pt1 | contig 156491 bp, 133 predicted proteins | sample 9269741 | NCBI WGS metagenome assembly JAESGP01 (sample SAMN15720684, study PRJNA650882) | algae metagenome | isolation source: Desmonostoc vinosum HA7617-LM4 and co-occurring heterotrophs from cave wall | place: USA: Waikapalae cave, Hawaii | collected 2011-05-27 | reverse complement strand
CAGGCTCGGGCTGACCTATCCGCAATATCTCGTGATGCTGGTGCTGTGGGAGCGCGACGGGGTGCCGGTAAAGGACATCGGCGAACGGCTGTTCCTGGATTCCGGTACGCTGACGCCGCTGCTCAAGCGCCTGGAGGCGGCCGAACTGATCAAGCGAACGCGCAGCACCGAAGACGAGCGCCAGGTGCTGATCGCGCTAACGCCCAGGGGCGACACACTACGCGAGAAAGCCCGCGCCGTGCCGCAATCGATCCTCGCAGCGTCGGCGTGTTCGATTGGAGAACTGGTGGGGATAAAGAATGAGATCGTCGCGCTGCGCGATAAGCTGAACAAGGTGTTGGGGGAGTAGGGGAATTAAAGGCGCTTCTTGGCGAAGGCGCGGCCGGAGTGAGATTTTAGATATTTCTCAAATTCGAGCGCTTTGTACTTGTCGGGAAAAGCGCAGTACCAAATCAATTCCCAGGGTTTGAATTTTGCGGTGTGCGCGGATTTTCCCGCATTGTGCTCGGGCAGCCGGCGCTTGAGATCCGAGGTTGCGCCTATGTATTCCTGTTCCGGGAAACTGAGGCTGCGGAGGATGTAAACGTACCACATGATAGTCCGAGAGGTCGCGAAGCTATCGAGCAGGGCTTGCATCAAGCAAAGCTTGGGCGTGGCAGAAATACTGCAATCTTAAGATACATGGATTTTCTTACACTACCAGTCCGTCTTCGCCCTGCGGGCTGCGCCGGGCGCCACTTTCCGCCCTTCGGTCATCACATGGCTGCGCCACGCGAAGGCCAGGGAGAGGTTAGGGATTTATTTGTTATAGCAGCCCGTCTTCGCCCTGCGGGCTACGCCGGGCACCACGCTTCGCCCTTTGAGCATCACGTGGCTGCGCCACGCGAAGCCCAAAGGGCGAAGCGTGGTGGAGCCAGGCGGGATCGAACCGCCGACCTCTTGCATGCCATGCAAGCGCTCTCCCAGCTGAGCTATGGCCCCGTCACAGTCATGCACGGTCTCTCGAACCATGCTTCCGCAAGCCTTGGGCGACCTGCGGGGGAGACCCAGAACACAGTTCTGGATCGATCTCAAGTCTCTTCGTCACCTCCGACGTCACCGATGATGTCGGTCACGTCCTCATCGCCCTCTTCTTCGTCGGCGATGAAGGTCGAATCGTCGTCGTCATCGTCCTCGATGGTCTCGTCGATCTCGATATCGTCTTCGGACTCCGGAACCTGGGCCTTGACCTTGCCGGTATTCTCCTCGGCATCGGCCTCTTCGAGCGAAACCAACTCTTCGGCCTCCGCGGCCTCCGGCATGTCGGTAGCAGCCGCTGAAGCGGCGGCGGCGCGTGCGGCCTCGCCACGGGCGGCCCGCGGCGGCGCAATCGGCGCGATCGGCACAACCTCACCGGTATAGGGCGAAATCACCGGATTCTTGTTCAGGTCGTAGAACTTCTTACCCGTCGTCGGGCAAATGCGCTTGGTTCCGAGGTCGGATTTGGCCACGTGTGGATCCTGGGAATTTCTGAAAAACGGTGCTTCACTTGGCTAGTTGAGGGGCTGCTGTCAATAGCGCTTTGTCGCATTTGACGGCCGCGTGACGTCATGTGGCCCATGTGATACTGCGGCTGCTACTGCGGCCCCCGCAGAGGACACAATCTTGGCCCATTCAGCACCCCCCACCCCGCTGGAATCCCGTTCCAGCGGCGCTCTCACCGGGAAAGTACGCGTTCCCGGCGACAAGTCGATTTCGCACCGCGCCCTCATCCTGGGGGCGCTTTCGGTCGGCGAAACCACCATTTCCGGCCTTTTGGAGGGCGAAGACGTCCTCAATACCGCTAAATCCATGCAGGCGCTCGGCGCCAAAGTGGAGCGGACCGGGCCGTTTGCCTGGCAGGTCAGGGGTGTGGGCGTGGCGGGCTTCGCCCAGCCGGCTTCGCCGCTCGATTTCGGTAATTCCGGTACCGGCTGCCGGCTGGTGATGGGGGCGGTGGCCGGATGCCCGATCACGGCGGTTTTCGACGGCGACGCCTCGCTGCGCTCCCGGCCGATGCGCCGGATCCTTGATCCACTCGAATTGATGGGTGCCAGGGCCGGCGAGGCAAGGGAAGGCGGCCGTCTGCCGCTGACGCTGCACGGCGCCCGCGAGCCGGTACCGATTCTCTACCGGACGCCGGTGGCCTCGGCCCAGATCAAGTCGGCGGTGCTGCTGGCGGGGCTCGCCGCACCCGGCGTTACCACCGTGATCGAGCAGGAAGCGAGCCGCGACCACACCGAACTGATGCTGAAGCATTTCGGCGCCGAGATCGTCTCGGCGAGTGAAGGCAGCCATGGCCGCAAAATCGCGCTGACGGGCCAGCCCGAACTGCACGGCGCCGATGTCGTGGTGCCGGCCGATCCGTCGTCCGCGGCATTTCCGATCGTCGCGGCGCTGATCGTCGAGGGCTCGGACATCGTGTTTTCCGACGTCATGACCAATCCGCTGCGCACCGGCCTTTTCACGACGCTGCGCGAGATGGGGGCTTCGATCGAGGAGAGCGATGTTCGCGGCGACGCCGGCGAGCCGATGGCCACCTTGCGCGTGCGCGCGTCAAAACTCCGCGGCGTCGAAGTGCCGCCGGAGCGCGCGCCGTCGATGATCGACGAGTATCTGGTGCTCGCGGTAGCGGCGTCGTTCGCCGAAGGCACCACTGTCATGCGCGGCCTGCAGGAGCTGCGCGTCAAGGAATCCGACCGGCTGGAGGCGACCGCCGACATGCTGCGCGTCAACGGCGTCAGGGTCGAGGTCGCAGGCGACGATCTGATCGTCGAGGGACGCGGGCATGTGCCGGGCGGCGGCCTCGTCGCCACCCACATGGACCACCGCATCGCGATGTCGGCGCTGGCGATGGGGCTGGCCGCCGACAAGCCGGTCAAGGTCGACGACACCGCCTTCATCGCCACCAGCTTTCCGGATTTCATCCCCATGATGCGTTCGCTGGGGGCGGAGTTTTCATGATCATCGCCATCGACGGGCCGGCGGCATCCGGCAAGGGCACGCTCGGCAAGCGGCTCGCACATCATTACGGCTACCGGCATCTCGACACCGGCGTGATCTATCGCGCGGTGGCGAAGGCGTTGCTGGATGGCGGCCACGACCTCACCGACGAGGCGCGCGCGGTGGCGGCCGCGATAACGCTCGATCCCGATAAGTTTGGCGATCCTGAACTGAAATCGCAGCGCATCGGCGACGCCGCCTCCGTGGTGTCGGCGATTGCCAGCGTGCGCGAGGCGCTGGTCAATTTCCAGCGCCAGTTCGCCGCCGATCCGCCGGGTGCGGTGCTCGACGGACGCGATATCGGAACCGTGATCTGCCCGAATGCCGAAGTGAAGATTTTCGTGGTCGCCGACCCGAAGGTGCGGGCGCACCGCCGGACGCTGGAAGCGCGCGCCCGCGGCGAGGAGGCCGACGAGGCGCTGGTGCTGGCGGATATCCTCAAACGCGACGAACGCGACCGGAATCGCGCCGCCGCGCCGCTGAAGGCAGCCGCTGACGCCCATATCCTCGATAATTCCAATCTCGACATCGAAGGCGGCGTGCGCGCCGCCATCGCCATCATCGAGGCCGTCCGCGCCGGGCGCTGACCGCTGACTTTCGATCTGAATGGCGGGGCGTGTTTCGGCTCCAAAGGGCCATAAATCAGGCATTTCCGCTTGCCGAAAATGGCCCTTGGGGCTATATCCACGGCGTTCCGTGGCCGCCATCGATGAGTTCAGGGCTGTCCGGGCGGGCCGGCCGGAGGTTTGAACCCCCGCCGTCATTGGAGGAAAGCCCGCTCCAGGCTCTTGAAGTCGATACGCTCGCTTCTGGCTCCGGATCAAATCATACGTATCGAACGTGCAGGCATGCTGCCGGCCCGCTGTTGCGCCTCCCGCAACCAGCGGTCGTCAGGTTTTGCGGACCCTGACACTTCACGCGCGATGCGCCCATTAACCCGAATGGCCGGCAATACCGCATCTGGAGAACATATGGCTTCGACTGCTGCTTCTTATAATCCTACCCGCGACGATTTCGCTGCAATGCTGGACGAGTCCTTCGCCGGCGGCAATCTGCAGGAAAGCTCCGTCATCAAGGGCAAGGTGGTTGCAATTGAAAAGGACATGGCCGTCATCGACGTCGGCCTGAAGACCGAAGGCCGCGTGGCGCTGCGCGAATTCGCCGGCCCCGGCCGTGAAAGCGATCTCAAGGTTGGCGACGAGGTCGAGGTGTTCCTCGACAGAATCGAAAATGCGCTCGGCGAAGCCGTGCTGTCGCGCGACAAGGCGCGCCGCGAGGAAAGCTGGGGCAAGCTCGAGAAGGCCTTCAACAACAACGAGAAGGTCCATGGCGTCATCTTCAACCAGGTCAAGGGGGGCTTCACCGTCGACCTCGACGGCGCTGTTGCCTTCCTGCCGCGCTCGCAGGTCGATATCCGCCCGATCCGCGACGTTGCGCCGCTGATGAACAACTCGCAGCCGTTCCAAATTCTGAAGATGGACCGCCGCCGCGGCAACATCGTGGTGTCGCGCCGCACGGTTCTCGAAGAGACCCGCGCCGAACAGCGCCAGGAACTGGTGCAGAACCTCGAAGAGGGCCAGGTGATCGACGGCGTGGTCAAGAACATCACCGACTACGGTGCGTTCGTTGATCTCGGCGGCATCGACGGCCTCTTGCACGTCACCGATATCGCATGGCGCCGGGTCAATCACCCGACCGAAGTGCTCACGATCGGTCAAACGGTGAAGGTCAAGATCATCAAGATCAACCACGAGACCCACCGCATCTCGCTCGGCATGAAGCAGCTCTTGGACGATCCGTGGCAGGGCATCGAGGCCAAGTACCCGCTGAACGCGCGCTTCACCGGCCGCGTCACCAACATCACCGACTACGGCGCGTTCGTCGAACTGGAGCCGGGCATCGAAGGCCTGATCCACGTCTCGGAAATGTCGTGGACCAAGAAGAACATGCATCCCGGCAAGATCGTTTCGACCTCGCAGGAAGTCGAAGTGCAGGTCCTGGAAGTGGATTCGGTCAAGCGCCGCATCTCGCTCGGCCTCAAGCAGACCATGCGCAACCCCTGGGAAGTCTTCGTCGAGAAGTTCCCGGTCGGCTCCACGGTGGAAGGCGAAGTCAAGAACAAGACCGAGTTCGGTCTGTTCCTCGGTCTCGACGGCGACGTCGACGGCATGGTCCATCTGTCCGACCTCGACTGGAAGCTTCCGGGCGAGCAGGTCATCGACAACTTCAAGAAGGGCGACATGGTCAAGGCCGTGGTGCTCGACGTCGATGTCGAAAAGGAGCGCATTTCGCTCGGCGTCAAGCAGCTCGAAGGCGACCCCTTCGCAGAGCCGGGCGACGTCAAGAAGGGCGCGGTCGTGACTTGCGAAGTGCTCGAAGTGAAGGAAGCCGGCATCGAGGTGAAGATCTCGGGCACCGACTTCACCACCTTCATCAAGCGCTCCGAACTGGCCCGTGACCGCAACGATCAGCGCGCCGAGCGTTTCGCCGTCGGCGAGAAGGTCGATGCGCGCGTGATCCAGTTCGACAAGAAGGCCCGCAAGGTGCAGGTCTCGATCAAGGCGCTGGAAGTCGCCGAAGAGAAGGAAGCCATCGCGCAGTACGGCTCCTCCGATTCGGGCGCAACGCTGGGCGATATTCTCGGCACCGCGCTCAAGAACCGCGACAAGTAAGCTTCGGCTTGTCTCAAGCAATCAGGCCCCGGTTTCGACCGGGGCCTTTTTGTTTTTTCTTCCTTCTCCCCTTGTGGGAGAAGGTGGCATAGGCGGCCGATGGCCGCCGTCGCTTAGAACGCCGATGCTTGCATCGGCTATGGCGCCGGATGAGGGTTCTCTCAACGAGCACTCCAGCCGAGAGAACCCCTCATCCGCCTCCGCTTCGCTCCGGCACCTTCTCCCACAAGGGGAGAAGGGAAGAAGAACGGGTCTTGTTTTCTTCATATTGCATCGCAATTGATGTAATCAGATAACGCTTCGGTCACGCTGGGATGCAAAACGTGCGTGACGCTTCAGGAGAAATTCGATGTCGCTCGATTCGGACGTGATCGTCGATCGCCGCAGGATCCGTCGCAAGCTGACGTTCTGGCGGGTCGTGGCTGTCGTGGTGGCGATCGCGGCGATCGTCACCGTCGGGCTGGTCGCCACGCCGGCCGGGCGCGCGTCGCTGACGTCGTCGGGATCGATCGCGCGCGTCAATATCGAAGGGCTGATCCGCAGCGACCAGCAGCGCGTCGAGGCGCTGGAGCGGCTGGAGAAGTCGCAGGCCGTTGCCGTCATCGTGCACATCAATTCGCCCGGCGGCACCACCGCCGGTTCCGAGCAGCTCTACGACTCGCTGGTGCGGCTGAAGGCCAAGAAGCCGGTCGTCGTGGTGGTCGAGGGGCTCGCCGCCTCGGGCGGTTACATCGCGGCGCTTGCCGCGGATCAGATCGTGGCCCGGCAGAGTTCGCTGGTGGGCTCGATCGGCGTGCTGTTTCAATTTCCCAATTTCACCGAGCTTTTGAAGACCGTGGGCGTCAAGGTCGAGGAGGTGAAGTCCTCGCCGCTGAAGGCTGCGCCCAACGGCTTTGAGCCGACCAGCCCGGAGGCGCGCGCCGCGCTCGACGCGCTGGTGAAGGATTCCTACGCCTGGTTCCGCGGCCTCGTGAAGGAGCGGCGCGGCATGGACGATGTGCTGATCGAAAAAGTTGCGGACGGGCGGGTTTTCACCGGCCGCCAGGCACTGGAACTCAAGCTGGTCGATCAGCTCGGCGACGAAAAGACGGCCGTTGCCTGGCTTGTGGCCCAGAAGAAGATCAAGAGCGATACGCCGGTGCGCGATTTCAGGCTGACCCCGCGGTTCGGTGACATGACGTTCCTGCGCACGGCGGCTTCCGTCGCATTCGATGCGTTCGGCCTGAGTTCCATCGCGCGCCAGATCGAGCAGGCCGGCGTCGTGCAGGCCGTCGATCAGCTCAGCCTCGACGGGATGCTCGCTCTTTGGAGGCCCGCCGCGCCCAATTGATGCGCTGCGGCTGCCGCGAATCGAAACCTCCCGCACTGCGAGTGTTGCCGCCGTGCCTCTTTCGGCCGCCTGTCGGCCTGTTCGCGCCGGCCAAAATTGATTTAGCGGCTTGACAGATCAAGGTATTTTCACGGAAATGGATATCCGCACGATCCCGGATCCCAATTTCGATGATCAAATCCGAACTTGTTCAGCGCATCGCCGAGCACAACCCGCACCTTTACCAGCGGGATGTGGAGAACATAGTGAACGCGATCCTCGATGAGATCGTCGCAGCGCTGGCGCGCGGCGACCGCGTCGAACTGCGAGGGTTCGGTGCGTTCTCGGTCAAGCATCGCCCGGCGCGCGCAGGCCGCAATCCGCGCACCGGCGCCCATGTACCGGTCGATCAGAAGAGCGTTCCGTTCTTCAAGACCGGCAAGGAAATGCGCGAGCGGCTGAACCGCGACACCGGCGGTTCGCCGGAGGCGGGCGCTTAACTTCTTTCTGGGTTTTGAATATCTCTAGCCGTGTTGCGGGTTTCGTGCCCGCCGATCTCCGTCACTACGAGAGATGGTCATGCGAAAGTTCATCACGGCGCTGGTCGTTATTCCCCTCGGTCTCTTCTTCATCATTTTCGCCGTCGCGAACCGTCATTTCGTGACGGTCTCGTTCGATCCGTTCAATCCTGTCAGTCCTACCGTGGCGGTATCGCTGCCGCTGTTCGTCGTGATCATTTCAGTGGCCATCCTTGGCGTGCTGGCGGGCGGCACGGCGACCTGGTTCCGCCAGCACCGCTGGCGTCGCGCCGCGCGCCAGTACGAGGCCGACGCCCGCCGGGCGAGGGCGGAGGTGGCCGACCTGCGGGCAGCCGCGGCACTCTCCCGGGTCGATCAACAGCGGCTTCCGGCGCCGGTCCAGCATGGATTCTACGGGTCGTCCGGGCGAGACAAGCTGAGCGCGACGTTGTAGAACGCGCCCCGTCAGCCCGTTCCAACCCGATCAGGGCTCCAGAATTGCCCTTGAGAGATCATGTCCCTGCTCGTCAAAATCTGCGGCCTGTCCACGCACGAGACGCTCGATGCCGCGCTCGTGGCCGGCGCCGACATGGTGGGCTTCGTGTTCTTCCCGCCGTCGCCACGCCATCTCAGCCTCGAGACGGCGCGGGAACTCGGCGGGCAGGCCAAGGGCCGCGCCGCCAAGGTGGCGCTGTCGGTCGATGCCGACGACGCGACGCTGGAAAACATCGTCGAGACGCTGCAGCCGGACCTGCTGCAATTGCACGGCAAGGAGACGATTGCGCGGGTGCGCGACATCAAGGCGAAGTTCGGTTTGCCGGTCATGAAGGCGATCGCGGTCGAGACTGCAGCCGATCTTGCCGTGCTGCCCGGCTACGCCGGCGTTGCGGACCGTATCCTGTTCGACGCCCGCGCACCGAAGGGCGCCACCCGCCCCGGCGGGCTCGGTGCGGTGTTCGACTGGCACCTGCTGGAAAAACTCGATCTCGCATTGCCTTTCATGGTTTCGGGCGGACTTGACGCCGGCAACGTCGCGGAGGCGGTTCGCGTCACCCGCGCCGGCGGCGTCGATGTGTCCTCCGGCGTCGAGAGTTCGCCGGGTCACAAGGATCCCGAGATGATCCGCAATTTCATTCGCGCCGCACGCGCTACCGAAGAACTGATGGTCCGATGAATCCAAACCTGCCCAATTCATTTCGCACCGGTCCCGATGAGCGCGGGCATTTCGGTATTTTCGGTGGACGCTTCGTCGCCGAAACGCTGATGCCGCTGATCCTCGATCTGGAAAAGGCCTATGCCGACGCCAAGGCCGACCCGGCGTTCCAGGCCGAAATGAACGGCTATCTCAAGCACTATGTCGGCCGGCCGTCGCCGCTCTATCTCGCCGAACGTCTCACCGAGCATCTCGGCGGCGCCAAGATCTATCTGAAGCGCGAGGAGCTGAATCACACCGGCTCGCACAAGGTCAACAACGTGCTCGGCCAGATCATGGTCGCGCGCCGCATGGGCAAGAAGCGCATCATCGCCGAGACGGGCGCCGGCCAGCATGGCGTCGCGACCGCTACGCTGTGCGCGCGGTTCGGGCTCGAATGCGTGGTCTATATGGGCGCGGTCGACGTCGAGCGGCAGCAGCCGAACGTGATCCGCATGGAAATGCTGGGCGCCAAGGTGGTCCCGGTGCAGTCGGGCTCGCGCACGCTGAAGGACGCGATGAACGACGCGCTGCGCGACTGGGTCACCAATGTGCACAACACGTTCTACTGCATCGGCACGGTGGCGGGCCCGCATCCCTATCCGATGATGGTGCGCGACTTTCAGTCCGTGATCGGCGACGAGACGCGGAAGCAGATGCAGGAAGTCGAGGGCCGCCTGCCGGATTCGCTGATCGCCTGCATCGGCGGCGGCTCCAATGCGATGGGCCTGTTTCATCCCTTCCTCGACGATCCCTCCGTGGAGATATTTGGCGTCGAAGCGGCGGGCCACGGGCTCACGCAATTGCACGCGGCCTCGATCGCCGGTGGCCGGCCCGGCGTGCTGCACGGCAATCGCACCTATCTCCTGATGGACGATGACGGCCAGATCCAGGACGCGCATTCGATCTCGGCGGGGCTGGATTATCCCGGCATCGGCCCGGAGCATTCCTGGCTGCACGAAACCGGTCGCGTCACTTACCTGTCGGCGACCGACGACGAGGCGCTCGCGGCGTTTCAACTGCTGTCGCGGCTGGAGGGCATCATCCCCGCACTCGAACCGGCGCACGCCATCGCAAAGGTGATGGAGCTCGCACCGAAGCGGCCGAAGGATCACCTGATGGTGGTCAACCTCTCGGGCCGCGGTGACAAGGACGTGCCGCAGGTCGGCGATATCCTGAAGGGCAGGAAGAAGTGACCACTCGCATCGACGCACGCTTCGCCGAACTCGCCAGGCAGGGCCGCTCGGCGTTTGTCACCTTCGTGATGGCCGGCGATCCCGACCCTGCGACCTCGCTCGACATTCTCAAGGCGCTGCCGAAGGCGGGCGCCGACGTCATCGAGATCGGCATGCCCTTTACCGATCCGATGGCGGACGGGCCGTCGATCCAGGCCGCGGGCCTGCGCGCCCTGAAAGCCGGCATGACCTTGAAGAAGACGCTGGAGATGGTGCGTGGCTTCCGCAAGGACGACGACGCCACGCCGCTGGTGCTGATGGGCTATTACAATCCGATTTACATTTACGGCGTTGATAAATTCCTCGCCGATGCCAAGACCTCGGGCGTCGACGGCCTGATCATCGTCGATCTGCCGCCGGAGGAAGATACCGAGCTGTGCCTGCCGGCGATGAAGGCGGGACTCAACTTCATCCGGCTGGCAACGCCGACCACCGACGACAAGCGCCTGCCCGCGGTGCTCGCGAACACCTCGGGCTTCGTCTATTACGTCGCGATCACCGGCATCACCGGCAGCGCCAGCGCCGACGCCACGGTGGTTGGCGAGGCGGTTGCGCGCATCAAGCGTCACACCAGGCTGCCGGTCTGCGTCGGCTTCGGCATCCGCACGCCGGACGCTGCGCGCGCGATTGCCGAGAATGCCAATGGCGCCGTGGTCGGCACCGCGCTGGTCGATGCGCTCCGTGGCACTCTCGATGCCGAAGACCGCGCCACCCCCAAGACCGTCGGTGCCGTCGCTGATCTCGTGTCTGCCCTGGCGCAGGGCGTTCGGGGCGCGAAACAGGCCGCAGAATAAGCCATAATTGCGTGGAATAGGCGGGGGCATGATCCGGGAAAGTGGCGACCGGTTTTCCGCAGAGATTATGCCCAAACCAAGAGATCGCGGCTTGTTGGGCTGAGCCCGGGTCGCCATATTCCACTCAATGCGTCCAACCGCATTTCGGAGCGAACCATGAATTGGCTCACCAACGTCGTCCGGCCAAAAATCCGCAACATCCTGCGTCGCGAAACGCCGGAGAATTTGTGGATCAAGTGCCCGGATTCCGGGCAGCTCGTGTTCTACAAGGACGTCGAGGCCAATCAGTTCGTCATTCCCGGATCGAATTACCACATGCGCATGGGCGCGGTGGCGCGGCTGAAATCGGTGTTCGACAACGAGACCTGGTACGATATCGCGCTGCCGGAAGTGACGGCCGATCCGCTCAAGTTTCGCGACGAACGAAAATACGCCGACCGTGTCAGGGACGCGCGTGCCAAGACCGGACTGAACGATGCCATCAAGGTCGGCTACGGCAAGCTGGAAGGCGCCGGCGTCGTCATTGCCGTGCAGGATTTCGACTTCATGGGCGGCTCGCTCGGCATGGCCGCCGGTGAGGCGATCGTGCGCGGGCTGGAACTTGCGGTCGAAAAGAAATCGCCCTTCATCGTGTTCGCGGCCTCCGGCGGTGCGCGGATGCAGGAAGGCATCCTGTCGCTGATGCAGATGCCACGAACCACCGTCGGCGTGCAGATGCTGCGTGAAGCGAAACTGCCCTACATCGTGGTGCTGACCAATCCGACCACCGGCGGCGTCACCGCGTCCTATGCCATGCTGGGCGACGTGCAGATCGCCGAGCCCGGCGCGCTGATTGGTTTCGCCGGCGCGCGCGTCATTGAACAGACCATCCGCGAGAAACTGCCGGAAGGATTCCAGCGCGCCGAATACCTGCTCGACCACGGCATGGTCGACATGGTGGTGCACCGTCACCAGATGCGCCCGACACTGGCGCGCCTGTGCCGGCTGCTGACCAAATCCCCGGCGCTCGACGCCGTCTCAAAGCCTGAGCCGCAGGTGACGGATCCCGCCCAGAACGTCCCGGCGGCGGATCCCGTACCGGCTGCACCGCACGCGTGAACTTGCCTGCCGCCAACCCCGAGCCGATCGGTGAGTTGATCGCGCGGCTGTCCGCGCTGCATCCGAAGCAGATCGATCTCGGCCTCGAGCGCATGCGGCGGCTGCTGCAGCGGCTGGATCATCCCGAGCGCGTGCTGCCGCCGGTGATCCACGTCGCCGGCACCAATGGCAAGGGTTCGACCATCGCCTATTTGCGCGCGATCTTTGAGGCCGCAGGCCTGCGTGTCCACGTCTACACCTCGCCCTATCTGGTACGGATCAACGAATGCTTCCGCATCGGCGAGCGAGGCGGCGGCAGGCTGGCTGATGATGCCGAGTTGCGGCAGGTGCTGGAACAGTGCGAACAGGCGAACCAAAGCGAGCCGATCACGATTTTCGAGATCCAGACTGCGGCGGCGTTTTGCCTGTTTGCGCAGCATGACGCCGATGTCGTGTTGCTGGAAACCGGGCTTGGCGGAAGGCTCGATGCCACCAACGTCATCGACAGGCCGCTCGCGACCGTCATCACACCGGTCAGCATGGATCACATGGAGTTTCTCGGTAACTCGCTGAGTGCGATTGCCGCCGAAAAAGCCGCCATCATCAAGCGCAACATGCACGTCGTCTGCGCCGAACAGGTACCGGAGGCGATGACTGTCATCGAGGCGCAGGCGGGGCGCATGCGCGCGCCGCTGCATGCGGCCGGGCAGCAATGGCATGTCGGCGTCGAGCGCGGACGCCTGGTCTATCAGGATGAGCGCGGCCTGATGGATCTCGCGGCGCCAAAACTTTTCGGCCGGCATCAGTTCGACAATGCCGGACTTGCGATTGCGACGTTGCGCGCGATCGATGCCTTCAAGATAGGGATGTCCGCTTATGAAACCGGCATCGTCAGCGCCGAATGGCCGGCGCGGATGCAGCGGCTGGCCGCGGGCGCGCTAATCGATCAAGGGCCCAAGGGCTGCGAGATCTGGCTCGACGGCGGACACAACGCCGAAGGCGGCCGTGTCGCAGCGGCGGCGCTCGGCGACCTCGAGGAGCGCGTGTCGCGCCCGCTGGTGGTGATCGCGGGCATGATGGCGAACAAGGATGCGAGTGCGTTCCTCGCCAATTTCGCCGGCCTGACGCGCCACATCATCGCGGTGGAGATTCCCGGCCGCGACAATGGGATGCCGCCAGACCGCCTGGCAGACGCGGCGCGTGCGCTCGGCATGCGCGTCGAAACTGCGGCAAGCGTCGAAGCCGCGCTGCAGGCGCTGTCACGCCTGGCCTACGAGGTGCCGCCGCGGATTCTGATTGCCGGATCGCTCTATCTCGCCGGCCATGTGCTGGCCGTCAACGGCACGCCGCCTGCATAAATACCTGGCGGCCAAATGAAATGCCGCTGGAATTGCTTCCAGCGGCGGTCCGGGAAGAAATATCGATTGCTTATGAATTCGCCAGCCCCGGTACATTCAGTTTCTAGCCAAGGCGATCTGGCGCGGCGACAAGGAACTCGGGTCGCGCTGAATATCAGAAGCGCATGTTGCGCTGCGGCTTCACCCAAATGAGGTAGGCGCTATGCATTGTTTTTGCTGCGAAAAACAACCCAGGGGATAGATCAAATGAACATGCGTCTCGCGGCGATTGCCGACGTGCACGGAAACTATCTGGCGCTGGAAGCGGTATTGGCCGACATCCGCGCCCAGGGCATCGGCGAGATCGTCAATCTCGGAGACATGGCGAGCGGCCCGCTCGATGCGCGCCGAGCAATGGACGCGCTGATGGTACTCGATGCCGTCCACGTGCTCGGCAACCATGACCGCTGGCTGATCGATCGACCGCCCGAGAAGATGGGTTCGTGGGAGCGGCCTGCCCATGCGCAGCTCGAGAGCCGGCATCTCGATTGGTTACGCGGGGTGCCACCGACGCGGATATTTCGCGACCAGGTGTTTCTCTGCCACGCCACACCTGCCGACGACAATGTCTACTGGCTCGAGACAGTGACGCCCGATGGCTCGGTCAGGATGTCTCCGTTGCAGGCGATCGAAAAAGAGGCGGAGGGAATCTCTCAGTCGCTGATTCTGTGTGCCCATACCCATATCGCGCGTGCAGTGCGACTCCGCGATGGACGCCTGGTGGTCAATCCCGGCAGCGTCGGTGTTCCCGGCTTTTCCTACAACGTTCCGTTTCCGCACCTGATAGAGGCGGGGACGCCCGATGCGCGTTACGCAATTCTGGAATTGGCCGATGCGTCATGGCGCGTGACGTTTCGCCATGTGCCTTACGATCACGAAACGATGGCCGCATTGGCGCGACGGAACGGCTACGCTGAATTTGCATCCGTGCTTTCGACGGGGTGGGTTTGCTGATCGGCATCGGCTACGAGACGACCCATAAAACAAAACGGCCGGCATAATGCCGGCCGTTTCAAAATCAGCAATCGAAGATCGAATCAGACAGCAGCGGTGATCCACTGTTGCAGCTTCTGCTTCGGCGCCGCGCCGACCTGGCGGGAGGCCATCTCGCCGCCCTTGAAGATCATCAGCGTCGGGATCGACATCACGCCGTATTTCGAGGCCGTCTTCGGGCTCTCGTCGACGTTCAGCTTGACGATCTTGACCTTGTCGCCCATCGCGCCGGAAATTTCGTCGAGGGCAGGGGCGATCATGCGGCAGGGGCCGCACCACTCGGCCCAGAAGTCAACGACCACCGGCCCTTCCGCTTTAAGCACTTCGGTTTCGAAATCGGCGTCAGAAACCTTACCAACGGCCATGGAATACCTCGTTCGGTTAGAAATGATGAGGCGCAGCGGAGATTCGCCCCTAGGATGATAGTGGCAAACCTATGAACGCGATCCTGCCGGGTCAAGCGCGGTCACGCCGAGATGATAGGATGCCAGCTCGGCTTCCAGCGCGGGGGCGGAAATCTCCATGAATTCAGGGGTTTCGGTCCAGAGCAGCGCGGCGCGGATCGACCGCTGGGGATAAAGTTTGGTCAAGACCGCCCGGTACAGCGCGAGCTGGCGGACATAGCCCCGCGGGGCCTCGGCGGGGTCGCTCGGCGGGGCGTGGTTGGTCTTGAAATCGACGATCAGGACTTCGCTTTCGGTGACCACGAGGCGGTCGATCTGCCCGGAGACCAGCGCCGGTCGGCTGCCCGGCCGCTCCAGCCGTCCGACGATCGAGACCTCGGCGCGGCTGCCGGGGGCGAACACCGGCGCGAACCGCGCATCCGCAATCAACGCCAGCGTACGCTCCGCGAGCGCCTGCTGTTCCTCCGCGGCCCAGCCGCCGGCGTTGCGGGCGAGATAGGCCAGCGCGGCGTCGCGGCGTCGCTCGGTGGCGATGTCGGGCAGCGATTGCAGCAGCCGGTGCACCAGCGTGCCGCGTTGCAGGGCGCGGGTACGCTGCATCAGCGACTCGGCGGTGCGTACCTGATGGCTGTCGCTGTCGGCGGGGTCCGATGGCCGCAACAGGCTTTCCGCCGAGCGCTCCGGCTGCGCCGGTGTCAGCAGCCATGATGGCAGGCCGATCGGCGCGGTTGGTTCTGCCGTGGCTGCGGCGCCGGCCGCGGGCGCCGTTTCCTCCGCGCGCGTGTAGCGTTTCACCAACCCGGCAGCGGTCTGGATTTCCTGAAACTGCAACTCGGAACGTTCGAGGCCTTTGCTGATCAAATCGTACCAGGACTCTTCCCGGACACTCCTCATGTTGCCCGGCAGGCAGCCGCCGACGATCAGCCGGTCCGCCGCGCGTGTCATCGCGACATAGAGCAGCCGGCGGTATTCGTCCTCGGTGTCAGCGAGCATCGCCGTGCGCGCCGTGGCGACCGCTGGCGGATCTTCGGCCTTCCGGCCGGCCCAGACCACGACCCCCGGCGTGTGCGGACCGGCATTGCCCCGCGGCAGGTTGATCAGCCGCAGCCGCTGCGTATCGGAAGGCGATGTCGTGGTGTCCACCATGAACACGACGGAAGCTTCCAGGCCCTTGGCGCCGTGCACGGTCATGACGCGGACTTCGTCGCGCGAGATTTCCATGTCGCGCTTCACTTCGGTGTCGGCGGCGCGCAGCCACGCCATGAATCCCTGCAGCGAGGCCGGCGCCTTGCGCTCGTAGTTGAGCGCGAGCTCCAGAAATTCGTCGAGCGCGTCATTGGCCTCGTGGCCGAGCCGCCGCAGCATCCGCGCGCGCCCGCCGTCGCCGCCGAGCAGCCAGGCGTAGAACGTGAACGGCGTCTCGCTGACGAAGCGGCGTTCGCATTGCTCGAGCCGCCACAGCGCATCGCGCAGCCGGCCGTCGGTCGCGGCGCGCTCGGTCAGCGCCGATCGCAACGATCCCTTGCGCTCCCAGGCGAGCGTGAACAGATTGTCGTCGGTCAGGCCGAACAGCGGGCTCTTCAGCGCCACCGCCAGTGCTAGATCGTCCTGCGGCAGCAGCAGCGCGTCCGCGAGGTTCATCAGGTCGATGATCGCGATGTGCTCGGTCAGCTTGAGGCGGTCGGCGCCGGCCACGGGAATGCCGGCGTGCTTCAGCGCCTGGATCACGGCGTCGAACGCATTGCCGCGCCGCCGTACCAGCACCAGCATGTCACCGTAGCGCAGCGGCCGGCGGCCGCCTTTGCTGCCGGTCATGGTGCGGCCGTCGACCAGCGACTTGATTTCGGCCTGGATGCGCCGCGCCAGCTTCACCTCCGGACTGGTCGCGGCGATGCCGTCAAACGGCGCGCGCCAGCCCTCGATGTCCTGCCTGTCGTCGCTCACGGCGAGCTCCCAGAGATCGATCACTCCGGGGCCAGCGTCTTCGAGCGCATGGTGAATCGGATGTCCGGTCTCGACCGCATGGATGCTGCGGAAAATGTCCTGCTCGCGGAACACGTGATCGACCGCATGCAGGATCGCAGGTCCTGAGCGGAACGAATAGGTAAAGGACACCGGATCGAATTTCAGTCCGGCGTCCTCGAACTTCTTCTTCAACGCCCGGCGCCTCAGGTCGAATTCGCGTGGCGCCGCGCCCTGGAACGAGAAGATCGACTGCTTCTCGTCGCCGACCGCGAACACCGTGCGCACCACGCCATCGCGAGCGCCGGCTCCGGACGTGAATTCGGAAATGATATGGGCGACGATGTCCCATTGGCGGGGGCTGGTGTCCTGCGCCTCGTCGATCAGCACATGATCGACGCCGCGGTCGAGCTTGTAGTGCACCCAGCCCGCGGAGACGCTGTCGAGCATCGCCAGCGTCTTGTCGATCAGGTCGTCATAGTCGAGCAGGCCGCGCTCCAGCTTCTCGCGCCGGTAGTTGGCCGCGGCCGCGGTGGCGATATGCAGCAGCGCCTCGGTGCGATCGCGCGCGATCACCGCGCGGCGCTTCGCAATCAGTTGGTCGAGGCGACCGGCTTCGGAGTCGAACAGCCGCCCGATCACGGAGTTGTTGTCGCAGAATTTTTTCGTCACCACCGATTTGCGTGGTGTGCGGTCGGACTCGGTGAGAAAGACGCCGAGATAGGCATCGACCTGCGCCGCGCCGGTAAAGATCAGCGCCTCGCGCAGCCGGGCCGCCTGGTCCTGATCGGACTTGCTGCCTGTATCCAGAACATTCGCGATCTCCCTCCAGCGCGATCGCGGCAGGTTCGGGCCGTCGACGATATCGCGTTCGACGTCCTCGATGCGATCATTGGGGCTGACGCCGAGCGCCGCGGACATCTGTTCTGCAGCGGTATGCGCGGTGCCGGCGGCGTCCGTCCACGCCATGAAATGATCGCGGCTCAGACACGCCTCGCGGATCACGTCCTTGAAGGTGACGTCGGCGGCGCTTGCCATCGCCGTCAGCAGCGCGCGTCCGGTGGCGCTTTCGGGGTTGCGCGACGCTTCGAGGAATACGGCCAGATTGGCGCGCTCCATCATCTCGTTCTGGTCGCGGTCGTCGAGCACGGCGAAGCGCGCCGGCACGTTGGCCTCGAACGGAAATTGCTGCAGCAGCCGCGTGCACAGCGCGTGGATGGTCTGCACCTTCAGCCCGCCGGGCGTCTCCAGCGCGCAGGCGAACAGTTTGCGTGCCGACTTGCGCAGCCTCGCGGAGGGATTCGCAATGCCGGCTTCGCGGATCGCTGCGTCGAGCGCAGCATCATCCAGCGTCACCCATTGCCCGAGCGTCGTAAACACCCGCTCCGCCATGTTGGCGGCGGCGGCCTTGGTGAAGGTGATGCAGAGGATCTTCTCCGGCGGGACGTCGCTGAGCAGCAGCCGGATCACGCGCTGCACCAGCACGTGAGTCTTGCCGGATCCCGCATTCGCCGAGACGAAGGCCGAAGCCGCCGGATCGGACGCGCGCGCCTGCGTGGCGCGAACGGCGTCGGGGATAATGCGGGGCGCCTTCACCATTCCTCGATCCCCAGTCCGCCGGCCGCCGACCATTCCTTGATGCGGGCGAGGTCGTCATAGCTGCCGTAACGGTTCGACCACATCGACAGGTTCAACGAGGTGTAGGGTTCGTCCACGTTCTCGAACTTACGAATGAGAATTTCGAGTTGCTCGCGCGCATAGTCGGCGGCCTCGTCGGGCCGCTGCGGCGTGTCGTTGTTCCTGATCTTCAATTCGAGCGACCGCTGCTCGCCCGGCGGGTTGTTGCCGCTGAGCCTGACATAGACGAGTTCCCCGACGGACGATCCGGCGTCGATACCCTCAAAGCCACCTTCGCGCAGGATCGCGGCTTCCAGCGTCAGCTGCGGCGAAAGGCCCATCCGCACCTGCTTGCCGGTCGGCGGCTGCCCGGTCTTGTAGTCGAGGATCGCAAAGCTGCCGTCATGGCGCTGCTCGATGCGGTCGGCGCGGGCGGAGAGAGTGAAGGTCCGCGCGTTGTCGAGGGGAATGCCGATCTCGCCCCGGATCTCGGCGGCAATTCTCTCGATATCGCCGCGCCGCGCCAGCTCCCAATCGGCAAACCATCCGGCGATGCGCTGGAACCGCGGCCACCACAGCGCCTTTGCCTCGGGTCGCTCCATCAGTGGCGCAAAATACTTCTCGCCGATGCGGCGCAGCGCCAGCGCCGGCTGATCGGGAAGGGCGGCAGCAAAGGTCTGGGTGAATTCGCCGAGCGACTCATGGATCGCGGAGCCGCGATCGGCTGCCGACAGCGGCATATCGACGGGATCCAGCGAATCCAGCCGCAGGATGTATTTCGCATAAATCGTGTAGGGATCGCGCAGCCAGTCCTCGATCGCGGTGACCGACAGTTTCAACGGACGCGCCGCGAGCGGCGGCTTCGGCGCCGGCTGGTCGATCGGCTTTACCTCGTCGGGCTGGTCGAGTTCGGCGGCGAAGCGGACATAGTCTTTGCCGGCATCCTTGGCGTCTTTCCAGCGTTCTTCACCGGCGACAGCCTCCAGCCGGTGGAGAAAGCGCGAGGCCACCGCGGGCGCACCGCCGACCTTTGCCGAATGGGTCAGGACGACATCTTTCGTTCCCAGCAGTTGCGCGAAGTCATGCGCGGACAGGCCGATACGCCGCTCCGGAAGATCGAGGCCGAGCTCATGGCGCATCGGCCGGCTCAGCCAGGGATCGACGCGCGGCGCCGGCGGCCACACGCCCTCGACCAGGCCGCCGAGGATGACGCGGTCGGACTCGGTCAACCGCGCTTCGAGCTGGCCATAGATATGCAGATGCGCGCTCGCCGATTCCGGCCGCCGCACCATGCGGTCGGCAAAGGCGGTCTGGAACACTTCGGGGTAATCGCCGAGCTGGGTCATCAGGCCGCTCGGCTTCTCCTCGGCCAGCAGGTCGTCGAACGCCATCGCGAGCGCGGAGCCCTGACTTTCCTCGAAGACGACCGCGACGCCGTTATGGTCAGTCGAGAGGGTCATCAGCGCTTCGCGATGACGGTGCGCCAGTTCGGCGAAGTCATGCGGCTTCGACGATGCGACGCTTTCCAGCGGCGCCAACGCTTTTTGCAAGGCTGCGATCAGCGCTTGCGCCTGATCGAGTTCGTGGTCTTTCAACCTCGCGCGCTGCTCGGCGGCGTGAAGCGACGAGGTCTCGTTGTTCCGGAGTTTTCGGAGCTCCGTGCGGAAGCGATCGAAGTCGCGCGCAAGTCCGCCGCTTCCTGCCTGTGGACGAGTGCCGCGCAGCACCGCGAGCTCAAGTACCTCGACGGCGCGCTTGTGCGCGCCATGCGCACGGTCCAGCCGAAACAGCGGATGCTTCAGCAGCGCCAGCAGCGCCGGCGGCTCCAACCCCCTGGCCGCAGCCTCGGCGGTGAGGCGGGCAAAAATGCCGGCCGGCGTATCGAGTAGCGCATCGCCGCCGGAATCGTCGAACTCGAGATTCCATCGCGTCAGCGCCGCCATCACCCGCCGCGCCAGGGCGCGATCGGGCGTCACCAGCGCGGCCGATTTGCCAAGATGCCGCGCCTCGCGCATCGCCACCGCGATCGCCAGCGCTTCCATTTCAGAGTTGGGTGCCTCCACGACCGCAAGGCCGGTCATGCCGGCGGCGATCTTCGCCGCGACATCTGGCCGTGCCAGCCGGTCATGCCATTGCTCGGTCGCGCTGGAAGGGCGCATCGTCTCCGACACCAGCACGTCGCGTCCCTGCGGCGCCGGCGTGCCAAGGATCTCCACGTCGATTCGCCTGATGCCGAAACGATCGAGCAGCCCCTGCATCGCGTATTGCGGATGGTTCGAGGAAGGCTGCGAGGTGAACCGCCCCTGCGCGTCCCGGACGCCACCGATTGTCTGCCACGCCTCGTCGTCGAGATCGGTGTCGAGTCCCGGCAGCACCACAGCGCCCAGCTTCAGGCCGCCAACGGCGGTGAGGAATTTTGCGGTCGCCGGCATCGAGCCGGTCGAGCCTGCTGCGATGACAGGCCCCTCATGATGCGCGGTCAGGCGCGCGGCTTCGGCTTCGATCAGGCGGTCGCGGCGTTCGGCGGGTTCGATGCGGCCGATTTCCTTCAGATGTTCGGGCCAGATCTTGCGCGCGATGCGCAGGAATTCGAGCGAGTTCTGCCAGTATTTGTCGAACTGGTCCGGCACCAGCCTGTCGAGCGCTTCCCATGCGACGCCGCGCGTAACCATGTCGTCCATCAGCCGCGCCAGGTCGCCGGCCAGCGCCAGCGTCGATGCCGGGCCGCCGACGACGAGCGGCGCCGACACCGGACTTTTCGCCCACGCCGCCACCAGATGCGCCAGCGTCAGGCGGCGCTCGAGTTCGCTCAACTTGGGCGGAAGGTCGAGCGGCGCCACGCCGCCGAATTGTTCCGCGCCTTCAGAGAATGCGAGTTCATCTTCGTCGATCTCGCCGAGGGCGACGATGCGCGGCAGAATCGCGGCGTCGGTCTTCAACTCATCGAGAAAGATTTCCCGCGCCCGGCGCCCGGCGCGCCGGGTCGGCAGATAGAGCGTGGCGCGTGCAAGGTTGAGCGGGTTCGCACGCGCCTCGAATCCGTCGACCAGGGCGCCGTCGATCAGCGCAGCGATGACGGTGCGCAGGAACGGCACGGATACGGGAACGCTGAAAACGCGCATGGGCTTCCTGATTCGAGGTCAGGGGCAATATAGGGAGGTAGCAAGGGAAGGTCATGGGCGGGGGCGAGTAACCCCCGTTACTCACTGTTGGTAAACCCTCATGGTGAGGAGGCGCGCAGCGCCGTCTCGAACCATGAGGCCCCGCTGGTGCCATTCATCCTTCGAGACGCGCGCAAATGCGCGCTCCTCAGGATGAGGTCTGACACCGCATCCTGTGGGATCCAGTCCTACGCCACGCTTTCCAGAAACGCCTCTTCCGCGGCCTGGACCGCGTCGGGGGTTCCGACATGCATCCAGACGCCGTCGAGCCGCAGGCCGAACAGGCGCTCCTGCTCGTTGGCGCGGTCGAACATTTTTGTCAGCGAGAACTCGCCGGCCGGTGAGCCGGTAAAAAGCGACGGCGACATGATCGCTGCGCCGGCATAGACGAACGGCACCACCTGATGCTCCCGGCGCTTGCGCAGCGCGCCGTCAGCCAGCATCGCGTAGTCGCCGCGGCCGGAATAGCCGATGCTGCTGGTGGTCGGCGCCATCAGCAACAGGATGTCCATGCGCCTGGGATCGAAGGTTTCGGCCAATCGCGTCAGGTTGGGCCGCACGCCGTCGATCCACATCGTGTCGGCGTTGACGTGAAAAAATGGATCCTTGCCAAGCAGGGGCAATGCCTTCACGACGGCGCCACCGGTGCCCAGCACCACGTCGCGCTCATCGGAGATGATGATGCGGGGCCTGGTGCGGGTGGCCGTATGCTGGATGATCTGGTCCGGCAGATAATGCACATTGACCACTGCCTCGGTGACGCCGGCGCCGGCGAGCTTGTCCAGCACGTGATCGAGCAGCGGCTGGCCGGCGACCCGCACCAGCGGCTTCGGCATGTGGTCGGTCAACGGCCGCATGCGCAGGCCGAGACCGGCGGCGAGGACCATGGCTTTGGTGGGGGTAACGGACATCTGCGGTGTTTCTCGAACCATCCAAATCGTGCCGTGCATCATATCACGGCGATTCGCCTGAACCAGCAATCGTGGTGATTTATAGCGTTTTCGAGCGAAAACCTGCCCCGGACCTGATCCCCGGTGGAGACCGGTTCGCCCGCGGAAACACGTCAAAATTCACGGTCCCGTTCTGATTCGGCCAGGACCGATACCGCTGTATTCGCCGGGCGTGACGGCCATGCGACGCCGGCCGCCCGACGGACTCCGGGCAATTCAGGCCTGGGCTTCCTCGGCCCCGCGCTTGGCGGCCTTCTTCTTCTTGTCGCCCTGCTTCAGGAAATTGACGCCGATCTGGTCGCCATTGACCCAGGCGAGTTCGCAGCGGCGATAAGCCAGCCCGGTCGATGACAGCAGCAGGAAGAATTCCTTCAGATGCAGGCCCTCGACCGAACCCTCGACCGTCAGCTTGGCGCCGGTCTCGGAGACGTCCTCCATCACGCAGTCGCGCCGCCAGGTGCCGTCGATGCCCATCATGTGCGCAGCAAAGCCGCGCTCGAATACGACTCGATCCCCCTTGCGCCGTTCCACCGCCGCCATGACAGCAATTCCCGTTCCAAGATGGCTGGAGCCACGCCTGCAGCATGGCTGGTTCCACATTAAAGCCGGGCCGGCTAACAGGAAGTAAATCAGTTCCCGGGTGGCGGCACATTCGCCGCGTACCATTCGCGAAATTCTGCCAGCGCCGGATGCGCCATCGAGCGGCCGAGATAGGTCCAGATCCGGGGCTGGTGGCGAAGATATTGCGGCTTGCCGTCGCGACGGTTGAGTCGGGCAAAGGTGCCGAGCAAGCGGGTGTTTCGCTGCGCCGACATGATCGCGTAGAGCTCGGCGAAGCCGGCCGGGTCGAAATCGGTGTCGGCCGCGCGGCGCGTGCGGATGTAGCGGGTCAGCAGCGTCAGCTCGAGCTGCTCGGGAATGTCGATCCGCGCATCCTGCAGCAGCGATACCAGGTCGTAGGCGGGCGGCCCCAGCACGGCATCCTGGAAATCGATCAGCCCGATACGCTTAATGCCGGCGCGGTCGCCGAGCCAGATGATGTTGGGCGAATGAAAATCGCGCAGTACCCAGGTCCGCGGCGCGGCCGCGGGCTTCTCAAGAAGCGCGCGCCACATCGCGACGAACTCTGCGCGCCGTCGCCTGCTGAGTTCGGCGCCGCGATCCGGCAGGTACCATTCGAGCATCAGCCCGATCTCGACCAGCCATGCATCGATATCGAAAACTGGAATGTCGTAGGTGAGCTGCGGCGTCAGCGGCAGCGTTTCGGGCAGGGACTGGTGATGCAGCTCCGCCAGCATGTCGGTCGCGGCCTCGTAGCGATCGGCGATCGGCTGCGGCGGATCGCCTTCGATGACGCCGGCGCTGCCGAAATCCTCGGTGATCAGGAAGCCGACATCGAGATCGCCATGCTGGATTGCTGGCGCCGAGAAGCCACGGGCGCGCAGGCCATTGTCGATGGCGACGAACGGCTTGACGTCTTCGGCGAGATGCACGGCGGCGCTGTAGGATTGTCCGTCATAGACCGGCGGACCATCCGGACGCCGCGGCGAATTCATCAGGATCGACGTGCCGTTGTTGCCGGCCAGCCGCGCATAGGAGCGGGTCGAGGCGTCGCCGGGCATGCGCTCGCGTGACGCTTTCAGGAAGCCGGCTTCTTCGAGAAAATTCCGCAGATTGCGCAGCCGCTCGACCTGCGCTGCGCCCCTGCCGTGGCCGGTGATTGCGGCGGCGCGCGCGCTCGATCCGAGCGCCGGGCGATGGCTGAAGGCGATATCGATGCGATCTTCGGGCAACGCATCGGCTGCGCGCTCCGGCCACTCGATCAGCGCCAGCGTGCCCTCGGGCAGCGGCGATAATCCGATTTCCTCCAGCTCGCTCGAATCGTTGATGCGGTAGAGGTCGGCATGGAGCAGCGGGAAAGGCACATCGTAGCTTTGCGCCAGCGTGAACGTCGGGCTTGGCACTTCGAGCGCCGGATCGTTGGCGAGATAGCGGATCATCGCCCGCGCCGCCGCGGTCTTGCCGGCGCCGAGATCGCCCGAGAGCGTGATCACGTCGCCCGGTCCGACCAGCAGCGCGAGGTCTGCCATCAAATGCGCGGTTGCGGTCTCGTTCGCCAGCGCCACGGAGAATGTCGCGGGCGTACTCATTCGGCGGCGTTGCGATGGGCGGCCTGGTCGACCGGAAAGTCGCAGATCACCGTGGTGCCTTTGCCGACCACCGAATCGACGCGCACCTTGCCGCCATGGAGTTCCACAAAGGAGCGCACCAGCGACAGGCCGAGGCCGGCGCCGCGATGCCGCGAGCCGTGGGAATGGCTCTCGAACCAGTCGAACACCTTGTCCTTGACGTCGGACGGGATGCCGGGGCCGGTGTCGCTGACGGTGAAGATCACGCGGTGATCGTTTCGCCGCGCGCTGATCGTGACCGTCGCATCATGCGGCGAGAACCCGACCGCGTTGGCGAGCAGATTGTAGAGCACCTGCACCACGCGCCGCTCGTCGCCGGTGAAGTCGCCGATATTGGGATCGATATCGACCTTGAGCTCGATCCGGTCGGTCGCCAGCCGGTCCTGGATGCCCTCGGCGGCGGCCTCGATGGCCTTCTCGATATTCACCGGGCCGAGCTCGAGCTTCATCGCGCCGGCATCGATGGTGGCGAGATCGAGGATGTTGTTGGTGAGCGCCAGCAGCGCGTTGGTCGATTTGGTGACGTAGTCGAGATACTCCGCCTGCTTCTTCGTCAGCGGACCGGTCGAGGGGTCGCTGAGGAAATGGGCGAAACCGATGATGGTGGTGAGCGGCGCGCGCAGTTCGTAGGACACGTGGTGGACGAAATCGACCTTCATCTGGTCGGCCGTCTCCAGCGCCTCGTTGCGTTCGCGCAGCGCGCGCTCGACATTCTCGGTGTCGGTGATGTCCTGGAACGTCAGCATGGTCGCGCCGTCGGGCAGCGGCATGGTCATGCAGTCGAGCACGCTGCCGTCCTTGCGTTCCAGCTTCAGCGACACCTGCGTGCGGTTGTCGATCGCGGTGATCGCTTCGCGCAGCGCCCGCCAGGTCGGCGCGTCGTCGAACAGCGGCAGGCACCAGGTTTCGACGGTCTCGATATGCGGCTGCTCCTTGAGCGCTTCCGCCGGCAGCCTCCACATCTTCGCAAAGGAAGGGTTGAACAGCTCGACCCGGCCGTTGCTGCCGAACACCGCGACCGCTTCGGCGAGATTGTCGAGCGTCTCGTGCTGCACCCGGGTCAGCCGGTCGAACCGCCGCGCCAGGTCGAGGCTTTCGGTGACATTGTCGAACAGATAGGTGACGCCGCCCTCGAGGTTCGGGGTGGTGACGACGCTGAGCGCGCGTCCGTCAGGCAGGAACCAGGTATAGTTCTCCGGTTCGACGGCGCGATAGGCCTCATGCAGCTTGGCCTTCCAGGCGCGGAAGTCGGGCTGCTCGGGCAGCTTGCGGGCCGCGCGCAGCCGGTCGAGTACGCTGGAATCGTCGGGGTTGGAATCGAGGAAGGCCTGGTCGAGGCTCCAGAGCCGGCGGTAGGATTCGTTGTAGAAGGCGAGCCGCCGCTGACCATCGAAGACGGCGACGCCCGAGGACAGCTGGTCGAGGGTGCGCCTGTGGGCTTCGGCCATCCGTTCCATGGCATCCCGCAACGCGGTTGCCTCGCTGGCATCGATCGCGATACCGGCGCTGCCGGTGTTGAGGCTCAGCGCCTGCACGTCATAGATGCGCCGCTCGCCGCCGACCACGATCGGCAGCCGCGCGCTGAAGCTGGCATTGCTGCTCAGCACCCGATTCATCTCGGCGCGCTGATCGTTCTCCAGCAGTTCGAGGTTGCGGTGGATGGCATCGGCCGGGCTGCCGCCCTCGGTGGCCCGGACATAGGCCGCATTGGCGTAACGCAGATTGCCCTCGACGCTCTTGGCCCAGATCGGCCAGGGCGCGGCGGCGGCGAAATCGCGCAGCAGTTCGGTTTCTTCCTGCAGCTTCCTGTAGCGGAGGTTGGCTTCCGCAAGTTCCCGGCGCAGGCCGCCGAGTTCGCGAATCCGCACAATGGCCTGGCCACCGATGGCGCGGCCCATGGCCTCGATGGCGCGGCCGTTCGCGGTGGAGAGGTTGAGCAGAAAACCTTCGCCGGCCTCGCGCAGGGCATCGACGGCATGGTCCATCTGCAGCGCCGGTTCCGGCGGCAGCCAGGTACCGAAGGCCAGGATGCGTTGCGGCGAATTCATCGTCGCATCCTGCGCGATCAGAAGCGACGTGTCGCCGCTGATCTGAGGCCGGTTGTCGCCCGCGGCCCAGGCGATCAGGATCTGGGGCTCGGCGAACAGGAGGGCACGCAGCCGGTCGGCCTGGACCTGGAGGTCGGCGATGTCGGCGCGGAGCCGGAGTTCGGTCCGCGTCGCCTTGATGCGGTTCCTCATCAGAAGGATGGCGGCCACGACCGTAAAGCCGAGCAGGGAGAGCGCCGTGGTCAGCGCCGCGAATTCCTGGTGATTGAGGTCGAGCCAGGCCGAAATCACCTGCGTGATCGCCGAGTCGGCGGCAAGCGCGGGTTCCGGCACGGTCAGGGCGGTGGCGAGTGAAATCAGGCCGTGGCGCGCCAGTGAGGTGCACGACAGCAGGTTTCGACGCATCGCCGCGACTACGCCCGACATTATTTGCCCCAAAACGCACGAATGCAGGCCCGGCGTATACCCCCAGCGCATAATCCGCCAAAGTGTAAGCGGTTTGGCGGTGAGATTATGCGCCAGCTATAAAGACTTAGAGCGCGCCCGGACGCAAAACCGGACCCCACTTTTGCTGGTCGCGCTCCGCTCGAATCAATTGAGAGTATCCCCTTCGGGAGTCGGCCGGTAAGAGTCCAGATCGTGAACGCAAAACTGCCTGTGAAAAACGCACCGCCGGAACCGGCGATGGCGGACTTTGCGGACGAATTCCGAATTTTTGATGGAGTTTGTCAGCGTCCCGTCGAGCCGAAGCCGCCGCTACCGCGGTCAGTCGTCGACAAGGACGCGACCGGCACCAGCTCTGCCTGCACCACCGGTGCGATCACCATCTGCGCGATGCGCTCGCCGCGCCGGATCGGAAACGGCGCCTCGCCATGGTTGATCAGCAGCACGTTGATCTCGCCGCGGTAATCCGCATCGACGGTTCCGGGCGAGTTGAGGACGGTGACGCCGTGCTTGGCGGCAAGCCCCGAGCGCGGGCGGACCTGGGCTTCGTAACCGGGCGGTAGTGCGATCGTCAGCGCGGTTGGCACCACCGCGTACTTTCCGGGCGCCAGGATCAGAGGCGTGTCCGCCGGGACCGCCGCGAGCAGATCGAGCCCGGCGGCGTCAGCGCTCTGATAGGCCGGCAGTTCCAGGCCCTCGCCATGCGGCAGTTGACGGATATCGACCTTGACTGTCGCGCTCACGAATTTGGCTCCAATGTCTTTGCGATTTTCGCGACCAGTTCGGTCGCGACCTGTTCCTTGGTCATCACGGGCCAGGAATCAACACTGATGCCGTCGCCGTCACGCGTCAGCAGGTGAACGGTGTTCCGGTCGCCGCCCATCACGCCGGTTGCGGGTGACACGTCGTTGGCGACGATCCAGTCGCAGCCCTTGCGCGCGATCTTGGTCTTGGCGTTGTCGATCAGGTGCTCGGTCTCCGCAGCAAAACCGATTACTAGCGGCGGGCGCTTATCCCTTAGCTTCGAGATCGTGGCCAGAATGTCGGGATTTTCCACCAGTTGGAGGGGCGGCATTCCGGCGGAGGTCTTCTTCAGCTTCTGCTCGCCTTCGCTGGCAACGCGCCAGTCGGCAACGGCGGCGGCGAAGATCGCGATATCGGCCGGCAATGCGGCTTCCACCCGGTGCAGCATGTCGCGCGCCGATTCCACCCGGATCACCGTGACCCCTGCGGGATCGCGCAATTCGACCGGGCCGGAAACCAGCGTGACGTCGGCGCCCGCAGCCTGCGCCGCGGCGGCGATGGCAAAACCCTGCTTGCCGGAGGAGCGGTTGGCGATGTAGCGCACGGGATCGATCGACTCATGCGTCGGCCCTGCCGTGATCAGCACGCGCTTTCCCGCGAGCGGGCGAGGGCGCGGCGGACGCAGGATATCGATGGCGGCGGCGGCGATTTCGATCGCTTCCGACATCCGCCCAACGCCGGCTTCGCCGGCCTCGGCCATCTCGCCGGCGTCGGGGCCGATCATCTGGATGCCGTCGCGCCGGAGCTGCATCACATTGCGGCGGGTAGCGGCGTTGTTCCACATCAGTGGGTTCATCGCCGGCGCCAGCAGGATCGGCCGGTCGGCCGCCAGCAGGATCGCGCTGGCGAGGTCGTCGGCGTGGCCATTCGCCATCTTCGCCATCAGGTCGGCGGTCGCCGGCGCCACCACGATCAGATCGCACTCGCGCGCCAGCCGGATGTGGCCGGCATCGAATTCGCTGCCGGGGTCGAACAGGTCGGTGTAGACGCGCTCATGCGAGAGCGCGCTGGCGGAAAGCGGGGTCACGAATTGCTGCGCGGCATGGGTCAGCACGCAACGGACGTCGACATGCCGCTCCTTCAGCCGCCGGATCAGCTCCAGCGATTTGAAGGCGGCAATGCCGCCGCCGATGATCAGCGTAACGCTGGCCTGGCCGGCGGGGTTGGTGCGCTCGACGCCCGGTCGATCTGCCGGGGTGGGAGTCGGGGCCGACGGCGCTGTAGGCGCCGGGCTGCCCTCGCAATACTCTCGCAGGATCACCCGGACCTCTTCCTCGACCGAGCGGCCGTTCTTGGCCGAACGGAGCCGGAGGTAGGATTTGATGGCGTCGTCGAGCTTACGGATGGTCAGGCTGGCCATGGGTGCCTCCGGCACGATATGCCATCAATGCTAGCACAATGTGCTATCACTGCAATCACAATTGCCGGATGGCCACCAGAATCCCGATGAAGGTCGCCGCGATGACCCAGAGCGCCACCGTGCGCCAGCGGCTCTTGCGGCCCTCTGCCCGGCCCAGGGCCGCGATCGTCTCGGGTGACAGCGTCACGCCTTCCCGGGTCATTTTCTCCATGTTCTCGAGCACCGCAACCGCCCGCGACGCAATCGCCGGCAGGCTCGCCGCCACGCGGCCGAGTTCGCCCGCACCCGACATGGCGCCCTGGATCCGCCCGATGGGGCCGAGGTTGCGCTCGATCCATTCGCGCACCACGGGATCGGCGACCTTCCAGATGTCGAGCTTGGGATCGAAGCCGCGCGCGACGCCTTCGACCACCACCATGGTCTTCTGCAGCAGGATCAGTTCGGGCCGGGTCTGCATGTCGAACAGGCCGGTGACCTCGAGCAGCAGGGTCAAAAGCTTCGCCATCGAAATTTCTTCGGCGGTGCGGTTGTGGATCGGCTCGCCGATGGCGCGGATGGCCTGCGCGAAATTCTCTACCGAGTGATGGCCCGGCACATAGCCGGCCTCGAAATGCACCTCGGCGACGCGGCGATAGTCGCGCGTGATGAAGCCCAGCAGGATCTCGGCGAGGAAGCGCCGCTCCTTCATGCCGAGCCGGCCCATGATGCCGAAATCGACCGCCACCAGCCGGCCGGCATCGTCGAGGAACAGATTGCCCGGATGCATGTCGGCATGGAAGAAGCCGTCGCGCAGCGCGTGGCGCAGAAAACTCTGGATCACCTTGCGTCCGAGATCGGGCAGGTCAACATGCGACTGCTGCAGCCGCACATGGTCGTTCAGCGCGATGCCGTCGATCCACTCCATGGTCAGCACGTTATGCGTGGTGCGGTCCCAATCGACGGCGGGCACGCGGAAATCCGGATCGTCGCGCGTATTCTCCGCCATCTCCGACAGCGCGGCCGCTTCCAGCCGCAGATCCATCTCCATCGCGACCGAGCGCGACATCGTGTTGATGACCTCGATCAGCCGCAGCCGCCGCGCTTCGGCCGAATGCGCCTCGGCGTTGTGCGCGACGAAGAAAAAATCGGAGAGGTCGCGGCGGAAACGCGCGGCGACATTGGGCCGGAGCACCTTGACGGCGACGGCCTGGAGGACGCCGTCGCGTTCGATCTCGCCACGATGGACCTGCGCGATCGAGGCGGCGGCCACTGGTGGGCCGAGGCTCGCGAATGCCTGCGCCACAGGGCGTTCCAGCGACGAGGCAATGACGGCCTCGGCTTCGGTTTGCGAGAACGGCGGCAGCCGGTCCTGCAGGCTTTCGAGATCGCGCGCCATCGCGACGCCGACGACGTCGGGCCGGGTTGCGAGGAATTGTCCGAGCTTCAGATAGGCCGGGCCGAGCCGCGTCAGCGCGCGCGACAGCCGTGGACCGGATTTGGCGCCGGGGCGTTCGATCAGCCGCGCCAGCCGCAGCGCGAGTTGTCCGGGCGGCGGCACCAAGCTCGGATCGACGACGCCGAACACGCCCTCGCGCGCGAACACGTAACCGGCGCGGACGAGGCGCGCGATGTGGGTCGCCGCAGAGATCACAAACGCCAGCCCGAATGCAGCGCCACGATGCCGCCGGAGAGGCTTTCCCACTTCACGCGCGAAAAGCCGGCGGCGCGGATCATCTCGGCAAATTGATTGGGCCTCGGAAACTTCCGGATCGATTCAACGAGGTACTGGTAGGATTCGGCATCGCCCGTCACCGCACGGCCGAGCGGCGGGATCACGTTGAACGAGAAGAAGTCGTAGAGCCGGTCGAGCCCGGGGACGTCGACGGTGGAGAATTCCAGGCAAAGAAATCGGCTGCCGGGCCGCAGCACGCGATAGGCCTCGCTGAGCGCAGCGTCGATCCGCGGCACGTTGCGGATGCCGAACGCGATGGTGTAGGCGTCGAAGCTGCGATCGGGGAAAGCCAGCGCCTCGGCATTGCCTTCGACGAACGACACCTGCTGGTCGAGGTGCCGGGCGAGCGCGCGGTTGCGGCCGACCTCGAGCATGTCGGTATTGATGTCGCAGACGGTGGCGTGGAAGCCCAGCCCGGCGGCCTTCGCCGCGCGGAAGGCGATGTCGCCGGTGCCGCCGGCGACGTCGAGCAACGCGAACGGCGCATCGCCCCTGGGCGGGTTGAGCGCGTTGATCATGATGTCTTTCCAGACCCGGTGCAGGCCTGCCGACATCAGGTCGTTCATCAGGTCGTAGCGCTGCGCCACGCTGTGAAACACGTCGTTCACGAGCGTCTGCTTGTCCCCCAGGGGCACGTCCCTGAAGCCGAAATGGGTGGTTTGCTCCGGCCGGTCCATCAACTCGTCTCCACGCGCGGACCATAGCGCGCCCGCGGCAATGGCGCTATCACGTCACCTCCATAAGGTGAATGCCTCAATGCCCGAATTGCCTGAAGTTGAGACCGTCCGCCGCGGCCTGCAGCCGGCCATGGAAGGGGCGAAAATCCTCAAAGCCGAGGCCCGGCGCAAGGATCTGCGGTTTCCTTTTCAAAAAGACTTTACCGCCCGGCTGGAAGGCCAGACCGTGACCGGGCTCGGCCGCCGCGCCAAATACCTGATGGCTGATCTCGGCTCCGGCGACGTGCTGCTGATGCATCTGGGCATGTCCGGCTCGTTCCGGGTGCTGGACGACGGCGGCAGCAATACGCCGGGCGAATTCCACTATCCGCGCAGCGAGGATCGCGCGCACGATCACGTGGTGTTTCACATGTCGTCGGGTGCGGCGATCGTGTTCAACGATCCGCGCCGCTTCGGCTACATGAAGATCATCGCCCGCAACGCGCTGGAGGACGAGCCGCTGTTGAAGGGGTTGGGTCCCGAGCCGCTCGGCAACGAATTCGACGCCGCGATGCTGGCGCGTTCCTGCGCCAACAAGAAGACCAGCCTGAAGGCGGCGCTGCTCGACCAGCGCGTGGTCGCGGGCTTGGGCAACATCTACGTCTGCGAGGCGCTGTTCCGGTCGCATCTCTCGCCGCGCCGGCTGGCCGCGACGCTGGCGACAAAGAAGGGCGAACCGACCGATCATTCCAAACGCCTGGTGGCGTCGATCCACGATGTGCTCAACCAGGCGATCAAGGCCGGCGGCTCCTCGATCAGCGACCACCGCCTGACTTCGGGCGAACTCGGCTATTTCCAGCACTCGTTCCAGGTCTACGACCGGGAAGGCGAGAAGTGCCGGACCGCCGGCTGCAGCGGCATCGTGCGCCGCTTCGTCCAGAACGGTCGCTCGACCTTCTGGTGCCCGAAGTGCCAGAAGTAGTCGCGCCGCCATTAACTCGTATCAGCTTCGGGCGGGTGCTCTCAGGAAGCGCGCGCTGTCGGTTTCGATGCGGGGAAGCGCGGCCATCGCCGGCAGACGCGCGGGCGTTTCCACCAGCTCCTCGATGATCGGCTCGTCGCTGGCTACCACCTCATTGCCCATCCGCGCGGAAACCCACTGCCAGAGGGCTCGGATCTCCTCGGCGGATTTGCCGCCCGGCGCATGTTCGCAGACGCTGAGGCCCGCGTTCACCGCGTCCTGGTGATCGTTGCGCATCACGATGGTGGGCCGGGCAAGGATATCGTCGACGTCGAGCGCGGCCTCGTCGCCAAGCGAGTTCTCCGCCCCGGCGATCCGCGCCGCGGCCCTGATCGGGGTCTGGTTCAGGACATAGGCGAACGGCTTGCGCCAGGCCCTGACGACGCTGAGCGTCGCGGCGGTCGCCTCGATATCGAGGATGCTGGGCCGCGACGGGATCAGGCAGAAGTCGGCATAACGAATCGCCGAAACGGTCGCGGCGGTGATGCCGCTGGCGGTATCCACGATCGTCACCGTCACGCCCTCGCGGGCGAGCGACTGCAGGCCTTCTTCGACCTGCCTGGCATCGTAGATCGGCTCGACGATCGGCGCCGCATGGGGACGGCGACGCCGCCAGTTCGAGACGGAGCCCTGCGGGTCGGTCTCGATCAGGCGAACATTGTGCCCGGCCCGGATGGCGGCGAGCGCCAGGCTGATGGCAAGCGTGCTCTTGCCGGCGCCACCCTTCTGGGTGGCCAATACGATCGTCTGCATTTCAGGTCCTCTGGATGGCTTTTGGGCATTCGAAGTACGCCACGAGCAGGGCCGCATTCTGCGGCGCCGGATTACGCGCTCGTTCAGACGTGCCCAGCCCGATCCAGAAGTCAGGGATCGCGGTAGTCCGAATCAGTCCGTTTGCAATGATGCCCGATTATGGAATTGTGGTCATCCGGGTAAATACTGCCGGTCGGCACAATCGCCCCGATCCAAACGACGAAAAGAAGCAGGAAAAAAGCATGACGGGTCAATGGCGTGATCGCGCAGCCACCAGTTTTCAGTGCCAGAAACAGCCGGCGTCCGGCAGCCGCGGCATGGTGGTGAGCAACCATCCGCTGGCGTCCAGCGCGGGCGCCGAGATGCTCGCGGCCGGGGGCAACGCCATCGACGCCGCGATCGCGACGCTGTTCACGCTGACGGTGGTCGAGCCGATGATGGTCGGCATCATCGGCGGCGGCATGGCCCATATCCGGCTGGCCGACGGCACGCACCGCTTCATCGACGGCCAGAGCACGGTGCCGCTGGCGGTGAAACCCGATACCTACCAATCCAAACCGGGCTCGGCGCACGACGTGTTCGATACGGTCGGCGACGAGAACCTGACCGGGCCGAAGGCGGTGGCGGTACCGGGCTCGCTGAAGGCCTGGTGCGAGACGTTGCAGCGGTTCGGCACCATGAGCCTCGCCGACGTCATGCAGCCCGCGATCAAGCATGCCCAGCGCGGCTATGCGGTGACGCCCTACCTGCACGAATGCATCGCCGACAGCGCCGGCGAGTTGCTGAAGGACAAGGATATTTCCGCGATCTATCTGCCGAACGGCACGCCGCTGAAGGTCGGCGAGCGCGTGGTGCAGTCGGAATATGCGGAGACGCTGACCTATATCTCCCAGCGAGGGGAGGCTGCGCTGTATCACGGCCCGCTCGGCGATATCCTGGTGGATTACATGAAGCGGAAGGGCGGTTTCATCGCCCGCGAGGATCTCACCGGTTACAAGACGGTCGAGCGGCAACCGATCCGGGCCGATTATCGCGGCTGGCAAATCCTCGGCCCGCCGCCGCCCGCCGCATCCGGCGTGCACATCACGCAGATGCTCAACATCCTCGAAGGCTACGATATCGCAAAGCTCGGCTTCGGCTCTGCCGAGACGATCCATTACCTCGCGGAAGTGCTCAAGATCGCCTTTGCCGATCGTGCCGCGGCAAGCGGAGATCCTGACTATATCAACGTGCCGGTCGAGCGCCTGACCTCGAAGGCCTATGCCGACGAACGCCGCCGCGCCATCGATCCGGGCCGGGCGCAGGCATGGGGCGCCGGCGTGGCGCAGCTCGAAAGCGCCGATACCACGCACATGACGGCGGCTGACGCGTTCGGCAACGTGGTTGCGACCACGCAGACCATCAACAATTTGTTCGGCGCGAAGATCCTGATCCCCGGGCTCGGCACCGTGCCGAACAACTACATGAACCTGTACGATCCGCGTCCCGGCCACGCGCTGTCGCTGTCGCCGGGCAAGCGCGTCACTACCTCGATGTCGCCGATGATGGCGCTGCGCGACGGCAAGCTCGTCTACGCGCTCGGCCTTCCCGGCGGAAAGCGGATCTTTCCGAGCGCGATGCAGGCGCTGATCAACCTGATCGACCACGGCATGAGCCTGCAGGAAGCGGTCGAGGCACCGCGGGTCTGGACCGAGGGCAATGCGCTCGAAGTGGAGTTCGCCGTGCCCGAAAGCGTTCGCGCAAAACTGACCGCGATGGGCCACAAGGTGCAGGTGATGCCGACCGTTGCCGGCGGCATGAACGCGGTCGAGTTTCACGAGGACGGCAGGATGTCGGGCGCCGCCTGCTGGCGCGCCGACGGCACGCCGATCGGCATCGCCGGCGGCCTGGCGCGCGCGGGCGTCAGGTTCGATCTGGCGTAAAGTGTCGCTAATGGGAGCCGAACTCTAACCGCCCCAAAGACCGTCATACCCGCGAAGGCGGGTATCCAGTACGCCGCAGCCCATCGGCTCCTGCCGCGAACGTCTCTGGAATACTGGGTCACCCGCCCCAGTGCGAAATAGCGCACAAGGCGGATGACGACGGCTCGCGCCTACTTCCTGACGCAGATCACGCGGACCACGGACGCCTTGGCGTCCGGCGATCCGCCGGTGGCGTTGACGCCGTTGGTCTTCAGGAAACCGCGCACGGTGTCTGACGTCACCAGCACGGCTCGCGCCACCGGCGCGCCGTTTGCGGGACTGGCCACCTGGACCGGCTTCAACAGCGCGACGCCGGCGAATTTGCCGTCGGCATCGAGCGCGGCCGAGCCCGAGAAGCCAACCGCCGGCGCCGGCGTCAGCGCCACGTCATTGCCGCCGTCGAACTGCGCCACCGACGCCTTGACGCTGCTGACGGCCGCGCCGCCGCCCTGGTTCTGCGGGTCGGCAATTCCGGTCAGGTCGAGCGCGGTCTTTGCGGCGGCGCCCGCGAGATTGATCGGCTTCAAGCCCCTCGCGCCATAGATGCGCAGCAGTGCGAGGTCGTGCGCCTTGTCCTCGGCGATACGATCCGCATTGCCAAAACCTGCGATCGCGATCGTGACGCAGCCATCGATGATCTGGCGGTCGGTGACAACAGCGCCATCGTCGCTGACGACGATGCCGGTACCGTATTCCACGCTCTTGCGTGGCGGCGGTCCCGCCGCCTGCGCTGCCGCCGGAAACGCGGTGAATGCGCTCGACATCGCGATCACCACGGGCTCCACGGTATTCTCGGTCGCCTGGTCGTACATGATGGTGAGGATGCGCACCTCGTCGCCCCTAAACGTACCGCGCATATAAAACTTCTTCAGTCCCTTCAGGCCGGACAGCACGAAGAAGTCGGGCTTGACGACGCTGTAGCCGATCGTGCGTCCCGGTTCTTTCTTCTCGCGCTCGGCGAGTCTTGCCGCAGCGGGATTGGCTTCCTTGCGCCGCGCCAGCTGAATCTGGATCGTGCCGGTCGGCGACGTCCATCTGGTGCCGTTGGCGTCGCTGGCCTGCTGCGGCACGAGCTTGGTGGGAATGCCGAGCCGTACGCCGGTGCCGGGATCGGTCTGAATCTTCCAGCCGACGCTCTCCTGCTTGCGCTTTGCGGTGTCGGCAAGCACGCCACGTTCCTGCGGGTTGAGCACGCCGGTCGGCTTGCCGCCGCGCGCCTTCTGGAATTCCTTGATGGCGTTGACCATGCGCTCGCTGACGTCGCCGGTGATCGCGCCGTTATACTGTCCGACCCAGGCGAGGTCCGACTGCAGCGTCAGCCGCTCGGCCTGGCCCATCGCGTTCGCGGTTTCTTCCGGCTTCTGCAGCGCGGGGCGAACCGGCACCGTCGTGACCGGCTTGGGCTGGGTGCCGGCCGGGGAGGGCGGCGTCATCTGCGCCTGCACCGGCGGTCCGGAGAACGCCAAAACCGAGGCTGCAGCCATCAATGTTGCCGAAAACACCGATCTCATGACAAATCCGGGAGAACAAAGGCGAGGATGGGTGGAGCGATCATTGACGTCCCTCGAATTAAGCACATCTGCTTGGTCGGAACCATCAGCGCCCCGGTTCAGGGAAAATCGACTAAGGTCCTCATCCTGAGGAGGCCGCCAACGGGCCGCGCGAAGCGCGGCCAGATGATAAACTCCGCGGCCGTCTCGAAGGATGGCCGCAGGTGCGGTCGGGGCCTCCATGGTTCGAGACGCGCGTTCCGCGCTCCTCACCATGAGGATTTGACAGGCGTGATGTGGAAGGATCTGACACGACCATGCTGACGGCCAAGGAACTCGAACGCTATGCCCGCCATATCGTGCTGCGCGAAGTCGGCGGCCCCGGCCAGATCGCGCTGAAGGAAGCGTCCGTGCTTGTCATCGGCGCCGGCGGGCTCGGCGCGCCGGTTTTGATGTATCTTGCCGCTGCCGGCGTCGGCACGCTCGGCGTGGTCGATGACGATGTGGTCTCGCTGTCCAACCTGCAGCGTCAGATCATCCACACCACGCCCGATATCGGCCGGCGCAAGGTCGACAGCGCGGCCAGCGCGATCTATGCGCTCAATCCGCACGTTCATTTCGAGGCGCATGCGGTGCGGCTCGATGCGAAGAACGCGATGACGCTGATCGGCGGTTACGATCTCGTCCTCGACGGCTCCGACAATTTCGAGACCCGCTACCTGGTTTCCGACGCGTGCTTCTTTGCCGGCAAGCCGCTGATCACGGCGGCGCTCGGCCAGTTCGATGGATCGCTGACCACGATCCGCGCGCATGAAACCAACGAGCAGGGTGAATTCAACCCGACCTATCGCTGCCTGTTTCCCGAGCCGCCGCCGCCCGGCACCGTGCCGGCCTGCGCCGAGGCCGGCGTCATGGGCGCGCTGGCGGGCATGCTGGGATCGATGATGGCGCTGGAAGCGATCCGCGAAATCGTCGGCTTCGGTGAGAGCCTGGTCGGCCGGCTGGTGATGGTGGACGCCCGCGCGATGCGCTTTGAAACCCTGCGCTACGCGCGGGATCCGGCCAACCCGCTCAACGGCGATACGCCCGTCATCACCGATTTGAGCGGACACGCGGATTAGCTCTTCATCATCTCACCGCTTCTCGCTGTCCATGTGCGCGAGCTGCGCGTCCGGATACCGCGCGCCTGCTGCGACGCCGGGCGGGAACGCCTTGGCGAGCGCGGCGAGATGCGCATCGTTCAGCTTCACGTCGAGCGCGCCGAGCGCCTCGGAAAGGCGGTCGCGGCGGCGTGCGCCGACCAGCGGCACGATATCGTTGCCTTGCGCCGCGACCCACGCGATCGCAATTTGAGCAGGGGACGCGCCGAGATCGGCGGCGATGCTGCGCAGCGATTCCACCAGCGCCAGATTGGCGTCGAGGTTGCCGGCCTGGAAGCGCGGGCTCATCGCGCGAAAATCCTTGGGCCCGCGATCCGAGGTCCAGTGTCCGCTGATCAGCCCGCGCGACAGCACGCCATAGGCCGTGATGCCGATGCCGAGTTCGCGGCAGGTCGGCAGGATATTGTCCTCGATGCCGCGCGAGATCAGCGAATATTCGATCTGCAGATCGCTGATCGGATGCACCGCATGCGCGCGCCGGATGGTTTCCGCGCTCACTTCCGACAGGCCGATATGCCTGATCCAGCCCGCCTTCACCATGTCGGCCATGGCGCCGATGGTCTCCTCGATCGGCACGTCCGGATCGAGGCGCGCCGGCCGGTAGATGTCGATGGTCTCGACGCGGAGCCGCTGCAGCGAATAGGCGACAAAGTTCTTCACCGCGGCCGGACGGCTGTCATAGCCCGACCAGTTCCTGGCGGGATCGCGCAGCGCACCGAACTTGACGCTGATCTGCAAATTGTCGCGGCTGCGGCTGGCGAGCGCGTCGCCGATCAGCATTTCATTATGGCCCATGCCGTAGAAGTCGCCGGTGTCGAGCAAAGTGATGCCGGCATCGAGCGCGGCGTGGATCGTGGCGATGCTCTCGCTGCGGTCGGCCGGGCCGTAGAAATCCGACATGCCCATGCAGCCGAGGCCGATGGCCGCGACGCTGGGTCCAGTAGAGCCGAGTTTGCGTTGTTCCATGATGTTTTCTCCTCGAATACCGGTGGCGGCGTTTGCGCCGTGATGACGAGGCTGGATATGCACCCTTCCGATTGATGCGATAAGCTGGACAATTCCAAACGGCTTGTTCAGTGTATCGAACAATGAAGGATTTCGACCTCCGCGATCTCGACGCTTTCGTCGCCGTGGCGCGCACGCGGAATTTCCGTCGTGCCGCAACGGAGCAGGGCGTCTCGGTGTCGAGCCTGAGCCAGCGGCTGCGCGACATGGAGGAACGGCTCGGCGTTCGCCTGATGAACCGCACCACGCGAAGCGTCGCCCTCACCGAGGCCGGCGAATTGTTGCTGGGCCGCGTCGGTCCTGCGCTATCGGATGTCGGCGAGGCGCTGGATCAGGTGCGTGGCTTGCGGGCGGTGCCGTCGGGGCGGTTGCGCATCAACGCGCCGCCGCCGGCGATCGACCTGGTGCTGGCGCCGATGGTCGCGCCATTTCTTGCGGCCCATCCCAACATCGATCTGGAGATCGTCGGCGACAGTTCGTTCGTCGATATCGTTGCCGGCGGTTTCGATGCCGGCGTGCGCTATGGCGAGCATCTGGCGCAGGACATGATCGCCGTCTCGCTCGGTGCGCCGCAGCGCTACGCGGTGGTCGCCTCGCGCGAATACGTTGCGCAGCATGGCCGGCCGAAACTCCCAAAGGATCTGCTGGAGCATGCCTGCATCCGCACCCGCTTCGGCAGCGGCGCGATGCTGGATTGGGAATTCGAGAAGACCGGGCGCGTCGTAAAGGTTTCGCCGCCGGCAAAGCTGGTTGCGACCTATCTCGGCCTGGCGCTGCGCGCCGCGCATGATGGTGTTGGATTCTGGCTGACGTTCGAGGGTTACGTTCGCTACGGCATCAAGTCGGGCGCGCTCATCAGCGTGCTCGACGACTGGTGTCCGCCATTTCCGGGACCGTTCCTGTACTACCCGAGCCGCCGCCAGCCGCCGCCAGCCCTCGCCGCGTTCGTGGCCTTCGCCGCCGAATGGCGCAAGCGCGAACGGCGGAAAGGATAACTCAACTCCCCTCCGCCGTCATTCCGGGGGGCGCGGAGCGCGAACCCGGAATCCATCGTGCCGCAGTGCAAGTTGATGGTTGGATTCCGGGTTCGTGCTCCGCACGCCCCGGAATGACAGGGAGAGAGGCAGCCGGGACGACAACCTAAAGCATGCTTGGCAGCACGCGGTCCGGCGGCTTGTGGTTGTCGAGGAAGGTCCTGATATTGATGATCACCTTCTCGCCCATCTCGACGCGGCCTTCGATGGTGGCCGAGCCCATATGCGGCAGCAGCGCCGCCTTGCCGGCCTTGGCCAGGCGAACCAGCTTCGGATTGACCGCCGGCTCGTGCTCGTAGACGTCGAGGCCGCACCCGGCGATGTCGCCGCTTTCGATCAGCTTGATCAGGGTGTCCTCGTCGACCACCTCGCCGCGCGCGGTGTTGACCACATAGGCGTCCTTCCGGATCAGCTTCAGCCGCCGCGCCGAGAGCAGATGGAACGTGGCCGGCGTGTGCGGACAGTTCACCGAGATGATGTCCATCCGCGCCAGCATCTGGTCGAGGCTTTCCCAATAGGTCGCGCCGAGTTCCTCGGCGATCATGGGCGCCACGGGGCGGCGGTTGTGATAGTGGATCTGCAGGCCGAAGGCGCGCGCCCGGCGGGCCACGGCCTGGCCGATGCGGCCCATGCCGATGATGCCGAGGCGCTTGCCCCCGATCCGGTGGCCGAGCATCCAGGTCGGCGACCAACCCGGCCAGTTCTTGCCCTCGGTCAGGATCGAGGTGCCCTCGATCAGCCGGCGCGGCACCGCGAGGATCAGCGCCATGGTCATGTCGGCGGTGTCCTCGGTCAAAACCTTAGGTGTATTGGTTACCGTGATGCCGCGCGCATGCGCCGCCGTGACGTCGATGTTGTCGACGCCGTTGCCGAAATTGGCGATCATGCGCAGCTTGCAGTCGGGATGCGTGAGCATCTCCTCGTTGATCACGTCCGTGACGGTCGGCACCAGCACGTCGGCCGAGCGCACGGCATCGGCAAGGTGCTCCGCTGTCATCGGCGTATCGTCGAGATTCAATCGCGCATCGAACAGTTCCCGCATCCGGGTCTCGATCGAGTCCGGCAGTTTGCGGGTGACGACGACGAGAGGCTTTTTCTTAACCGACATGTACTGCTCTCATGAGGCAATGGGTCGCCAGAGCGCGCCGTTCAGACCTCATTAACCCGGTTGTTCGACACTGCCGATGTCGCGCGGTCCCGGTGTCCCGCTGTTTCCTCGGGCAAGTCCTTGGGTTCCCAAATACTTGCCACGGATTCTCAGCGGAAAATTCGGGCGTTCTTGTTCTCAGCGTTCCGTCCTCTCTATCAGAAGGCCGGGCCAAGACAAGAACCCCTCGGAGTTCGAACGTCCGGGGGATCAAAGCGGGGCACAGGGGGATTGGGGTTTTCGGGCGTCAGCGAGCGGTTTCAACTCGAAGAATTTGGGTTGGAAGGAGTTCGCCAGGAGATGTGTGGATGGCGTTGGGGCGTATCTGTTCGGTGTCGGTGCTGGCGGTGTGCTGGCTTGTAGCATCGGTCAGCACAGGTTTATCGGCCAAGGATTCGGCCCTCACGACGAGCGGCCTGCCGGTGCCGCGATATGTCAGTCTCAAATCCGACCACGTCAACGTCAGGGCCGGTCCGACCAAGGATAACGACGTCGCCTGGATCTATACGAGGTCCGGCCTGCCCGTCGAAATCACCGCCGAGTTCGAGAACTGGCGCCGCGTGCGCGATTCCGAAGGCGCCGAGGGCTGGGTCTATCATTCCCTGCTGTCGGGACGCCGCACCGCGGTCGTCACCATGAAGAAGAAGGAAGAACTCGCGCCGCTCTACGACCGCGCCGATCCCGGCAGCGCCGTGGCAGCCCGCCTGCAGGCCGGCGTCGTCGCGCAGGTCAAGAAATGCTATTCCGGCTGGTGCCGCGTCATCGGCAACGGCTTTGACGGCTGGATCGAACAGCAGCGGCTGTGGGGCGTGTACGCCGACGAGAAGGTGGATTGACGCGCAGCGTCATTCCGGGGCGATGCGTGAGCATCGAACCCGGAATCTCGAGATTCCCCGATGTGCAATTGCACATCTGAGGTTCACGCTTCGCGTGCCCCGGAATGACAATCAGCATCGTGAAAAAGTTCAGCGCTTCTTGCGCAGCCGCACGACCATGTCGACGCGGGCGATCTCGTAACCTTCAGGCACGTCCGGCATCTTCGAGAGCACCAGATGCGGATCGGGGATATCGACCAACTCGTGATTGTTCTCGAGATAGAAGTGGTGGTGCGCCGTGACGTTGGTGTCGAAATAGGTCTTGGTGCCGTCGACGGAAACCTGTCGCAGCAGGCCGGCATCGGTGAGCTGGTTGAGCGTGTTGTAGACGGTGGCCAGCGACACCGGAACCTTGGCGAGTGTCGCTTCCTCGTAGAGCATTTCCGCGGTCAAATGTCGCGCGCCCTTGCCGAACAGCAGCCAGCCCAACGCCATGCGCTGGCGGGTAGGCCGTAGGCCGGCGGCCTGCAGCATTTCGTTGACGTCGTGCCAGGGACAGCCGGTGAGCGCCGGTTGGTGACCGGCAGCCCGGGCGGCTGGATCGATCCCGTCGTCGTTCAAAATCTGGGCTTCGTCGTTCATATCCACTTTGGGCACCACGCAGCTAACTCTGGCAATAATCTTGCCCAATATAAAAGGAAATCAGGTAGATGCAAGTTTTTCGCAACTAGAACCGGCCCAGGGTTGGGGCGGAACCGCTTGGGGAACATGCCGTTTGGGCCATTTCCAGCGCTTTGCCGGGCTGTCATGGCTATGTTACAGAGCGCGCGGACCACATATGCGTATTCGGCAGAGGCTAATGCCGTTCGCACCCTAAGCAGCGCCTATTTGCGGGAGAAAAGCGTTTCTGCCGCAGGGAAACGGGTCCGGTTCGCTCGAAGCGCTCCATCGGGACATCTGAGAGAGGCTGAATACGATGCTGGATCGGCGTAACGGTTATGAATACGAGGATCTCCTGGCCTGTGCGCGCGGTGAGATGTTCGGCCCCGGCAACGCACAACTGCCGTTGCCGCCGATGCTGATGTTCGACCGGATCACCGAAATTACCGACAAGGGCGGCGAATACGGCAAGGGCCTGATCCGCGCCGAGCTCGACGTGAAGCCGGATCTCTGGTTCTTCGGCTGCCATTTCAAGAACGACCCTGTGATGCCGGGGTGTCTCGGTCTCGACGCCATGTGGCAGATGGTCGGATTCTACCTCGGCTGGATCGGCGGCGAAGGGCGCGGCCGGGCGCTGGGACTGGGCGATTTGAAGTTCTCCGGCCAGGTGCTGCCGAACGCCCGCAAGGTTGTGTACAACATCGACATGAAACGCGTGATGCGTTCAAAGCTGGTGCTCGGCGTCGGCGACGGCTGGCTTTCCATGGATGACGTGATTATCTATCGCGCCAAGGATCTGAAGGTCGGGCTGTTCAAGCAGGGCACCGCACCGACTTGAGCAATACGATCACACACCAAAACATCTTCACCGAAGAACAAAACGGCAAGGCGAGGCGATCATGAGGCGGGTTGTCATCACGGGGATGGGCATCGTCTCGTCCATCGGAAACAACACCCAGGAAGTGCTTGCGAGCCTTCACGAGGCGAAATCCGGAATCACCCGCGCGCCGAAGTACGCCGAGATGGGTTTCCGTTCGCAGGTGCAGGGCGCGCCGACGCTCAATCCGGCCGACGTGATCGATCGGCGCGCGATGCGCTTCCTCGCCGAGGGCGCCGCGTGGAATCATGTCGCGATGGAGCAGGCGATCCAGGACTCCGGGCTGTCGCCGGAAGAAGTTTCCGACGTTCGCACCGGCATCATCATGGGCTCAGGCGGACCGTCCGCGCGCACCATCGTCGAATCCGCCGACATCACCCGCACCAAGGGCCCCAAGCGCGTTGGTCCGTTTGCGGTGCCGAAGGCGATGTCGTCGACCGCGTCGGCTACGCTTGCGACCTGGTTCAAGATCAAGGGCGTCAACTATTCGATCTCGTCGGCCTGCGCGACCTCGAACCATTGCATCGGCAACGCCTATGAGACGATCCAGATCGGCAAGCAGGACGTGATCTTCGCCGGCGGCTGCGAGGAACTGGACTGGTCGCTCTCGGTGCTGTTCGACGCCATGGGCGCGATGTCCTCGAAATACAATGATACGCCCGCCACCGCCTCGCGGCCCTACGACATCAGCCGCGACGGGTTCGTGATCGCGGGCGGCGCCGGGGTGGTGGTGCTGGAAGAGCTCGAGCACGCCAAGGCGCGCGGCGCTCGCATCTACGCCGAAGTGGTTGGCTACGGCGCGACCTCGGACGGTTACGACATGGTTGCGCCGTCGGGCGAGGGCGCCGAGCGCTGCATGCGCATGGCGCTGTCGACCGTGAAGACACCGGTCGATTACATCAACCCGCACGCGACCTCGACGCCGGCCGGCGATCCGCCGGAAATCGAGGCGATCCGAAAGGTGTTCGGCACCGGCGAGAAGTGCCCGCCGATCTCGGCGACCAAGGCGCTGACCGGTCATTCGCTGGGTGCCACCGGCGTGCAGGAAGCGATCTATTCGCTGCTGATGATGAACAACGGCTTCGTCTGCGAGAGCGCTCATATCACCGAGCTCGATCCTGTCTTCGCCGACATGCCGATCGTGCGCAAGCGCATCGACAACGCCAAGCTCGGCACGGTGTTGTCGAATTCGTTCGGCTTCGGCGGCACCAATGCCACGCTGGTGTTCAAGCGGATGGATGCTTGATTTCGCTTTTGCCACTCCTCGCTTGCGGCAACAGGCCGGCAGGCGGCGGATGGTGACGTTGCAACAATCCGAAACGGGGTGGGCATGATTATCGAACCGCGCGTGCGAGGCTTCATTTGCACGACGGCGCATCCCGTCGGCTGCGCCACCAACGTGCGTGAACAGATCGCCTATGTTCTCCGAAACGGCCCCATTGCGGACTGCCCCAAGCGCGTCGCCGTGCTCGGCTGCTCGACGGGTTACGGTCTGGCAAGCCGCATCGTTGCGACCTTCGCCGGCGGCGCCGACACCATTGGCGTGTCGCTGGAGCGCGAACCTTCGGCGACCAAGAGCGGCAGCGCCGGCTTCTACAACAACCGCGCCTTCGAGATCGAGGCGCAAAAGATCGGGCGATCGCCCCTTACGCTCGAGGGCGACGCGTTTTCCGACGAGTTGAAGAAGACCTTCATCGAGCGTGTCCGCGAAAAGTTCGGACAGCTGGACCTGCTGGTCTACAGCATGGCCGCGCCGGTCCGCACCGATCCGGTCACGGGCAAGACGTATCGTTCGGCAATCAAGCCGCTCGGTGCGCCCGTCGAGATCAAGACGCTGAACACCGAAACCGGCGAGGTCTACGAGACGACCATTTCGCCGGCGAGCGAGGACGAAGCCGCCGCCACGGTCGCGGTGATGGGCGGCGAGGACTGGAAGCGCTGGATCGACCAGCTCGCGGACGCCGGCGTCCTGGCGCCGGGCTTCCGGACGCTCAACTACACCTATATCGGCAGCGAACTGACCTGGCCGATCTACTGGAAGGGCACGCTCGGCCGCGCCAAGGTCGATCTCGACCGCAAGGCCGAGGAGATCCGCGGCCGCCTCGGCGACGATGCGGCGCGCGTGGTGGCGCTGAAGGCCGTCGTCACCCAGGCGAGTTCGGCGATCCCGGTGGTGCCGCTGTATGGCACGGTGCTGTTCAAGGTGATGAAGCAGCTCAAGCTGCACGAGGGCTGCATCGAACAGATCGATCGCCTGTTCCGAACCCGCCTCGGCCCGAATGCCGAAACGGACGAGGAGAAGCGCCTCAGGGTCGACGATTGGGAGCTTTCGCCCGAAGTCCAGAAAGAGGTGATGCGGCGTTGGCCGCTGCTATCAACGGAAACGCTCGGCGAACTGGCGGACCTTCCGGAATACAAGAGCCAGTTCCTTCGCCTGTTCGGGTTCGGCATCGACGGCGTCGATTACGCGCAGGACGTAGACCCCCGCGTCGTGACGTGAGCCGTTAGGGCAGCCGCTCTACTTTGCATGGGGTTGTTTTCGCGATTTTGTGTCGGGGCCGCTCAACCCGCCGCGATCTTTTCCGCGCGCTGGAACGCCGGACGCGCTGCGCAGCGATCGATATAGGCATCGAAAGACGGCCGCGGCGGCACCATCTTGAACATCCGCACCGCGAAGTTGAGCCCCGACCCGAGCATGATGTCGGCGGCGGAGAATTTTTCGCCCAGGATCCACGGACCCTTCTGCAGCGCGGCATCGAGCACGTCGAAGGTCTGCGCAGCACTTCCCCACGCGGCGGTGCTCGCCGGCACCTCGATCCTGGTGAAGAGCTGAATGATTGCCGGCTCGATGCAGGATGGCGAAAAGAGCAGCCACTGCAGATACCGCGCCCGCAGCGGATCGGTCGCAGCCGGCGCCAGTCCGGTTTCCGGATAGCGGTCGGCGATATAGGCGCAGATCGCCGAGGCTTCGCCGAGCGCGGCGTCGCCGTCCTTCAATCCCGGCACCTTGCCCATCGGGTTGATCGCGAGATATTCCGGCGCCTTCTGCGCGCCGGTCGAGATATCCGTCAGCACGCGCTCGTAGGGAATCCCGGTTTCTTCCATGAGCCAGATCGCAGAGAACGAGCGGGAACGGGGCGACCAATAGAGCTGGATCATGTGTCAAACCTTTCAACGCGCGGGACGAACTGCGTGCTGTTTCGCGCGTCCGCGGTGAATTGGCAACGCACTACGTCTGGGACGAACGGGCCGTGTTCAAAGCGACATGTTGGTCAACCGATTTTGTGCAGCCGGCTACTTGCGAGCCGACGATCCCGCCTTGTGCTGCTTGCGCAACGCCTCCGCCGCGAGACACACCACTTCGGATATCTGTTGAAGCTGACCGGCGAGCGGGCTGGTCTTGCGCCAGACCATGCCGATGGTTCGCGCCGGCTGCGGGTTCTTGAAGCGCGCGACGGACACCGATGCCGAGCGCGTTTCCACCGCCACCGCCATTTCCGGAATCAACGTGACGCCGATGCCGGCGCCGACCATCTGCACCAGCGTCGACAGCGAACTCGCGTCCAGCACCTCGCGCGGCGGCGACGATTGCATGTTGCAGAACGACAGCGCCTGGTCGCGGAAGCAATGTCCTTCTTCCAGCAGCAGCAGCCGCATTTCGCGCAGCGTCTCGTGGCTCGGCACCGGCGTTCCCTCATCCTCGCCGGGGCGGACCAGCAGAAAATTTTCCGAGAAGCATGCGACCTCGGTCAGCGACGGCTCTGAAACGGGGAGCGCAACGATCGCCGTATCGAGCCGGCCCTCGGCGACTTCCTTGATCAACTTCGGCGTCAGCGTCTCGCGGACGTGAATGTCGAGTTCGGGATGCAGCCGCGCCAGGTTCTCGATCACCTTGGGCAGCAGGTAGGGCGCGATCGTCGGGATCATGCCGATGCGCAGCCGGCCTGCAAGTCGATCGCGCGAGGCGCGCGCGAAGTCGCCGAGTTCGTCGACCGAGCGCAGGATTTCGCGGACGCGCTGGATGATCTCCTCCCCGAATTTCGTCAGCGTGACCTGCCGTGCGCTCCGCTCCAGCAACACGCCGCCGAGGATTTCCTCCATCTCCTTGATCTGCATCGACAGCGCCGGTTGCGAGATCGAACATGCCTCCGCGGCGCGCCCGAAATGGCTATGGCGGGCCAGCGCATCGAAGTAACGCAGCTGTCGGAGCGTCATTTGAAGCATCAGGACATCTTATAGGTTCGATCACTAAAATCAACTTTACCTGATGAAAGGGGCTGCTTAGATTGCTTCCAATTCGAACAGGGACGGACCCCTCAGGAGGCAATCATGGACGACAAAACGAAATGCCCGTTCACGGGCTCGCGCGGACATTCGAACCGCGACTGGTGGCCGGACGCGCTGGATGTCTCGGTTCTGCACCGGAACTCGGATTTGTCAGATCCGATGGGCGAGGCGTTCGACTACGCCAAGGAATTCAAGTCCCTCGACCTCAACGCCGTGATCAAGGACCTGACGGCGCTGATGACGGACTCGCAGGAATGGTGGCCGGCCGATTTCGGCCACTATGGCGGCCTGATGGTCCGCATGGCCTGGCACAGCGCCGGCACCTACCGCATCACGGACGGCCGCGGCGGCGCCGGTGCCGGTCAGCAGCGCTTTGCGCCGCTGAACAGCTGGCCTGACAACGCCAACCTCGACAAGGCGCGCCGGCTGCTGTGGCCGATCAAGCAGAAGTACGGCCAGAAGATTTCGTGGGCCGACCTGATGATCCTTGCCGGCAACGTCGCGCTGGAATCGATGGGCTTCAAGACGTTCGGGTTTGCCGGTGGCCGTGTCGATGTCTGGGAGCCGGAAGAGCTGTTCTGGGGACCTGAGGGCACCTGGCTCGGCGACGAGCGCTACAGCGGCGAACGCCAGCTCGCCGAGCCGCTCGGCGCGGTGCAGATGGGCCTGATCTACGTCAATCCGGAAGGACCGAACGGCAATCCGGACCCGATCGCGGCGGCCAAGGATATTCGCGAGACGTTCTTCCGCATGGCCATGAACGACGAAGAGACCGTCGCCCTGATTGCCGGCGGCCACTCCTTCGGCAAGACCCACGGCGCGGGCGATCCGTCGCTGGTCGGAGCGGACCCGGAAAGCGGTGCGCTCGAAGATCAAGGCCTCGGCTGGAAGAGCAAGCACGGCACCGGGATTGGCGCAGACGCCATCACCGGCGGTCCCGAGGTTACCTGGACGCAGACGCCGACCAAGTGGAGCAACCTGTTCTTCAAGAACCTGTTCGAGAACGAATGGGAGCTGACGAAGAGCCCGGCCGGTGCCAAGCAGTGGAAGGCCAAGGGGGCGGAAGCCTCGATCCCGGACGCCTTCGACAAGTCGAAGAAGCACGTGCCGACGATGCTGACGACCGACCTGTCGCTTCGCTTCGATCCGGCCTACGAAAAAATCTCGCGGCGCTTCTACGAGAATCCGGACCAGTTCGCCGACGCTTTCGCACGCGCCTGGTTCAAGCTCACCCACCGCGACATGGGCCCGGTCGCACGCTACCTCGGCCCGCTGGTGCCGAAGGAAACGCTGATCTGGCAGGACCCGATCCCGGCCGTGGATCATCCGGTGATCGGCGAGGCTGATATCACCGCGCTGAAGACGAAGATTCTCGGCTCCGGCCTGACGGTGTCCCAACTCGTCTCGACGGCCTGGGCGTCGGCATCGACGTTCCGCGGCTCCGACAAGCGCGGCGGCGCCAATGGCGCACGTATTCGCCTCAGCCCGCAGAAGGACTGGGACGTCAACCAGCCGGCCGAACTGAAGACCGTGCTGCAGAAGCTCGAGGCAATCCAGAAGGAGTTCGGCAAGAAGGTTTCGCTTGCCGACCTGATCGTGCTCGGCGGCTGCGCGGCGGTCGAGAAGGCGGCAAAGGATGCCGGCATCGACGTGAAGGTGCCGTTCACGCCGGGCCGCGCGGATGCCACGCAGGATCAAACCGACGTCGCGTCCTTTGCGCCGCTCGAGCCGCGCGCCGACGGCTTCCGCAACTACGTCAACGCCAAGAAGCATCAGTTCATGGCGCCTGTAGAGGCGCTGGTGGACCGGGCGCAATTGCTGCGGCTGACGGGACCCGAGATGACGGCGCTGATCGGCGGTCTGCGCGTTCTCGGCGCAAACGCCGGCGGATCCAAGCATGGCGTGTTCACCAAGAAGCCGGGCGTGCTGACGAATGATTTCTTCGTCAACCTGCTCGATATGGCTACCGTCTGGCAGCCGGCTGCCGATGGCAGCTACGAAGGCCGCGACCGCAAGACCGATGCGGCGAAGTGGACCGGCACCGGTGTCGACCTGATCTTCGGTTCGCACTCGCAGCTCCGCGCCTTCGCGGAAGTCTATGCGTGCGCGGACTCGAAGGAGAAGTTCGCCAAGGATTTTGTGGCGGCGTGGGCCAAGGTCATGAACCACGATCGGTTCGACCTCGCCGCATAACTTCGGAATCGGGATCGAAAAACAAAAAGGGCGGCCGCGAGGCCGCCCTTTTCACATTGAGCAACTATCAAACGCCGAGCGTGCCGGCCTTCGCCGCGGCATAACGCTCCGCGATCTTGTTCCAGTTCACCGTGTTCCACCACGCCTTGAGATAATCCGCGCGGCGGTTCTGGTAGTTGAGATAATAGGCGTGCTCCCAGACGTCGTTGCCCATCAAGGCGCGCTTGCCGTCCATGATCGGGCTGTCCTGATTCGGACGGGTCTCGATCGCGAGCTTGCCGTCCTTGCTGACGGTCACGAACACCCAGCCGGAGCCGAACTGGCGTCCGCCCGCGGCGTTGAAGTCGTTCTGGAATTTCTCCATGCCGCCGAGATCGCGGTCGATCGCGGCCAGCACTTCTCCCTCGGGCTTGCCGCCGTTCGGGCCCATGATTTCCCAGAACATGGTGTGGTTGGCATGGCCGCCGAGATTGTTGCGCACCGTGAATTTGATGCCGTCGTCCAGCGCGTTCAGATTGCCGAGCACGTCTTCGATCTTTGCCGTTCCCAGTTGCGCGTTGGTCTTGGCGACGTTGTTCATGTTGGCGACATAGGCCGCGTGGTGGCGGTCGTGATGGATTTCCATCGTCTTGGCGTCGATGTGGGGTTCGAAAACGTTGAAGGCATAATTCAGCGGCGGCAGCGTGAAGGGGCCTGCTGCGGCGGCCGGTGCCGGCGCCGCGGCTTGCGCGAAGACGGTGCGTGGGACCGCTGCCATCGCGGCGATGCCGGTTGCGGCAAACATCAGTTGGCGCCGGGACATGAATGACATCGATTTCTCCTTACCTGTGGTGGAACTGGATACGCCGCTGTGACGGCGAGGTGACGCCGTTGGCGGGACAACGCGACAAGTTACGAATGAGATCAAAAACCGGTTCGCCGCGGCTGCGGCAGAATCGCACAAGTGTGACGCGTTCGCGGTATTCTACCCCGGCCAGGTAACAAAAAAGGGCGGCCTCCCGGCCGCCCCTTGTTCACATTGTTGCGATGCCTTACTCGCCGGCCGCTTCGCGCTGCGGCGCTTCCGCCTTCTGCTTGGCCTCGAGGTCCTCGCCGGTCTCCTGATCGACCACCTTCATCGACAGCCGCGTCTTGCCGCGGTCGTCGAAGCCGAGCAGCTTGACCTTGACCTTGTCGCCTTCCTTGACGACGTCGGAGGTCTTCTGCACGCGCGCCGAGGCGAGCTGGCTGATGTGGACGAGGCCGTCCTTGGCGCCGAAGAAGTTCACGAACGCGCCGAACTCCATCACCTTGACCACGGTGCCGTCGTAGATCTGGCCGATCTCCGGATCGGAGGCAATCGACTTGATCCACTTGATCGCGGCCTTCATGGCCTCGCCGTCGTTGGAGGCGACCTTGACGGTGCCGTCGTCCTCGATGTTGACCTTGGCGCCGGTCTTCTCGACGATCTCGCGGATCACCTTGCCGCCGGTGCCGATCACTTCACGGATCTTGTCGGTCGCGATCTTGAAGGTCTCGATGCGCGGAGCGTATTCGCCGAGCTCGGCGCGGGCGTTGGTCAATGCCTTGGCCATTTCGCCGAGGATGTGGATACGCCCGTCCTTGGCCTGGCCGAGCGCGACCTTCATGATCTCCTCGGTGATGCCCTCGATCTTGATGTCCATCTGCAGCGAGGTGATGCCCTGGTCGGTGCCGGCCACCTTGAAGTCCATGTCGCCGAGATGATCCTCGTCGCCGAGAATATCGGACAGGACCGCATAGCGCGAACCTTCCAGGATCAGGCCCATCGCGATGCCCGCGGTCGGCCGCTTCAGCGGAACGCCCGCATCCATCAGCGCCAGCGAGGCGCCGCACACCGAAGCCATCGACGACGAGCCGTTGGATTCGGTGATCTCCGAGACGACACGCGTCGTATAGGGGAACTCGTGGTGCGGCGGCAGGACCGGGTGGATCGCGCGCCAGGCGAGCTTGCCATGGCCGGTCTCGCGGCGCTTGGTGCCGCCGAGACGTCCGGTTTCACCGACCGAGTAGGGCGGGAAATTGTAGTGCAGCAGGAACGTCTCTTTGTACGTTCCCGACAGCGCGTCGATGTACTGCTCGTCCTCACCGGTGCCGAGCGTGGTCACGACCAGCGCCTGGGTTTCGCCGCGGGTGAACAGCGCCGAACCGTGGGCGCGCGGCAGCACGCCGACTTCGGCGACGATGTTGCGCACCGTCTTGGAGTCGCGGCCGTCGATGCGCTTGCCGGTGTCGAGGATGTTCCAGCGAACGATCTTGGCTTCGAGCTCCTTGAAGACGGCGGCGATGCGCAGCTTGTCGTATTTCGGTTCCTGCCCTTCCGGGAAGTAGTGCGCGATCACCTTCTCCTTGGCCTTGCCCACCGCGGCGTAGCGATCCTGCTTGACCGGGATGGCGTAGGCTGAGCGCAGGTCCTGCTCGATCAGGCCGAGCATTTCCTTCTCAAGCGCGCTTTCGTCGACGACCTTGACTTCGCGCGGCTCCTTGGCGGCCTTCTCGGCCAGTTCGATGATCGCCTTGATCACCGGCTGGAAGTGGCGGTGGCCGAACATCACGGCGCCGAGCATGATGTCTTCGTTGAGCTCCTTGGCTTCCGATTCCACCATCAGCACGGCGTCGGCGGTGCCGGCGACGACCAGGTCGAGCTGAGTTTCCACCATCTCGTCGAGCGTCGGATTGAGGATGTATTCGTCGTTGCTGAAGCCGACGCGGGCGGCGCCGATCGGGCCCTTGAAGGGGGCGCCGGAAATCGTCAGCGCTGCGGAGGCGGCGACCAGCGCCACGATATCGGGATCGTTTTCCATGTCATGCGACAGAACGGTGACGATGACCTGGGTCTCGTTGCGCCAGCCATCCACGAACAGCGGGCGGATCGGGCGGTCGATCAGGCGGGAGACCAGCGTCTCCTTTTCGGTCGGGCGTCCTTCGCGCTTGAAATAGCCGCCGGGAATGCGGCCCGCGGCATAGGTCTTTTCCTGATAGTCGACGGTCAGCGGCAGGAAGTCGACGCCTTCGCGCGGCGCTTTCGCTGCGACCACGGTGGCGAGCACGACGGTCTCGCCATAGGTCGCCATCACGGCGCCGTCGGCCTGACGGGCGATCTTGCCGGTTTCCAGCTTGAGGGGACGTCCACCCCAGTCGATCTCGACGGAATGCTTGTTGAACATAGTGGTTTCTTTCATGGGTTGACGAGAGCGCGGAGCCCAAAAACACAAAGACCATGCGCAAGATTGCGGGACGCTGATCGCAATGCGTCATCAGCGTCCGGCGATCCTGCCATGGTCTTCGTCTTTCGGATGGCGTCCATCCTCTCGGCAGTCACGGGCACCTTGCCCTGCCCAGCGGCCGGATTGCTGCTGGACGTTGGTAGGGCATGATCCATTCCGGATGATGCCCTTGCACATGATCGTCTCCTAAAAATTCGGAGTCCGCTTTCCGGAAGATCATGCGAAAACGCGCGCAGACTGCGCGCGTACTCTTCAAATCAACGACGAATGTTGTGCTTTTCGAGCAGCGCCTTGTAGCGCGCCTCGTCCTTCCGCTTGATGTAATCGAGCAGGGAACGACGTGTTGCGACCATTTTCAAAAGACCCCGGCGTGAATGATTGTCCTTCACGTGGGATTTGAAGTGCCCGGTGAGATTGTTGATGCGTTCCGACAGGATCGCAACCTGAACCTCGGGCGAGCCGGTATCGCCGGCCTTGTTGGCATTCGTCTTGATGACTTCCGCTTTGCGTTCGGCGGTAATCGACATCGTCAAACTCTCTCATGGCTGCGACCGGGACTGGCAGTCAGCCCGGTCAGGTTGAACACGCGCTTGGGGATGAGTTCGCCATTGCCAATTTCGGCGAGGGCCAGAAGCCGGCCTGCCACCGTGACATAGACTGTGCCGCTACTATTGGGCGCATCCCGTCCGCGCAACAAAACGGCCTGGCCCCGGTGGAGCCTTGCCGCATCAGCCCGTGTGACGGCCAGTGCCGGGATGTCGTCCAGCGCGGTCTCAACGGGCAAAAGCGCGTCGGCGAGGCTTCCCTCGCCAGACGCGGCTCTATTACACAAAGCCTCCAACTGTTCCAGCGGAATCATGTCCGCCTCGCGGAACGGGCCGACCAAAGTGCGCCGCAGGGCGCAGATATGGCCGAAACAGCCCAGAATCCGGCCGATATCGCGGGCCAGAGCCCGGACATAGGTGCCCTTGCCGCACTCGGCCTCGAACACGGACTGGCCGTTGTCGCCGTGTTCCACGAGGGTCAGTTCGTGAATCTCGACCGGCCGGGGCTTCAGTTCCACGGTCTCGCCATCCCGCGCCAGGTCATAGGCGCGCTCGCCCTGGACCTTGATCGCCGAATATTGCGGCGGGATCTGCTCGATCAGGCCGGTGAAGCGCGGCAGCAGGGCGCGGATCGCATCCGCCGTTGGACGGAGTTCGCTCGTCTGGGTTACCCGGCCCTCGGTGTCGTCGGTGTCGCGTTCCTCGCCCCAGGCCACCGTGAAGCGGTAGCGCTTGCGGCCGTCCATCACGAAGGGAACCGTCTTGGTGGCTTCGCCGAGCGCGATCGGCAGGCCGCCGGAGGCCAGCGGATCGAGCGTGCCGGCATGGCCGGCGCGCTTGGCCTGGAACAGGCGCTTGAGGACGGCGACCGCATGCGTCGAGGTCATGCCGATCGGCTTGTCGAGCACCACCCAGCCATGGACGTCGCGCTTGTCGCGCCGTGGCTGGTTGTTCTGGCGCGCCGGCTTGTTGTTGCGCGGGTCGTTGTTTCCGCGGCGACCGTTGTCGTACGCGCGGCGACCGTTGTCGTCCGCACGGCGGTTGCCATCGTCGGCGCGGCGCGCATCATCGACAGAAATATTTTTCTCTGCGTCGCGCGATTCCGCATTCTGCGGCTCGATCACAGGATTGGCCGTGGTCATCGTCATCAATTGTCGTCCGAATCGGGTGCGAGGTCTCTTTGCACCGCAGGTGTTCGCAGTAATTTCTCGATCCGTTCCGCTTCGTCGAATCGTTCATCGACGCGAAAGCGAAGATCAGGGGCAAATTTTAAGTTAACGCGGTGGGCAATCTCGCCGCGCAGGAATTTCTTGTTGCGATCGAGCGCCGCGATCACTGCGTCGGTGTCGCGGCCGCCGAGCGGCATGACGTAAATCGTCGCGAGTTTCAGGTCGGGCGACATCCGCACCTCGGGGACGGTGATGATGTGGCCCTCGAGGTCGGGGTCGTGAACGTTACCCTGCGCCAGAATCTCGGCGATGGCATGGCGCACGGTCTCGCCGACGCGCAATTGGCGTTGCGAGCCTCCCGGCGTGGAACCCTTGTTGTGATGGCGGGGCATTTTCGAAATCCCAATTGTCGTCATCACCCGCGAATGCGGGTGATGCAGTATTCCCTGCCCAAAGTTAATGGCGGTGACCGCCGGATGCCCCGCCGCTGCGGGGCATGACGGTTCGGTTCAATTTCCCAGGCTCTTCGTAAGGTTTGGACTTACAGAGAGCGCTGGATGGTCTCCACGCGATAGCATTCGATGACGTCGCCGACGCGCATGTCGCCGTAATTCTCGAACGCCATGCCGCATTCCTGGCCGGACTGCACTTCCTTCACTTCGTCCTTGAAGCGCTTCAGCGTCGAGAGCTTGCCTTCGTGCACGACTACGTTGTCGCGGATCAGGCGCACATTGGCGCCGCGTTCCACGGTGCCGTCGGTGACGCGGCAACCGGCGACCTTGCCGACCTTGGAGATGTTGAACACTTCCAGGATCTGGGCGTTGCCGAGCATGGTTTCGCGCAGCGTCGGCGCGAGCAGGCCGGACATCGCCTTTTTTATGTCGTCCACGAGATCGTAGATGATGTTGTAGTAGCGGATCTCGATGCCGTTGCGCTTGGCGGCCGCCGCGGCTTCCTTGTTGGCTCGTACCGAGAAGCCGATGATCGCGGCGTTGAAACCTTCCGCCAGCGTGACGTCGGATTCCGAGATGCCGCCGACGCCTGCATGCAGGATGCGGGCTGCGACTTCGTCGGTGCCGAGTTTTTCCAGCGAACCCAGGATGGCCTCGAGCGAACCCTGCACGTCGGCCTTCACGATCAGCGGGAATTCCTTGCGGCCCGAGGTCTTGAGCTGCGACATCATCTGTTCGAGCGAGCCGCGCATGCCGGAAATCGAGGCGGCGGCGTTCTCGCGCTTCTGGTGGGCGCGATAGCTCGTGACCTGACGGGCACGGGCTTCGTTCTCGACCACGGCAAGGCGGTCGCCGGCTTCCGGCGGACCGTTGAAGCCGAGCACCTCGACCGGCACCGACGGTCCGGCCTCGGAGATGTTCTCGCCCTGGTCGGAGATCAGCGCGCGGACGCGGCCCATTTCGGCGCCGGCCACGATGATGTCGCCGACGCGCAGTGTGCCGCGCTGGACCAGCACGGTGGCGACCGGACCGCGGCCGCGATCGAGCTTGGCTTCGATCACGGTGCCTTCGGCGGGGCGCTCCGAATTGGTCTTGAGGTCGAGCAGTTCGGCCTGCAGCGCGATCATCTCGAGCAGCTTGTCGAGATTGGTCTTGTTCTTGGCAGACACCTCGACGTCGACGACTTCACCGCCGAACGATTCGACCTGGACCTCGTGCTGCAGCAGTTCGGTGCGCACGCGCTCCGGCTTGGCGTCGGGCTTGTCGATCTTGTTGATCGCCACGATCATCGGCACCTTCGCCGCCTTGGCGTGGTTGATCGCCTCGATGGTTTGCGGCATGACGCCGTCGTCAGCCGCCACCACCAGGATCACGATATCGGTGACCTTGGCGCCGCGCGCACGCATCGCGGTGAACGCGGCGTGGCCGGGCGTATCGATGAAGGTGATCTTCTTGCCGCTTTCCGGCGAGGTCACCTGATAGGCGCCGATATGCTGGGTGATGCCGCCGGCTTCGCCGGACACCACATTGGCATGGCGCAGCGCATCGAGCAGCGAGGTCTTGCCGTGGTCGACATGGCCCATCACGGTGACGACCGGCGATCGCGGCTCGGTATCGGTGGAATCGTCGACGACGTCGAACAGGCCCTCTTCGACGTCGGATGCGGCGACGCGCTTGACGCTGTGGCCCATTTCCTCGGCGATCAGCTGCGCGGTGTCGGCATCGATCACGTCGGTGATCTTGTGCATCGCGCCCTGCTTCATCAGCAGGCGGATGACATCGACCGCGCGCTCCGACATGCGGTTGGCGAGTTCCTGGATCGTGATCGCCTCGGGGATCGTGACCTCGCGGATCAGCTTTTCCTTTGGCTCGTTGGAGGCATGGCCCTTCAGGCGCTGGGTACGGCGGCGGAACGAGGCGATCGAACGCTCGCGCACGTCGTCGGCGTTGAGCGCGGTGACCAGCGTCAGGCGGCCGCGTTCCTTCTGCGGTCCCGGCTTGTGGGTGGTCTTCGGAGGCATCGCCGGGCGCATCGCACCGCCAGGGCCGCGGCGGACCTGGCGCGGAGCTTCATCATCGTCGGAACCGTCGGAGGCGACCCCCGGGGCGCGCGCAGGCGTGGCAGCAGCCGGACGGGCGGCGGCGGGACGGGCAGCTGACGCCGTCGGACGCGCCGCGGCGGCGGCCGGCGTTGCTGCCGGGGCAGCCTTGGCCTCGGCCTCGCCGAACCGCTTCTTGGCCTCGACTTCCGCCTTGCGCTTGGATTCTTCTTCCTGGCGATGCCGCTCTTCCTCGGCCTTGCGCCGGGCTTCAGCGGCCTCACGCTCGGCCTTCTCGATGCCTTCGCGGCTGGCGCGGCGCTTGGCCTCTTCCTCGGCCAGGCGCCGTTCCTCGACTTCGCGGACCTTGGCGTCGGCAAGTGCGCTGGCGCGGGCAGAGCGCTCGTCTTCGGTGAGCGTCCGCAGCACGACGCCGGAACCGCTGCGCGGCGCGTTAGGCGCTGCTGCAGGGCGGGAGAGGGGCGGCTTGGCGGGCGCCGCCTTGGCGACGACCGGCTCGGGCGCCTGCGTCTCGGCTGCGGGCGCATCGCCGCCGACGCGGCGCTTGCCACGTTTCTCGACCACGACCTGCTTGGTCCGGCCATGGCTGAAGCTCTGGCGGACGGTGCCCGTCTCGACGCGCGGCTTGAGCGTCAAGGTCTTGGTCGGGACACTCAAAGTCTTGTCGCCAGGCGTTTTGGTATCAACCATTCAAGAGTCCTAATCTCGTTAGTTTCGTGCGTTTCCGCACTATCATTGAAGCCGTTCTTGCCTCGAAGCAGGTCTTCGGAACCAATCTTCGTCAGAATTTCTGGCCGCCATCCCGGTCTTGTCGTCATCGGCCGCCCGGTATCGAACCAGGGTCTGGCAGCGCGACAGGAACGTCTTGCTCGCCGGGCCCGCGAGCAGGGCAGCATGTATCACATTTGACCGGCCCAGTGCCAAATCCAATTCAGCCGAAGTTAAAACGGTAACGGTCGCCAAAAGCGGCGATTCACCAACAATTCGGCTTCTCTGCCCCGCGATCGCGTCCAATTTGCGGATTCCGTCGGCCGCGCCGTCCGAAGCGTGGATCAGGGCTTCGGCCTTGCCCTGTTCGAGCAGGGTCTCGACCTTGGCAAAGCCGGAAACCACCTGACCGGCCTTGGCGGCCATGGCCAGTGCCTCGGTCGCGCTCCGAACCAGCAAAGCCTCGGTATCGGCGGGAAGGGTCGCGGCGACGCGGACGTCGCGTTTGAACCCCTTGCTAAACTGGTGACGGCGTACCGCTTCCGCAACCGTCCGGCGCGATGCCGAGATCCACAGGCCGCGGCCGGGCAGCTTGCGCTTCAAATCGGGAATTACTTCGCCCTGGGGCGAGACGACAAACCGGATCAGTTCGTCGATTCCGCGCACCTCGCGGCTGACCGCGCACATCCGCATGGTCGCGGACCTGTCGGTCCGCGGTCCATTGTCGAGGTCGGGGTCGGCCAAAGCGAGCATGCCTGTCTTGTAGCTCCGGTCATCTGCGCACGGACTGCGCGCAGAATGCATTTTCGGTTGTGCGGAACACCCGCATTACGCCGTCTGTTCTTCGGTGGCTTCAGTCGCCGCGGTCTGCTTGGCGAGGTCTTCTTCGGTGATCCAGCCGGCAATGACGCGGGCCTGCATGATCATGCGCTCGGCGTCGTCGCGCGAGATCTCGTTGGCGTCGAGAATGCCCGCATGCTTGGTCGGCTCGCTGCCTTCCTTGCGCTCGGTCCAGCCGACCAGGTCGTCGGTTGCACAGCCGGCCAGATCCTCGACCGACTTGATGTCGTTCTCGCCGAACTTGACCAGCATCTTCGAGGTCACGCCGGGTACCGTTTTCAAAGCATCATCCACACCGAGTTCCTTGCGCTTGTTTTCCAGCTCTGTCTCGAGCTGTTCCAGAAATTCCTTCGCCCGGCTTTGCAGTTCGTTGGCGGTTTCCTCGTCGAAGCCTTCGATCCCGGCCAATTCCTTGACGTCGACCAGCGCCAGTTCCTCGACCGAAGTAAAGCCTTCCGACGCCAGCAACTGGCCGACGACTTCGTCGACGTTCAGCGCTTCCATGAAAACCCGCGTCGAGTTCTCGAAGTCGGCCTGGCGGCGCTCGGATTCTTCCTGTTCGGTCAGGATGTCGATATCCCAGCCGGTCAGTTGCGAGGCAAGGCGCACGTTCTGGCCGCGGCGGCCGATCGCCAGCGAGAGCTGGTTATTGGTGTCGGGCACGACGACCTCGATCCGCTCGCGGTCCTCGTCGATCACGACCTTGGCGACTTCGGCCGGCGCCAGCGCGTTGACGACGAAGGTCGCGATATCGGGCGACCACGGAATGATGTCGATCTTCTCGCCCTGCAGTTCGTTCACCACGGCCTGCACGCGGGAGCCGCGCATGCCGACGCAGGCGCCGACCGGATCGACCGAGGAATCGCGGGAAATAACCCCGATTTTCGCACGCGAGCCGGGGTCGCGGGCCACCGCCTTGATCTCCACGATGCCGTCATAGATTTCCGGCACTTCCTGCGCGAACAGCTTGGCCATGAACTGCGGATGGGTGCGGGAAAGGAAGATCTGCGGTCCGCGGGTCTCGCGCCGGACATCGAAGATATAGGCGCGGACGCGATCGCCGTTGCGGAACACTTCGCGCGGCAGCATTTCGTCACGGCGCACGATGGCTTCGCCACGGCCGAGGTCGACGATGACGCTGCCATATTCGACGCGCTTGACGACACCGTTGACGATGTCGCCGATGCGATCCTTGAATTCCTGGTACTGCCGGTCGCGCTCGGCCTCGCGCACCTTCTGCACGATCACCTGCTTGGCCGATTGCGCGGCGATGCGGCCATATTCCAGCGGGGGCAGGGTGTCGGCGATGGTGTCGCCGACCTGGGCGCCGGGATTGGCGCGCTGCGCATCCGCCAGCGAAATCTGGTTCGACGAGTTCTCGACGACGTCGACCACCAGCATGTGGCGCGACAGCCGCAGCTCGCCCTTCTTGGCGTCGATCTCGGCGTGAACGTCGGTCTCGCTGCCGTAACGGGCGCGGGCCGCCTTGGCGATGGCGTCTTCCATCGCGGCGATCACGATGCCGCGGTCGATCGACTTTTCGCGGGCGACCGCGTCCGCGATCTGCAGCAGCTCGAGTTTGTTGGCACTGACTGCCATGGCCTAGTCTCCTTCAGTAGGATCGGTGTCGCCCCTGCGCAGTCGTTCTGCGGCGAGGCGGTGTTTCTTGGTATTCGTCGGCTCGGGCTTCTTGCCCTGCTTGCTGCCCGGTTTGGGCTTCGGCTTGTTGCTCTTGGCCGGATCGCTTTTCCTGGCGTGGGGCGGCGGTGGCGGCGCCAGCCCGAGACTCTGCTTCAGTTCGCGCTCGGCCTGCTTGCCGCGCCGCATCGATTCCGCAATCAGTTCGTCGGTCAAGACCAGTCGCGCATCGGAGATGTCTTCCATCACCAGCAGCACGTCGGCATCTTCGTCCGCGCGTGTGTCATCCCGATGTAGCCGCACGGCGTCGCCTTCCACGCCGGCGAGCAGTCCCCGGAAACGCTTGCGGCCCTGATGGGCGACTGCCATTTCGATCTTGGCGAGATGGCCGGTATAGCGCTCGAAGTCGGAACGTCGGACCAGCGGGCGGTCGATGCCCGGCGATGATATCTCGAGCCGGTAGGCGCGGTCGATCGGATCCGCGACATCCAGCACCGGCGACAGCGCCCGCGAAATTTCTTCGCAATCCTCGATCTGCATGGTGCCGTCGGGCCGCTCGGCCATGATCTGGACGGTGCAGCCGGCCTCGCCGGAGATCTTGATCCGCACCAGGCGGTATCCCATTCCCTGCAAAACGGGTGCTGCCACCGCCGATACCCGCGCCGCCGCGCCAGGCTCGACGACGAGACGGGGCTCGGCGAGGAGTTCAGCATCCACGGAAACAGCGGTTGGATCGGTCATGTCCAGGGTCAATAGCGTCTTACTTGCATGGGTTTAGGCCGGGTCTTAACCGGCGATCAGGCCGGTTCCCTGAACCGCGCCTTGACGTCCCTTCTGGGGCTGGGCGCCTTCAGGTAATAAAAAAGAGCGGGTCCCGGGGGGCCCACTCTCAATACGCGATCGTATGAGAACCATAAGTTGCCGCGGATATAGCGGTTTTTCCGCAATCCGACAAGGCCCGCGATCCCGTTAAGGTCGATTTTGCCACGCTTTCAAAGCACGGATGGAACCTAACCCTTCATTCACGAACCTTGCCTAGATTTCCCGAAAACCGCCAAAACGGCTGGTTTTGGATGGGTTTATGATACCGGCGCCTTCGTTGATCCCCGAACTTGAAGATATCGTCCGGCGTGGCGACCCCGCGCGCCGTGCCGATGCCGCGCGCCGCGTCAGCGAACTTTTTTTGCAAGGGGCTGCGAGCTTCCGCTCCGACCACGTCGAGCTGTTCGACGGCGTCCTGACCAGCCTCGTCCCGCATGCCGGACCCGAAGCGCGCGCCGATCTCGCCGAGCGCCTGTCCGTGCTGGCGAACGCGCCGCGCGGCCTGGTCGGCCACCTCGCGCTCGAAGACGAAATTGCCATCGCCGGACCGCTGCTGCGCAGGTCGCCCGTGATCGACGAAGCGATGCTGGTCGAAATCGCCTCCGCGAAATGCCAGGGCCATCTGCTGGCGATCGCGGAGCGGCCGACGCTCTCAACCGGTCTCACCGACGTCATGATCGCCCGCGGCGACCGCGCCGTGGTGCGGAAAACCGCCGGCAATGCCGGCGCGAACTTCTCTTCCGACGGCTATTCGACGCTGATCAAGCGGGCCGAACAGGATGGCGTGCTGACGATCAGGCTCGGCCAGCGTGAAGATCTTTCGTCCGACCAGTTGAAGGAGCTGCTTTCCGGCTCGTTCGACGTCGTTCGCCGCCGCCTGCTCACCGTCGTCACGCCCGAGCGGCAGGCCGGCATCCGGCAGGCGATGAGCGCGATATCGGGCGGCACGGAACGCGTGGAGCGCCGGGATTTCTCGGCGGCACAGCGCACGGTCCTGAAGCTGCAGGAGGATGGCGCGCTCGGCGAGGGCGCGCTGCTCAACTTCGCCAAGGTGTTCAAATACGAGGAATCGGTCGCCGCGCTTTCGGCGATGAGCGGCGTGCGGGTTGAAACCCTGCACCGCCTGATCAGCGGCGACCGCGACGATCCGATCCTGGTCGCCGGCAAGACCATCGGTCTCGAATGGGCGACCGTGCGCGCGCTGATCCTGCTGCGGCTCGGTCCGAACCGGACCGCTGCACCGGCCGACATCGAAGTCGCGCGTGCGAACTACGCGCGTCTGATGCCAGCGACCGCCGAGCGCGTCGTGAACTTCTGGAAGTCCCGCCCGTAAGTCTCGCGGCAATCGTAAATTGCTCCCCAAGGCGAAAACGGCGCGCTATCATTCGTGCCGAAGACGCGAAACAGCGTCGAGCATAATTTCGGGAGGCAAGATGCTGACGGACGCCCAGGTTCAATCCCATGCTGACAGGATACGCGACGACGGCTTCACCGTCATCGAAGACGCGGCGAACGCGGAACTGGTCGAAGGCCTGAAGGCGGCGCTGGAGCGCATCGAGCGCGAACATCACCTCGGTCCGGCCAAGACCTCGTTCGAGGGTTTCAAGACCGTCCGCATCAACAATCTTCTCACCTATGACGACCTGTTCTGGGAAGTGCCGCTGCACGAGAACGTGCTGCCGGTCGTGGAGCGCGTGCTGGACAGGGAGTGCCTGCTGTCGTCGTTCTGCTCGCTGGTGCTCGGTCCAGGCCAGGAGGCGCAGCCGATTCACGAGGACACGCAGCTGATTCCGCTGCCGCGTCCGCACATCCCGATCACGCTCAATGCAATCTGGGCGCTGTCGGATTTCCGCGAGGACAACGGCGCCACTCGGATCGTGCCGGGCAGCCACAAATACGATTCCTCGCCGGAATACGGCAAGGCCTATGACGCGGTCACGGCGACGATGAAGGCCGGCAGCGTGATGCTGTTCGACAGCGCGCTGTGGCATGGCGGCGGCGCCAACAACAGCAGCGGCAGGCGCTTTGCATTTTCCTGCGCCTATTGCTGGGGCTGGATGCGGCAGCAGGAGAATCTGCAGCTCGGCATTCCCCGTGAGACCGCAAAGCGCTTTCCGCGGCGGCTGCAGGAGTTATGCGGCTACAGCGTCTACAAGGGACAGTTCGGCCATATCGACAACCACGATCCGATCGAGCTCCTGGGCCGCGAGCGGGGAAAACGCATGGTGTGGGAAGCGACCGACGCGAAGAAGGCGCGGATGGCGGAAGCGAAGCAGTGACCTCTCTGTCGTTCCGGGACGATGCGAAGCATCGAACCCCAGATGTGCAATTGCACATCGGGGAACGCCGAGATTCCCCGATGCGCAATCGGAGCACGTTGCCTTACGCCTCCAACTGCTTGCCGATCGGCAGCGCGCGGATGCGCTTGCCGGTCGCGGCGAAGATCGCGTTGATCAGCGCCGGCGCAAACGGCGGCACGCCCGGCTCACCGACGCCGCTGGGTGGCGTATCGGGACCAGGAGGCACGATGTAGACATTGGTCACGCCGGGCGCCTCGTCGATCCGGATGACCGGGAAGTCGTCGTAATTGCCCTGCTGCACCTTGCCGTCCTTGAACGTGATCTCGCCGTGCTTGACCAGACTGAGGCCCATGATCGCGGCGCCCTCGATCTGCGACTGGATCCGTTCCGGATTGACGTAGGTTCCGCAATCGATCGCGGTATCGACCCGCGGCACGGTGAGCTTCCCCTTGTCGTCAATGGCGACCTCGACGATCGTCGCGATGTAGCTGACGAAGCTGCGATGCGCGGCAATGCCGAGCCCGTGTCCCTTGGGGACGGATCGGCCCCAGCCGCCCTTCTCTGCGACCAGTTCGACCACCTTGCGAAGCCGCGCGGTGTCGATCGGGTAGCTGTCGTAGGGCTCGCCGTAGTTCCAGAGGTCCTTTACGGAATCCAGCTTCACGATCCTGGGAGAGCCGATCAGTTCGAGCAGCGTGGTCTTTTGATCGCGGTTGGTGGCATGGGCGATCTCGCCGACCATGGACTGCACCGCGAAGGCGCGGGGGATGTTCGACACGGCACGGAACCAGCCGATGCGGGCGTGCGCGGCTGCTTCCGGATTTTCGCACTGGACGTTGGCGATCTCGAACGGCATGTCGACCAGTCCCATGCCGAGTTCGAACGGCGCCTGGTGTTTCGCGTCGGCGGCAAAGGTCGAGGCGATGGTCGGCGCGACGCTGCGATGCCGCCAGGCCGTCACCTTGCCGGTCTTGTCGAGGCCGGCCTCGATCCGCTCCACCGAGACGGTGTGCAGGAAGCCGTTGCGAACGTCGTCCTCCCGCGTCCATTGCACCTTTACCGGGGCGCCAAGCTCCTTTGAAAGCAGGGCGGCCTCGATGGCGAAATCGCACTTCGACTTGCGTCCGAAGCCGCCGCCAAGGAGCGTGACGTTGACGGTGACGTTCCCCTCGGGGATGCCGAGCGTCTTGGCGACGTCCTCGCGCGTTCCGCCTGCGCTTTGCACCGGTCCCCAGATCTCGGCCTTGTCGCCCTTGACGTCCGCCACTGCAACCGGCGGCTCCATGGCGACATGGGCAAGATGCGGCAGGTAGTACTCGCCCACGATCACCTTGTCGGCGCCCTTCAGGGCGGCGTCGACGTCGCCTTCCTTGCGCACCACCAGGCCGGGCTTGCGGGAGGCTTCCTCGAGCTGGGTGCGGTAGCTTACGGAGTCGTATTTGCCGTTGGCGCCATCGTCCCAGACGATCTTCAGCGCGTCGCGGCCCTTGATCGCCGCGCCGGTGTTGCGGGCAATCACCGCTACGCCGCCGAGCGGCTGGAATTTCGAAGGCCACGGCCAGCCCTTGACTTCCATCACCTTCTCGACGCCGGAGACCTTCATCGCTGCCGCGCCGTCAAACGACACCACCTTGCCGCCGGTCACCGGCGGCCGGGCGATCACGGCGTATTTCATACCGGGCAGGCGGACATCGGCGCCGTAACGGGCGGCGCCCATGGTGATGTCGCGCAGGTCCACCATGCTGATCTGGCCTTTGCCCAGATAGCGGAAATTCTTTGGATCTTTCAGCTTGAGGCCTTCGATGCCCGGGACCGGCTCCTTGGCGGCATCGGCTGCCAGGTCGCCGAAGCCGATGCGGCGGCTGCTGGCGCTGTGGACGACCTCGTGATTGACCGCCTTCACCTCGGTCGCCGGCACGCCCCAGCGCTTCGCCGCGGCAGCTTCGAGCATCGTGCGGGCCGATGCGCCGATCTGGCGCATCGGCATCAAATAGTGACGCGTGCTGCGCGATCCGTCGGTATCCTGGTTGCCGAATTTGGCCTCGTCGCCATGGGCCTGCTGGACGCGAACCCGCGACCAGTCGGCCTCCATCTCCTCGGCGACGATCATCGGCAGGCTGGTGCGGACGCCGGTGCCCATCTCGGCGCGGTGCGCGACGATGGTGACGATGCCGTCGGGCGCGATCGCGACGAACACGCGCGGGTCCACCACGGTGCCATGCGGCATCTGGTCCGCGCCGGTCTTGTAGGCGGCGAAGCCGGGACGCGACATCACCGGAGCGGCCAGAACGAACCCGCCGGCGAGGCCAAGGCCTTTCAGGATGCTGCGGCGCGATACGTTGTCGACCTTGATATGCCGCTCGAAGCCACGAAGCTTTTTCGGATTGGTGCGAATGTTCATGATCAGACCCCCGTCGATGCGAGGTGGACCGCGTTCTCGATGCGCTGGTAGCAGCCGCAGCGGCAGATGTTGCCCGCCATCGCTTCGCGAATCTGGTCGTGATTGGGCTTGGGATTTTCGATCAGCAGCGCTGCGGCCTGCATGATCTGGCCGGCCTGGCAATAGCCGCATTGCGGCACATTCAACTGGCGCCAGGCCTTCTGAACCGCGTGATCTCCTGTCGGATGAAGACCTTCGATGGTGGTGACCTCGCGGCCGGCGACGTCGGAAACCGAGGTGATGCAGGCACGGACCGCCTGCTTGTCGACGATGACGGTGCAGGTGCCGCACAGCGCCTGGCCGCAGCCGTATTTCGTGCCGGTCAGTCCGGCCTCGTCGCGTAGAAACCACAGCAGCGGGAGATCTGGATCGCCGTCCCAGTTACGTTCCTGACCATTGATCTTCAGTTTGACCATGACATGCCTCGCTCTTCCTAAGCTGTTGATGTCGGGGAATAAGGATCCGGTTTCTGGAGATCAGGGCATGATCCCAGCCAAAACCGGCCTCGCCGAGAACCGCAGGCTCCAAGTCCTGATGTGTGTTTGAATGTCGCGTTGCGCCCCACCTCCCGTTTTGAATTATTCTTATTCAAAAGAAGGTTCCGGAAAGCTACAGCAAAGCGGGCCGAATAGAATTCACAATACCTTGTTTGCTGGAAGCGGCTGCACCGCCGGAAGGCGGCGGCTTAGCCTGCCCGCCGAAACCGCAGGTAAGCCGCCACGCGCCCCTCGCGCTCCGCTTTGCGGCCGTAGCGCGTCATGGTGTAGCCGTCCCACGGATTCTGCCAGTCGGCGGCGCGCTCCGCGGTCCAGAGAAAATCCGGCGAACGCAGCAGATGCGCCAGCGTCCAGGCGCAGTAATCGTCGATGTCGCTGACGAAGCGAAACTCGCCGCCCGGCTTGAGAATACGCGCCATCGCAGCAACCGTTGCGTCCTGCACGAAGCGCCGCTTCCAGTGCCGGCGTTTCGGCCAGGGATCGGGATGGATCAGGTCGATCCGCGCTAGCGATTGCGCCGGCGCCCATGCCAGGAGCTCCGCGGCGTCGCCGGCGTAGAGCCTGATATTGGCGATGTTCTGCGCCTCGATCTGGGTGAGGATCTTCGCCATGCCGTTGACGTAGGGCTCGCAGCCGATGAACCCGATATCGGGAAACGCGCGCGCTTCCGCGATCAGGTGCTCGCCGCCGCCGAACCCGATTTCGAGCCTGACGTCGCCGACATTTTCTTCGAACAGGTCCGCCAGCCGCTCCGGCGCCGGCGTTCCGATATCGAGCGCCAGACGCGGCAGCAGATTGTCGATCAGGTCGGCCTGGTGGATGCGCAGCTTGTGGCCCTTGCGGCGGCCGAAGAACGAGCCGCGCGCATGGGCGGACGCGCCATCGTCCGGCGGCGCGTCGCGGTCTTCGGGTTCGCTGGGCGCGGTGATCATCGCAGTGTCTGGTACAGCCGGTACAACAGCCGCGCCCTCGGTTCGATCGAGGAGATATACATCTGCTCGTAATGGGTATGCGCGCCCTTGCCGTCGACGCCGAGCCCGTCGAGCGTTGCGGTATGGGGCGCGGTGAAATTGCCGTCGGAGCCGCCGCCGGTCGACATATCCTCCAGATCGAAACCGATCTCGGCCGCGATCGTCCTGGCGTGCTCGTAGAGCGCGGCGCCGGCATTGCTCTTCTCATAGGGCGGGCGGTTCAACTCGCCGACCACCTTGACGCTGACGCCCTCCGTGCGGGATTTCAGGTTGAGGATCTTCGGAAACAGTTCGTCGGCGTCTGATATCGTCGGCACGCGCATGTCGACTTCGGCATAGGCTTCTTCCGCAATAACGTTCGGCCGCGTACCGCCACGGACGACACCGACGTTGACGCTGATGCCGCGCGAAATATCGTTCATCGCTTCCAGCGTCTGGATGACGTTGCCGAGTTCGCGGATCGCGCTGCGGCCGTCCTCCGGCTTGGTGCCTGCGTGCGAAGGCACGCCCTTAATGAAGACCTCGAAGCGGGCGACGCCCTTGCGCCCGGTGACGATCTTGCCGCCGTCGCGCGCCGGTTCGGTGACCAGCACATATTTCGCCTTGCGTCCCTCGCTCTCAATCAGCGCACGTGATGTAGGGCTGCCGATTTCCTCGTCGGAGACATAGAGCTGGGTGATGCCGAGCGGCGGCCGTGCGCCCTCGGCGCACACCTGCCGGAACGCATGGTAGGCGAGATAGGCGCCGCCTTTCATGTCGTAGATGCCGGGGCCGAAGGCGCTGTCGCCGTCGATGCGAAACGGCAGCCGCTCGATGAATCCCATCGGATGCACCGTATCGAGATGGCTCAGCACGAGAATCCCCGGCGCGTCCTGTCCCCATGACGAGCGCGCAACGAGATGGTCGCCGCAGCCCGAATGCCCGGCGATGCGCTCCACCGTCGCCGGCAGGTCGCGATATTCTGAAGTCACGATATCGGCTAGCTTGTTGACCTGATCGGGCGCTTCGGTCGGGGTCTCGATCTCGACCCAGCGGCGAATGCCGTCGAGGATGGCGCTCGAATCGAAGGGATTGGTGGTCTTCGGCATGCTTTCTCGAATCCGGTGTGTGTCGCCATCCAGGCGCGCATCACCTTTATCCGAGTTCGAGCTGGATGGCGCGCGCCTTCAGGTGCGCGATGGCGCACCGGCATGACGGCATATTCCAGATTGCGGGATATCTCAAACCGATATGGCGAAAAATCAGCGCGGGTCGGGGCCGTCGCGCGATGCGATCTGCTCGACCAGTTCGACGATGGAGCGGCGCATCTTGGCGTCGCCGATGCGTGTGAAGGCGCGCGTCAGCGCCAGGCCCTCGGAAGTCGCAAGAAAATCCGACACGTAGGCCGGCGATGCGCCTTCGCCGAAATTATCCCCATTCACCATGCCGCTCGGACCGCCGTCGAACAGAAACGACACCGGCACCTGCAAAATCTCGGAGATCTGCTGCAGGCGGCTGGCGCCTACGCGGTTGGTCCCCTTTTCGTATTTCTGCACCTGCTGGAAAGTCAGTCCCAGCGCTTCTCCCAGTTTTTCCTGGCTCATGCCGAGCATGATGCGGCGCATTCGCACGCGGCTGCCAACATACTTGTCGACCGGGTTGGGGGCTTTGGTGGACATTTGCGTCACTCCTGGGGATTGCGCGCCGGGGTGAGGCAAAGTGAATCTGCAATGCCTCAGGCGCCGGTACCGTCAAATCCTGCTCGGAGGATCGGGTAGAGATTCGGACGATATGGGCATTGCCAACTAACTGGTTGTTGATTTGTGCTTGCAACCGCAGAAAGCGAATCGTAGCCGATCTGTCAACTGGTGGAACCACGAATGCCGCCGTTCTTATGGCAACAATTTTGGAAGTGTTCCAAATTTATGTCGGTCGCTTAACGAAGCGGCGTCGGATGACGAAGAACAAGGCGGCGGCGATCGTTATAGCTGCCGGAATATCGCCCACCCGTGCGTAAATTGTCGGCGCAATCGCAGCCGGCAGGCTGGCATCCAGTACACCTTCAATGCCAAGACCAAGGCGGGCGACAATCCGTCCCGACGGATCGATGACTGCGGAGATGCCAGTGTTGGCGGCGCGTACCACCGGCAGACCTTCCTCGATGGCACGCAGGCGGGCTTGCTGCAGGTGCTGGTAGGGGCCGGTCGAATTGCCGAACCAGCCATCATTGGTGACGTTTATGATCCAGCCGGGTCGATCGTCGCCGGATCCAATGATTCCTGGAAAAATCGCCTCGTAGCAGATCAGGGGTAACGCGCTGGGCGCGTTCGGAATTTCCATCGCGCGGCGGCGCTGGCCCGGAATGAAGCCGCCGTGAACCTTGGTGAGCTGAACGAAGCCCAGCCGCTCCATGAAGCCCTGGAACGGCAAATACTCGCCGAACGGCACCAAATGCAGCTTGTCATAAACCGACAGCACGCTGCCGTCATGGTCGATCACATATATCGAATTGTAGGCGCGGGTGACTCGGGTGCCGGGCGGCAGGTCGGGCGCGCGCACCGAGCCGGTTATCAGCACGGTGCCCCTGGGCAGCAGTTCGGCGATCTGCGCCATGGCGTCGGCTTCCCGCGTCAGGAAAAACGGGAAAGCCGATTCCGGCCAGATCAGGATCTGCGCGTCGCTCACGCCGGTGGATTGCGGCCCCGAAGCACGGTCGGACAATGCCAGGTATTTCTGCATCACCTCGGCTTTGGCGCCATAGTTGAATTTGACGTCCTGCTGCAGGTTGGGCTGCATGATGCGCAGCTTGACCTTGGTCATCGCCGTCGGCTGCAGCGACAGCCGCACGGCGCCGTAGACTCCCATCCCCGCCAGCAGCAACAGCGCGTAGACCGGCACGATCCAGGGCTTTCGTCCCCGCGAACTTCCGTCGATCAGGACGGCAGGGCTCGCGAAGATCGCAACGGCCAGGAACGTCATGCCCCACAGCCCGATCAGCGAGGCGGTCTGTGCCAGCGCCAGCGGCTCCGACAGCGCGTAGCCGAAGGCATTCCACGGGAATCCCGACAACAGATGGCCGCGCAGCCATTCGCTGATCGTCAGGCCGACTGCGAGCGCAACTACGCGCGAGGCGTCACGGGTCCAGATCAGGCGCGCCAGCGCGAAGCCGGCTGCGGTGAACAAAGCGAGATAGGCCGGCAGGCCCAGCACCGCAAACGGCATCAGCCAGGCAAATGTCGGCGCATCGACCAGGAAGGCGTTGCCGATCCAGTAGAGTCCCGGCACGAAATAACCGAGCCCGAACCAGAAGCCGGACAGCGCGGCCGCGGGCACGCCCCGCCTTTTTCCGGCAGCCGCGCCGTCGATCAGCCAGACCACGATCGGAAACGTCAGGAACAGCACCGGCCATGCGTTGAACGGCGCCATCGAGAACGACGAAAGCAGGCCCGCCGCCAGCGCGATGGCCGCGCGCTTCCAGCCCCAGGCGAGGATGACCGAAAGGCCGGCGGCGCGGAGCTTGCTGGCTGATTTCACCGCGAGTCGGCTCCGTCGCCGGTGGTCGGCGGCGCATTGTCGTTGGCCTGCGACGCGCTGGTATCGGGCGCAATCTCGCGACGGCTTCGCTGCGGGCGTGCCGCCGGGCGTTCCTTGCGGACGCCGAGACGCAGGCGCTTGACCCGCCGCGGATCGGCATCGAGCACCTCGATTTCGAAATTGCCCGGACCGGCAATGACCTCGCCGCGCAGCGGCAGGCGGCCGACCTGCGCCACCAGATAGCCGCCCAGCGTCTCGACTTCCTCGCCGGCCTCGCCGGTGACGAATTCCTCGCCGATCATGGTGCGGACGTCCTCGAGGCTGGCGCGGGCATCCGCGATAAACGAGCCGTCGGCCTGGCGTACGATTGAAGGCGGCTCGTCGCTGTCGTGCTCGTCGTCGATCTCGCCGACGATCTGTTCGACGATGTCCTCGATCGACACCAGCCCGTCGGTGCCGCCATATTCGTCGACCACCAGCGCCAGATGGATGCGCGAGGCCTGCATCTGCGCCAGCAGGTCGATCGCGCGCATCGACGGCGGCACGTAGAGCAGCTTGCGGATGATGTTGGCATCCGCCAGCGGCAATGCGAGGTCGACGGCACGGAGATCGAGGCCGGCCGGGAAAGGCTTCTTGCGCTTCGGTTTGGTGGTATCGCCGACGCGCGCCTTCGCGGTCATGAACGCCAAGAGGTCGCGGATGTGAACGATGCCTTCGGGGTCGTCGAGGGTTTCGTTGTAGACCACGAGGCGCGAATGCGCCGCGCTCTCGAACAGGCTCATCAGTTCGCCGAGCGGAATGTCGCGTTTGACGGCGACGATATCGGCGCGATGCACCATCACGTCGGCGATGCGCCGCTCGTGCAGGCCGAGAATATTGCGCAGCATGTTGCGCTCGATGGCGGAGAAGCCGACATCTTCCGGCGTCGACGTATCGAGCACGACCTGAAGATCGGCGCGGACCGATCCCGCCTTCCAGCCGAACAAGGTGCGAATGGCCCGCATCAGCCAGTTTTCGGCGGCCGGGCGCAGCACCTCGCCTTCCTGCACCACCACCGGCAGGTTGGGCGTATCGCGCGTGTTGTCTTGCTTGGGGTCGGAGTCCGGCATTTTCAGTCCATCCGCTCCCGGTCCGCGTAAGGGTCCCGATCCGCATACGGATCTGGAATGCCGAGATGGGCGAGGATTTCCTGTTCGAGCCCCTCCATCGCGTCGGCGTCGGCGTCGTTCTCGTGGTCGTACCCGATCAAATGCAGGAACCCGTGGACCGCAAGATGGCTGAGGTGATGGTCGAACGGCTTTTGTTCGTCGTCGGCCTCCTGCCGCGTGGTCTGGTAGGCGATGGCGATGTCGCCGAGCATCCGCGGCATGTTGGAGGGCGTGGCGGTGCCGGTCGGCTGCAGCGCCGGGAACGACAAGACGTTGGTCGGCTTGTCGATGCCGCGCCAGTTGCTGTTGAGCGTGCGAATTCCGGAATCATCCGTCAGCATCACTGCCAGTTCGGCGTCTCCGACATCGGCATCGGCGATTTCGGCCGCGGCGTTGATCGCACGATGGATCACCGCCTCGGCATCCGGCTCGGTCTGCCAGCAGTCGGCGACGACGAGAACTTCTGTCAGTGGCGGGGCGGACGACACGAGCTTTCCAGGTCCTGGCGTTCCAGGGCTTTGTGTTGCGGGGGTTTGCATTTCAATGTTCGGGTTACGGCCGGATCCTGCAAACGGCAGGTTCGCGGCCGAAGCTTTTGTTTTCAAGATTTGGCGGTTGCCGGCTTTTGCGGCAATCCCTCGTAGGCGGCCACGATGCGCGCCACCAGTTCATGGCGGATGACGTCTTCGGCGGTGAACCTCACCTGTGCGATGCCCTCGACGCCGTCGAGCAGCTTGACGGCTTCGGCAAGTCCCGAGGCCTGTCCGGGCGGCAGGTCGACCTGCGAAGGGTCGCCGGTGATGATCATGCGGCTGTTCTCGCCCAACCGCGTCAGGAACATCTTCATCTGCATCGACGTCGTGTTCTGGGCTTCGTCCAGGATAACGACGGCGTTGGTCAGCGTCCGGCCGCGCATGAACGCCAGCGGCGCGATCTCGATTTCGCCGGCCTGCAGCGCGCGCTCCACGATGCGGGAGTCCATCAGATCGTACAGCGCGTCGTAGATCGGCCTCAAATATGGATCGACCTTTTCGCGCAGATCGCCCGGCAGGAAGCCGAGCCGCTCGCCGGCTTCGACCGCGGGCCGTGACAGGATGATGCGGTCGACTTCCTTGCGTTCGAACAATTGCGCGGCATGTGCGACCGCCAGCCAGGTCTTGCCGGTGCCGGCGGGGCCGACGCCGAACACCAGTTCGTGGCGCTTCAATGCACGGATGTAGGAATCCTGCGCGGCCGTGCGTGCCCGCACCGGACGCTTGCGCAGGTTGATGGTCTCGAACGTGGGCTTGGCGGTCTTGGCGTCGAATTCGAACAGCGAGCCCTGCGCGATCACGGCGCGGATTGCGCCTTCGACCTCACCTTGCGAGAGATCGTGGCCTTCCAGCGCCTGCGCATAGAGCGTTTCCAGCACGCGCCGCGCGGCATCGCAGCCGTCGCGGGTGCCCGCGATGGTGATGTGGTTGCCGCGCGAGTCGACGACGACGCCGAGCCGCCGCTCGACCAGCGCGAGATTCTGGCCGTAAGGGCCGACCAGCGCAGAAGCCGCGCGGTTGTCGTCGAAATCGATGACGACCTGGGTCTCGGGCGGAATTTGCATGTCGCGGTCAAATTTGCGGCTGGGAGCAAGCGAAGGTGAATCCGATGCGCTTTTTGGCAAGGGTTCAGGCTCCCATGGTGTTTTGAGAAGAACGATTCAATGGAGACGAATCGATCGCTGGCGACGGGACGGATGGCATCGCGCGCGTGGAGGCGAGTTCGCCGAGCAGGCTGTAGCGCTCCAGACTGTCGATGGTGACCGGCAGCACTTTGCCGATGATGCCGGGCGAGGCGAACACGTGCGCGGGCTGCAGCCAGGCGGTGCGGCCGACGATCTGGCCGGGATTGCGGGCCGCGCGTTCGAACAGCACATCGACGGTGTTGCCAATCATCGCCTTGTTGAAGGCCGATTGCTGGCTGTCGATCAATTCCTGGAGCCGCACCAATCGCTCGTCCATTTCCGCCGCTGACACTGTCTCCCGCATGTCCGCCGCCGGCGTGCCTGGCCGGGGCGAATACTTGAACGAATAGGCCGCAGCGTATCCGATTTGCATGACAAGCGCGAGGGTGGCGGCGAATTCTCCCTCGGTTTCGCCGGGGAAGCCGACGATAAAATCCGATGAAAAAGCAATATCTTGGCGGGCTGCACGAAAACGGTCGATGACGCGGCGGTAATCATCGGCGGTATGCTTGCGGTTCATGGCAGCTAGAATCCGGTCGGAGCCGGACTGCACCGGAAGGTGCACGAAGGGCATCAGGGGGGCGAGGTCGCGGTGGGCCGCGATCAGTGAGTCATCGACGTCGCGGGGATGGCTGGTCGAATAGCGCAGCCGCGCGATACCCTCGATTTCGGCGAGCCGATGCAACAGCTTGCCGAGCGGCCAGGTTCGTCCGTCCGGACCTTCGCCGTGATAGGCGTTGACGTTCTGCCCAATGAGGCTGATCTCGCGCACGCCGTTGTCGGCGAGCCGCTTCACGTCATCGATGATTTTCGCCACCGGACGCGAGACTTCAGCGCCGCGCGTATAGGGCACCACGCAGAACGTGCAGAACTTGTCGCAACCCTCCTGCACCGTAACGAAGGCGGAGATGCCGCGGGCGCGGATCGCATCCGGCCTGGGGTCGGGGAGAAAACCGAACTTGTCCTCGACCGGAAACTCGGTCTCCAGGGCGCGGCCCTCGCTCTTCGCGCGCGCCAAAAGCTGCGGCAGGTGATGATAGCTCTGCGGGCCGACGACGACGTCGACCGTCGGCGCACGGCGGATGATTTCTTCGCCTTCGGCCTGCGCGACGCAGCCCGCCACCGCAATCCGCATCTCGCGGCCGTTGCGTGCGGCCTCGTCCTTGGCGACGCGCAGCCGCCCGAGTTCGGAGTAGACCTTCTCGGAAGCCTTCTCGCGGATATGGCAGGTGTTGAGGATCACCAGATCGGCATCCTCGGCGCTGGCCGTCTCGACAAAGCCTTCGCCCGCCAGCGTGTCCACCATGCGCTGCGCATCGTAGACGTTCATCTGGCAGCCATAAGACTTGATATGCAGCTTGCGCGGCGGCTTCATGGAACCTTGGGTGCTGGGGTTTTATGACGCCCTAACGGCGCGGGCCTTAGTTATAGGCTAAGGGGCTCGAAATCCAGCGCTATAGCCGTCATTCCGGGGCGCGAAGCGAACCCGGAATCTCGAGATTCCGGGTTCTATGCTTCGCATAGCCCCGGAATGACAAGCGGAGAGGGCTAGCTCGCCCTCGCGACAGTCCCAAACCGCTGAATCAACCCCGGCAATTGCCGCATATCGCCGAACGTCGCGGCCGCCCCCGCGGCGCGCAGGCTGTCACCGTGACCGGGGCGGCAGTGGCTGCCGCCGTGAAAGCCGAGCACGGTCATTCCTGCGGCCCGGCCGCCGGTGATGCCGGGAACGCTGTCCTCGATCACCAGGCATCGTTCCGGCGGGACGTTCATCTGATGGGCGGCAAACAGAAACAGATCGGGCGCGGGCTTGCCGTTCGTGACCTGCGAGGCCGAGAAGATGTTCGGCGCAAATCGATCGGTGAGGCGGGTGCGGCCGAGGGTAACGCGCATGCGCTGGTGCGATCCGCTCGACGCGACGCAGACCGCCTGGGTGATCGCATCGAGCGCTGCGTGAATATGCGGAATAGCTTCCAGGTCGGCTTCGAACGACCGCAATTGCTCGTCCTGCAATTGCACATGAAAATCGTCGGGCAGGGCGCGGCCTAGTTCGGCCTCGACTTCCGAATTCGCCTGGCGCGTCGATCGGCCGAGGAAACGGTCAAACACCTGCTCCTGCGTGATCGGATAGCCGTGACGGCTGAGCACATCGGCGTGCGAGCGGCACGAAATGACTTCGCTGTCGACCAGCACGCCGTCGCAATCGAAGATGATGAGATCGAAATTCACGCGGGGCTGTTCGTGAAGTTCAGGCTTTGTCTTCGTCGAGCGGAACGCAATACAGTTCCAGGCGGTGATCGACCAGCTTGTAGCCGAGCTTGCGGGCGATCTCGGCCTGCAATTTCTCGATTTCCTCGGAGGTGAACTCGATCACCTTGCCGTCGCGCAGGTTGATCAGGTGGTCGTGGTGGCTGTCGGGCATCTGCTCGTAGCGCGCGCGGCCCTCGCGGAAATCGTGCCGCTCGATGATTCCGGCGTCCTCGAACAGCTTGACCGTGCGGTACACCGTCGAAATCGAGATCTTGTCGTCGACCGCGACGCAGCGCCGGTAGAGTTCCTCGACGTCGGGATGATCGACCGAATCCGCCAGCACGCGCGCGATGACGCGACGCTGCTCGGTCATGCGCATGCCGGTGGCGGCGCAGCGAGCCTCGATGCCGGTATTATTGTGCGCGGATGGGGATTTCAGTGCAGGCATGGTCTCTAAAGCCTTCGGATCTGACGTCGGCCTCTTGTGCCACCGCGGGAATACTACGACAAGTCACGTCGCATCAGAAGCGCGTTCAATTGCTCCCCGCCGGCCTGCTGATAATAGCGTTCCCGGCGGCCAACGACGCCAAATCCGGCCCATTCGTACAGCCGCCGCGCCGGCTGATTGTTTTCTTCGACCTCGAGGAAGATGGTTCGCACGCCGCGGCCGGCGAGATGGCCCAGATGTGTCAGCAACAGGTTGCGCGACAGGCCGCGGCCACGCTGGCTGGCGTCGATGGCGATGGACAATATCTCGGCCTCGTCGGCGGCCATGCGCGATACCGCAAAGCCTACGATCTTGCGCCCGAGCCGCAAGCGATGAACCAGCGTATTGCGCTCGCCCAGCATCGCCTCGAATTCGCCTTCGCCCCAGCCGCGGTGAAACGACGCGCCATGCAGTTGCGCCAGCCGCGCCGCGTCACGCAGGCTGGCTGGTTCGACCACGGCTGTGCCGCCGCTCCACCAGTCGGAAAACCATGCCATCATGACGGGAATGGCTGCGTGGCGCTGAGCAGCGGATCTTTAGGCGGCTTGGCGTCGGGCGCGCGCAGGTAGTACGGCCGGGCCGGCGCGGTGTCGGGATCGACGGCTGCACCCAGCCACGCGACCCAGGCGATGTCTGGTGCGGGCAGGTTGACGACGCTGACCGGCCGCGGCGCATCGGACGGCCAGCGGCCGGCAAGAATTTCTGCGGCGTTGCCGACCAGATGCGGGGCGCCGAAGCGCGCCGCATCGAGCGCCTCCTCGATCGGTGCAACTTTCGGCTTGATCAATGGGCTTCCGTCGCCCGCCAGCACCTGGAAATAGACCTGATCATGCCGGGCATCGATCGCGGATATCACCGGGTGCTCGCTGTGCTCGCCGATGATGGGCGCGGCAAAGGCACTCAGCGTGGTGACGCCGACGACCGGCTTGCCGGCGGCCAGCGCGATGCCGCGCGCCGCCGAAAGGCCCACCCGCAACCCGGTAAAGCTGCCGGGACCGGCGGTCGCCACGATGCGCCCGAGGTCTGCGAACGCAACGCCCGATGCTTTCATCACGCGCGCGATCAGCGGCATCAGCGCTTCGGCATGGCCGCGCTTCATCGACTGCGATTCCTGCGCGATGACGTCGCTTGCGGAAGTGTCGAGAACGGCAGCGGCGCAGGCGTCGAGCGCCGTATCGATAGCGAGGATCAGCATGGCGCCAACGTAGAGGTTTTTCGGCGCCGGTTGAATGCGTCGACGGGCTATTTTCGGCGTTTCATCCATCGCGAAGCAACGGTGCCGTCGTTCTACTTTCGGTGGCTCTACCTCTGGGGACACTTGCAGGAATGCTCGCGCCCCATTTTCGAAGCATGTTCCTCATCATACAACTTCTGCGATGCTAAGTCATTGAAATTATGGACAATTAGGGCTTTCTTTACCAACCGGTGAGAGCCTGCAGTCGGGAATTTCGGGTCAATGGGGATCCGGACGGTGCAGCTTCGGCATATCGAGCCTCGTCCCGTCCCGATATTTGAGAGGGTTTTTTATGCCTTTGTGGAAAAGCAATTCGGCAGCGCGCGATGCAATGGCGCAGTCGGCCGCGATCAACAGGTCGCAGGCGGTGATCGAATTCAAGATGGACGGCACGATCATTACCGCCAACCAGAACTTTCTCGATGCGATGGGTTACGGTCTCGACGAAATCCAGGGCAAGCATCACCAGATGTTCGCGCCGCCGGAATTGCGCGGCAGCGAGGCGTACAAGGCGTTCTGGGCCAGCCTCAACCGCGGTGAATTTCAGGCCGGCGAATACAAGCGCGTCGGCAAGGGCGGTCGCGAAGTCTGGATCCAGGCGTCGTACAACCCGGTGATGGACAATGCCGGCAAGCCGGTGAAAGTGATCAAGTTCGCCACCGACATCACGGAGAAGAAGATCCGCGGCATGGAGGATGCCGGCAAGATTGCCGCCATCGGCCGCGCGCAGGCCGTGATCGAGTTCAATCTCGACGGCTCCATCATCACCGCCAACGAGAATTTCCTCGCCACGGTGGGCTACCGGCTGGACGAAATCCAGGGCAAGCACCACCAGATGTTCGTCTCGCCCGCCGAGCGCGACAGCGCAGCCTATCGGGAATTCTGGGCCAAGCTCGGCCGCGGTGAATATGAGGCGGCCGAGTACAAGCGGTTCGGCAAGGGCGGCAAGGAAGTGTGGATTCTCGCTTCCTACAATCCGATCCTCGACGAAGCCGGCAAGCCGTTCAAGGTGGTGAAATTCGCCTCCGACATTACCGCGGACAAGTTGAAAACGGCGAATTACGCCGGGCAGATCGAGGCGATCGGCAAGTCGCAGGCGGTGATCGAGTTCGGCATGGACGGCAATGTGCTGACAGCCAACGCAAACTTCCTCGGCGCGCTCGGCTATTCGCTCGCCGAGATCCAGGGCAAGCATCACAGCATGTTCGTGCCGTCGGACCAGCGCGACGGCGAATCCTATCGCGCGTTCTGGGCAGCCCTTAACCGGGGCGAATTCCAGTCGGGCGAATTTCAGCGCGTCGGCAAGGGCGGCAAGCAGGTCTGGATCCAGGCCTCCTACAACCCGATCCGCGATCTCAACGGCAAGCCGTTCAAGGTGGTGAAATATGCCTCCGATACCACGGCGCAGGTGCTGGCGCGGATGCGGAGCGAAAAGGTCCGCGGCATGATGGAGTCGGTCGCAGCCGGCGCCGAGGAACTGAACGCCTCGGTCCGCGAAATTTCCGCCGCGATGTCGAAATCCCGCGACACGGCGCTGACCGCGGTCGAGCAGGTCGAGTCCGCCGATCAGCAGGCGCAGCGTCTGTCGGAGGCGGCGGAGTCGATGAGCAGCATCGTCCAGTTGATCGGCGACATCACCGGCCAGATCAACCTGCTGGCGCTGAACGCCACGATCGAATCGGCGCGCGCCGGCGAGGCTGGCCGCGGCTTTGCCGTGGTGGCCTCCGAGGTCAAGAACCTCGCCAATCAGGCCAAGCAGGCGACCGACAAGATCGAGCAGGAGATCGGCAACCTCAACGGCATTTCCGGCGACGTGGTCGGGGCGCTCGGCTCGATCAAGAAGGCGATCCAGGAGGTCAGCGAATACGTGACGTCGACTGCGGCTGCGGTCGAGGAGCAGAGCACGGTGACGAGCGAGATGTCGAACGGCATGCAGCAGGCGGCTGCAGAAGCAGCCAGCCTTGGGGTGGCGGCGTAGTTCAAGATGTCATTCCGGGGCGCGAAGCGAACCCGGAATCTCGAGATTCCGGGTTTGATGCTTTCGCATCGCCCCGGAATGACGGGGACGTTACATCGGCCGGACTTCGACCACGTCAGGCACGAAATGCTTCAGCAGGTTCTGGATGCCGTGCTGCAGCGTCGCGGTCGATGACGGGCAGCCGGCGCAGGCGCCCTTCATGTTGAGATAGACCACGCCGTCCTTGAAGCCGCGGAAGGTAATGTCGCCGCCGTCATTGGCAACGGCCGGCCGCACCCGCGTCTCGATCAGGTCCTTGATGGTCGCGACCGTGTCGGCATCTTCCTCGTTGAAGAACTCGTCTTCCTCGTCAGCCGCCTCGTCGTTGCCGGCCGTGCCGTCCGCCAAAAGCGGCGCGCCGGACATGTAGTGTTCCATGATGGCGCCGAGGATCGCGGGCTTGAGGTGCTGCCAGTCGCCGTCCGCCTTGGTCACGGTGACGAAATCGTAGCCGTAGAACACGCTGGATACGCCGGGCACGCCGAACAGCCGTTCGGCCAGCGGTGAGCGGGTAGCTGCTTCGCGGTTGGCGAATTCCATCGTGCCGGTATCGAGCACGGTGCGGCCCGGAATGAATTTCAGCGTGGCGGGATTGGGCGTGGCTTCAGTCTGGATGAACATGTGTTTTTCTCCGGCGTCGCCGGTTCAAGGCCGGCGCGTGGGGTTCCCTTAGCAGATGGCGACCGCGGACGCACGATCAAGTGCTGCAAACCTGCAATTCTGCAGGCTCATCAACTATTAAGACAGCCCGTCGATGGCGGCATCGCTGAGATCGCCGGGAACGATGACGACCGGGATCGGGAAGGAACCGGCTACCTGCGCCATCATGCTGACCAGCGGGCCGGGGCCTTCGGGGCCCGGATTGGCTGCCAGCACCAGCATCGAGATGTCGACGTCCTTGTCGATCACGTCGATAATCTGCGCGATCGGTTCACCCTCGCGGATGACGCGTTCCGGCGTGATCGCGGCGATGCCGTTGGCGCGGCCCGAGGCGCGATCGAGCGCCTCATTGGCGGCGTCCTCGGCCTCGGCGCGCATGATGTCAGCGACACCAAGCCATTGCTGGTTCTGGTCCTCGATCTCGATGATGCGCAGCATCACCACGCCGCCGCCGACACGGATCGACCAGCGGCTGGCGTAATACACCGCGCGGTCCCATTCCGCGGTGTCGTCAACAATGACAAGGCATTTTGGCTTGTGACCCGTTTCGTAGCTTCGTCGCTGGGTGGTCATGCATGTCCCGGTGCTGCGCCAAACCGACGCATGGTGCCACGGCGCAGCCGCTTCCGACAAGCGGCGTTGCGGCTGCGAAGTTGCGATGGAACTAGCGCTTTCGGATGAAGCCGACGATATCCTTGGCCTTGTTCATGGTTTCATCGGCGATCGCCTGCGCGCGGTTGGCGCCGTCGACCAGGATCGCATCGACGTGGCCGGGGTCGGCAACCAGCCGCTTCATCTCGGAAGCGATCGGCGCGAGTTTTGCGACGCAGAGTTCCACCAGCGCGTTCTTGAACCCCGAAAACTGCCCGCCGCCGAATTCGCGCAGCACATCGGCCTTGCTGCGCTCGGACAGCGCCGCGTAGATGCCGACGAGGTTGTCAGCTTCAGGCCGGTTCTCCAGACCCTTTTCCTCCGACGGCAACGGTTCCGGATCGGTCTTCGCCTTGCGGACTTTCTGCGCGATGGTATCCGCATCGTCGGTCAGGTTGATCCGCGAATTGTCCGAGGCGTCCGACTTCGACATCTTCTTGGTGCCGTCGCGCAGGCTCATCACCCGCGTCGCGGGCCCGGTGATCAGCGGCTCCGGCTGCGGGAAGAACAGACCGTCGCTGAAGCCCTGGGTACGGATCGAGTCGGCAAAGTCGTTGTTGAATTTCTGCGCGATGTCGCGCGACAGTTCGAGGTGCTGCTTCTGGTCCTCGCCTACAGGCACATGGGTGGCACGATACAGCAGGATGTCGGCCGCCATCAGCACCGGGTAGTCATAGAGACCCACCGACGCGTTCTCGCGATCCTTGCCGGCCTTCTCCTTGAACTGCGTCATGCGGCTGAGCCAGCCGACGCGCGCGACGCAGTTGAAGATCCAGGCGAGTTCGGCATGTCCCGAGACCTGGCTCTGGTTGAACACGATGTGCTTCTTCGGATCGATGCCGGCGGCGATGAAGGCGGCGGTGACCTCGCGGGTGTTGCGTGCGAGCTCTGCCGGGCCGCCCCAGACGTCCACCCCTTGCGTAATCGCGTGCATGTCGACGACGCAGTAGATGCAGTCATGGGTCTGCTGCATCTTCACGAAATTGACGATCGCGCCGAGGTAGTTGCCGAGGTGCAGATTGCCCGTCGGCTGGACGCCCGAAAACACTTTTTCGACAAAAGCCATAGTCAGCTTCCTGAGGATGCCTGTTTCGGGCCGTCGTTTGCCATGCAGGGGCTGTCAGCGCAAGTCAGCGGGCCTGTTTTGCCCTGACGGCGTTAACCGCGTCGCGCCAGCCGGCGACGCCGAAAACCTGCAGAAACAGGGCGTAAGCCGCGATTCCCGCGGCGATCACGATCATCAGCAGGACGGCCTGCACAAGTCCGTGCGCGCCCGAGGCGAGCCCCGGCAAATACCGTGTCGCAATCCATAGCAACGCGCCCATCGCGAGCGCCGCCACGACGATGCGCGGCAGCCGCCGCCTGGCTTCTGCATCGATCGAAAATCCAAACGTCTCCGCGCCGCGGCGGACCAGGCCGAGCGCGATGCTCCACGCGCCGAGCGCAATCGCAGCGGCAATGCCGTCGGCGCCGTACCAGTGGCCGAGCAGGAAGGCGGCGGCGATCGCCAGCACGACGCCCTTCAGCGTCGCCAGCAGCGGCGTCACCGTATCCTCGCGCGCGAAAAATGCCGGCGACAGCGCCTTCACCAGTACATGCGCGGGGAGCGCCAGCGTCAGCCACATCAGCGCGCGGGCGGTGGCTGCGCTGTCTGCTGCGGTAAAGGCGCCATGCTCGAACAGCAGCCGCACGATCGCCTCGCTCAGCACCATCAGCCCGAGCGTCGCCGGCAGCGCCAGCCCGACCGCGAGTTCGAGCCCGCGCGATTCCGCATGCGCGACGGCGGTGTGGTCTCCGCCGCGCACCGCGCGCGTCACCTCCGGGATCAGCACCGTGCCCATGGCGACGCCGACGATGCCGAGCGGCAGTTCGATCAGGCGATTGGCGAAATAGAGCCACGACACCGCCGAGGGCGACGACGACGCGATGATCGCACCGGCGACCATCAACAATTGCGGCGCGCTCGATGCCATCATGCCGGGTGCGGCCTTGCCGAGAAAGCCGCGGATCTCCTTGTCGAACGAAATCCGCAACGGCGTTGCAAGACCGCCGCCACGGCGCAGCACCAGCACGGAGAGCTGCAGCAATCCGGCGACGCCGACGGTCGCCGCGATGATCTGCGCGGCGCGGGCGCTGCCTTGCGGAAACATCAGCAGCACGGCCATGACCGCGATCAGCGCGATGTTGAACAGCAGCGGCGAGAACGCCGTCAGCGCAAACCGGCCTTGCGCATTCAAAAGCGCCATCATGACCGTCACCGGTCCGGCAAAGGCGAGATACGGCAGCATCAGCCGCGCATTGTCGGTGGCAAGCTGCAGCGTCTCGCGGCCGGCAAACCCCGGTGCCAGCGCCATCATCACCAGCGGCATCGCCAGCGCCAGCAGCGCGGTCGCTGCGATCAGCGCCGCCGTGATCGTGCCGAGCACGCGGCCGGCAAACGCCGCAGCCGCGACCGCGCCGCTACTTTCCCGCACGCGCAGCCACGCCGGCACCAGCGCCGCGTTCAGCCCGCCCTCGGTCAAGAGCCGCCGCACCACGTTGACCAGCTGAAACGCCGCCAGGAACGCATCGGCGACCGCACCCGCACCCAGCAGCGCCGCGACCAGCGAATCGCGCGCGAACCCGAGCAGCCGCGAGGCCAGCGTTCCCGAGGATACCGTGAGAAAGGAGCGGATCATTTGCATTCTATAGCAGCCGCTTCCCTTGCTGGCGCTGGGCCGATCTGGTAGGCCGCAGCCTTTCCCACAACGCCGTAAACAGGACGCAATCGATGACATCAGCAAAGTACGACGTGCTCGGGATCGGCAACGCGATTTTCGACGTGCTGGTGCAGACCGACGAGGGCTTTCTGGTCCGCCACGGCATGACCAAGGGCGGCATGGCGCTGATCGACGAGGCCCGCGCCGCCGCGATCTACGGCGACATGGGCCCGGCGACCGAGATGAGCGGCGGCTCCGGCGCCAACACCATCGTCGGCCTCGCCGGCTTCGGCGCCCGCACGGCTTTCATCGGCAAGGTCAAGAACGACCAGATCGGCGGCCTTTACACGCACGACATCCGCGCCGCCGGCGTCGCCTTCGAGACGAAGGCGGCCGAAGCCGGCCCCGCCACCGGCTGCTCCTACATCCTGGTGACGCCGGACGGCGAGCGCACCATGAACACCTATCTCGGCGCCGCGCAGGATCTATCGCCCGCCGATATCGACGAGGCCCAGATCGCGGCATCCAGCATCGTCTATCTCGAAGGCTATCTCTGGGACCCCAAGAACGCCAAGGAAGCTTTCGTCAAGGCCGCAAAGATCGCGCACGGCGCCGGCCGCCAGGTCGCGCTGACGCTGTCGGATTCGTTCTGCGTCGATCGTTACCGCGACGAGTTTCTCGACCTGATGCGCAAGGGCACCGTCGATCTCGCCTTCGCCAACGAAGCCGAACTGCACGCGCTGTACCAGACCTCGGATTTCGACGGCGCGCTGAAGCAGCTGCGCGCCGATACGAAGCTCGGCGTCGTCACCCGCAGCGAAAAAGGCTGCGTGGTCGTGAGCAAGGATGGCGTCACCTCGGCGCCCGCGTTCCCGATCCAGAAGCTCGTCGATACCACCGGCGCCGGCGACCTCTTCGCCGCCGGCTTCCTGTTCGGCCTCGTCCGCAACGCAAGCCATGAGATGTGCGGCCGGCTCGGCGCGCTGGCGGCCGCCGAAGTGATCCAGCACATCGGCGCACGGCCGCAGGTGTCGCTGAAGGATCTGGCGGGGCAGAACGGGTTGGTGGTGTAGGGCGCCCTCTCACCACGCGTCATGGCCGGCCTTGACCCGGCCATCCACGTCTTCTTCAGAGTCTCAGGCGCTTCCGATCAGGCCAGCTTTCGACTACAAGTTGATCGAAGGCTAGGCCAGACTTCCGTCTGGGGGGCAAGGCCGTAAGCAAGGCCCGCACGGCATTCCCGATGACCTGCCGGCTCAAACGCGATCCAAGTGTCTTCTTCGAGGACTGATTTGATGAAGGACGAGTATGATTTCATTACCGCGAAGCGCGGCAAGTTCTTTCGGGCGGGGCGCGTCTATCGCCGCCGACTCACCTCGGCACCGAAATACTAGACGATCTCTACTTAGCGCAGGGAGCTTCGTTGAACTCGTTGGTCAAGAAGGACATCCAGCCGATCGACGAGGACAAAATGGACAAGTAGCAGGCCGATTTCCAACGTCGGCGTTTCTCAAATCGGAACTTGCCATCGCTCAAGATAATCATCGAGCAATCGGTCCAGCAGCGGAAGTGCATTCGAGTAGTTCTGCGAACAGCGTCTGCTCGGGCGTCTATTATGGGCAACACAGTTTCGCATAGCTTCGACGGCATCCATACGCTCTTTGAGGCCAGCAAGCAGTCCAGCGTCATCTTCGTGTTGGACGGGAGTGCGCGTGATTTCTGCGCGGAACGATTCGAAATCGCTACTCGCGTGAAGCATTCCGAGCATTACCGGGAGGTTGATGTCTAGGCGCTGATTGAGATTTATATACTGGCTGAAAGTAAGGTGAAAAAACTGGTTCTCTGTAGAGCTGCGCATTTGCTCAGGTTTTGGCTGTTCTTTGCTGGCCGGCCGCGTCTTCTCGTCAATTAGGAGATTGTACGGGTCTCCGTTCTGATACGCATACAGATATATCAGCGACAACACGCGACGCAGCTTCATCTCGAGCGCGAAGATCTCTGAAGCTCTTCTTCCGAGAAGTTGCTGCAACTGAGGGTCCTCGAACTTAACAACATGATAGATCGGCGGGGTTTCATGTAATGCTGCTGCAAACTCTTCGATCGTCGCCTCGGCCGATTCAAGCTCATCTGGGAGCTCCACTGTCAATCCTACGATCAGATGCCGCGTAAGATCGCCATTCTCCGCGACGCCTTCGTTTCCGTCTCGGCGCAGTCGGAGACTTACCATACGATCGACGATCTGCTCGTCGACGTCATTGAGATTGTCCTCCAACACTTTCAAGAGCTGGTCCGCAATAGTTCGTCGCAGATCGACTTCTCCAGACAAGCGACAGGCAAGCAGGAATTCGAAAGTCATGATGGCGGTGGTCCCAGAAGTTGTTCCTCGAACCAAGACTTCGCGGTCTGCCAACTTACGTCAGCTTCAGAGCGCAATCGACTAGCCTCGCTTCGGCGACGGCGCATTTCGTCAGCGATCGAAGTCTGAACGGAAGGCGGCGGCACTGGGAAAGGCAACTCTGCTAGGAATTGCTCCGGCACCCGCTGATGCCCTGCGGACCCAGTGAAGGCAAATCTGGCTAGCTGCCGCAATGTTGGTTGGGCCATGTATGCAAAGATATAGTCCGACGTCACACTTGAAGAGCGCGGCCTGAGAACGTGAAACTCGGTGGACCCGAATCCGACACCATTCTCCAATCCTGACACGATGCAGGTCTTTCCGTTTTCCATGCAAGGTGTGATCTTGGCCCAAAGGACATCACCGTCGGCGAACGGTGTATAGCCCTTACGTACTCCTGCCAGCGAGCGAGTGCGAGGCACGAAGTTGCCGCTCGCCCCGTCGTCGACAGCATCCATCGGCAGGAATGACACGAGATCATTCTCGCTCAAACTTTCAAAGGACACTTCGGGATTGATATGGACATGATGTGAGAGCGGCTCAGTCGGATACTTGCCGCTGGCCAGTGCCCTTAAGAACTTGCTGAGCGCTGGAGCATATAAGCTAGGGCCAATTGCCTTCCTCATTAACTGCTCGACGTGTGTCCTCATGTGAGGTCTGCAATCCGAGCACGCCAAGCAAGAAGGCCTCCATACCCGCGAGCAGTGCCTCGGCTTCCTGCAACTTTTTGTGGCGAGCCAACCTGGCTGCGTCCATGGCAGCGATTAACTTCTCTTGCTGACGTAACGGCGGGACGGGGATTAGGAGCTCGCGAATTTCCTCCGCATTTATGTTTGTCATTCCGATGATCTGGCGCGAGACTCGATCGATCTGCATTCGGCCGATGGTGGTCCCAAGGAAATCTGAAACGAACTGAGGCAATAAGCGCGCCTCGTTCGTGCGTACTCGTATGAGGTACGACGCAAATACCCAGGCGCCTGCTTCTCGAAACACCTCACATTTGCCAACCAGCTCCTTCGAATTGGTTCGATTGAACAGGATGTCGCCGGGTTCGAGCCGGTAATTTTCGAGCTCTCGGTCCGAGAGCTCGAGGTATTTGAGTTCAGAAAGGTCCCAGCCATCGTCTTGCAGATTATTCATCCGAAGTATGGGGACGCCGATCGCGGCGGTGTGGGCCAAGGCTGAGCTGCCGTACTGCGCGGCGACAAGCGACTGGCCGAGAGGTTCGACCACGAAACGAGGGTTGGCAAATCGATGCCGAACAATAGGTGTCAGCCGCCAAAAATTGACGTCGGCTCGCCCGTCAATGTCGCCCCGTAGAAGACCAAAGGAAGATGCCTTGGCTCGATCGACGGGGCTCAGACGAAAAAAGGGTTGGGGTCCTTCTGGAAGGCGTGCCACTGCGCAACCAGACCGGTGTTAGGCACAATCTCGCGGCGTCGCTCGCTCCAATCGTGCTTTTTCGGGTTTGCTGTGCTCCATTCATAGAAAACGCGATAATCGAAAAGGTCGCAGCTTTGCAGCTCGATCTTCTCCTTTCCAGCCACCTGCTTTTCGATTGTCGTCTTAAACGTCTTTCGACCGCTCGCGTCGTAACCGATATTGTCCGCAATGGCCATAAAGATAGGAGCGTCGTTAGCTATAGTCTCCTTCTTTTTCAATCTGCGCATGAAGACGATGCTGGCCTTCACGCCGGCATCGTAGTGACTGAACGCAAATTGCGGCAGACTTACCACAGCAAGGAGCTGAAACCGATCGAGCAGCCAATCGCGGACGCCTTGCAGCGACGAATTTGTCAAGATGCCGTCTGGCAGCACGATGCCGACACGTCCGGTTCCAGGCTTTAAGAATGAGTGGACACGCTCTAGGAAGAGAATTTCTGTTTTGATGCTTGCTCTCGTCCTGACGGCCTTGGCGCTTCTTTTGGCGTCATTCTCACCTTGGGCAGGACTGTCCGTGTCGGATTCCGAAGTGTTCCTGCCGAGGTAATTTCTTAGGTCAAACTGTTCAAGATAACCCTCACCTTTCTCCGTCCGCTTGATGACGGATCCAAAAGGTGGATTTGTAAGAATAAGGTCGAATGCACCTTCGCTCAGCCCCTTGTTCTTTGCCAACAGTTTTGGAAGGAAATCCAGCGCGTCATGTCCAACGATGTTGGTGTGACCATCATCGTGAATTATCATGTTCATCTTAGCAACGCGGGCAAGTTCGTCGTTCACCTCAATTCCAAATAAGTGCTTTTCGGCAAAGTCGTGCCAATAAGCGAAGTGTTCGCGAGCCTGGCGCGCATCACTTTCGTGTTCTGGGAATCTCCGGCTTGCTTCGCGTCGAACATGGTCGAGCGCATAGAGCAGAAATCCACCGGATCCGCAGGCGGGATCAAGAACAAACTGCTTACGTTCCGGATCAAGCATCTCCACGGAGAAGGCGATCAATTCGCGAGGAGTAAAAAATTGACCGAAGTCACCCTTGAAGAAGCCGCCCATGAATTCCTCAAACGCGACGCCCTTCGTGTCTAGCTCGGTGCGATCAAGTGAAATACCTTCCAAGTGCTCAACGCATTGAGCAAGAATGGGTGGGTCGATATTGATACTGTCAGTGAAAACGTCGGGCTCACGCGCCTTTTCCGCGTTGTAAAGGCCGTGAATTCGTCGAGCCAGATCCGCGGCGGATTCTTCCAAACGGCGTTGGAATTCGTACGGCTTACCATCTTCGCGATCCGGATCTTTCTCGTCACGATGCTTAACAAAGATCAGCTTGCAAAATTCGCCAAAGGCGGCGATAGGGCTGCGCCGACCTCCTTCCCACAGCGTCTGGTGACATTTGCGGATGGCGGCTCTCAGCTCTTCCCGGGGGATTGCTGCGAGATCCTGACCGGGTTTGTTCTTGTAAAAACGCCACTCGGCTGGCTTGCCATATCGCTTGGGTATGTCGGTGAGATGGTTTTTATCGCGTTCTCCGGCGGGAAATTTGTCGAAGCGAAGCAATCTGCGTGTGAGACCAGAAACGGCTCCACAATATTGAGCACCAAGGCTAGCTCGGTTCCCGCAGGCCTGCTCGATCGACTGAGCAAATTCGGCGTCCGACACGTCTGGGCGCTTGCATTCGAAGACGAAGTAGGGTGCCTTGAGCTCGTCGTCCGAGTAGATCACGATGTCGGCATAGTCGTTGGGCGTGCGACGAGGGACATTGACCTCTAAGCGAATTCGGTCCGGCGAATAGTCGTACTTGTAGATTAGTTCTGCCCAAAACTCGGCTCGAACCTTTTCTTCAGGATCGGACCACCGCTCCACACGATCCGCCGAAATGTAGCGGATACGCTCCATCTTGCCTTCCCCAAGCAATTCCGCGTGGCCGTCAGCAATGGCTCGCTCAATAAAACTATGTTTTTCGCCGTCGGACATGGAAGCTCCGGAGTTCGCGGACTAGCTGGTCAGAATCACAGCTATCTTGCTTGGGGCATCAATCAAAGCAAAACGTGCTGGTTTCACACAAGGCTACGAGACACGGCGGCCACAAGGCCTGGGCTTGGTAGAGGCAATTCCATTTCTCTTGGGCCGTCGCACCAGCATTGATTTGCCCGACAACGCAAATCAAAAACCGCCTATTCCGTCAAATAATCCGCTTCGCGATTACCCCAAATCACCCTTAAAATTACGGCCATCCCGTCCCACTCAAGAGGGGCGTTTCGCGAATCGTCACTAAACGCGGGGCGGGGTGCGGTGGACGCGGCAGCGTCGGGCGCGCAAACGTCGTCGCAGGGCGGGCTCGCATGAGCCTGTGAGCGAACGGACGGCACGCAGACGACAGATGCTGAAGCGTACGGCCAAGTCGTGTGGTCCTGGCACCCGTGGCTGGTGTCACGTCTCGCGGAGGATGCGCCGGCCCGACCGGGTTCGGCGCCATCCGTCAATCCGCAGACAACGGTGGCTAAAGGAATTCGCACACCGGGGAGATCACGAAGTACGCCGTCAAACCACTGCGCAGGGAAGGCCGGATGCTCTCCGCTGGACCTGTATGCTCGTGTGCGCGTCTTTTTGCGCATATTGCACACGAGACCGCGGGTGCAGCGCGCACCCGGCCTTCCCCGCGCCCTCTGTTCTCTCGGGCGTGAAAGATCAGGCAAAGCTCGGGCGGAATGCGCCGCGAGATCGCTGACGCATACCCGGTTGTCATCGTCCGCGAAGGCGGACGATCCAGTATTCCAGAGACGTTCATGATTGAACCGACACGCCACGGCGTACTGGATGCCCCGCCTTCGCGGGGCATGACAGTTCGGCGCGGTGTGACGATCGTGGATGGGGCGAGGGCTTGCGATACGAGGAAGCGACGCTCTCCCTCCTCACGCCGTCTTCGCCGCCTTCAGCCCCAGCTTCGCTTCCACCGTTTCCCGCATCAAAAACTTCTGGATCTTCCCCGTCACCGTCATTGGAAACTCGTCGACGAACTCGACGTAACGGGGAATCTTGTTGTGGGCGATCTGGCCGTGGCAGAAGGCGCGGACGTCGTCGGCGGTCAGCGTTTCGCCGGGGCGGGTGCGGATCCAGGCGCAGAGTTCTTCGCCGTAGCGGTCGTCGGCGACGCCGAAGATCTGCACGTCCTGGATCTTGGGGTGGCGATAGAGGAATTCCTCGATCTCCCGCGGATAGAGGTTCTCGCCGCCGCGGATCACCATGTCCTTGATGCGGCCGACGATGTTGCAATAGCCTTGCGCGTCGATGATGGCGATATCGCCGGTGTGCATCCAGCCCTGCGCGTCGAGCACGTCGGCGGTCTTCTCGGCCTCGTCCCAATAGCCGAGCATGACGCTGTAGCCGCGGGTGCAGAGTTCGCCGCGCTGGCCGCGCGGCACCACGCGCCCTTCGAGGTCGACGACCTTGACCTCGACATGCGGGTGGATGCGCCCGACGGTGGAGACGCGCCGCTCCAGCGGATCGTTCGTGGCGCTCTGGAAACTCACCGGCGAGGTCTCGGTCATGCCATAGGCGATGGTCACCTCGCCCATGTTCATCTCGTTGTTGACGCGCTTCATCACTTCCACCGGGCAGGGCGCGCCGGCCATGATGCCGGTGCGCAGCGATTTCAGGTCGAAGCGCGCAAACTCGGGATGATCGAGTTCGGCGATGAACATCGTCGGCACGCCGTAGAGCGCGGTGCATTTCTCGCGCTCGATGGTCTGCAGCGTCGCCAGCGGATCAAAGCCCTCGCCGGGATAGACCATGGTGGCGCCGAGCGTGACGGAAGCGAGGTTGCCCATCACCATGCCGAAGCAGTGATACAGCGGCACTGGAATGCAGATGCGGTCCTGCTCGGTCAGCCGCATCGCGCGGCCGACGAAATAGCCGTTGTTGAGGATGTTGTGATGCGTCAGCGTCACGCCCTTCGGCGAGCCCGTGGTGCCGCTGGTGAATTGTATGTTCACCGCATCGTCGAACTGCAGCAGCTTGCCAAGCTCGGCAAGCTGCTCGCGGTGCGGCGCGCCGCCCATCTGCGACACGTCCTCGAAGGCGATGGTGCCGGGCGCTTTGGGGCCGCCGATCTGGATCACCGCGCGCAGCTGCGGCAGCCGCGCCGACTGCAACTCGCCCGCTTTCGATGCCGCGAGCTCCGGCAGCAGCGTGTTCAGCATCTCCATGTAGTTGGAGGTCTTGAACGCGGTCGCGGTGACGATCGCCGCGCAGCCGACCTTTGCCAGCGCGAACTCGAGCTCGCTCAGTCGGTAGGCCGGATTGATGGTGACGAGAATGAGTCCCGCTTTTGCGGCGGCGAATTGCGTCAGCGTCCACTCGGGGCGGTTCAGCGACCACACCCCGATCCGCGCGCCGCGTTCGAGGCCAAGCGCAAGAAACCCTGCCGCCAGCGCGTCGACGCGCGCGGCAAATTCCTTCCACGTCCAGCGGACGTCATGACTCGGCGAAACCAGCGCCTCGCGATTGGCCCATTGTTGCGCGGCCCGATCGAGGCAGCGTCCGATCGTGTCTCCCAGCAGCGGCGCATCGGAAATGCCGCAGACGTAGCTGTCGATGGTGTCGGTCACGATGGATGCTCCATGTGCGGTTTAAGCTCCCTCGCCCCGCGCTTGCGGGGAGAGGGTTGGGGTGAGGGGCTGTCTCCGCATCGGGACTCGTGGAGAGTCCCCCTCACCCGGCGCTGCGCGCCGACCTCTAAGAGCGAACGCCGGCGCGCGATGACGACCCGTGATCTAGATCATTTACGCCGCCTTCTGCCCCGCATCGAGCCCGGCATAGATGCCGCGCTCGAAGCCAGCAAAAGTCTCCAGCGCCTTGCCGTCGGCGAACGGCAACAGCTGCATCAGGATCACGCCGCTTACGTTGCGCGCCGGATCGATCCAGAAATAGGTGTTGGCGAGACCGGCCCAGGCGAGACTGCCGGCGCTGCGGCCTTCCGGCGTCTTGGCGGTGTTGATCATGAAGCTGAGCCCCCACTTCTTGACGATGTCGGGATAGAGATCGACGTCGTTGGTGTAGGGGGGCAGCGCGGTTGGCATCTTGCCCATGGTGAGGTCGCCGATGTTGTTCCGGCCCATCTGCTCCACCGTTTCCGGCTTCAGCAACTGGTTGCCGTTGCCGCGGCCCTTGTTGAGGATCATCTGGGTGAACTTGATGTAGTCGGCTGCGGTGCCGTAGAGGCCGCCGCCGCCCATGTGGAATTCCGGCGCCTGTTCGAGTTCGAACGGCATCGGCGCCAGCGCGCCATCCGGCCCGCGCGCATGCATGCCGACCAGCCGCTTCCGCATCGCATCCGTGATCTTGAAGCCGGTGTCGTTCATGCCGAGCGGGTCGAACATGTTCTCGCGCAGGTAGACATCGAGCTTCTTGCCGCTGGCGGCTTCCACCGCCTTGCCGACGAAATCGATATTGGTGCCGTATTCCCAGCGCGTGCCGGGATCGGTCATGATCGGCGTCTTCAGCGCGGCGTTCAGGCAGGTGATGATGCCGGGCGTGGCGGTCTTCTCGAGGTATTTCCCGACGTCGCCGTTCCACATGTCGTAGGCAAAGCCCGCGGTATGCGTCATCAGCTGGCGCAGCGTGATCGGCTTCTTCGCAGCGCGCAGTTTCGGCTCGCCACTGGCGTCAAAGCCTTCCAGGACCTGCGGAGAGGCGAGGTCGGGCAACAGCTTGCCGATCGGCTCGTCCAGCGACAGCTTGCCTTGTTCCACGAGCTGCATGCCGGCGGCCGTGGTGATCGCCTTGGTCATCGAGGCGATCCAGAACACGCTGTCCGGTGTCATGGCGTCGTCCTTGCCAAGGTCGCGCTTGCCGGCCGCGCCCTGGTAGATCACGTCGTTCCCGGTCGCTGCCATCGCGACCACGCCTGGAATTTCCTTGGCATCGCTCTTCTGACGCAGAATCTGATCGATCTGGGCTTTGCTTTGCATGGGTCACACCTCCCGCTGTTTTTTATGGAAGTGGTGCGATCTTCCTCCCGTCGTCGCGATCCCGCAAGCGTTCGGGAACTGGCCGCCGACAATGTCGCAGTCTCGTGAAGGGGTAACCGGTGCGGGACACCAAACTGCAACACCTGGCGGCAATCCGCAGTGGAAGAGGCCGTATCGCCGTGACCGGCTTAACCATCCACGATATCGTGATTTCGCCACGATTCCCGGAACCGTATTTTTTCAGTAATGCGTTCTGATTCCAGCAGAAACGTTGCTCGTAGGCTGGACCTATTAACCAGAAATAGCCGCATTTCAACGCTTGCGAGGCCTGACACGATGATTTCGACCTGGAGTGAATGGAAGCGATATCCCCGCCCCGGACGTGGCGAAAACATCGAGGCGCCGATTACCCCCGGGATCTACGAAGTCCGCGTCGCCGGGACCGGTGCGCTGTATTCCTTCGAGGCCGTCGACAACGTCGCCCAGGCGCTCGCGCAGCTTTCCGTCGGTTCCAAATCATGGTTCAGCCGGCGCGAGCCGAAACTGCCCGACCTCGAATACCGCACCTGCGCGACCTCCTCGAAGGCCGACGCCAAGGCCGCCGCGCAGCGCATGATCGGCCGCCGCGAGACTTATATGAGCGGCGCGGCTTGATCCACGCGCCGTCATTCCGGGGCGCGAAGCGAACCCGGAATCTCGAGATTCCCCGGTGCGCAATTGCGCACCTGAGGTCTGGTCCTTCGGACCACCCCGGAATGACAGTGCCCCCATCGACCTCAACTTAGCTTGAAGCAGAGCTGCATCGGCGGCCGGTGCATCGCCGCCGATATCGGCCTATACTCCCCGGAACCTTCCAGAAAATCCCGAGGAGCAACGCCATGAACCCGCCCGTCGCCGCACGCGCACAAGCCTCCCAGCCATCCCTGCACGACCGTCTGAAGGACCCCTCGCTGCTGCGGGACCGCTGCTACATCGATGGCGCCTGGGTCGGCACGCCAGCCAACCCCGTCACCAATCCGGTGAACGGCGTCGAACTGGCGAAAGTGCCGAAGCTCGGCACCGCGGAAGCGACGCAGGCGGTGGAAGCCGCCGAGCGCGCGTTCCCGGCCTGGGCAAAGCTCACGGCCAAGCAGCGCTCCAACATCCTGCGCAAGTGGTTCGACCTGATCATCGCCAACCGCGAAGACCTCGCGCTGATCCTGACGTCGGAGCAGGGCAAGCCGCTGGCCGAAGCGCTCGGCGAGGTCGATATCGGCGGCGCCTATGTCGAGTTCTTCGCCGAGGAAGCCCGCCGTGTCTATGGCGAAACCATTCCGACGCAGCGGCCGGATGCACGGCTGCTCGCGATCAAGCAGCCGATCGGCGTCTGTGGCGCCATCACGCCGTGGAATTTCCCGTGCTCGATGATCACCCGAAAAGTCTCGCCGGCGCTGGCCGCGGGCTGCACGGTGGTGCTCAAGCCCGCCAACGAAACGCCGCTGACCGCGCTGGCGCTGGTCGCGCTCGCCGAAAAGGCCGGCGTGCCGAAGGGCGTGTTCAACATACTCACCGGCAATTCGTCGGCCATCGGCAAGGTGCTGTGCGAACATCCTGCGGTGCGCTTCGTCGGCTTCACCGGATCGACCGAGGTCGGCAAGATCCTCTATCAGCAGGCCGCCGTGGGCGTGAAGAAGCTCGGCCTCGAACTCGGCGGCAACGCGCCGTTCGTGGTGTTTGACGACGCCGACATCGACGCGGCGGTTGAGGGCGCGATCGTCTCGAAGTACCGCAACATGGGCCAGACCTGCGTCTGCGCCAACCGCCTCTACGCCCAGGACAAGATCTACGATCAGTTCGTCGAAAAACTGTCGAAGAAAGTCGCGGCGATGAAGATCGGCGACGGCACCGAGCAGGGCGTGGTGCAGGGGCCGCTGATCAACATGGAGGCGGTCGACAAGGTCGAAAAGCACATTGCGGACGCGGTCAAGGGCGGCGCGAAGATCGTCACCGGCGGCAAGCGCCATGCGCTCGGCGGCAGCTTCTTCGAGCCGACGGTGCTGGCGAACGTCAAGCCGGACGCGCTGGTCGCGCATGAGGAAACCTTCGGTCCGCTGGCGCCGGTGTTCCGTTTCAAGGACGAGGCCGACGTGATCGCGATGTGCAACAACTCGCCGTTCGGCCTCGCGTCGTACTTCTATTCACGCGACCTCGGTCGCGTCTGGCGCGTCGCTGAAGCGCTGGAGTCCGGCATGGTCGGCGTCAACACCGGACTGATCACCACCGAAGTGGCCCCCTTCGGCGGCGTCAAGGAAAGCGGCCTCGGCCGCGAAGGCTCGCATCACGGCATGGAAGAGTATGTCGAGATCAAATACGTGATGATGGCGGGCGTATAGCCAGACATGATCTGTCGTCCCTGCGAAATGCGGGGGCGACAGCTTATGTCAACGCAATCGTGCGGTCAGATCTTGAGCTCGCTTCCCGTCACCCGCCGATACGCTTCGAGATAGCGCTTGCTGGTGGCATCCACCACGCTGTCGGGCAGCGGCGGGGGCGGGGCGTCGCCGTTCCAGCGGCCGGCGCGGCGTTCGCTGTCGAGATAGTCGCGCAGCGGCTGCTTGTCGAAGCTCGGCTGACCTTGGCCCGGTTTGTAGACGTCGACCGCCCAGAACCGTGAGCTATCGGGCGTCATCACCTCGTCGATCAGGATGATGCGACCATCCTTGTCGCGGCCGAACTCGAACTTGGTATCGGCGATGATGATGCCCTGCTTGCGGGCGGTCTTCTCGCCGAACTCATAGACCGTTCGCGCCATGCTCTCGAGTTTTGCGGCGACATCGTCGCCAAGGATCTCGCGCACCCGTGCGACCGTGATGTTCTCGTCATGGCCGGTCTCGGCCTTGGTCGCGGGGCTGAAAATCGGCTGTTCGAGTTTCTCGCTTTCAACCAGACCGGCCTTCAGTTTCTCGCCGGCCAGCGTGCCGGATGCGGCGTATTCCTTCCAGGCCGAGCCCGAGATGTAGCCGCGGATCACGCACTCGACCGGAAACACGGTGGTGCGCTTGCACAGCATCGCGCGCCCAACGATGTCGGCACGGTGGTTCTTCAGTTCCGGCACCGCGCGGATGATTTCATCCGCATCGGCGCTGATCATGTGGTGCGGCACCACGCCTTCGAGCTGGCGAAACCACCAGGCGCTGATCTGTGTCAGCACCGCGCCCTTCATCGGAATGGTCTCGGCCATGACCACGTCGAACGCGCTGATGCGATCGGTGGTGAGCAGCAGCACGCGGTCGTCGCCGACGGCATAGATATCGCGCACCTTGCCGCGGCCGATCCGTGGCAGAGGCAGGTCGCTGGCGAGCATCGCGTTCATTCGGTCAGGCCTTCGAAGCGGCGTGCCGGCGCAGGCGCCAGCACGCAAATGGGAAAGCGGAGCAATAGCTCACTCCGGCAGCGGAATGAACTCGTGTTCCTGCGGAACGGCGGCGAAACGGCCGGTTTTCCAGTCCTGTTTGGCCTGTTCGATCCGCTCCTTGCTGGAGGAAACGAAATTCCACCAGATATGGCGCGGGCCTTCCAGCGCATCGCCGCCGAGAAACATCATCCGCGTCGGCCTGACGGCCTTGACGGTGATGCGATCGCCCGGCCGGAAGATCAGCAGGCTTGGCCCCTCATGGCGTTCGTTGGCGATCTCGACTTCGCCGTCGACCAGATAGATCGCGCGCTCCTCATGATCGGGGTCGAGCGGCACGCTGGTGCCGGCCTGCGCCGTCACTTCAGTGTAGAACCACGGCGACACCATCGAGACCGGCGATTTCACGCCGAAAGCGCTGCCTGCGATGATGCGCGCGGTGAAGCCGGTATCGCTGACCGTCGGCAGGCTCTCGGCGGCGTAGTGCTGGAACGACGGCGCGATTTCCTCGGAGCCTGCCGGCAGTGCGATCCAGCTTTGCAGGCCCAGCATCTTCTGCCCGTCGCGGCGCTGTACGTCGGGCGTGCGTTCGGAATGCGCGATGCCGCGGCCGGCCGTCATCAGGTTCATCGCGCCGGGCTGGATCTCCTGGATGTTGCCCTCGCTGTCGCGATGCATGATCGAGCCGTCGAACAGATAGGTGACGGTGGCGAGCCCGATATGCGGATGCGGGCGTACATCCATGCCCTTGCCGGCGATGAACTGAACGGGGCCGAAATGATCGAAGAAGATGAACGGCCCGACCATCTGCCGCTTGCCGTGCGGCAGCGCGCGCCGGACCGCAAAGCCGTCGCCGAGATCGCGGGTGCGCGGCACGATGACGAGATCGAGCGCGTCGCAGGTTTTGGGATCGCCAAGCACGGGATCGTTGGAGGGTTGCCAGCTCATCGGGACTCCTTGAAGTTTTGTGCGATCATAGCAGATTGTCGCATGAAGTCGTCATGCCCGGGCCTGGCCCGGGCATCCACGTCTTTCTCGCGGCAATGAGGCAAGACGTGGATGGCCGGGTCAAGCCCCGGCCGTGACGCGAAATGAAAACGTGATCGAGGAACCGATGATCCCTTCGCTCAAGCCCAGCGTAAAGCTCCTGACGGTCGATGGTCCCACAATCGAGACCGGGCGTTTGATCCTGCGGCCCTGGCGCAGCAGCGACATTGTCGCGAATACGGCGATGCTGTCCGATCCCGGTACCGCGCGCTTCATCACGCCGGACGGTGTTGCGATCACCACCGAGATCGGCGGCTGGCGCAACGCCGCCGTGATATCGGGCCATTGGGCGCTGTACGGTTTCGGCATGTTCGCCGTCGAGGAAAAGTCGAGCGGCCGGTATATCGGCCGCGTCGGGCCGTGGTGCCCGCCTGGGTGGCCGGGCTTTGAGGTCGGCTGGGGCATCGCCCGCGAATGTCGCGGCAAGGGCTATGCGGTGGAAGCGGCGCGGGCGTCGATCGACTGGGTGTTTGCGACCTTCGAGATCGAGGAGATCATCCATTGCATCGAATCCGTCAACGCGCCGTCGCAGGGCGTCGCGCGGCGGTTGGGCGCGAGGAGGGAAGGCGAGGTCGATCTGTCCGGCAAGATCAACGAGCGCTGGGTGACCTCGCGGCGAGCATGGGCGGGCCAAAATTGAACGGGGCGTCGATCTGAACTAAATTCGGCTGAGCTTTCCCTGCGCGGACTGGACCGTTTGATGCTGCTATCCACCCTCGACATCGCGTTGCGCGGCGCCACCGTTGCGCTGCTGCTGGTGCTGGCGGCGTCGCTGTTGCGCGGCTTCGGAACGGTGCTCACGGGACGGCTCGCCGCGGCCTTTGCGTTGGGGTCGGCCGCGCACGCCGTGACCTATTCGATCGGTGCGACGTCGCCGGTTTCGATCGCGCATGCGCCGCTTATCGCGCTTTCGACCGGCAATGTCGTGGTGTTCTGGCTGTTCACGCGGGCGCTGTTCGACGAGGGATTCAGGTTGCGCTGGTGGCATGCGCTGGTCTGGGCGGCTGTCGCAGCTTTCAGTTTCGTTAATTGCATGTGGGTTGCGCCGGCATCCGGCGCGCGGCTGTCCATCATCGCAATCAATCTGATCGCGCTTGGGTTCATTGCACTGGCTGTTGCGCAGACCATCGCCTCATGGTCGTCCGATCTGGTCGAGCGCCGCCGCAGCGTTCGCGTCTTCATCGTTGGCGCGGCGGCACTATATGGCGGGCTGAACGCGGCGCTGCAAATTGCGATGTCCGGAAGCGGCAGTGCCGAAATCGCCAACACGGTGAATCTGGCGGTTCTGGCCGGCGTGGTGGCGGCGATCTGCTATGCGATGATCCACGTCGATGGCGCCGACCTGTTCCCGGTTGCGCCCGATATCGCTGCCGGCACAGGCGCCGCGGCGGTCAGTGAATCCAGCGCCGCCGACCAGAAGCTGATCGATGCGCTGATGCGGCTGATGGCGGACGAGCGCATCTACCGTCACGACAACGTCACCATCGGCACGCTCGCGACCAGGCTCGGCATTCCCGAATACAGATTGCGGCGGCTGATCAACCAGCGGCTCGGCTACCGCAATTTCAATGTCTTTCTCAATGAGCATCGGATTGCGGAAGCCAAGGCCGCGTTGGCCGATCCGAGCCAGGCAGAGGTTCCCGTCATTACCATTGCGATGGATGCCGGTTTCCAGTCGCTCGGTCCCTTCAACCGAGCCTTCAAGGCGACGACGGGTGTAACCCCGACGGAATACCGTCGGCTCAATGTCTCCCCAGTTTGATCTTTAGCCATTGTAATCATTTCCGTATTTTGGAATCGGCGAGCCACTTAAAAAATCGGCCAGGACGATTTCCAAATCCGGCGAGCCGCTACCTGTTTACGCGCCAACTTGCCCGGCACGCGCTGATGCGTCATGCCGGAGGCCCATGTGACCCGACGAAATCTCATTCTTGCTCTCGCCGCCACCACAGCTCTCAGCGCGCTGGCGCTATCAGCCGCGCGCGCCCGCGACGTCCCAAAAGTGGCGACGGGCTTTGTCGCCAACATCCTCTGCTCGGAAATCTTTGTGTCCGGCCAGCCGCCGGAGCGCATCTTTGCGGAAACCACCGCCGCGATGCCGGGTAGCAGCCTCATCACCTGGGCGATGGGCTACAAGGTCGATCGCGCGCGGCGGGACGTCACGGTGACATTGTTCGGCTTCGGCAAGAGCCTTGCGGTCTATCGCGAGGGTCTTGGTTGTTATCTCGATCATGGCGATGCGGTCGCCGATGCCGCGCTGCCGGCCGGCGAGATCAAGCCATCGCAGGTGCTGTTGCCTGAGATTGCCGGCGCCCATGTGGTCGCACCGGCAAGCCCGCAATTGGCGGCGGCGCTTGATCGCGCGTTCGCCGAACCGGAGCAGCCTCCGCTGCGCCACACCAAGGCGGTAGTGGTGGTGAAAGGCGGTCGCGTCGTCGCTGAGCGTTATGCGGAGGGTTACGGCCTCGATACCCCGATCCTCGGCTTCTCAGCGACCAAGTCGGTGATGTCGGCGCTGACAGGCGTTCTGGTGCGCAAGGGCGCGCTGACGCTCGATGCTCCCGCGCCGATCGCTGCATGGAGAGGAGTCGGCGATCCCCGGGGCGCGATCACCGTCGATCATCTCCTGCGCCACAGCGCGGGGCTGGCGCTCGGCAGTTCGCTGCAGGCCTCGCTCGGCTCGGCGCTGGAGCCCGTCAATCGGATGAAGTTCATGGAATCGGACATGGCCGGATATGCCGAGCGCGTCGAACTGGCGACGGCGCCTGGCAGCGCCTGGAACTACAATGACGGCAACACCGTCATTCTCTCGCACCTGATCCGCAACGCTACCGGCGGACGCCCTGCCGACGTGATGCGGTTCGCGCGGGAAGAATTGTTCGCACCGCTCGGCATGCGCAATGTCACGATCGAGTTCGACGCGTCCGGAAATCCGGAAGGATCGAGCCAGATGCTCGCGAGCGCGCGCGACTGGGCTCGCTTCGGCATGCTCTATCTCGGTGATGGCGTGGTCGGCGGGACGCGCATCCTGCCGGAGGGGTGGGTGAGATACTCGGCGTCGCCGACGCCAAATGCCTGGGTCGGCATGGGGGCCGGTTTCTGGACCAATCGCGGCGACAGCTTTGGCGCGACCTATCGCATCCAGCGTGGTTGGCCGCGCGATGCCTTCTTCGCCAAGGGCACGATCGGGCAGTACGTGATCATCGTGCCTTCGGAGCAGTTGGTGATCGTCCGGCTCGGCCGTTCGCCGAACTGGCCGCCGGAAGCCGACGGGGTGTTCGACCTCGTGCGCGACGTCGTCGCAGTCACGGGCAACAAGGGAAAACTGGCGGGCGCAAATTGAGGTGTGATCTTTCCTTCTCCCCTTGTGGGAGAAGGTGGCGCGAAGCGCCGGATGAGGGGTTGTCTCCGCGAAGCCAGATGTAGGAGATTCACTCGAGAACCCCTCACCCGTCTCGAATGAGCTTCGCTCATTCGATCCACCCTCTCCCACAAGGGGAGAGGGGAACACCACGCCAGCCCTGCCTATTGCCGCCCCAACTGCGTGGCCTTCTCGACGCGATCGAATCGTTCGAGCGAAAGGATCGCATCGGCAAGCTGGTCGGCGCGGCCATTCAGCACCGGACGGGCCAGCGTGAGGAATTTCTGCTGCATCGCCTGCGCGTCCGGAAACGAATCCGGCTCGCCGGAGGGATCGGCGTAGAGCCGCTCATGCACGCCATCGTCGGTGGTGATGGAAACGCGTGCACCGAACGGATGGGTGCGGCCGATCTCGAGGCGATCGTCCTGCACCACGTCGAACTTGTCGGCCAGCGCATTGACGGCGGCATCGCCGAGCCGATCGTAATCGTCCCAGCCGAAACGGCCCTGGTCGAGTGCCAGCGCGCCGGTGAAGAACATCGAGAACTGGCCGCCGACGATCGAGGTCGGGTGGCGCTTGGTGGCGGCATCGCCGGTCAGCGTGATGCCGTTGCGATGCAGGCCGATCTCGACGCGCTTGATCTGGTCCGGCGTCAGATTGTGCTCGCGGCGCATCGCGATCAGTGCATCCAGCGCCGCGTGGGTATAGCGGCAGCTCGGATAGGGCTTCACGCCGATCTTCAGCGTTTCATAGGTCTTGCCGAGGCCGGCTGTCGCCTTGTCGGGATGCGCATCGTCGGTGTAGCCGACCAGAAGGCCGTGCTTGCCCTCGACCGACTCGGTGGAGCCGATGAAGTCGTTGCGCGCCAGCGTCGCGGCGATGACGCCGTTCATTGCGGCTGCGCCAACTTGATACCGCTTGTTCCAGGCGCCGTTGACCAGGAACTGCAGCGACCCCGCGGCCTGGCTGCCGGAAACGCCGAACGCTGAAATGATCTGGTCCTTCGAAAGGCCGAACAGTTTTCCGGCCGCCGCGGCGGCGCCGTAGGTGCCCGCGGTTGCGGTCGGATGGAAGCCGCGCGCGTAGTGCGAGGTTGGATCGAGCGCATTGCCGAGCCGGCAGCAAACTTCATAGCCGGCCACGATCGCGGTGAGCACGTCGCGGCCGGAGGCACCCACCATCTCACCGACCGCGAACGCTGCCGGCACCACAGGGGCGCTCGGATGCAGCGAGGAGTCGGCATGGGTGTCGTCGAAATCCAGCGAGTGGCCGAGCGCGCCGTTAAGCAGTGCGGCGACCGCGGGCGTCCAGGTCTTGCTGTCGCCGAACACGGTGGATTCACCCTTGCCGTCCAGCGCCAGCGCTTCCAGCATCTTGAGCAACGAGGGGGTGGATTCCGCATCGCGCCGAGCCCGGATCGTGCTGCCGAGGAAATCGAGCGTCAGCACTTTTGCGCGCTCGAGTACCTCCGGCGGGATATCCTCGAATTTCAGGTCGGCGACATAGGCAGCGAGCGTTGCGGTTTCGTTGGCCATCGTGTTTCCTCGTATTTGCCGGCAGGGTAGGCGGACGTGCCTGGGCTTTCAAGCTGCCTTCCGTCGCGGGCATCAGCCGTATCTGTCTCTAGCACAGGCGTGGCAAGCAAATTCCGGAACGCGGCGCATGATGGCCTTCGTAAAACGCATGCTTGGACCGCTCCGGGGGTACAAGACGCAACTCGCGCTCGCGATTCGGCTCGCCATCGCCGCGGTCACGGCCTATGCGATCGCGCGGGCGTTGCACCTGCTGCTGCCGCTATGGGCGGTGTTGACCGCGCTGATCGTGACCCAGATGAGCGTCGGTCGATCGCTGAAAGCAACCCGGGACTATATGCTCGGCACAATAGGCGGCGCGGTCTATGGCGGCGCCATTGCGATACTGATTCCGCATTCCGGCGAGGGCGGATTGCTGGCGCTGCTGGTGCTGGCGGTAGCGCCGCTGGCTTTTGTCGGCGCCATCAACCCGAGCCTGAGCGCCGCCACGGTGACGGCCGTGATCGTGCTGCTGGTGCCGGTGATGAACAACACCAATCCGCTGGATTCCACCATAGATCGGCTTCTCGAAGTTACCGTCGGTGCGGTGACCGGGCTTGTGGTGTCATTCCTGGTGTTGCCGTCGCGGGCGATCAGCCAGATCCGCATCAACTCGGCGCAGCTTCTGGAATTGCTGGCCGCCGCGTTCGCCGAACTGCTCGCGGGCCTGACCCGCGGGCTTGACAACGACGCCCTGCACCGGATTCAGGACGGCATCGGCACCGCGATGGCGAGCCTGCATGCGACCGGCCTCGAAGCCGAGCGCGAGCGTGCCACGCACCTGTCGTCGGGGCCCGATACCGGTCCCCTGCTGCGCACGATCCAGCGCCTGCGCCATGATGTCGTGATGATCGGGCGCGCCAGCGTGGTGCCGCTGCCGGCCAATGTGCAGGCAAGGCTGGCGCGGCCATTGTCGGATGTCAGCAGCGCGATCGTCGGCTATATGAACGATGCGGCCGCCGCCTTGCGAAGCGCCAGCGGCGCCGTGGACATTCAGCCCGTTGAGGCGGCGCTGCAGGCCTATGCCGCCGAAGTGGCCGCGTTGCGCAGCGAAGGCTTGATCCGCGGCGTGCCCGTCGATGTCGCCGAGCGGTTTTTTGCGCTGGGATTCTCGCTGGAGCAGATGCGGCAGAACCTGAACGATCTGGATCGTTGCTGTGCCGATTGGTGCGACAAGCCGGCCACGAACAAGGGAAGCGCGATGGGTTGACGCTGTCGGCGCCTCAACTCGCGACCTGCCGCAGCAGGGCCGGTACGATCAGCCGGTGAAACGGCATGATGATCGCGAGATAGGCCCGGCCGAGTCGATTGTGCGTCTTGACCAGCGTCGTTGCCGTGACCTGCCTGATGCCGTCGGGCGGCGTCACATCCACCACGACGCGAAAGTCGAGATGGCGGTCGTTGAAGCCGGCCACGAGGCGTTCGGGCGTCTCGCTGACGACCGGAAAGATGCCGACCATGTCCCGGGATGTCGCCGGCGTGGCGCCGGACGTCTTCAGCCCGAGCGGAGCGACCAGGAAATTCCGCAGCGACAACAGCGCCTCGGCCCATCGCGGCTGCCGCGCCATCATGCGCTCGGCCGCCCGGCGCGCGTCGAGATCACGATCGTCGACTGCAATCTGGAAGGCGTCGGCGAACTGCGCGCCGGACAGCAGCGCACCGGCATCGACGGTGGGGGCAATTTCGTGGACTTTCATCGGAAGGCAACTTGCTCGCGGCGGAACGGAAGCGCAAGGGCAGGCGGCCTGGTTCTAGAAAAGGTGGCAAGACCGCGAAGGAAAAGCTGCTGCGCGCCGTATTCCCCGTGTGAGGCGCATTCAGCGCCGCGTGTCATCTGGGGAAGTCGATATGAAAAGCATGATTGCGGTGGCGTTGATGGCAGCATTGGCTGGTGCCGTGCCGGCTTTGGCGGCCGATCTCCGGGTGCCCTCCGCGCCGGCGCCACAGCCGGCCGTCGCGGCATTCCCGAACTGGGCCGGGCCATATATCGGCGCGCAGGCAGGATATCTCTCCGGCCGCAGCGAAACATCGTTTCCCGGGACGGACGAATTTCACTTCGTCGACCCAAAAGGCTTCACGGGCGGTTTGTCGGCAGGTTACTCCATGCAATCGGGCCGTTTCGTCGGCGGGCTGGAAGGCGACCTGAATTTTGTCGGCGCCGGAGCAACCATCAACACCGGATTTGCCCCGGCTCCCTCGGTCACCCAGTTGCAGTCCACCATCGACTGGAACAGCCATTGGCGCGCGCGCGTAGGTTACGCCTTCGATCGCACGTTGTTCTTTGTCGCCGGCGGCGTCGCGGTCGCGGGTGTCGACATTAAGGCGTTTGATAACGCTACCGGAGCGGTCGCCGCGTGGAGCGATACGCGCATCGGCTGGACGCTCGGAGGCGGCGTGGAATACCGCGTCGCGCCGCAGGCGAGCGTGAGGCTGGAGTATCTCTACGATAACTATGGAGCGAAGACGCTAGCCGGGCAGACCGTTGGTTCAATAGCCTTTCCGTCGCGTGAATCGAAGCTGGATAGCCACACATTGCGTGCCGGCGTTCACTGGCATTTCTGATCCGTTGCCGCCAGCGGTCAGACGTCATGTCAGATCAATGAGTTCACTGTTGATAAGGTATGGATTGTCGATGGCCAGCCCGCGCCGCGGCGCCGGGCGGGCAGACGAGGTACGGGCAGGGATGGCGGAAGACCCATCGGATGAGGCGTTGATGGCGGCGGTCTCCGCGCGCCAGCACCATGCCTTCCGCATGCTGATGGGTCGCCACATGCCCCGCGCCATTCGTGTCGCACAGCGCATCGTTCGCGATCCCGGCGAGGCCGACGATATCGGCCAGGAAGCCTTCTTGCGGGTATGGAGCCGCGCGGCCTCGTTCGATCCCGAGATCGCAAGGTTCACGACCTGGCTTTATCGGATCGTGCTCAATCTTGCGTTCGACCGGACCTCTCGCCGGCAGCACGCGCCGATCGACGAAGCGGCGGATGTGCGCTCCGATGATCCCGGGCCGGTCGAGCGCGTGATCGCCGACCAGGAGCGCAGGATCCTGGAGCAGGCGATGGAGGGTCTGCCGGAGCGGCAACGCGGCGCCATCGCGTTGTTCCATATGGAAGGCCTCAGCGGCGAGGATGCCGCCCACGCGATGAATCTCAGTGCGAAAGCATTCGAGTCCCTGCTTGGCAGGGCACGGGCCGCGCTGAGGCAGAAAGTTCAGAAAATTCAGGATACCGGGAGGAGCGCATGACACTCGAACAATTCAGGCAATTGGCCGAGACCTGGGGCGGCGATATCGCTCGTTGGCCGGCGGCCACGCAAGACGCCGCGCGTGAAATGGCGACGGACGAACAGGCCACACGCATTCTCGATGAACAGCTTCGGCTGGATCGTCTGTTCTCGCTCGCGCCCAGCATAGACGAAGGCCGTGCCGGCCGCGCCGGTTTTGCGGTTCTGCAGCGGATGGCAGAAGCAGATCGCAAGCTGCCGTGGTTTCGCCGCGGCTTGCGTCCGTCCTCGCTGTTCCCTGCGACCAGTCTCGCGTGCTCCGCACTGATCGGTCTCTGGCTCGCAGGCGCGCTTCCATATCATCAGGAGCCGCCGGACGCGTTTTCCGTTGTCAGCATGATCTTCGATAGCTCCATCCTTTCCCTGGGAGGGCCGCAATGAAATTCAGGCCGACGTCTCTTCCCGTCACGCGCTGGCTCTTGCTGGCCTCGCTCTGCTGCAACGTGGTGCTTGCGACGTACGTTTCGGTGCAATGGTTTCGGCCAGGCTGGACGCCGGCCGGGGCCGGTGTGCCGCTTCGCATGATCGAGCGGGTCGCGGAGCGATTGCCAAAGGACGACGCTGATACCTTGTGGCGGATCTATCGCGGCAAGGAGGCGGAGCTTCAGCCCATGCAGGCCGACTATACCCGCGCGCTGCTGAAGACCATGCAGTTGGTAGCGCAGCCGGAACTGGACCGGGAAGCGCTGCTGCTGGCGGTAAAGGATGCGCGCGACAAGCGGCTGAAGATCGGTGACGTCGTGATCGGAACGTTCGTCGAAATGCTGGAGCAGATCTCTCCGAAAGGACGACGTCAACTCGTCGGCGGGTTTCTTCGCTGAATACCGCAGGCAACGCGAAGGATCTCGATCCCTCGAACGTATCATCTACATCGACATCGGTGAATTGAAGGAGATGGATGCATCATGGTGCAGCGAATAGCTTTCGGAGCAGGACACGCAAGCGTGTTTTCAAGGTCCGGCATCATCTTCGCGCGGTCGGCGCTAGCCGCGGCCTGCCTGATCGGTACGCTGGCGCTGCTGCTGTCGCGGGTCTCCGCGCAGGACATGCAGAGCGAGGCGCGGAAAGCCTGCAGGGCCGACTATTCGCGGCTCTGCTCCGGGATCAGCCCGGGCGGCGGTCGTGTCCGCAAATGCCTCAACGACAATTTCGACGTCTTGTCGGCGGCCTGCAAGCAGGTCGTGAGCGCAACAGCAGGCAAATAGCGCGCCAAACGGCGTCATGGCTTTCCGAAGCGTTGGGTCATTCGATGGAAGCGCAACAGCAGGAGAGCGGCATAGACGGCGGTCCCGACCGACAGTCCGACCCAGACGCCCGCTGCGCCCAGCGGCGTCTGGAAGCCGAGCCACCACGCGCAGGGGAAGCCGATCAGCCAGTAGCTGAGGGTAGCGAACAGCAGCGGGATGCGCGTGTCGTTCATGCCGCGTAGCGATCCGGCGACGACGGTCTGGATGGCGTCGGCGATGAAGAGGGTCGAGCCGACCAGCAGCAGCGTCGCCGAGAGTATGGCGGCTGCGTCGGTGCTCTCGCCAAGGAAGACTTCCGCGATGGCGAACCGGCTGATGATTACGGCGAGCGTCAGGACGGCGGCGAGCACGATGCCGAGCCAGATCGCGATGTAGCCCGCCCGCCGGACGCCGCCTGCATCGCCGCGTCCGACGGCGTGGCCGACACGGACGGTGGCGGCCATGGCGATGCCGAAGGGCACCATGTACAGGATCGCCGCGACCTGCAGCGCGATCTGGTGCGCGGCGAGCGCCGTCGTGCTGATCACCCCCATCAAGAGGCCCGCGGCGCCGAACAGGCCGTATTCGAGCAGGAAGGCGATCGAGATCGGTGCGCCGATGACGACGAGCTGCCGCATCAACGGCCAGTCGACGCGCCAGAAATGGCCGAGCACGTGATACTTGCGGAACGGCCGGCGGCGCGTGGCAAACCACAGGCCCGCGAGGAACGTTGCCAGATTGACGATCGAGGACGCAAGGCCAACGCCGAACAGGCCGAGCTGGGGCAGCCCGAACGCGCCATACATCAGCACATAGACCAGCGCCGCATTGGCAGGGATCGCGGCCAGCGTGATCCACAGGATCGGCTCCGGCCGGTGGACCGCGCTCATGAAGCCGCGGATGGCCATGAACCACAGCGCGGGCAGCATGCCCCATGCCAGGCCGAGCAGATATTGCTGCGCGAGTTTCGCCGATGCCGGCGCCTGGCCCAGCATCAGCAGGATCGGTTCGCCGCGGAACAAGAGCGCCATCATCGGCAGCGACATCAGGAGCGCGGCCCACATGCCGACGCGAAGCGAGCGCCGGATCAGATGGGGATTGCGTGCGCCGTATGCCTGCGCCGCCAGCGGGGCCACGGCGGATACCAGCCCCATGCCGAAAGTGAAGCTGACGAAGAACACCGTATGCGCCAGCGCCGCTGCCGCCATCGCCTCGCTGCCGAGGCGACCGATCATCGCGATGTCGGTCGTCATCATCGCGATTTGCCCGAGCTGCGTCAGCGCGAGCGGAACCGCCAGCTTCAGCGTCTCGGAGAGCTCAATCGCGAGATGACGGCCGGGAACGACCCCGGCGGCAGGCGGCGTCATCGATTTTGCGTCGACTTTTTCGAGCATCGCAATTGACTGGCACTGTCGAGGGTCGAGAAGGTGACGGGGTCGCTTGCAGGCTAGTTGCCGTCTCGCGCGGGTACGCGGGTGATTTTGGCGCCGAGGGCATTGAGCCGCTCCTCGATGCGCTCATAGCCGCGCTCGATCTGGTCGGCGTTGTTGATGGTGCTGGTGCCTTCGGCCGCCACCGCCGCCAGCAGCATGGCCATGCCGGCGCGGATGTCGGGGGAGGTCATTGTCGAGCCACGGAGCCGGCTGGGTCCGGCGACGATTGCGCGGTGCGGGTCGCACAGCACGATCCGGCCGCCCATCGCGATCAGCTTGTCGACGAAGAACATCCGCGACTCGAACATCTTTTCGAACATCAGGATCACGCCGTCGCATTGCGTGGCGGTGACGATCGCGATCGACATCAGGTCGGCCGGGAAGGCCGGCCAGGGCTGGTCCTCGAGCTTCGGCACATGGCCGCCGAAATCGTCGTGGATCTTCATGGTCTGGTTGGACGGCACGACCAGATCGTCGCCCTCGACACCGCAGACGATGCCGAGACGCTCGAAGCCCATCCGGATCGACCGCAGATGCTCGACGCCGGCGCGTGCGATCCGCAGCGGCGAGCGCGTCACCGCGGCGAGCCCGATCAGCGAGCCGACCTCGATATGGTCGGGCTGGATGGCGTAGCTGGTGCCGCCCAGCGTCGCCGGGCCATGCACGACGATGGTGTTGGTGCCGATGCCCTCGATCTTCGCGCCGAGCGCGACCAGGAAATGCGCGAGGTCCTGCACATGCGGCTCGGAGGCGGCGTTGCGCAGATAGGTGGTGCCGTCGGCGGCAACGGCCGCGACCAGCGCGTTTTCGGTGGCGGTGACGCTCGGCTCGTCGAGGAAGACGTCGGCGCCCTTCAGCTTGGAGGCGCGGAACTCGAGCCGATGCGTGGCCGTGACGGTCGCGCCCAGCTGCTCGAACGCCAGAAAATGCGTGTCCAGTCGCCGCCGGCCGATGACGTCGCCGCCGGGGGGCGGCAGTGCCACCTCGCCGCAGCGGGCCAGGAGCGGCCCGGCCAGCAGGATCGAGGCACGGATCCGCGCGCAGAGTTCGGGATCGAGATCGGCGGCGCGGACTTCCCTGGCATGGATCGCCAGCGTATTTCGCGCCTTCCACTCTGCCGAGGCGCCGACCGACCGGATCAGTTCGACCAGCGTCTCGGTGTCGCGGATGCGCGGCACGTTTTCCAGCGTGACCGGATGCTCGGTGAGCAGCGCGGCGGCGATGATCGGCAGCGCGGCGTTCTTGTTGCCGGACGGCTCAATCGTGCCCGCAAGCCGGTGGCCGCCTTCCACGATGTATTGAATGGGCGGCACGGGTGCTCGATGCCTCACACGTCGACGGTGGCGCTGAGCGAATTATCCTGGATGAACTCGCGGCGCGGTTCGACCACGTCACCCATCAGCTTGGTGAAGATGTCGTCGGCCTCGTCGACCTCCTTGATCTTCACCTGCAGCAGCGAGCGCTCGTTGGTGTCGAGCGTGGTTTCCCAGAGCTGTTCGGGATTCATCTCGCCGAGACCTTTGTAGCGCTGGAGGACGACGCCCTTGCGCGCCGTGTCCGTCACGGCTTCGAACAGGTCGACGGGGCCGTAAATCGTCGTCTCGGTGTCCTTGCGGCGGAGCTTGCCCGGGCGCGCATAGACGTCCTGCAGCTTCTCGCGGTATTCGTGCAGCTTGCGCGCATCGGCCGAGCCAAGGAAGGCGTCATCGATGATGGCGACATCCTTTACCCCGCGCACCGTTCGCTCGAATACGAAGCCCTGGCCTTCCACGAAGTGTCCGCTCCAGCCGCGTTCGACTTCCTCGGCCTGGTTGTCGAGCCGTCGGACCATGTATTCGGCGGCGGCCTCGGCGTTCGCGGGATCGGTGAAGATGTCCCGTCCAAACAGGCCCGCGACCGCCGCCTGTTCGATGACGTTGCGATTGTAGCGGCTGTGCAGGTTGCGCAGCACACTACGGATGATGCGGGCGTCTTCCACCAGCGCAAGCAGGTCGCGCCCAGCGCGATCGTCGCCGCTGCCCGGTTTAAACACGCAGTCGTCGATCCCGGTTGAGATCAGATAATCTTCCAGCGCGCGCTCGTCCTTGAGGTACTGCTCGGACTTGCCGCGCGTCACCTTGTAGAGCGGCGGCTGCGCGATATAGAGGTGGCCACGGTCGATGATCTCGCGCATCTGCCGGTAGAAGAAGGTCAGCAGCAGCGTGCGGATGTGGGCGCCGTCGACGTCGGCATCCGTCATCACGATGATCTTGTGGTAGCGCAGCTTGTCGGCGGAGAAATCGTCGCTGATACCGGTGCCGAGCGCGGTGATCAGCGTGCCGATCTGCTCGCTCGACAGCATCTTGTCGGTGCGGACGCGCTCGACATTGAGGATCTTGCCGCGCAGCGGCAAGACCGCCTGGAATTCGCGGTTGCGGCCTTGCTTGGCGCTGCCGCCTGCCGAGTCGCCCTCGACGATGAACAGTTCCGACTTGGCGGGATCCTTCTCCTGGCAGTCGGCGAGCTTGCCGGGCAGCGAGGAAACGCTGAGCGGGCTCTTGCGGGTGAGTTCGCGCGCCTTGCGGGCAGCTTCGCGCGCGGCGGCCGCCTGGATCACCTTGCCGACGATGACCTTCGCCTCGGAGGGGTGCTCCTCAAACCACGCCGCCAGCGCCTCGTTGAGGACGTTCTCGACGACCGGGCGGACTTCCGAGGACACCAGCTTGTCCTTGGTCTGCGAGGAGAATTTCGGGTCCGGCACCTTCACCGAAAGCACGGCGGTGAGGCCCTCGCGGCAGTCGTCGCCGGTCAGCGCGATCTTTTCCTTTTTCGCATTGGCCTCGGCATAGCCGTTGACCTGGCGCGTCAGTGCGCCGCGGAAGCCGGCCAGATGGGTGCCGCCGTCGCGCTGCGGAATGTTGTTGGTGAAGCACAGCACGTTCTCGTGGTAGCTGTCGTTCCACCACAGCGCGGCTTCGACGCCGATGTCGTTCATCTCGGCCCGAACCATGATCGGGGTGGGCACCATCGCCTTCTTGTTGCGGTCGAGATATTTGACGAACTCCTCGACACCGCCGTCGTAATGCATCGCCTCGCGCTTTTCGACCGCATGGCGCATGTCCGACAGCACGATGTTGACGCCGGAATTCAGGAACGCGAGCTCGCGCAGCCGATGCTCCAGCGTGGGGAAATCATATTCGACGTTGGTGAAGGTCTCGCTCGACGCCAGAAAGGTCACCTCGGTGCCGCGCTTGCCGTTGGCGTCGCCGACGATCTTGAGCGGGGCGACCGCATCGCCGTGCGCGAATTCGATGTAATGCTCCTTGCCGTCGCGCCAGACCCGAAGCTGCAGCTTGCTGGACAGCGCGTTGACGACGGATACGCCGACGCCGTGCAGACCGCCGGAAACCTTGTAGGAGTTCTGGTCGAACTTTCCGCCCGCGTGCAGCTGGGTCATGATGACTTCGGCCGCGGAAATGCCTTCGCCCTTGTGAATATCGACGGGAATGCCGCGGCCGTCGTCGCGCACCGTCACCGAGTTGTCGGCATTGAGAATGACCTCGACGGCGGTTGCATGGCCCGCGAGCGCTTCGTCGATCGCGTTGTCGACGACTTCGTAGACCATGTGGTGCAGGCCCGAACCGTCATCGGTGTCGCCGATATACATGCCCGGCCGCTTGCGAACGGCGTCGAGGCCCTTCAACACCCGGATCGATTCCGCACCATATTCAACGGGAATGGGATGCTCAGTGTCGGCAGGTGTCTGCCGGGCAGGTTCTGTCATGTGAGGCCTTCGAGGGTGTCCCGAATCAGCTGCGCAAAATGAGGCGCTGATCGATCTATTTGTGCCATGAAAGAGGCATCGCGCCTAGCGCAATATCTCCATCAACAAGTCATTGAATAATTAGTGTTTTTTTACTCTTTTTCAAGGTCTCTGAAGGCCGATTCCGGAGGCTCCCAAAAGCGCGATTCGGGGGCTAGCTCCGGGCCCTTGAGGGGGTGATTTTTACAGGCCGTCGCAGGGCAAATGCCGGCTGGCTGCGGACCTGCGAGAGAACCTGCGGTGGCACTCAGCCGTGCCGGCTCACCTGACCGGACTCTACGTCGAAGATCTCGCCGCCGGCGCCGATGTCGACGAAAGCGGCCGGGTCGGCGCCGGTCATCCAGACCTGCGCGCCGAGTTTTGTCAGTTCTTCGAACAGCGCCTTGCGACGGTTGGGATCGAGATGCGCCACCACCTCGTCGAGCAGCAGCAGCGGCACGATGCCGGTCATTTCGGCGACCAGCGTCGCATGGGCCAGCACCAGCCCGATCAGGAGCGCTTTCTGCTCGCCGGTGGAGGCGTCGCGGGCCGGCATGTTCTTTGGCGCGTAGATCACCTGGAAGTCGGTAAGGTGAGGGCCGTCCAGCGTGCGGCCGGCAGCGGCGTCGCGCGCTCGTCCGGCGCGCAGGATCTCGCGATAGCGGTCCTCCACAGCGGTCGCCGGTTCGCTTACCAGCGCGTTTTCCATCCAGCCGTCGAGCGCGATTTGCGCCGACGGGAAAGCGGAATCGGCGCCGCGTTCACGCAGCATCGCCGCGAGCCTCGTTACGGTCTGGCCACGGGTGGCCGCGACGGCAACGGCAAGCTCGGCGGTCTCGCGCTCGATCGCGTCGCACCAGTGGTCGTCGTAATTGCGCACCTCGAGCAGCCGGTTGCGCGACCGCAGCGATCGTTCCAGCGCCGAGACGCGGCTGGAATGCTCGCTGTCGATCGCCAGCACCAGCCGGTCGAAGAAGCGCCTTCGCTCAGAGGCGGCGCCGAGGAACAGCCCGTCCATCGCCGGCGTCAGCCACACCATGCGCAGATGATCGCCGAACGCGTTGGCTGAACTCACCGGCTCGCGGTCGATCCTGCAGCGGCGGCTCGACGTCCCCTCCGTGCCCGGCGGATCGATACCGGTGCCGAGCGTGGCAAGCCCGAGCGCGCCCTCGACTTCGGCAGATACCGCCCAGGAGCCGTCGCCCTGATTGTCGGCGACATCCTCCAGCGTTGCGCGGCGCAATCCGCGTCCCGGCGACAGGAACGAGATCGCCTCCAGGCAATTGGTCTTGCCGGCGCCGTTCGGCCCGGCCAGCACAACAATATCCCCCCGCGCCTGCACGCTCGCCGCGCGGTAATTGCGGAAGTGCGTGAGCGAGAGGCGGTGAATGCGGGAGGGGGTCATGCCACACTGTCATTGCCGAGGAGTCGAAAGGAGGCGGCAACCTCCGCCGTCATCATCCGCGAAAGCGGATGATCCAGTACGCCGAGCTGTTCGAATTTTTCACTGGCGCCGGCGATTACTGGATACCCGCATTCGCGGGTATGACGGCAGCATATTTGTTGAGCGCAACCCTCTCCCACAAGGGGAGAGGGAAGGTCAGCGTTCGTTTCGCGCGAAACCTTCACACCCGCATCGGCATCAGCACGTAGAGCGCGCCCTTGTTTTCCTTGTCCTGAACCAGCGTCGGCGAGCCGGGGTCTGCCAGCTTGAGCACGGCGACTTCGCCTTCGATCTGGGCGGCGATGTCGAGCAGATAGCGCGAGTTGAAGCCGATATCGAGCGCGTCGGAGGCGTATTCGACTTCGAGTTCTTCGGTGGCGCTGCCGGAATCCGGGTTGGTCACCGACAGCACCAGCTTGCCGGCGGACAGCGCCAGCTTCACCGCGCGGCCACGCTCGCTCGAAATGGTCGAGACGCGGTCGACCGCGGCCTCGAAATCCTTCTTGTCGACGATCAGCTCCTTGTCGTTGTTCTGCGGAATGACGCGGCCGTAGTCCGGGAAGGTGCCGTCGATCAGCTTCGACGTCAGCACCACGTTGCCGAGGGTGAAGCGGATCTTGCCCTGCGAGAGTTCGATTCTGATCTCGGCTTCATTGTCCTCGATCAGGCGCTGCACTTCGCCGACGGTCTTGCGCGGCACGATCACGCCGGGCATGCCGGTGGCACCACTGGGCAGCGCCAGGTCGATCTGCGCCAGCCGGTGTCCATCGGTGGCGACGCCGCGCAGCGTCGTCGCCTTGGCGCTGCCGGCCGTGTGCAGGTAGATGCCGTTGAGGTAGTAGCGGGTTTCCTCGGTCGATATCGCAAACTGGGTGCGGTCGATCAGGCGTTTCACGTCAGACGCGGCCAGCGAGAACGAATGCGTCATGTCGCCGGCGGCAAGATCCGGAAAATCGCTTTCCGGCAGGGTCTGCAGCGTGAAGCGCGAGCGGCCGGCGCGGATCGCGAGCACCGAACGGTCGCCGTCGGCTTCCAGCACGATCTGGGAGCCGTCGGGCAGCTTGCGAACGATGTCGTAGAACATGTGGGCCGGCACCGTGGTCGAACCCGCGGTCGCGGTTTCCGCCGCCAACGTCTCGGTGACCTCGAGATCGAGATCGGTCGCCTTCAGCGACAGCTTGGCATTTTCGGCGCGGACGAGCACGTTGCCGAGGATCGGGATGGTGTTGCGCCGTTCGACCACGCGGTGGACGTGACCCAGCGACTTCAGCAGTTGCGCGCGTTCGACGGTGACCTTCATTGCTATACCCGCCAGAGATGGAAAAGCCGGGCGGCCCTCAAAGGCAGCGCCGCGGCATGGGAAACCCGAAAAGCCGGATCAGGACCGGATTTGATCAAACCCCCGGGGGGACCGCAAGGTGGCGCGGATAGCCGGCCGGTGCAAGGGAGGCCAGGGCCGTTCCCCCACATTTGGGGCAGAAAAGGGGGCGCAGAAAGAAATTCTCCCTCCTCTCGGGAGAGGGGAGGGAGACAGGGTGGGAGGTTTGTTCCCGTAGTTGCTATTCCTGCAGTTGCCGCTTCAGCGAGTCGACCTCTTCGGACAGCGCCGTGTCGCGGGCAACCAGTGCCTCGATCTTGCGCACGGCATGCAGCACGGTGGTGTGGTCGCGTCCGCCGAACCGGCGGCCGATTTCCGGCAGCGAACGCAGCGTCAGCGTCTTCGCCAGATACATCGCGACCTGGCGCGGCCGGACCACGTTGGCGGTCCGCCGGGAGGACAGCAGGTCCGAGCGGCTGACATTGTATTGCCGGGCGACCACGCGCTGGATGTCCTCGATCTTGATCCGCTTCGGCTCCTGCGGACGGATCAGGTCGCGCACCTCGCGCTCGGCCATTTCCAGCGTCACCGGCTGGGCGTTGAGCTTGGAATGGGCGAGCAGGCGGTTGATCGCGCCTTCGAGGTCGCGGCCATTATGGGTGATGGTGCGCGCCAGATAATCCAGCACCGCTTCCGGCACGTCGAAACTCGCATGATGCGCGCGGGCGGCCGCGACGCGCGACTTCAAAATTCCGAGCCGCAGTTCTTCGCCGAGCGAACCCATCTCCACAACGAGACCGCCGGCCAGCCGCGAGCGCACGCGGTCATCGAGGCTTTCGAGATCGGACGGCGGACGATCGGCGGCGATCACCACCTGGCGGCCGGCGTCGATCAGCGCATTCAGCGTGTGGCAGAATTCGGCCTGCGTCGATTTCCCCTGCAGGAATTGCAGGTCGTCGATGACGAGCACGTCGATGCCGCGCAGCGCTTCCTTGAAGGCCAGCGCCGTCTGCGTCTTCAGCGCGGCGACGAAGCCGTACATGAATTTCTCGGCGGTGAGATACAGTACCTTGCGCTCGCTGCCGGAATTGCCGGCCCAGGTCACGGCCTGCAGAAGGTGGGTTTTGCCGAGGCCGACGCCGGCGTGAATGTAGAGCGGGTTGAACATCACGGGGTCGCCGCGGCGTCCTTCGGCAACCTGGCGCGCGGCCGCATGGGCCAGCGTGTTGGAGCGGCCCATCACGAAACTTGCAAAGGTCAGGCGCGGATCGAGCGGTGAGCCGCCGAGCGCATCATGATTGGCGGACACCGGCGCGGTGGCGGTCGCACGCAGCTCGGGCGCGGGACGGCCATTGGTCGGCTCGAGGCGGCGTTGATCGGCTGGCGCGGTTGCTTCCTTGGCAGGCGCGGCAGATCGCATCGCCGTGCGCACGGTAAGATCGATGCGGTGCACTTCCGGCATCTCGGCCTGCCAGCAGGTGAGAACACGATCGGCATAGTGAGCCTGGATCCAGCTCTTGAGGAAACGCGTCGGAACCGACAGATGCACGCTCTCGTCCTGCACGCCTTCCAGGTCCATGCGCGCAAACCAGCTCGTGTAGACATCCTCACCCACGCTCGTCCGCAAGCGTCCCTTCACGCGCGACCAGCGATCCTGTTCCATGTTTGTCATTGCCTGAGAACTTTTCTGAAAGAGTAATGGTGTTAATGCGAAATCGCCTTGCAGGGTTCCTGCCAGACGCGACCTCAAAGCGGGACTCTCCGACGCCAGGCAAAGATCATCCGTTCGGCGAGTGCGCCGCTGGTCAGATCAAGGCTGGTGAAGAAAGATTTCCGCGAGGTCAGCGCGTACTCGACGGTCTACCCGGAGCGCGCGTGGGAGGCTGACTGAAAGAGCTGTTGGAGACTTCCGCTTCTGCTGCGGTCTCGTTCGAAATGGAAAAGAGTGTGTCTGTCGTCGCGATGATTCCGTAAAGCATACTACCTCCCCCCCTCACCGCGAGAACGTGCGGCGAGTTATCAGATCGAAAGTGTTTCAAAGTCAGTCTGCCGCCACCGAACAATAACATGCCCGGCCGCTGCGCCGCCGCTACCTCAGTCTGTCGTCTTCAACACGTCCACGAGCTCCGCGTTCCCGTTCTTTGCCGCTGTCGTCAGTCCCCGAATTTCTCCTGTCGAAAGCGCATCAGGCGCGACGCCAGGAAATTTAGACACAGAACATCCGTCCCCATATTGCTATGGGTTGCCAACTCAGCTTCGCTTGGAAAGCGTCGCTAACGCGCACACCGCCGCCGATTTGCACGTCCGCTCTTGGGTCTCAAACCGCGCTGGTCAGGAGAGCCATGGGCGTCGCGAACGAGTAAGGAATACACCACGGGTGATTTCTGACAATCCGTGATTCGACATCGCTGTCTGACTCTTCGCGTGTGTTGCAACGCTGCAAGTGCGACACTCCACACCAAGTTTTTGAATCAGCGTGCAGAATCGCCAGCGGTCAGTCTTCGTGACAATTTTGGCCGCACTCGCAAAATTTTTTAAGAATCCGTTACAATCATAGTTACCGGGGCCGTTTTTCAAAACGCTTGCACTCGCTATGTGGATAAGTGATTAGCGAGACGAAGTTTTTCGCGATTGTTTTTCAGGGTAACTCCGCAAGCGGCGCTTTCGCAGGCAGACGAAAGAGAATGCCGCTGGATTAGTCAGCCCGCCGCAAAATCTCTCGGCACATGATGCGCGGCGCAGCGCGAACGAATAATCGCAGGTCACCAGCTTAGGCCGCGAGGATTATGGCACGCTATGAATTTGGAGCAATCGATCTCCGAAAAAGAAAAAGCCCGGCGAAGCCGGGCTTTTGACGAATGTCTCTTTTTATCAGCTCACGCCTGGTGGCTCACTTGTTGTGGCTCACCTGTTGAGTCTCACCTGTTAAGTCTCACTTGGCGAGCTTGGCGATCTGGTGCGTCAGGCGCGACACCTTCCGGCTCGCATTGTTCTTGTGAATGATGTTGCGCTGCGCTGCCTGCATCAGTTCCGGTTCCGCGCGCTTCATCGCTTCCAGCGCCGCATTGCGGTCGCCGCTCTTGATCGCTTCCTCGACGGTGCGAACCGCGCCACGCATCTGGGTGCGGCGCGACTTGTTGATGATGGTGCGGCGGGCAATCTTGCGGGTCGCCTTCTTGGCGGAAGTGGTATTGGCCATGTTCTCAACTGTCCTTCGGCTGTCGTCGCTCGGGTGGTCGGGCTTGAGCGCGCCGGCCGTTCAAATTGCGTGATCGACGCTGGTTGTGTTTTCCAGGGTGTTCTGTCGTAAGCCGTTCTTGAAGATGCCATGGCTGGAAGCCAAAATGCTTCCGCAGCGGCGCTGCTCAAAGAACAGCGGCGGCGGGATCGCCCCCGCCGCCATTTGGGGTCTTATAGAGGGCGCGTCCGGCACCGTCAACGCTTTCCAGCCCTCCCAAAAGCCGGGAAATGGGGACGGGGCGGTGCGTAAGCCGCTGATGAGGTTGAATTTCCGGGATGCTCCCGGTATTGGCTGACGGCCTCCCGGGGCGACTTGATATAAGGTGACGCATGATCCGCGGTTTTTTTCGACTGATTGGCCTCTTGCTCCTGGCCGGCGGATTCATCTTCATGGTCTATGACGGCGCGCGCTTCGTGGCCGATCAAACCCTGCGTTTCACCCGGTTTGGCCAGTTCTGGAACGACATTCACCAGTCCAGCCAGCAGGCTTTCCGCACCCTGGTGGAGGACGTCTCGCCCTGGCTCTGGAACAGCGTTCTCAAGGTGCTGCTGGACCAGCCCGTATTTGCCGTCCTGGGCGTCGCTGGCATCCTCCTGATGATCCTGTTCCGGCCGCGCAAGCCGCTGATAGGCTATTCGCGCGACTGATCGGCGCGGCGCGCCCCGCACGTCGTAACGGGGCTGCCACTCCAGGCGTAAAGACATATATAGAGGTGCAACCGGACCGCCGCGGCGAACTGCTGTGGCCGATGTCCCGCCTGGAGGTATTCCATGTTGTTCATGCGCAAGACCACCGCGTTGCCGAGCGCAGCCGAAGCGCTGCCCGGCCGTGCCAACCCGATCCCGACCGCCACCACCCACTTCGTCAACGGCCGCAAGCTGCAGCCGCCCTATCCAGCCGGCCTCGAGCAGGCGGTGTTCGGGCTCGGCTGCTTCTGGGGTGCCGAGCGCAAGTTCTGGGAACTCGGCGACGGCATCCATGCGACCGCCGTCGGCTATGCCGGCGGGCACACCGCCAACCCGACGTATGAAGAGGTCTGCTCCGGCCGGACCGGTCATACCGAGGTGGTGCTGGTCGTATTCGACCCGAAGAAGATCTCCTACGAGCAATTGCTGAAGACGTTCTGGGAAAATCACAACCCGACGCAGGGCATGCGCCAGGGCAACGACGTCGGCACGCAATATCGTTCGGCGATCTACACCTTCGGCGACGCGCAACGCAAAGCCGCCGATGCGTCGAAAGCCGTGTACCAGAAGGCGCTTGCCGCCAAGGGCCTTGGCGCCATCACGACCGAGATCGCGCCCTCGGCCGAATTCTACTTCGCCGAGGACTACCATCAGCAATATCTCGCCAAGAATCCGGCAGGCTATTGCGGCTTGGGCGGCACCGGCGTGTCGTGCCCGATCGGCGTCGGCGTGACTGCCTGATCGTTCAACCCTCTCGCCGTGAAGAACGGCGAGAGGGGATTCCAAATTCCCCGACAAACCCTTTATTAACCATAACCGGTGCAAGACTGGAGTTGTCTCGCTTTCAGGGATGGCTTCGGTGCGGGTTGTGCGCGCGTTTCGACTACCGATCACTGCGATCATGATGGCGCTCGCTCTGTCGGGATGCATGCGCACGACGGGACCGGTCGCATCGCAGGGCGATCTCGATTCGATCGCCTATGGCCAGCCGTCCGACCCGCCGCCTCCATCCGTCGTCACGGCTTCCGGCGGCGCCATCGGCGCGCTTCGATCGGCGTTCGCCGCGTCACCGCATAGCGCACCGCCGCCTGTCATCATGGCCGCGCCTGCGGCCTACGCCGAACCGAAGCCGCCGCGCTACGACGCGCCCTATCATCTCGATGCCGGCGACCGGCTGCGCGTCGTGGTCTACGGACAGGAAGGCCTCACCAACACTTATGCCATCGGTACCGGCGGATCGATCACGATGCCGCTGATCGGCGCGGTGCCCGCGCGCGGCCGCACGACGGCGGGACTGGCGGCGGAGATCGCGGCGAAACTGCGCAAGGGATTCATCAGGGAGCCCTCCGTCGCAGTGGAGATCGAAGCCTATCGGCCGTTCTTCATTCTCGGCGAGGTCGCAGCACCCGGGCAGTATCCCTACGTGCCGAACATGACCGTCGAGAGCGCGGTTGCCATTGCCGGCGGCTTTTCACCACGCGCGCGCCGCGATCAGGTCACGCTCACGCATACCGATGCGTCCGGAACGGCACGCTTTGTCGTGCCGCCTGGAAGTGCGGTCGCCCCCGGCGACACCGTGCTTGTGGGCGAGCGATGGTTCTAATTTGGCGTAACATTTACAGGTCGCAAATTGGCCTAACCTGCGCTGGTAACGTGTCGTTTTTCGCGCGTCAGGAAGTTTCAGCCGCCCGCACAATGGTCGCTAACCTGCATTGGTTGCGGTGAATCAGCGCGATTTGCACCTCAGGCTCAAAACCGTATTCCATCTCGCGTTGCAGCATTGTAGACACTCCTCGTTCAACAGGCGCGCCGGCTCGTTCGCGCCCGCAATCCGGAGTGGGACCATGAATTTTCGTTTGCCGATCCACATGAAGCGCACGGCGACCGCGGCAGCCATCATGGCGTCGATTGCCGTGACGACCCTGTGCGCTGCCTCGCAGCAGGCGTCGGCTGATACCTATCCGAGCCGGCGCATTACGTTGGTCATTCCTTATCCGGCGGGCGGCGCCACCGACGTGCTCGGCCGGTTGCTCGCCAACAAACTGTCGGAGGCGTGGAAGACGACCGTCGTCGTGGAGAACAAGTCGGGCGGCGGCGGCGTCATCGGCAACGATTTCGTCGCCAAGGCGCAGCCCGACGGCTACACCGTGCTGCTCGCCATTACCCAGATCATCCAGGCGCCGAGCCTCGTTGCGAAGCTGCCCTACGACGTCTTCAAGGATCTCGCGCCGGTCACCCAGGTGGCACTGTCGACGATCGTTCTGGTGACCCCCGAGCAGCAGCCGTTCAAGTCCGTGAAGGAACTGGTCGACTATGCCAAGGCCAATCCCGGCAAGCCCTACGGCACGTTCGGCAATGCCACGACGTCCCATCTCTACGGCGAACTGCTCAAGAAGAACGCCGGCATCGACGTGACCCACGTTCCCTACCGCGGCTCGGCTCCGCTCACGAACGATTTGCTCAACAACACGGTGACCTGGGCTTTCCAGGACCTGACCACGGCGAGCGCGCAGATCAAGGCGGGCAAGCTCAGGGCGCTGGCGGTGGGCGGTGAAAAGCGCCGGAAGGCGATGCCCGACGTGCCGACGATGGGCGAACTCGGCTATCCCGGCTTCGAGATCGAAGGCTGGCTCGGCGTGTTCGTACCCGCTGCAACGCCCAAGGACATCGTGAAGAAGCTTTCCGACGAACTCGCCCGCATCGTTGCCTCGCCCGACGGCATTGCGGGCATCGAGACGCTGAGCCTCGTGCCGGTGGGCGGATCGCCCGAAGACTTCGACAAGGCGCTCCGCCGCGATCTCACGAAATGGGGCGACGTCGCGAAGCAAACCGGCGTCAAGGGCGAGTAGGGCAGGCCCAGAAGTCCCCGCATCGTCGTTCCGGGGCGCGTTGAAGACGCGAACCCGGAACCTCGAGATTCCGGGTTCGATGCTGACGCATCGCCCCGGAATGACGGTGGAGAGATTGCACGTCTTACTTCTTCAGGTTCTTCGCAAAGAACGCCAGGCTGCGCGGCCAGGCGATATCGGCGCTGGCCTTGTCGTAGCTCGCCCGCTCGTCGCAATGAAAGCCGTGCTGCGCGCCGGGATAGATATAGACCTCGACCTCGGGCCGCTTTGCCTTGATGGTCTCGACGTCGGTCAGCGGAATGCCCGCGTCCTTTTCGCCGAAATGCAGTTGCGTCGGCACCTGCGGCTTGTCGTCGGCGAAGCGTACGACGGCGCCGCCGTAGTAGCCGACGGCGGCTGACAGGCCCGACAATTTTGTCGCGGCCGCATAGGCAATGCTGCCGCCGAGGCAGAATCCGATAATCCCGACCGGGCCGACATCCTTCACCGCGTCGATCGCGGCCTGGGTATCGCGCAGCATCGCCTCCCAGTCGGGACTGGCGATGAACTTTCGAGCGTTAGCGATCTCGTCAGGCGAATAGCCGCACTGGAAGTTCGGCTGGATGCGATCGAAGATCGATGGCGCGACGGCGACGTAGCCTTCGGCCGCCAGCCGGTCGCACACCGAGCGGATGTGGTGGTTGACGCCAAAGATCTCCTGGATCACCACGATGGCCGCCTTGGGCGCGCCTGCAGGGTCGGCACGATAGCCGCCGAGTTTGAAACCGTCCGAAGCCGTCAGCTTGATATCCTGTCCCACGGGTCATCCATTCATGTTCGAGGGGTTGCACGATTTGATTGCGCGAGGATTCTCGAAGGGGCGCCTATTGCCACATCCAGTTGTGGCCCCAGTCGCCCTTCCAGCCCGCCAGCCTGCCTTTGCGAAACTGCAGGAACAGCCGGTCTTTCCTGATGAATAGCCCGCTGCCGCCGACGTTTCGGAACGCGAGATAAACTTCCTCGCCCGGGCGGCCGCTGACATAATTCAGCGGGGTGCCGAGCGCGCGGGCGGCATCGCCGGCGTCCATGCCGAAGGCCAGCGGCGTGTTGTTCGACAGCGTCGCAATGAACGGTGGCGGGTAGGGGCCGCCGGTCGGCGGCAGTTGCTGCGCACCGGCAGAGGCCGAGCCGCCGGCAATCAGCAGCAGCGCAGCGGCAGCCAATATTCTCATGACGCCGCCTTCGCGGTCGGCTTCGCATCCAGGCCACCGAGGAACGGCAGCACCGCGTCGATGAAAGCCTGCGGCTGGTCGATGTTGACGGCGTGGCCGGCCGCCGGGATCACCACCTTCTGCGCGCCGGGAATCTTGGCCGCCATGTAATCGGACGCGGCCAGGAACGGCGTGTCGTCGGCGCCAACCACGACCAGCGACGGCACCTTGATATCGGGCAGGGATTCGATGACGCGGGCATCGCGCTGGGTCAGCATGCCGCGCGCGGCGCGCGCCAGGCCTGAGGCGTCGCGATGGGTGACGCTGGAGCGTTCCCGGCTGGCTGATTTCAGAACTTCCAGACCCTCGCGCTCGAAGCGATCGCCGGTGTCGTGCGCGCGCTTGTTCCAGACTTCTCGGGCATCGTCCTTCTTGAAGCCGGGGCCGGTGTCGATGATGAGGAGCGCGCGCACGCGATCCGGATGTGTGCGATAGAATGCCAGCGACATATAGCCGCCAAGAGAAAGCCCGCCGACGATCGCCCTGTCGGCGCCGACAGCGTCGAGCAGCGCCGCCATGTCGCCGACCGTCAGCGCTTCGCTATAGGCGGCGGGATCGTCGGGATAGTCGGACTGGCCGTGGCCACGCATGTCCCACAGCACGAGCTTGTGATGCTTCGACAGGGCCGCAACCTGTCCCCGCCACATCCCGCTCGTCGATGAGTAGCCATGGGTCAGCAGTAGCGGCGGTCCGGAGCCATGCACTTCGTAGTAGATGTTGACCCCGTCACGATTGATTGTCGGCATTGCGATTTCCCATGGCAAGCAGCGTGTCACCCGACCCGGCCTGCATCCTAGCGCGATCCATTCGCGATTGGGAAATGCGGAAACCGAAGAGGAGCCTGCGGTTTTGCGCTTCCGCTCGACAAGTCGCTGTAAATCGTGCCGCATCGCACAACCGTAGGCCAATGGAACGGCCGATACGGCATCGGCGGCTGCGGTGTGCATGGTCCAGGCGAACACGAGGCCGGATGGAGCGCAGGTGATCGCTAAAATTCTAACGATATCGCTAGATCGTCGTTCACGACGCCTCTTAAGTCGCAAGGAACGCCTTATCCGATAGGCTTTACCGCAGGTGGTCCATGCAAGGCTCTGGGGTTCCATGACATCCGCAACCAACAAGACTCCGAACAAGCGCCGGCTGCTGCTGGCCTCGGATCGGAGCGACCAAAGCACCGAACTCGCCGGCATTCTGCAGACCGTCGGCCAGGTCGACACCATCGCGACCTCGGATATTCCCGACCAGCCTGCCCGCGATCTCTCCGGTATCGTGGTCGACATCAATCTGCGCTCGCCCGAGAGCGTGCAGCTCGTGCGCAACAAGTTGCGGGCCGAAGCCTATCGCGAGATGCCCCGGCTGTTCGTGCTGGCCGATGCGCTCCACCATGGATCGATGCAGGCCTGGGCGCTCGGCGCGACAGACACGATCGCGCGGCCGTTTGACGCGAAGGGTATCCTGCAGCGGATCCGCGCCGCATTCCCTGACAGCGATGGCTTCGACGAGACCGATCGCGGCAAAACGCTGAACCGCGGCGTCGAGGCCGCTCACGGCGTCATGGTCAAGATATTCGAGCGGCTGCCGGCCGGCGAACCGCTGAAATTCAGCGATATCGTCGAAGCCGAGAGCAAGATTCTCAAGGCGATCAGGCATTCGTCGCTGCGGGAATGGCTGACCACGGTCGGCTGTCATCACACCGGCAGCTATCGCCATTGTCTTTTCGTCGCGGGCTTTGCCGTGGCCTACGCGCAGCATCTCGGCATGCGCGAGGACGACCAGCGCCGCCTGGCGCGCGCGGCCCTGCTTCACGACGTCGGCAAGGCGTTCATTCCGATCGCGATCCTCGACAAGCCGGGCCCGCTGACGCTGGAGGAAATGGAAGAGATGCGCCAGCATCCGCGCCGCGGCTTTGAGGCGCTGTCGGCGCAGGGCGGCTTCCCGCCCGAAATGCTCGACGTGGTTCTGCACCACCACGAGTTTCTCGACGGCACCGGCTATCCCGACGGCCTGAGCGGCAACCAGATCAGCGACATCGTCCGCCTGACCACGATCGTGGATATCTACGCGGCGCTGGTCGAGAAGCGTGCCTACCGGCTGCAGTTCACCCACGCCCGCGCCTACGCCATGATGGAAGAGATGGGCGACAAGCTCGATCAGCATCTGCTGCACGCGTTCCGTCCGGTGGCGTTCGGGCAGTACTGAGCAGCCGCTCAACGCAAGCCTCAGGCCCTGCAATTGCCTAGGTGTCATGATCATCAGTGCGCCCTGCGCTGATGACAGGCACGCGGGGAATGACGCATGGATACGAGCGTTGACACAGGTCCGAACGTCGACATTCCCGCCGACATTGCCGCCACGCTCGTCAATCCGGCCGCCTATGCCGAACACCGCATCCATGACAGCTACCGCTGGCTGCGCGCCAACAATCCGCTCGGCATCGCGCGGCCCGAAGGGTTCGATCCGTTCTGGGTGGTGACAAAGCACGCCCACATCCAGGCCATCAGCCGCCAGAACGAACTGTTTCATAACGCCGACCGCCCGACCACGCTGACGAACCGCGCGGTGGAGGCGCGCGTTCGCAACATCACGGGCGGGCCAAATCTCGTGCGCTCGCTGGTGCAGATGGATGCCCCCGACCATCCGAAATACCGGGCGCTGACGCAGGGCTGGTTCATGCCCGCCAATCTCGGGAAATTCGAGGCGCGCGTGCGCGAGATCGCGCGTGCGACCGTGCAGCGCATGCTCGACAGGGGCGGCGCCTGCGATTTCGTCGAAGACGTTGCCCTCGGCTATCCCCTGCATGTCATCATGGAAATCCTCGGCGTGCCCGAGAAGGACGAGCCGCGGATGCTGAAGCTGACGCAGGAATTGTTCGGCCCGCAGGATCCCGATACGGCCCGGATCCGGGAGCAGCTCACGGCGGAGCAGTTTTCGGCGATGATGCAGTCGGTGGTGGCCGATTTCGGCGCCTATTTCCGCGGCATCACCGAGGACCGCCGCCGTAATCCACGAGAGGATCTCGCGACCGTCATCGCCAATGCCAGGATCGGCGGCGACTACATGCCGGACCACGACGCGACGAGCTACTACATGATCGTGGCGACTGCGGGCCACGACACCACGTCGTCCTCGACCGCCGGCGCGATCTGGGCACTGGCGCAGGACCCGGCGCAATTCGCAGAGGTCAAGGCCAATCCTGGGTTGATCCCGGGGCTGGTCGACGAGGCGATCCGCTGGATGACGCCGGTCAAGCATTTCATGCGTTCGGCCACCGCCGACACCGAACTCGGCGGCCGGAAGATCGCCAAAGGCGACTGGCTGATGCTTTGCTACGCGTCCGGCAATCGCGACGAGGACGTGTTCGAGGAGCCCTACCGGTTCCGCAGCAGCCGCAAGCCCAACCGGCACGTCGCGTTTGGTTATGGTGCGCATCTGTGCCTCGGCCAGTATCTGGCCAAGCTCGAAATGCGCATCCTGTTCGAGGAACTGCTGCCGCGGCTGAAGTCGCTCGCGCTCGACGCCGAAGTGAAGATGACGCAGGCATATTTTGTGAACGGCCCGAAGAAGCTGCCGATCCGGTTCGAGGTGAATTGACGCGAGTTGTGTAGGGTGGGCAAAGGAGCGTCAGCGACGTGCCCACCATCTCTTGCACCGGTGCCAGCAGTGGTGGGCACGCTTCGCTTTGCCCACCCTACACGACAATCGCAATCGTCACCCCAGCATCTTCCGCAACTCCGCCTTCGCTACCTTCTCCAGCGTCGAGCGCGGCATGTCGTCGACGAAGTGAATTTCGCGCGGTACCTTGAAGTCGGCGAGCCCGGTGCGGCAGGCCGTCATTACGGTGTCGTGCAGGTCGGCCGGGGCGCCGGCGACGCCGGCCTGCGGGATGATGAATACGACCGGCACTTCATCGAGCATCGGATGCTTCTTCGCCACCACCGCGGCCTCGCGCACGCCGGGCACCACCGCGATCACCTGTTCGATCTCGGAGGCCGCGACGTTCTCGCCGCCGACCTTCAGCATGTCCTTGGTGCGGTCGCCGAACCGGACGAAGCCGTTTTCCAGCAGCGTGACGCGGTCGCCGGTGATGAAATAGCCGTGCTCGTCAAAGCTCTCGCGCGTGGCCTTTTCGTTGTGCAGATACTCGGCAAACAGCGACAGGCCCGGAATGCCCTTGATCAGGAGGTTGCCAGTGCCGCCGACTTCAGTCGGCGTGCCGTCGTCCTCGACGATGCGGATCTGATATTCCGGCGCGGCGCGGCCGATCGACATCGGCGTGTTGGGCTGATCAACCTCGCCGACGATGCCGTGGGTGATGGTCTCGGTCATTCCCCACCAGCCGATCATCTTGATGCCGAACGCGGCAAACGGCGGCGGCTCGGATACCGCGGTGCCCCAGAGCCGGAATTTGTGGTTCTTCGGAATCTCGTGCTCGAGCAGCGCCTTCATGCAGAACGGGATCGTCGAGGTCCAGGTGCAGTTGTGCTCCAGCGCCACGTTCCAGAACCGGCTGGCGGAAAATCGCGGCTGGATCACGCAAGATCCGCCGACCCACAGCGTCGCCAGCATCGAATAGGCCAGCGCGTTGGTGTGAAACAGCGGCAGATAAGTCTGGTGCACATCGCCCGCATGCAAATCCTCGTGCGCGGCGTTGATCTTGGCGCCCCACAGCGCGTTGGCATGCGTCCACAGCACCGCCTTCGGCCGCGAGGTCGTGCCGGAGGTGTATTGAACGCTGCACGGCGCAAAGGGATCGGTGGCCCGGCGTGGCCGATCGGCGCTGTCGGCGAACAAGGACTCAAAGCTGTCGCCGCGCGGCGCCGCCTGTTTTGGCGTGCTGCCGGCATCGTGCGAGATCACCGCGATCCAGCGCAGGCCACGGCAATTGGCGGAGACCAGTTCGGCATAGGCCGGCTGGGTGATGGCTGCGACCGCGCCGCAATGGCCGGCGAAATACTCCATCTCCGCCGCCGCCGAGCGGGTGTTGGTGGTGACCGCGATCGCGCCGAGTTCGACGCAGGCGAACCACGCCAGCATGGCCTCGATGCAATTGTCGAGATGGATCAGCACATATTCGCCGGGCTTGACGCCGCGTTTGGCGAGCCCTGCGGATAGCGCGCCGACGCGATCGTGAAACTCGCCGTAGGTCCATTTCCGCGCCGGCCCCTCGAACGGTGCCCAGATCAGGAATGGATGGTTGCGGCGGCTCTCGGCGCGCATCCGCAGCAGCCACGGCACGTCGAGCCCTGCGAACGGTCCGACGATACCCGGCACTGCCTGAGAATTGGTCATTGGTCCTCCCGTGCAGCTTTATCGGCTGCCTTGATTTTACTTGGGAGTAGTTCTGCCATCGCAAAGCGGGATGAGCAAATGCGTAGTTCTCAGATCGTCATTCCGGGGCGATGCGCAGCATCGAACCCGGAATCTCGAGATTTCGGTCTGGTCCTTCGGACCATCCCGGAATGACGGAGATATTGGAGCGCGTATTTAATCCGCCTCATCCTCATACGACGAAATCTCGATCAAGCTCCCATCCGGATCCCGGCAATAGACCGAACGCAGCGTGCCGCGGGCGCCCTGTTTGGCGACCGGGCCTTCCTCGATCGCGACGCCGTTGGCGGTCAGGTGCGCCACGACCTCATCGGGCGTGCTCGAAGTCAGGAAGCACAGATCGTCACTCCCCGCGGTTATGTGATCGGCCGTGAACCACTCGACGGTGTCGGCGCCGCGCGGGCGCACGTTGATTTTCTGGTTCCCGAACACCAGCGAGGTCCGCGGCGTTTTGCCCGGGCCGGGATCAAACACCCTGACCTCCATGCCGAGGATTTTTCGATACCACTCCGCAGTGCGCGCCACGTCGGCGACATTGATGACAATATGATCGAGTGCGTTAACGCTGACGGACATGTCTTATCCTTTGGTCGCGGTTCGGCGACGCCCGGTCGCACTGGCCGCTCAGGGGTTTGTTTGTTACAACGCGGCCCGCGCGCGGTCCAATTTGACCGCCGCTCAATAGAAAACGGACCGGGCCCAGAACCCGGCCTCATGGGAGAATTTTTGATGATTTCACGCCGTTCCGCAATTTGTCTGGCCGTCATCGGCCTTTCCGCTGCCACATCGATGGGCAGCGCTTCGGCGGCGGATTACCCGACCCGGCCGGTGAAATGGGTCGTCGGATATCCTCCGGGCGGCGCGACCGACATCATCGCGCGCCTGATCGGCCAGCGGCTCTCCGAGCGGCTCGGCCAGCAGTTCGTGATCGAGAACAAGCCCGGCGCCGGCAACAACATCGCCACCGAATCCGTCATCAACGCCGAGCCGGACGGCTACACCGTGCTGCTGGTCAATCCGGCGAACTACATCAACGCCACGCTGTATGCGAACCTGAAGTTCAACGTCGTTCGCGACCTCGCACCGGTTGCGGCGTTCAACCGCGTGCCGAACGTGATGACGGTCAACAACAATGTGCCGGCGAAAACGGTCGCCGAGTTCATCGCCTATGTGAAGGCCAATCCCGGCAAGGTGAACCTGGCCTCGTCCGGCAACGGCACCTCCGTGCATCTGTCCGGTGAAATGTTCATGGCGATGTCCGGCGCCAAGATGCAGCACGTGCCCTATCGTGGTGCAGCGCCAGCGATCACCGATCTGCTCGGCGGCCAGGTGCAGGTGATCTTCGACAACATGCCCTCCATCCTTCAGCATATTCGTGCCGGCTCGGCGCGGGCGCTCGCCGTCACCGGCACGGCAAAGTCGCCGCTGCTGCCCGATGTTCCCACGCTCGCCGAGACGGTTCCCGGCTATGAAGCGACCGCGCTGTTCGGCATGGGTGCTCCGAAGAACACCCCGAAGGAAGTCATCGCCAAGCTGAACAAGGAGATCAACGAGATCCTTGCCGAGCCCGCGATCAAGGCCAGGCTGACCGATCTCGGCGGCGAACCGCTGATCGGGCCCCCAGAAGCGTTCGGCAAGATGATCGCGGCGGAAACCGACAAGTGGAAGAAGGTGATCGAGGACGCCAAGGTCGAAAAGGTTCAGTGATCTACCTCACGGAACATTGCCGTGGTCGTGGTGTTTCCTAGCAAAGAGGCGACGCAGTTTTTCTGCTTCGAGCAAAGGAGAAGCATCATGCGCAATGCAATGTTGGCGGTACTGGCGCTGTCGGCGGCCACGGTCGCATCGGTCGCCGGCAGTTCGCCGGCGGCAGCCTACGATTATCCCTATTGTCTGCAGGGCCGCGGCATCGGCGTTCCCGGTGAGTGCGCCTACGCCACGTATGAACAATGCCTGGCGTCGGCGGCGGGACGCGCGCTCTACTGCAACGTCAATCCGCGTGTTGCTTTCGGGCAGCAGCAGCGGCGGATGCGGGTATACCGGGACTACTGATCGGCGTTCCGCCGGTCTAATTGAGATGGCCGGACAAGGGCGTAAAGCAATTTGCGCCCGATGATCCGGCCATTCGCGCGTCTGTTGTCTCCACTCTCCACGATGTGAAGCAGGGTCAGGCTTGACTCGCATTGGCTTGCCCCTATACTAAACCGTATGGTTAAGTATCAAGACGAAGCCCTGGACCGCACCTTCGCTGCGCTTTCCGATCCGACGCGGCGCGCGCTGCTGGCGCGGCTCGGCGATCGCGAGAGCCTCTCGGTCAGCGAGCTGGCGCAGCCGTTTTCGATCTCGCTTCCCGCGGTCATCAAGCATCTCGATGTGCTTGATGATGCCGGCCTGATCGCACGCCAAAAGATCGGACGCACGGTGACGTGCCGGCTGACCGCCAGCCCGATGGAGCAGGCGATGGATTGGCTGAACCGCTACCAGCGCTTCTGGTCCGACAATCTCGACCGCCTTGCCGCCTTTCTGGAGGAAGACCGATGGCCACCCAGTCAAGCCTTGCCAAGTCCACCGTTGCCCGCGACGCCGAAGCCGCCGCGCGGCCGAGTCTCACGCTCACCCGCCGCTTCGCCGCGGCGCCCGAAAAAGTCTACGCCGCGTGGGCCGACCCGGAAAAGCTAGCGCAGTGGTTCGGGCCCGGCGCGGTGGAGGCCGGTTCGGTCAAGGCCGACATCGATCTGCGCGTCGGCGGCCACTATCGCATCAGCTTCAACGCCAAGGGCGAATACAACCAGGTCGGCGGCGTCTATCGCGAGGTCGTGCCGAACGAGCGGCTGGTCTTCACCTGGGCGTGGCATTCGACGCCCGAGCGGGAATCGCTGGTCACCGTGTCGGTGAAGCCTGACGGCGCCGGCACGCTGCTCACCTTCCACCACGCACAGTTCGTCGATGCGACCGCGCGCGACAATCACGAGCGCGGCTGGACGGAGTTGCTTGGCAAGCTCGAAGCATATCTGGCCTGAAGGAGCGGCGAGACCAATGGTGAGCGCGCAATGCGAGAGACCGGGTGCGGCTACGTGACCAGTACCAGCCGTCGCCGGTTCAGGCATCTTGCTGCCACGCTTAGTTGTCATGAGCGCGCTGCACTCTCAGCCGTCATTCCGGGATGGTCCAAAGGACCAGACCCGGAATCTCGAGATTCCGGGTTCGATGCTTGCATCGCCCCGGAATGACGGATGTGCTGGCGCCGAATGAAAATAACGGAGAATTTTTCCATGCCTTACGTCGATGGCTTCATCGTTGCCGTGCCGAAGAAAAACCTCGCCGCCTATGCGACGATCTCGAAGAAGTGCGGCAAGATCTGGCGCGAATACGGCGCGCTCGACTATCGCGAATGGGTCGCCGACGACGTCAAGGTCGGCAAGCTCACTTCGTTTCCGCGCAGCGTCAAGCTGAAGCCGGGCGAGACCGTGGTGTTCGCATGGATCACCTACAAGTCGCGCGCCCAGCGCGACAAGATCAACGCCAAGGTGATGGCGGATCCGCGGCTCAGCGCGATCATGGGTCCCGACGGGAAGCCGCCGTTCGACGGCAAGCGGATGATCTATGGCGGCTTCGAGAGCCTGGTGAAAGCGTAAGCCGCACCAGCTCTCGCAATTCAGCGAATGCCGCGCGACGGAAATTGTCGTCGCGCCGAGATTGACGAATCCTGCAGCGTGCGATCGCTGCGGCTCGATTGCGAAGACGCGCCTCCGGTTTTCTACGGAGACAGTAGTGGTGTTGCGCGCGCAGCAAGGTTTACTTGCGATTAATTAGCCAAAGTTATGGTCGAAGGCGTCAAGGACCCGTCATGCGACCGATGGTTGAGACGCGCGAGAGCGCCGGCAACCCACGGTGATCTTAGGAAACAGAATGTCTTCCCGCACCAGGATGTCATCGACGGCCGCAACGCTGCTTGCGCTCGTCGCTCTCGTTTTCACGCCCGCAAGCGCTGCTGAAGTGGTGCTACGCTTCGGCTCCATCAACACCGAGAACACTGCACCCTACGATCAGGTTCTGGTGCCGTTCGCAAAGGCGGTCGAGGAAGAGTCCGAAGGGCGCATCGAGGTGGCGCTGAAGCCGCTCGGCGGCTACGGCAAGCCGGCCGAACTGTTCACGATGGTCGAGAAGGGCGCGATCGAAATGGCGGCGACCGTGCAGGGCTATCACCCTGGCCGCTTCCCGCAATCATCGGTCATGGAGCTGCCCTTCATGTTCGAGAACTCGATCGCGGGCACCTCGGCGATGATGTCGCTGTACAAGGAGGGCCTGCTCGACAAGGATTACGCCTCGGTCAAGGTTTTGGGCCTCTACGTGCTGCCGCCTTATCCGATCTTCACGACCGGCAAGAAGATTCAGTCGGTAAAGGATTTTCGCGGCCTGCGGATGCGTGCCCCGAGCACCACCGTCGGTGTCGCGCTGTCCAAGCTCGGCGCGGTGCCGCTCGGCATTCCCCTCAACATGATCGGCGACACCATTGCCAGCGGCTATGTCGATGCCATTGCCTATGGCTGGGATTCGACGACCACGACGAAGGGCACCGCCGGGAAGGTTCTTGCCGATCAGCTCAAGGTCGTGATCGATGCGCGGCTGGCTGCCCCCGCGCTGATGATCGTGATGAACCGCGCCGCGTGGGACGCGATGCCGCCCGATCTCAGGAAGATCGTCGAAAAGCATGCTTCGGACCTTGCGATGGGCAGCGCGCGCATCCGCGAGGCGCAGGAAGCCGTCAGCAAGAAGAAGCTGCAGAACGATCCCCGCTTCACCGCGCTTGCTTTCAACGACCAGCAGCGCGCCGAAATACAGGCGGTGACCGCGCCGGCCGTGACCGAATGGAAGGCCAACATGGCGAAGCTCGGTATCGACGGCGAGCGGCTTTACAAGCGCGCCCGGGAATTGATCCAGCAGTACAAGGTCGCCACCAAATAGCAGCATGACCGGGGAGGGCGGACTGCGGCCTTCCGGCAACGACGATGCATCGACAATCAAGTGTTCGCGCGCTCAAGAATTGAGGACCAGACCGTGAAGTCATCTCGCCAGTTCGGAATCAGGGCCAAGCTCTTTCTCGCCTTTGCTGCGGTTTCTGGAACCACGGTTGTTGCCGGCGGCGCCGCCTGGCTGATGTTCTCGCAGGTGCGCGATCTCTTCCATGGGGTCGCCGGCCGCAACATTCCGGAGATCGTCGAGACGCTGGGATTGCAGACCGACACCCAGGCGCTCGCAGGCTCCGCGCCGACGCTGCTCGCGGCGAAGACGCAAGCGCAGCGGCAACAGGAAATGGCTGCGCTCAAGGTCCGGCAGGACGGGATTGCGAAGCGGCTCGACAGCGTCGCTCATACGCAATCTGATCGTGACGCGATCGACCGGCTCAAGAAGCTGATCAGCGCGATGAATGCCAAGCTGGCCGCGCTCGACGTCGCCGTCGACGACCGTCTCAAGCTCAGCACGCGCGGCGAAGAGATCGTGAAGACCGCGCAGGCTACCCAGACGAAACTCAATGAAGTGCTGTTGCCGGCCGGTGAGAAAGCTCAGGCCGACATCACCATGGTCTCCATGACGATCGGCGGCGACGCCAATCAGTCGATGATGACGCTGCTCAAGCTGGTCTCGACCCAGGTACCGGTGTCCCAGGGGTTTGCCGACCTGGTCGGCTTCGTCAACCTGGCTTCGAGCCTGCTCGACCGCGCGGCGGGCGCGCCGACCGTCGAACGCGTCGCGGCGCTGGAGAAGAGCTTCAAGACAATGTCGGCCAAGGTCGAGGAAAAGCTCGACATCGTCGATACGCTGCAGCCGACCGAGGGCATGCGCAAGGCCGCCGATGCCTGGCTGAAGCTCGGTTCGGGCGACACGATCTTCGATGCGCGCCGCAAGGAGATCGCCGCCAGCCAGCTCGGCCAGAAACTGCTGGACGAGACCCGCAGCCTTACCGATGAACTCGCCAGGGAAGTCGCCGGCCAGGTCAAGACAGTGACCAACAAGGCCCGCGAGGCAACGGATCGTTCCGACGAAGCCATCGGCTTCGGAACCTTCGTGATGCTGATGATCGCGGCGTTCAGCGTCATCGGCTCCGCGCTGTTCGTCTGGTTCTATATCGGCCGCAACCTGGTGGCGCGCCTGATGGGCCTCGAGAGCACCATGACGCGGCTGGCCGCGGGCGATCTCTCCGCGGACGTCGGTGCCCGGCGTGGCGACGACGAGATCGGCCAGATGGCGGAAGCACTGTCGGTGTTCCGCGAAGGGATCGTTCAGGCCAACGCCGCCGCCGCCCAGAAGGCCGCCGAGCAGGAAGCCAAGCAGAAGCAGTCGGCATTGATCGACCAGCTGACGCGCGAATTCAACGAAGGCGCGACCAGCGCGCTGGCCGCGGTTTCCACCGCAGCGTCCCGCATGAAGGGTTCGGCGCAGAAGATGTCGCATGTCGCAGCCCAGGCCAAGGAGCAGACCGGCGCCGTCGCGTCGGCCTCCGAACAGGCCGCCGCAAACGTGCAGACGGTGGCGGTCGCGACCGAGGAGCTTTCAAGCTCGATCACCGAGATTTCCCGCCAGGTCGGCGAATCCACCCGGATCGCGGCCCAGGCCGTGGAGCAGGTGGCAAAGAGCGAAGTCACGGTCACCGAACTCGCCAGCGCCGCCAACCGGATCGGCGAAGTCGTCGGCCTGATCAACACGATCGCGGCGCAGACCAACCTTCTCGCGCTCAACGCCACCATCGAAGCCGCCCGCGCCGGCGAAGCCGGAAAGGGCTTTGCGGTCGTGGCCTCCGAGGTCAAGAGCCTAGCGACGCAGACCGCGCGCGCCACCGAAGGCATTACCGCGCAGGTCACCGCCATCCAGGGATCGACCCAGGAAGCGGTCGACACCATCAAGGGCATCGGCCAGATCATCGACAAGATGTCGGAGATCGCCACCACGGTGGCGGCAGCGGTAGAAGAGCAGGGCGCGGCAACGGCCGAGATCGCGCGCAACATCCAGCAGGCGGCCTCGGGAACGCAGAACGTCTCCAACAACATCGTCGGTGTCTCGAACGCGGCCAACCAGACCGGCGAAACCGCGACCGACGTGCTGCAGTCCTCCGACGGCCTGGCGGCGGAGTCGGAGGCGCTCAGCAACGAGGTCGGCCGGTTCCTCGCCCGCATCAAGGCGGCTTAGGCGGTTTCCCTGACCGCAGCGTAACGGGTTGACACCACAGGCGCCGCGGCCACACTGGACGACATGCGCATCACGCTCGTCCACGCCCTGAAACACTCGATTGTGCCGATCGAGGCCTCGTTCGCCCGGCTTTGGCCGGAAGCCCGCCTGATGAATCTGCTCGACGACAGCCTGTCGGCCGACCTCGCGCGCGACGGTGGGCTCTCTGACGCCATGACCGAGCGTTTCCTTTCGCTCGGGCGTTATGCGGCCGGCACCGGTTCGAATGCGATCCTGTTCACCTGTTCGGCGTTCGGCCCCTGCATCGAAGCGGTCGCCCGCGCACACGCGCCGATGCCGGTGCTGAAGCCGAACGAAGCCATGATCGAGCAGGCGGCCGCCCGTGGCCGAAAGGTCGGCTTGCTGTCGACATTCCCTCCGACGCTCGTCTCGATGCCGCCGGAATTTCCTTCGTCTGTCCAGATCGTCCCGAAACTGGCGGAAGGCGCGCTGGCCGCGCTCGACCGCGGCGATCGCGCGACGCATGACCGGCTGGTCGTGGAGGCGTCGAAAGACTTGCGCGACTGCGACCTGATCGCGCTCGCGCAATACAGCATGGCGCCGGCGGCGGAACAGGTCGCTGAGGCGACCGGGCGGCCGGTGCTCACCACGCCCGACAGCGCGGTAGAGAAACTGAAGAGGATGCTGTCCATTCGTCGCGGCTAGGTTTCGCAGGCCGCCGGGGAAACGCGATGACACTACGGTCCAGTCGGCGCGAGGTACTGTTGCGAACGGCAGGAGCCGCAGCCGCCGGCCTGATCCCAGGCGCGAGCCTTGCCGCGCCGCCCCGCCTGCAGTTCCGCAACAACGAGATGGAAGCCGCCTTGCGGGCGCGGGTCGATGCGGCCGATGTGCCGGGTCTCGTGGCGATGGCTGCGACGGAGCGTTCCCTGATCTACGAGGGCGCGTTTGGTGTGCGGAGCTTCGGTTCGCGCACAAGCATGTCAGCCGACACGGTGTTCAGCATCGCATCGATGACCAAGCTGTTGACATCAGTCGCGGCCATGCAACTCGTCGAACGGGGCAGGATCAAGCTGGACGAGCCGGCGGCAAGACTGGATCCGGAACTCGCATCGCCCCAGGTTGTCGACGGCTTCGACGCGCGGGGGATGCCGCAGCTGCGCGCTGCCAGCAAGCCGATCACGTTGCGGCATCTGCTCACGCATACGTCCGGCTTCAGCTACCAGCTTTGGGACACCAGTGTCATTCGCTACGGCAAGGCTGCCCGCAACGATCCGGCGCTGCCCCGCGCGCCGCTGATGTTCGATCCGGATGCCAGATGGGCCTATGGCGGCAGTCTCGACCGGGTCGGCCGGCTGGTCGAGATCGTCAGCGGACAAAATCTGGATCGTTATTTTCACGATCATATCCTTGGCCCGCTCGGGATGAAGGACACATCCTTCACGCTGACGGAGGCGCAGCACGCGCGCCGCGCAAGTCTGCATCTGCGCAAGGCGGATGGGACGCTGGCGCCGCAGCCATTGGTGAGACGCAGTGCCCCAAAGGTGTTTTCGGGAGGCGGCGGTGTCTATTCCACTGCGCCTGATTATCTGACCCTGCTTCAGGCGCTGTTGAATGGCGGCGGGCTCGCAGGGAAAAGCATCCTGCGGCCGCAGACAGTGGAGCTGATGTCGATCAACCAGATCGGCAGCCTCGACGCGGGAATTCTCAAGACCACCAATCCGGCATTGTCCGACGATGTCGATTTCTTCCCGGGTGTCCGCCTCCGCTGGGGGCTCGGCGACATGATCAACGTCGATCCGGTGCCTGATGGCCGCAGGGCCGGCAGCCAGACCTGGGCCGGGCTATACAATACCTACTACTGGATCGACCCGGCCTCGCGGATCGCGGGCGTGATCATGATGCAGATCCTGCCGTTCGCCGACCGGCGTGCCCTGAATGTTTACCGTCTGTTCGAGCGCGGAATTTACCGCTCCCACAAGCCGGCCTGAGCCCCCCTTGGCGTAGCGCCGGCGTCACGCGTCTTTCTTGGCGGGCTTCTTCGCGGGTTTCTTGGCCGGCGCCGGCTTCCACTCCGCCGCAGCGTATTTGATCGCCCGTGCGTAGCTGTCGGCGGTGTTCTCTGCCGAGTTCTGCAGCCGCTTGGCCGCGGCCGCGCCGTGCAGCATCGCGCTCTTGGCGAGATGCTTGAGTTGGTCCCTGGCATCCCTGTCCTTGGCTTTGTTGGCGCGGGCCAGGATCTGGTCGCGTCGCTTCTTCACGGCGGCCATCAGGCTCTTGTTCTGTGCCTTTGCGATTTGCCGAATGACGGCGTCGAGATCGGCTTCAGCCATGATTGCTCACTGTTGCCGCGCCACGCCGTCCGCGATGTACGGCGATCGGCGCGTCACGTTTGATGAAGGATGGATGCCATTGTGTCGCCGCGGCGCTTTCATTTCAAGCGCGTTTCTCCGGCGTCCACTTTTCGTGCCTGCGCCCCCCGTACTAGCCCGGGATCGACTGCCCCTTGCCGCGTCCGAACGCGAATTGCCCGACCGAACCCTCGACATGGAATTCGAGCCCGGTCATTTTGGCAAACAGGTCGATGTTGCCGGTGCCGATGGCGCAGCCACCCAGGCCCATATCGGTCGCTGTCAGGTAAAACGTCTGGATCATGGCGCCGACGTCCTTGAGGATCAGCGAATAGGCAATCGAGCTGTACTTCCAGGAGATCCGCCCAAAGCGCGCGGCGATCGTGATCAACACCTGGGGCGGGCCAGTTGCATCCATCGCAAACTCGGCCGCCGCCGAAAGCGCCTGCAGTTGCTGGGCAGAGGCGTCGATCGCTACGAGCGCGTGGCCGCCCGCGTCATAGTGGTAGAATCCGCGCGCAAGCCCCTCGCAGTTGGAAACCGCCAGATACAGTTCCAGCTCGTAGGCGCTGCCCGCCGACGGATAGGGCCGCGTGCTGTAGGTCAATGCGGGGCTGCCGTGGGGATTCGCGTCGCTGTTCCATTCCGAAAGCACCCGGGCAGCGCGGTCCAGGAACAGCGCCAGCTCGGCGAGCGTGACCGGATGCGCGTCATCGAAATCCCTGATCGAATGGCGTTCGCGCAGCAGCGTTGCGAAGGGCGAGGTCGGCTCCGCGTTCGATATTTCGCGAAGATCAATCCTCCTGCCTGGCCAGCGTGGTCGCACCGCCGGTAGCGGTGAAACGACGCCGGCATTGGCGAAAGTGCCGCCAACCGGATCGGTATGGCGGCCCTCGGTGCTCCGCGTGTGAAACAGGAGATCATGGAAATCCCAGAGAACCAGGTTGCCGTCGCCTTCATGTTCCCGAAGACCGTCGCCGCTCTTCGCGTCGAGCTTGAGCAGGAACTGGCTGTCGCGCAGCAGTTCGAGCAGCTCGATGTCGAAGGCGGCCGCGTCGCGGCGTAGCCTGCTGATCTTGTGAGGCTGCGACAGCGCGGCCAACAGGGCTGCAATGGCGGGATCGCCGATGCGGAACAGCGCGGCGGCCCGCGGCGACTCCAGCACCATCTCGTTGCCGCGCCGGTGCAGATAGGCAAAGCGCGACAGCACCACGGTGTCGCTCTCGCGGAGCTTTGCGCGTCGCGGCCAGTACTCGGCGAGTTGGGGCTCGATGACCACGAGGTCCTGCCCGTCACGCGGAGAGAACAGGCGATATTCGAGGAGTTCGTGCCGCGCCAGCCGATGTACCAGGGCATCGACTTCCCTCGCGATGGCGCTCTTGCCCGCAAAGGACGCAAGCGGTAGCCCCCCGGTCAGATTTTGCGCGCGATCGATCGCAGTCTTGCTCAATTGTCCGAGATTGATGGAATAGCCGTTCGCGAAGCCGCCGATGCTGCCGTCCGCCTGCACCTGCAGGGACAAATGCCCGTTCAACCGGGCAGCGAGGACTGGCGCGATCTTCCTGGTCGGCCGTTTCCGGGGAGCGCGCACGGCCGGCCTTTCAGGTGTGCGGCAGGAACGGCGTGAGTTCGCTTTCCGGCCGCGGCCGATCCAGCAACCCGAGCTTCACGGGAACATCGTAAAGCCGGCCCGGCGCAAAGCGGCGATAGAAATGCCGCAGGCCCGGAACGAGCACGCGAACGACAGGGACCTCAACGTCGGGCCGCGTCTGGTCGAGCACGAGGAAATCATAGCCGGCCCGCGTGGCGATCTCGACACAGGCATTGACCTGGTCGCGCGTGTTGTCGTGGACCTCGAGGCCGGGCGCCGGCGGCAGGATCGGGTTTTCGCCCGGAAGCAGGAACGGATGATCTTCCAGGCGCAGCGGATTGATGCCGTCGAGCGACGGCTTCTCGCCGCTGCCGCCACCCATCATGCCGATCGACATGAACTGGGTCAGCTCGGTGAGCGACCGCAGCAGGGCGATACGGCGATCGAAGTGCGCGCCGGATCCGAACTCGATGTTCTCGTGGCCGTTCTGCATCCAGTGCATGACCGACACGTAGGTGGGAATGCCGAGATCGCTGGTGACGTCGAGCACCCACAGCCGTCGCCCGGCATTTGCAAACTGCGTTTGCAGATCGCGAACATAGGAATCGTCGAACTGCGAGAGGTCGAGCTCGGCCCGCTGGAGCCGGTTGTACCACCAGATGGCGTAGGCATCGCGCTCGACCAGCTCGAGAAAGCCCTGCACGATGGCTTCCTCGCGGGTGTTGCCGGCCGCGCAACCGTTGGAGTCGGTATGGAAGCCGCCATAGAAGAAGTACAGAAGGCCGGTCGGAAGGTGCTTGAAGCGCTTGTCGCGCAGCGACCAGACCGGCGACCATTCGGTCCTGGTCGAGGGATCGAGCGGCTCAGGAACCGGATGAGAGTCGTCCGGCGACTCGGTCAGCCTGTTCTGAAACTGAGCTTCGCTGAACAGCTGGACGTCGTTGGGATGGATGGCGTCCCCAGGATCGAAATCGGTGAAGCGGCGTGCCGTCCTGATCTCGTCACCCTGGAAAATGCCGGAATAGCGCTCGATGGATTCCATCAGCGCGCTGGCCTCGCCCTGCTCGGCGGTGGAGCCCTTGCCAAAACTGCCGCCGCTCAGCCCGGACCTGAGCTGATCGACGCTTTGCGCCGGCGCAGAGAAATTGTGATGGGCGAAAAAATTGGTGTTCATCGGCAGATCGACCTCGATCCGCTCGAGTCGCGAAACAACGCCGGTCAGCGGGCTCACATGCCTGCGGAAGCGCGCCACGGTGGCCCGGGACGTCACGGTACGATAGCCGCCGCTGGTCATGATGAGCTTGCTGCCCGCGGCGATCTCGATCGGCGCCGCCGCGCGGCGCGGGCTCTTCAGTTTCTTACTGCCGCAGGTGTGGCATTGCGGGCGCCGCGCGACAAAGTGCCTGGCGACCACCGAGCCGGTCAGATCGAGGCTCGCAATGTGATCGCGCAGATCGGTGCGAAAGCCCGAGGCAATGGCTTTCGCGATTTCGACGGCCGCGAAATGAATGGCGCTTTGTCCGACGCTATCGTTGACCAGCGGCGATACGGCGATGGGCTTAACCTGTCCGCGGTCGAGAAACCCCTTGATCTCGCGGTTGCGGATCATGCGATCGAACAGGCAATTCCAGCAGGCGCTTTCGCCCGGCTTGAACACGGGGCCCACCAGCGGAAACACGCCGGACGGTTGCACCAGCAGCCAGGGCGTTTTGTCCTTCACGCGCTCCTGGTTCATCTCGGCCAGCCGCCGGTCGAGATAGTCGTTCACCAGCGTGATCGTGAGTTTTGGCGAACGCTTGGCGATCTGAACGCCGAGTTTGCTCAAGGCGCCGGCAAGTTCCTTGGCGCCTTTGACGTCGATTGCTTCGACCCGCACGGGGCAATCGCGGAGATTCTGTTCCGCGACATCGAGCGGCAATCCCAGACTGGCCCAATAGCCCGCGACGGCGCCATCGAAGGCGTTCGACGTTCCCGCAACGACGTAGCGGCGCTCCAGCAGCCGCCTGATCGCTTCCTCGATCTTGTCGGTCGGAAAGTTCTTCGAAAGCCGGCGAACGATCTCCGGCGCGGATTTTCCATTTTGCCCGATCGCAGTGGCGACCGCACAGTACAATTCGCCATGCAGAAAGAATTTCCGGTTCTCGGAATAGAGGCAGACGACACCGGGAGGAAGCACGTAGGCGGTGAAGTTCGGCGCGAATCGCAAAACCTCCTTGCGGGTCTTGCTGGTAGCGCGGCGCTTGCGATTGGCTGTCATTGGCTCGGCACGCGGATCCTGTCGCCTGTCAATTCAGATCGCCAGAGCAGGCGAACCGTTTCTCGCAGGACACGTTCGCCCGCGAAGACAGGAATTGTTCGATCGAGTGGAACACACCCGCTTTTCACCGGCAAGCCGTCCACGCAGGCAGGCGCACGCTACAATGAAACAGATATTGGCCGGGTCGATCCCGAACCCGGCCAATGAAATCGAGGCGTATCGATACAAGATCAGCAGGCCTCGCCGCCTAGCACCAGCGGCACCGGCCCCAGGATGCACAACAACCCGCACACCCTATACCTATTCCTATGCCCGGCACGCCTACGCCGATCCAGCCGACGCCGCAGCCGCCACAACCACCGCAGCCGACGCCGCACCGGCAGGCCCTGCAGCCCGCGCAGCCTCGACAGCCGCCGCATCCGTGGAAACCACCGCATCCCCGCACGGCGCATCCGCGGCAGCCGCCGCACCTGCCACATCCGCGCTGGGCCAGCTGCACGCCGGCGAGTGCATTCTCTTCATCGTCGAAAAGCTGGAAGGTCGCGAGACTGACGTCGGAGAGCTCTTCTTCGCCGAGCGTGATCATCATGCCAGGAATGAAGTTCTGGCCTTTTTGCACGTCACCAGTCGGCACGGCCGCGGCGTACGCACTTCCTGCTGCTGAAAAAGTCAGTCCGGCAACGCCTAACGCCGGTACGGCGGCTTTGGTTACGCGCTTCTTTTTCGAAGCTTGCTTCACCCGCGGCATGGTCGCATCCTCCGACATGTTACAAGAAGGATATCCGTAGGTCCGATCCTACGCTGACCAAACAAGGCAGGCAAGATTCATGCGCACACGAAAATGTAACGGCGCACGGTCAGATTGCATTCATCTTGATGAACGTGATCGCCACATTTTCGTCCAACGCAGCGATGGCCCGTCGCACAAGTCGCGTCGCGAGCGACTTGGTGCAGTGCGCAATCGTTCCCGGGCCTGAACGGAGAATCGCTTGATTGCCCAGCCCGCACGCTTCGCCTGGTACGAGCTCCTGACCACGGATGTCGCTGCGGCAAGCGCCTTTTATGGCAAGGTCGTCGGCTGGGACGCGAAGGATGCGTCTACCCCGGAATTGGCTTACACGGTGGTGTCTGCAGGCGAAGTCCCGGTAGGCGGGCTCATGGAGCTTCCGGAAGAAGGGCGGAGACTGGGAGCTACGCCGAGATGGCTCGGGTACGTTGCCGTCGATGGCATCGATGCGACGGCCAGTCGGATCGCGCGTCGTGGCGGGGCTGTCCTGCTGCCGCCGACGGACAGCAATATCGGCCGCGTCTCAGTGGTTGCCGATCCGCAAAAAGCGACCTTCGCACTGGTGGACGGACTGACTTATGGCCGACAACAACCCGGCTCGCTGGACGAGTTGGGGCACGTGGGCTGGCACGAGTTGCTGGCGCAGGACCGCAACAAGATCTTCGATTTCTATCGTGAGCTTTTCGGCTGGCAGAAGGACGCCGGTGAAGCCGATCCGTCAGATTTTTATCATCTGTTCGCGTCGGCCGGACAGACGATCGGCGGCATGCTCACCAAGCTTCCGAGCGTGCCGCAGCCGTGCTGGCTCTATTACTTCAATGTCGACGACATCAACGCGGCGGCTGAGCGCGTCAATGCCGGCGGCGGCCGCATGCTGCAAGGTCCGATCGAACTGTCCGACAATTGCTGGATCGCGCGATGCGTCGATCCCCAGGGAGCTCTGTTCGCGCTGCAGGGGGCACGAGGTGAGAGAAACGCCGAGCGCCCTTCCAAGGCGGAAGTCGCCTGGTCATCCAGGTGGGGTGGTTTTGCTTCGCAGGGCAGGATGATGGTGCCGAAGCCGAAGCGTTAGTGGGGACGGTCTCAGTGCTTGGCGGCGAGTCCAATCGTATTGGCGCACCCGACACGATTCGAACGTGTGACCTTTGCCTTCGGAGGGCAACGCTCTATCCAGCTGAGCTACGGGTGCAACGGGGCTTCATTTAGCTGATTGATCCGGCGACGGCAACGGCCAGTTCGGTGCCGGAAAGGCTCGGTTGTGGGGCCGGCTCCGGGGCCGAGGCGGCCCAAATCACGGCCCGCACCGTTCCTATGGCACGCATCTGCGAGATGCGCCCGATACCGCAGTAAACTTGCATTGCCCAAGATGGCGCGGGACCGGCCCCATCGCCCCTTATATTGCTCGCCGCGCCGTGCGCCCGGGGCTAACATCGGCGCCTTGTAATCGACTGGGTGCCGCCATGAGTGGACCGAGCGCGACACTTGGGTGGGGAAACGTGCTGGAAGATTTTGCGCTGTTGCGGACGCTGAGTGCGGAACAGCGACTCAAGACCTTTAACGCCATGGTCCGCCAGGACCTCGTGCGCGGGGAAATGCTGGTCGCGCAAGGCGGCCCCTCGAACGCCTTGTTCATGGTGCTGCATGGCGCGCTCGCCGTGCGGCGGGCCGGTGAGCTCGAGCCGATCGCCGAGCTTCGTGCCGGCGAAATCGTCGGCGAGATCGGCTTCTTCGCCAACATCCCGCGCACGGCCGATGTCATCGCCATTCGCGATACCAGCGTGCTGGTGCTGACGCGTGCCGCCTATCAAAAACTCGCCGAGGAAGCGCCCGCCGTCGTCGAGGCGATGATGGCGGCACTGGCGCGGCGCTTCGCCAAGGAAACCGCCCGCCTGAATCCGGTTCGTGCGTCGCCGAGGGCGCGAACGGTGGCGCTGATCGATGGCGGCTCCGAGCCGGTGCCGGCGGCGTTCGAGTCCCGGATGCGCGAAGGCCTGATAGCCGCTGGCGCCGAGATCGTCGATCCGGCCCGCCTGCGAGCGATGTTTCCACGGCGCGAACTCGACGCGTCCGAAGTCACCGAATGGCTCAACAAGCTGGAACATGTGGCGCCGCTGGTGGTCTACATGGGCGGCCGCGAAGCATCGGTATGGGCGCGCAAGGCGATCCGCCAGGCCGATATGGTCGTGTTCGCCTGCCGCGGCGATGCACCAGCCGGAACACTGACCGAGATCGAGGCGTTCGCTTGCGAGGTGCATCCGGCATCGGCGCGGCGCGTCGTGCGCATTCATGACCATCGACGCAGCGAGGTCAGCGGCACCGCGGCCTGGCTCGCCCGGCTGCCGTGCTTCATGCACCACCACGTGGCGCTCGAAGACCAGGCCGATATCGAGAGCCTGATCCGGTTCCTGTCCGGCCGCGCGATCGGCTTCGTCGCCGCCGGCGGCGGTAGCCTTGGCACCGCGCATGTCGGAATCTACCAGGCGTTTCGCGAGCGCGGCGCGGTGTTTGATATCTTCGTCGGTACCAGCGTGGGCTCAGCGATGGCGGCGGGCTTCGCCAAAAACCTCGAGGCCGAACATCTCGAGCGCGGCACCCACGAAATCTTCGTCCGGAGCCGCAGCCTGCGCCGGCCGACCTGGCCGCGCTATTCGCTGCTGGATCACAAGGCGTTCGATCGCTCGCTCGCGGAGCAATATGGCGCGGACTGCCGGATCGAGGATTGCTGGCGTCCCTTCGCAGCCGTTGCGACCAACCTGTCGACCCACAATCTCGAACTGATCCGCACCGGCGTGCTCTGGCAGGCGGTGCGTGCCTCGAGCGCAATCCCGGGCCTGTTGCCTCCGTTCTACACGCCGAAAGGCGAAATGCTGGTCGATGGCTGCCTGATCGACAACGTGCCGCTGGCGCCGATGCATCAATTGAAGAGCGGGCCCAACCTGGTCGTGCATTTCGGCGAACCGGCGGCCGAGATGTTCGACGTCGATTATGCCGCGCTGCCGGGCCGGTTCGAACTGATCGCCGCGATGCTGACGCCGTTCCGCAAGAAGCTGCTTCCCGCAGCGCCCAGCGCCGTCAACGTGCTCTGGCGCAGCCTCGTCGCGCATCAGCGCTACGACACCTTGCCGGCGGGGCCGTTCGATGCGGTGATGCGGCCGCCGGTTCCCGAAGGTATCGATGTGACGGACTTCGACCTCCACACCGAAATCTTCGATGCGTCCTATTTGTGGGCGCGCGCGGCCATCGCCGCGCTGGAGGCGGAGGGCAATCCGGCCATTGCGGCAATACTCGCCACCGGGGCTGCGGCGACAAAGCGGCCGCCTCAAGTCAGCGGCCTGCCGCGCGAGGCAAGATCCGGTTGAGCTGCGCTGCAACCTGCTCCTCTGCCGGGCACGAACGGCGCTGCCGGGGATCACAGACCAAAGTAGGCAGGGCAGCAGGCCGTGCCGCCATCAAAAATCTGATCCACCCGACCAAATCGGTGCTAACCTTCGTGCGTTGATCTTCTCACCATCGATGGGGACGTCCGATGTATAAGAAGGTTCTTCTCGCCTATGACGGGTCGGTCGAGGGGCGGCGCGCGTTGCGGGAAGGCGCAAAGCTCGCACAGCTGTGCCAGGCCGAGGTGTTCTTGCTGGCGGTCGTCGAGGTTTCCTCGATCATGACGCCGGAGGCCGGGCTCACGATCCCGATCGAACTGCAAACCGAGGACTACAAGGCAATCCTGAACGAAGGCTGCGACCGGCTGAGGGCGGTGGGCTTTACGCCAAACGCGCGGCTGGAGGTCGGCGATGCCGGGCAAAAGATCGCCGAGGTGGCCGAGGAAATCGGTGCGCATCTCGTCGTCGTCGGTCACCGCCCGCAGGGCGCGCTGGCGCGCTGGTTCGGCTCCATCGGCAGCTATCTCGTCAAGCGCCTGCGCTGCAGCGTGCTGGTCGCCCAGACCGAGATCAGCGATGCCGAGTTCGAGCGGCTGAAGCCGCCGGCCGAGCAGGCGGCTTCGTAGCGAAGCGACAAAGCACAAGGGAAGTTCCGCCGTTCGCTACGCCGGAACGATGATCTTGCCGATCGGCCACAGCGCGATTCCGGCGAGCTTGAGGTGCGCCCAGGCAAAGGGAATGCCGATGATGGTCACGGCCAGCAGCACCGCCGTGATCACATGTCCGAGCGCCAGCCACCATCCCGCCAGCACCAGCCAGATGATGTTGCCGATCAGCCCGAGCGGCCCGGTGCCGATGTCTTCCTGCCCGGTATAGGCGTCGCGCGAGACCGCCGTGAAGCCGAACGGGAATAATGTGTAGGCCGCGATGTTGAACGCCGCCCGCGCCCAGGGAATGCCGACGATCGTGATCGCCATGATGACGGCGGCGACCAGCCAGCCGAATGCCATCCACGCGCCGCCAAGCACGATCCAGATGATGTTGAGAAGCAACGAGACCGGGGACATGACTGATAGCTCCACCTTGGCGCAAGCGCTGACGAAATCGAAATAGTGTTGCGGGTGCCGCGATTCAACCCGATTGCGGCAGGCCACTGAGACGCTAGACTGCTTCCATCACACGGCTTTGACGCCGGTCAAGCAACAAACGCGCCAGCAAGCGCCAATGGAAGAGGCCCTCATGCGTCCGCTCGAATTCGGCTGGTATCTGCCCACGCATGGCGACACCACCGCCTACGGCCTGATGGAAGCGCAGATTCCGGGCTCTCCCGAATTATGCGACCGCGTGGTGCAGGCGGCGGAAAGGGCCGGCTTCGAATATCTGCTGATCCCGGTCGGCTCGACATGCTGGGAGGCGTGGATATCGGGCGCGTTCATGGCGGCGCGCTCGTCCAGCATCAAGCCGCTGATCGCGGCGCGGCCCGGCTACATCAATCCGGTGCTGCTCGCCAAGATGATCTCGACCTTCGACCAGATGTCGGGCGGCCGCATCTGCATCAACCTGATCGCGGGCCAGAACGAGAGCGAGGTCGAAGGCGAGGGCGTGCGCTACCCGAAGGAAGAACGCTACGCGCTGATGGAGGAAGAGGTCTCGATCATCAAGGCGCTGTGGACGACACGGGGGCCGGTGAATTTTGAAGGCAAGTTCCACAAGCTCTCGGGCGCTCATATCCGGCCGCGTCCGCTGCAGCAGCCGTTTCCAAAGTTCTATCTCGGCGGCGGTTCGCGGCAGGCCTGGGAGTTATCGGCGAAACATTCCGACGTGCACCTGTTCTGGGGCGATCTGCCGGAACGGATCGCATCCAACATCGCCGAGATCAGGCAGATGGCCCGCGCGCACGACCGTGAAAACCACATCGGCTTCGGCATGCGGCTGCAGGTGATCTGTCGCGAGAACGAGGCGGACGCCTGGGAGGCGGCGGACCAGTTGGTGCGCCACGCCACCGAGCGGCAGAAGCAGGAAATGAAGACGCTCTATAACAAGTCGGAAGCCAACATGCGCGTGCAGCAGCTCGCCCGCGAGCATGGCGATCTGCTGCTGCCGCATCTGTGGACCGGCATCACGAAGGTGCGTCCAGGCGCCGGTATCGCCGTCGTCGGCAATCCCGTGCAATGTGCCGACACGCTGCAGCAGTTCATCGACGCCGGCTGCCATTCGTTCTGCCTGTCCGGCTATCTGCATGACGAGGAGGCCGAGCGTTTCGGCCGGCTGATCCGCCCGATCCTCGCCGAGAACAATCGCGGCCGCTGGGCGGCGTAGCGTCAAACTCTGGCGTCAGGCCGAAGCCCGCGTGCTGTCGGAGGCAATGCCGAGCAGCGGGCGTAGCTGCGAAGCCGGCTTCGGCGCGCTGAACAGATAGCCCTGCATCTGGGTGCAGCCGAGCCGGCGCAGGATTTCGCGCTGTGCTTCGGTCTCGACGCCTTCCGCGGTCGTGGTCATGTTGCGGGCTGCCGCGATGTTGACCACGGCCTGCACGATCGCCGCCGATCCGTCGACCTCGATGTCGCTGACGAAGCAGCGGTCGATCTTGATCTTGTCGAACGGGAAGCGCTTCAGGTAGCTCAACGAGGAGAAGCCGGTGCCGAAATCGTCCAGCGCGATGCGGACGCCGATCGCCCGAAGCTGGTGCAGGATCGCCAGCGCGCTCTCGTCGTCATGGATCAGCACTGCCTCGGTGATTTCGATCTCGAGCCGCTGCGGCGGCAGGCCCGAGGCGGCCAGTGCGCCCGTGATCCGCAGCGCCAGCGTCGGCGACTTCAACTGGACTGGTGAGACGTTGACGGCCAGCCGGACATGGGACGGCCAGCCGGCGGCCTCCGTGCAGGCGGTCTGCATGACCCAGTCGCCAAGCTCATTGATCAGGCCGGTCTCCTCGGCAACCGGGATGAATTCCGCCGGCGAGACCATGCCGCGTTCCTTATGGCGCCAGCGCAGCAGCGCCTCGCACCCCGTCACTTCACTGCTCGCGAGATCCAGCAGCGGCTGGTAATGGAGTTCAAAGCTGCCATCGAACAATGCCTGCCGAAGATCCTGCTCCATGGTGAGCCGTGCCTTGGCGCGGGCGTCCATGGCCGGTTCGAAGAACCGATGGGTGCGGCGGCCGCCGGACTTGGCGGCGTACATTGCGAGATCGGCGTTCTTGATCAGTTGATCGAGTTTGGTGCCGTCCTGCGGCGCCAGCGCGATTCCGATGCTGGCATCGGTCGAGAGCTGGTGGCCGAGACATTGACAGGGCTGCCGGATCGCCTCGTAAACCCGGGTGACGAACTCCTCGACGTCGGCGCGGCCGCCGACACCGGTCCGGATCACCGCAAACTCGTCGCCCCCGAGCCGGGCGATCAGGTCGTCCGGTTCGAGGCAGTCCTTGATGCGGGCGGCCACGGCCTTCAGCAGTTCGTCGCCGACATGGTGCCCGAGCGAATCGTTGATGCCTTTGAATTCGTCGATGTCGATGTAAAGCAGGGCGAATTGCCGGCCGTGGACGGCCTTCACGAGCTCGCGCTCGATCTGTTCGCGGAACAGCACGCGGTTGGGAAGGTCGGTCAGCGCGTCGTAATGCGCCAGATGCGCGATCCGTTCATTGGCCAGCCGGCGCTCGGTGACGTCGTCGACGACATTGATGATGTAGCGCGGCTCACCTGTGGCATCGCGGATCGCCAGCCGCCGGGAGGTGACGTAGCGTTGCCCCATGGTCGGGCTTTCCCAGGGGCGCTCATCCTTGAACAAGCCGTCGGGGGATTGCAGTGTTTTTTCATCATCGGCCGCGATGCCGTCGGCGAAGGCTTGCGGAAAGATGTCGGAAGCCGTCTTACCGATGATCAGGTCCCGCGAATTGCCGAACTGGGTCTCGGCCACGCGGTTGACCAGCAGGTATCGACGGTCGCGCACGTCCTTCACGGTGATCTGGGAGGGGATGTGATCGATGATCTGGCTCAGGAAAGCGTAATTTCGGTCGCGCTCCTGTTCGAGGCGGCGGCGCTCGGTGATGTCCTCCATCGTGGCGACCCAGCCGCCGTCTGCCAGCGGCTTGCTGACCGCCATGAAGGAGCGCCCGTCCGAGCATTGCATGATGCTGTGATCGATCTGGCCACGCGCGATGTTTCGCATGATGGAGGCGCAAAATCGTTCGACGTCGCCGTCGAACGAGCCGGTGTCCTTGCGATGCTGCATCAGATCGCGGAAATGGCAACCAGGCTTCACGATGTCGGTCGACAGGCCGTACATGTCGATGTAGCGGCGGTTGAAGGTGACGACGCGCGCCGCGGCATCGAACGTCACCAGGCCCTGGATCATGTTGTTCAGGGCGGTATGGAGCCGGCCGCGTTCCGCTTCCAGTCGCTTCTGCGCCTCGCGGCCTTGCCGGGTAATCTGGCGGATGATCAGGAACAGAGTCAGGGCGATCACGGCTGCCGACAACGTCGCCGCGATGACGAGAAACCGGGTCTGCTCGCGCCAGTCCTCCAGCGCGGCCGTGGTCGTGTTGGTTGCGACCACAATGCCGGGGTAATGCGACAGCGGGGCCGCGGATCCCAGCCGATCGGCCCGATCGATCGGGCTTTGCATGCGCAGCGTTTGCCGCCCGCCTTGATCCCGAACGCGCTGCAGCAACGGGGCCCTCGCAAAATTCTGGCCGATCAATCCGTCGACCCTCGGGTGGCGTGCCAGCAGGGTGCCGTCGGCATGAAAAATAGAGACCGCGGCGCCGGTTCCGAGGGCGACGGAGGCGATGAACTTCTCGTAGTTGGCCGGGCTGATGCGCCGCGTCATCACGCCGAGGAAGACGCCGTCTTCGCCGCGCAGCCGATGGGCGATGATGGATTGCATATCGCCCGTCAGGTAGCTGCGGGCCTGTTCAGTGAGCACCGATACCGAGCGCGGTTCGAATTTGAAGGTCTTGAAGTCGGCCCGCTCGGAAATATTGAGCGACGGCGCCGGCAACGGCCGCGACCAGCTGATGATGTCGCCATTCGAATCGAAGATCGAGATGTCGCCGAGGTAGGCGAGAACGCCGGCCTTGGACCTCAGGACCTCATGCGCCTCGAGGCTCGCGACACGCTCCCGAAAATCCTTTTCGGAGGCGAAGCCGGAGATCTGCAGCCGCGCGATCACATCGGCGGTGATGGTGTTGGAGTCTTCGAACTGCTGGTCGAAGTGGCGGGCGAGCAGCAGGACGGTGTTTTCCAGTTCGCGCTCGCTGTTGACCAGCGCGCGTTCGCGGAATTCGCCGGCCATCATGGTGGTGCCGACGAAGATCGCCGCCACCAGCATGCCGCCGCACAGCGTCAGCCACAGCACAGGCCCGTGGATCGTGGCGGCAAGGTGCCGCCCGATGGCCGTGGTCCGTGACTTCAGGTCCTGCATGTGGCGAAGCAGATCGAGCATTTCCCCTTCTCTTCCGGGGACTTGCATACGATGCCGGCATGCCACAAGCGGTTAGGAAATCCGGTTACCCCCGGGTTAACCGACCGCGGCGTCAAGCTGCTGCCCGTGCCGGGCATGTGACCGCTCAGCGGCGATAGCCGCCACTGCGCGAATAGGCCGGGCGGCTTTCCGGGGCCGGGCGGCTGGCGAGGCCGGCGCGCGCTTCGCTGGCGCGCGGGGTCGTCAGCTTGAGATCCTCGAGGAAAATCGGCCGGGAGAAGTAGAAGCCCTGCGCGTAGCGGATCTTGGTCGCTGCCAGCAGATAGGCCAGCTCCTCGTAGGTCTCGACGCCTTCGGCGATCACGGTCATGCCCAGTGCTTCGCTCAGCGACTCGATTGCCCGCAGGATGCCCTGGCTGCGCGGGCGCAGATGGATGTCGGTGATGAAGGAGCGGTCGATCTTGATTTCATCGGCGGTGATGTCGGCCAGCGCCGATAGCGACGAATAGCCGATCCCGAAATCGTCGATCGAGATTCCGATGCCGAGCTTGCGGAAGATCGGCAGGATCTTGTCCTGGAAATGCGTCTTGGCGACGAAGGCGTCTTCGGTCACCTCGATCATGAACCGCTTGGGAAACCCGGTCGCCTCGATCGCCTGTGCGAAGGGAATCATGAATTCGGGATTGCCGGCCTGCTTGGCCGCAACATTGATGCTGATCGTGGTGTTGGCGCCGAAACTTTCGTTGATCAGGTCGATCGACTTGACGATCTCCGCCAGCACCAGGTGGGTCAGCTCGTCGATCAGCCCGAGCTCGGTAGCCAGATTTATGAAGGTGCCGGGGGCCTGGATCACGCCGTCGTCGTCACGCAGGCGCACCAGCGCCTCGATGCCCTTGACCTCCTTGGTCCGGATGTCGACCTTGGCCTGGAAGGCGCAGCAGAAGCGCTTCTCCAGGATGGCGAGCCGCAACGATTGCTCGATCTTCATCCGCGCCAGCGCTTCGCGCTCCATGCTGGAGTCGAAGAACACCGCGGCGCCCTTGCTGCCGTTCTTGACGCGGTACATGGCGATGTCGGCGTTCTGTCGCAGCACGTCGTAGGTGCGGCCATGATCCGGAAACAGGCTGACGCCGATCGATGTGGAAGCGAATATCTCCGACTCGTCGATGAAGAACGGTGCCTTCAACCGCTGCAGGATGAAGTGAATGAATTCCTCGACTTCGCTCTCGTTCTGGATCGGATTGAGCAGCAGCATGAATTCGTCACCGCTGATCCGCGACAGGATGTCGGATTCGCGCAGGTCGAGGCCGAGCCGCTTGGCCATCTCCACCAGCAACGCATCGCCGACCGAATGGCCGTAATAGTCGTTGATGTGCTTGAAATTATCGACGTCGAGAAAAGCCAGCGCGAAACGGCCCTGCACGCCTTCCCGCTTCAAGAGCTTGTTGACGCGGTGCTCGATCACGCGCCGCGTCGGCAGGCCGGTCAGTTCGTCATAATAGGACGACCGGAACAGCTTGTCCTCGAGCGCCTTCTGCTCGGTGATGTCGGCGGAAGTCGAGATCAGGAGATTACGGTCGGCGATCCGCACCGGCCGATGCGAGGTGAGGAATACCTGCCTGTTCGGGCCGTCGCTGACGGATTCTTCCAGCACGGCGGAGCTGCCGGTGTGCAGCAGCTCAAGGCAGGTATCCTGGCGCTCGCTCAATTGCGAAGCCACTGGCGCTGCGGCAGCCTTCTGCAGCAGGGCGGCGGCGGCATCGTTCACCAGCAGAAACTCGCCCTGCTCGTCCTGGACCGTCACACCGGTCGGAAGCAATCTCAATACATCGCGCAGGATACTCAATTCGGAATCGGAATCGCCTTCATCGGCGGCTTGCGTCGTCGCCGCCTGAAAATCATGTTTTTGAGAACGGTACATGGCGGCGAAGTCTGGCAAAGTCCCTTGTAGGTTTGGTTAAGTGGAACTCTGAAAAGCCGTGACATTCCTACAAGCGCCACATTCGAGCGGCGATCGGCGCGATCGTCATTAACAGAGCGTCAACGCGGACCCCGGCGGATTGCGGCATTCGCCGCGGTCTCGGCGCTGCGCCGTTGAACGAAAGTTGCAGGCGGGCTCAACTCGGCGGGATTCGGCAGTGCATCGTGCAGTGAACGCCGGTCTTGAGAAACCGAATGTCGGTCTTGCCGTCGAATGCGCGGAGCGCCGATTCCAGCAGCTTGGTACCAAAGCCGGCAGGCCCGACGTTCTCGACCGCGGGGCCTTCGGTTTCGTCCCACGTGACGTCGAGGCGGTCGTCCGACACCGTCCAGGACACCTGCAGCAGCCCGCGGGCCGAGGAAAACGCGCCGTACTTCCCGGCATTGGTTGCCAGTTCGTGAAAGATCAACGCGAGGCTGACGGCGAGCTTGGCCGGAAGAAACAGCGGGTCGCCGTTTAGATTGAAACGGACGTGACCGTAGGGCCCAAGCTCCGAACGCAGCATGTCCTTGATGTCGCAGCCGGCGCCATCCATCCGCGCGACCAGATCGTCGGTCGCCGACAGCGCGCGGATCCTGTGGTCGATCGTGCCCCAGACCTGCGGCTGGTCGTGGAGGATCTGGTGCAGCACGGCATGGATCGTCGAGGTCTTGTTTTTCAGCCGGTGTTGCAACTCGTCGACCAGCAGCTTGCGATACTCCTCCTCACGGATCAGGCGCCTGGAGATCTCCCGCTGCTGCCCGACGATGGTCCGGTAGTGCTCGACCCCCCATATGGTCAGGCCGCACACCGCCCAGAAAATCAGCATCAGCGCGAACCGCGCGGAATCAGCGAGCTCGCTGCCGAAATTGACGGCCATGCCGAGCGCGCCTCCCGCAATTGCGGTGGCTATGCCGATTCGGGAGCCGCCGACGGCGGTCGCGAAGAATACCGCCGGGAAATAGGGCGTGAAGAACACGTCGGGACGAAGCTGGGCCAATCCCCACCGCGCCATTGTCGCCAGGGCAAGACAGCCCACCGCGAAACCGGTGCTGAAAAGCGGCGAAGGTTGGGAAATTCCCTGCCAGCCCTTCCGGAACTCGTCGATCAATTTCTTCATCAGTCTCGTCACTTCACGTGATCCGCGAATCCAAAATAAGGCCAAGTATGGGGGAATTCCGGGATTTCACCGTGATCGGAAGCGATCCGGCGGATCGATGGCCCGATTGGTATGGAACAGGCTTGCTTGCGTTGTTCCCGGCGGACGGGAATATTGGACCTGACTAATATCCACTGGGGGACGGCAAATGGGACGGCTTGACGGCAAGGTCGCGGTCATCACGGGCGCGACGAGCGGCATTGGACTGCGCACCGCCGAAATATTCGTGGCTGAAGGTGCAAAAATCGTCATCGCCGGCCGCCGTGTGCCGGAAGGTGAGGCGCTGGCCAAGAAACTCGGCGCCAACTGCGTGTTTCGCCAGACCGACGTCACCGAGGAAGCGCAGATGCAGGCGCTGATCGCGCTGGCGGTAGAGAAGTTCGAGCGCATCGATTGCCTGTTCAACAACGCCGGCGGGCCGGCGCAGACCGGCGGCCTCGAGGGCCTCGAGGTCGAGAAGTTCGATGCCGCGATGGCGACACTGGTACGCAGCGTGATGCTCGGCATGAAACACGCGGCGCCTTATATGCGGAAGCAGGGTTCCGGCAGCATCATCAACAATGGCAGCATCGCCGGCCGGCTGGCGGGCTTTTCGTCGTCGATGGTCTATGGCGCGGCAAAGGCGGCCGTGATCCATCTGACCAAATGCGTCGCGATGGAGCTCGGTGAATCCAACATCCGCGTCAACTCGATCTCACCCGGCGCGATCGCGACCGGCATCTTCGGCAAGGCGCTCGGCCTGTCGACAGAGGCTGCCGAAAAGACCCCGGCCGTGATGCGCGAAGCATTCAAGTCCGCGCAGCCGATCCCGCGCGCCGGATTGCCCGAGGATATCGCCCACGCCGCGGTGTTCCTGGCCAGCGACGAGTCCTCCTTCATCAACGGCCACGATCTGGTGGTGGACGGCGCGATGACCGGCGGCCGCAACTGGAGCCAGCAGCAGCAGGGCTATGTCGCGATGCGCAAGGCGTTCGATCAGGGCGCGGAGTAGAGAAGCGCTGTCATTCCGGGGCGATGCGAAGCATCGAACCCGGAATCTCGAGATTCCGGGTTCGCTTCGCGCCCCGGAATGACGGGACAAAAAAGGAGAGACGCAAATGTCCGCTACATTTCACCCGTCACCGCTACCGGCCGGCCGCCCCTTTTACCTCGCCGTCATCGCCGGTCTCGCCTGCGCCTTCGTCATCGGCAAGGCGCTGCCCTCGACCATGGATGCAATCTCGGCGGTGATCGAGCCGCTCTGCGCCAACAGCGTTTCGTCCGGCTCGACGCAGGACGTCGTCGAGCCGATCGCCTCGCACGCGCTGCCGAACGTGCCGGGCAAGCGCGTCACCATCGTGCGCGTGTTCTATGGCCCCGGCGGATTTACCCGCGCGCACCGCCATGCCGGCTCGGTTACTGCCTACGTCACCAAGGGCGAA
>JAESGP010000044.1_pt1 | contig 158662 bp, 144 predicted proteins | sample 9269741 | NCBI WGS metagenome assembly JAESGP01 (sample SAMN15720684, study PRJNA650882) | algae metagenome | isolation source: Desmonostoc vinosum HA7617-LM4 and co-occurring heterotrophs from cave wall | place: USA: Waikapalae cave, Hawaii | collected 2011-05-27 | reverse complement strand
GTGCCTTAATTCCCTCTTTTTCACATTTGAAATGGATGTTTGAATGGTTTATTCGACACACTACCTTTGATTTTGCCACTCTTGAAATGTACGGAGTTTTTTCAAAAATCAAATAGGATTCCTATAGTAACAATAGGTATAGTTGCAGCAACAGCAATAGTGCCAGTGTCAAAACTAACTGTTGTAGACAAATTTCGGCGTGGTGGTAAACCAGGATTAGCGCCATTTCTGCTATTTTCAGCAGCATCTAACGCGCGACAAACCTCAAAAAAAGCTTGAGGAATTTGGGTTGATTTTAAAGTTCCAGAAGTGCCGGGGTCAAAAGTACTCATCTTGTTCTCGTCGTAAATAATATCGTGTCAGCCAAGGTTAACAGCCTATCGAGCTTGTCTAAGATGGACGCAAAGCGACTTAAAGCTTGGGAAGCAGTGCTGACAGCACCAGCAGCAGCAGCGGCCGCACTGCCAGCCGCTGCCATAGCAGCCCCCGCTAATGCTGCGGCGGCCGCCGCGGCCACTAAAATTGCTTTCAATTCTTTAAGTTCCGCTCGTACATTTTCAGCCTCAGCTGTAGCACGATAGGCATTTGCATCAGCTTGATAGGCAGTTTTTAATGCTTCTTTTGCTAGCTTACGGGCATATTCATCTACGCTAGTCGGTTTATTTTTCAGTACTTGTAATTCAGCTTTGATTGCGTTAATTTGTTGCTGTAAATTACTGCAACAATCGCATTTATCAGCACAATTTAAAGCCTGTTGTAAATTATTAATTGTACTGGCTGATGACATAGTTTCTAACTACAATTTTTACTTGCTAATTGGCTAGATAAAGACTCGATTTGATTCCAGTCATTAGTAGTTAAACAAACCTTCCCAGGGGGCAGTAATTGTTAGGGTCAATGCAGAGATTAGGCGCAGCACAACCAGGAGAAGAAACGCCACAAGCTGATTGACAATCAGCTAAAGAGGCATAACTGCCAGGGGTATTGTATGCTGTAGCCAATGCACAAACTCCATTGATGCAATCGTATTTAGGCTCTGCGGGACACTGCGAATTGTTAGGGTCTTCAGTAATAGTCCATGAAGCTGCCCAGATATTTGTTTTTATGTCGTTTAGTACCAAAAAGTAAGCTTGGCAGTTAACATAATATCCATCCGGTACTGTTGCTATAACGGTTGTAATTGTAGTTGCACGTCTCCACGAATCTACAAAAACATTGTTCCCCTGCACCATTGCACCATTCTGTCTAAAAGAGGTGCAATTTTGACCCCTTGTTTTCCAGCATTTAGTACTCATTAATAATCATCCGGGTCGATTGTTCCAAAGGTGTCTATTCTGGCGAGATTTATTGTTAGTTGGTCTACTCTATATTGCGCGTTATTCGTTCCTCTGTAAGCAAAGTTAGGGTAGCCATTGCCAATATAAATACTTCGGTCAGTATCGGAATTAAACAATGTTTCTGTTAAAGCAATTTGCCATCTTAAAGCAAGTCCAACTAGTAAAGAATCAGCTTTATTATTAGCGGCGGCGGTTAATCCTGGTAAGTCTGCTTTCAAAATTGTGATGGTGGTGGCTGTTTGTGTTGCACCTGGGCCAAAGACATCGGTTAATATTGGTTCTGCCATTTTTTCAAGTAATGATTGAAGTTATCTAAATCTTTTATAAGAGCCAGATAAAAAATAGTAAATTTACATCTTTTACCTAAAAGCTGTAGATTCACTGATTGGTTGCATTGCTTACTGTGCCTATACTTGATTGGCTAATAACTGTTAGCTAATTTCACCATATACATGATTTTATTTATGGTGTATTAAAAGGTGTATATGAAAGTTAATGGACATGGGCAAGCTGCTATTTTTCAACAAGGGCATTTTGATAAGTTGATTAGTGCAACTGAGAGAGCTAATCATAAACTAATTTTTCAAATTGCCTATTTTACTTGTGCGCGCATGGGTGAAGTATGCAAGTTGAAAACTAGTGACGTTTACCAAGAAAATGGTAAGCCTTTGTCTACTATCACTTATCCAAAGCAGAGTACTAAGTGCAAAAAAACTAAGCAAGTGCCAATTAATGAGAAGTTGCAAAATTACTTACGGCTTTACTGGTTTGAATCTCAACCGAAATATGATGATTTTTTATTCCCTGGTGCAAGTGTCGGTAGTCATTTGCAGTTTCAATCGGCTGATGACGCTTTCAGAAGGGCTGTACTGGCGGCCAAACTTGATGGTCTAGGATATTCAACTCACAGTTTTAGACGCTCAGGAGCTACCGAACTAGGAAATCAAGGTATTGCTTTACCGATTATTCAGGAGATTACCGGGCATTCTAGTTTAGATTCCCTCCGGCGGTACATTCATGTGACTCAAGACCAAGTTAAAAACGCGATCGCCACTTTATGAACCACAGTTTATTTGTCAGAATTGAGTTTTTCTACTGCCAGTTACAAGCGGGTGCTTACGAGCATCCTTTTGATTTGGCAGTGGCGCTAGAGACGTTAGCTAATAGTGCCTGGGACGATGTTGATTACCTTTGTACCAACACCGTTGAGGATTAACCGATGAATACGCAACAAATGTTAATGACTAACCAGGATTTGTTGTTTTTAAAAATTCGTGTTTTTTATCAAAAGTTTGAGGCTGGTGCTTTTGACGATCCGGTGATGTTGACCAAAGCGCTAGAAATTCTCACAAGGGAAGCTTACAGTACTCTGGAGTGACCAAGCTACGCGATCGCTCCTGGGCCGATCGCCTGCATTCATCATTCACACGAACGCCACGAGCGGATTAACTTTTCTATTTCACTGGGCGATCGCCCTGAACCTATCGCAATCTCTACCTCTTGCTTCCTCTGTTGGGTAATCGGCGATCGCACATTGCCGCCGCTTATGTGCCGATGCTTAATTTTTCCCCCTTGCTTGTAGCAGTAGCGATAGTAATGGTTATGCTTGCGCTGGGATGGGCAGTAAGTTTCTACCCAGTGCAGATGTTCTGGAACGGCTTGAATGTGTTCTGGAACATCGGTATATGCCTCTAAACCTGGGTTTTTCTGTTCTGGAACTGTATCACGTTCCAGAACAGAACACTCCGGAACTCTGGAAGCAGAAGGCCATAGGCAAAGCTCAGAAAAAAGCAATGGATGAACTGAAGCGTTCACTAAGAGAGTCACTCCTGCCGATGCTGCCGAAAGAACAGCAGCCACAGATTGAAGCCATCTTAAATTTGACGTTGCAAAACATGCAGTTGTCACTCGATCAGTCGCTTGCTGACAAAGCTTCATCTGTGAAGGAAAGCGAGATTAAACGCGGCTTTGGCAACTTAATAATTAGTCAAACTGCTGCTTACGCTCTAAGACTGATGTTCAAGGAACTGAAACAAGCGATAAATTAGCTTATTACTCCCCAATAAGGGGAGTTTTAAATTATCAGTTATTAGGCTAGAGTGAAGTTTATGGCGTTCCTACAGCAATGGAAGTGGGGGACGCCATGTGTAAAGCCGCCCGCATTACTCTTGTAGGTTTTGAAAATACTGATTTGGGACGAATTACCGTGCTAATTCGGGGAGATGTCGGGGAGGTAAATATGGCTGTAAGTGCAGGACTGGAAGCAGCGCAGCGAGTTCATGGAGGCGAAGTACTTTGCGATCGCATTATTCCCCGTCCCCATGAAAATTTAGAATATATCTTTCCGATTCATTATAGTGCCAATATCGAACACTTCAATGCAGACATCCGGTTTCCCCCGCCCCTGTCTGTTGGCTGACAAATAGGGAGTGAGGAGATGAAAAAGACGCAAGGACATGGGGACGCGGAGAATAATTAATAACAAATGACAAATAATAATTCCCCAATCCCCAGTTCCTTCTAATCTTCGTGATCTTCAAAGGGATCGCTCAATTCCTTGCTAGGAGGGCCAAAAGAGGTATAAATAGCCAACCCGGTGATGGCTACTACCACCGCGCCTACAGAAATGCTAAGAACTATTGCGGGTTCCATAAGTTATAGATAAATTATGAGTGCTATTCTTATAGAATATTACAGAAGATTAAAAAAAGCTTTGGCAACTAATCTTAGGTGAACTATGGCACAACGGACTAGGCTGGGAGATATCCTGAAACCCCTGAACTCTGAATATGGTAAGGTGGCTCCAGGTTGGGGTACTACCCCTGTAATGGCTGTTTTTATGCTGTTATTTTTCGTATTTTTGTTGATTATTCTGCAACTTTACAATAAAACTCTGTTGGTTCAGGATGTAAACGTTGATTGGCGGAGCTTAGGCCGCTAATTCCAAAAAAGCTATCAAGCTTGGATAACAAGTTACTACACCCGGCCAGTCCGGGTTTTTTTGTTACTTGTCATTGGTATTCACGAAGGACAAAGGACAAATGACCACTAACAATTTACTAAACTACAGATGTAAGTTTCTGCGATCGCCATCCAGTTGATAGGAGACAAAATGAATATATTTGGTATTGGTCTGCCAGAAATGGCTGTAATTATGGTAGTAGCACTGTTAATCTTTGGCCCCAAGAAACTGCCGGAAATTGGTCGTAGTGTAGGGAAAGCTATTCGTGGTTTTCAAGAAGCTTCTAAGGAGTTTCAAAATGAGTTCCAAAAGGAAGCAGAACAGCTAGAACAAGCTGTAAAAACAACTGCTGAACTGGAACCTAAGCAAATTGAGGCTGTTAAGAAGGATGAAGCTTAAAGAACAAAAACTCATAATTCGTACTTCATCCTGCAAATGACAGAAGCTGTTAAGCAACCAGTTTTGGTAATTCCCCAGCTAATTGTCGGGTTGGGGAATCCAGAACCTAAATACGACCAAACGCGCCACAATATTGGCTTTGCTGCTATAGATGCTCTCTCTCGTTCCTGGCAAATTCCCCTAGCAGAAAATCGCAAGTTTCAAGGGGAGTTCGGTGAAGGAATCGCCCCAGGCGGTGGTAAGATTCGCTTGCTGAAGCCCTTAACTTATATGAATCGCTCAGGACAATCAATCCAAGCAGTTACAAATTGGTATAAACTACCACCGGAATCTGTACTAGTGATTTATGACGATATGGATTTACCCTTGGGAAAGACTCGCTTACGCTTGTCTGGTTCTGCTGGGGGACATAACGGTATGAAAAGTGCGATCGCCCATCTTAGCACCCAAAACTTCCCCCGTTTACGAATAGGCATTGGTAAACCAAAAGGTGCAGCTATTAGCGATGACTCAGGTACTGTCTCTCATGTATTGGGACGATTTTCTGCGGCTGAAACTCAGTTAATGTCTCTTGTACTTCAGTTTGTAGTTGAATGTATAGAGTCAAGCTGTAAGCAGGGAGTAGAAAAAGCGATGAACCGCTGCAATAGTCGGACTGTAGATATTTCTGACTAACCATAATCACACTTTGACTCACTTAAAGCATGGCAGTGTTATTTATCCACACCCCGATAAGGGGTGTAGCACATCTTTCTTAATTTTTTGTAAGTATAATGGCGATGCACTGTCACTCAATTTCAGGTCATCACCTCAAGCAACGCCATACCAAACCAAATAGGTTTATTTAAAACGTCGCTTGCGTCTAGCTGCCACTGCCTTACGTTTGCGCTTTTCTAGCGGTGTTTCAAAGTGCCGATGATACTTCACATCGGCCAATATACCAGCTTTAGAGACCTGGCGTTTAAACCGACGCAGAGCTGAGTCTATTCCTTCGTTTTCTCCTAGAACCACTTGGGTCATTCTTAATTGTTCCTCATTATGGATAATTTCCATTGTAATATTAGCCTCAAACTTCGCAAAACCCCTATGCGAAAACCAATATTTAGAGGCTATTCGCTTGAACAGGCTATACACACTTTTGGGCTGTCAAATCGGCATCTTGCTAAATATTGCTAGCGCCTTAATCTACTCTCTGTAGTATGAGAGACGAGATACAATTAAAATTCCTCTTCTCTCACTCTCTATTTCCTACTCTCCACTCCCTATTTTCAAGATAGACAATCAGCTAGTGAATATTATAAAAGTATTTATAGCGAATTCCAAGTAAGTAAGGTACATGGTAGGGGCAATTAATGAATTACTTCTACAATTGGTTAATAAGCCAGTACTCACCCGAATAAAAAACGCTATGTAATTTTCGATGCATACAAATTTAGTTGAGTCCTAAAAATCAACAATATATGTAATTTTGCATTATCTTTTTTAGGTGTTTGCCAAAAAACATGAAGTGTAACAATTTAATTGATAAGATTAATATAAAGTCAAAGCAGTAAAGTCAAATTAACCATTGATTCGGGAACTCATATAATGTAATGGCTAAAATACAAATTTTTGACTTTAGTTATCCTGATGTAAAAAGCTTTATACATGAGGTAGAAGTAGTACAAGTTAAGCATGTGTTAGCAGGTAACTATTCTAACATTCAAATAATCAACTATTTTGATAGCATAAACTCTGTAAGCAACGCATATTATGGAGCATTCAGCTTTAATACTAACGATATTTACTCGCTGGATTACTCCAGATTAAATATTATTACTATTCATCAATAAAATCTTGATTTAATTACGAATTACGAATTATTTAAAATTGGGGATCGGAATTTAGCACTATAGAAAGTGCTAGTTGATAGAGGTGGCGACGGGGCAGGGAAGTAACTTTTGCTAACTGACGGCTAGCTTGCGATCGCGATATTCCTTGACTCATTAATTGCTTTAATTCGGCTTTGAGTTCTGCTTCTGTGAGTTGTAACTGAGTAGGTGGAATTCCCGCTACTACTAAAGTATATTCACCTTGAGGTTCACGTTGATTGTAGTGGGCGATCGCCTCAGCAATTGTTCCCCGCCAAAACTCTTCAAATAATTTTGTTAACTCTCGCGCTAGCACAATTTGGCGATCGCGTCCCCAAACTTCTGCTAAATCTTGTAAAGTGTCTCGCAACCGATGTGGTGATTCATAGAAAATCATTGTGCGAGATTCTGCTTGTAAAGACTCTAAATACTCTCGCCGTTGTTGAGCTTTTGGTGGTAAAAAGCCCTCAAACACAAACCGAACTGTTGGTAATCCCGCTGCACTCAAAGCTGTAATTGCAGCGCTAGCACCAGGTATCGGCACAACTGTAATCCCTGCTGCAACGCAAGCTTTCACCAGTTCATATCCAGGATCAGAAATTCCTGGCATCCCCGCATCACTGACAATCGCGATCGCTTTACCATTAGTTAAATGCTCTAATAACTCTGGAATCCGGCTACTACGATTGTGTTCGTGATAACTTACTTGCGGTGTTTGAATTTGAAAATGCTGTAGCAGTTTCCCTGTGTGACGAGTATCTTCTGCTGCAATCAGATCCACAGTTTGTAAAATTCGCACCGCCCGAAAAGTCATATCTTCTAGATTGCCAATTGGCGTACCGACAACGTAAAGTATTCCTGGTTTAGGATCAGTTTGCATGAGTAGGGGGTGGGAGGTGGGGAGACGGGGATGGGGGGACGCGGGGACGCGGAGAATAAACAATGACAAATGACAAATCTTTTCGTGGTTTATTTGTGGGCTTAGTAACCTTGGATTTGATCTATCTTGCTGAGTCTGCACCCAAAAACAATCAAAAGATGGTTGCTGCTGATTATACTGTGGCAGCAGGTGGCCCAGCTACAAACGCAGCTGTCACTTTCAGCCATTTGGGTAATCAAGCTCAAGTTTTGGGTGTGGTGGGTTCTCACCCCATGACGCAGCTAATTCGTGAAGATTTAGCAAGCCACAAAGTTGCGATCGCTGATCTAGATTCCACAATTGATGCAATAGTGCCAGTTTCTTCTATTATTGTCACCCAAGCCACAGGTGAAAGGGCTGTAATCTCCATCAATGCTATAAAAACTCAAAAAACTAGCGTATCCATCCCATCGGATATTTTGCAAAACGTCGATATAGTACTAATTGATGGACATCAAATGATCGTTGGATGTGCCATCGCGCAAATGGCTAAATCTCAGAATATCCCAGTAGCGATCGATGGCGGTAGCTGGAAACCTGGATTTGAGCAACTTTTGCATTTTGTTGATTATGCAATTTGTTCTGCTAATTTTTATCCCCCCAACTGTCATACTGAGGAAGAAGTTTTTGGTTATCTCAGTGAATTTAATATTCAGCATATCGCTATCACCCACGGAGGAAAAGCAATTCAATATCTAAGTGGCAGTAAAACTGGTACTGTAGATGTACCGCATACTCAAGCGGTTGACACACTAGGAGCCGGAGATATTTTTCACGGTGCCTTCTGCTACCACATTCTACAGACAAGTTTTATGAATGCGCTCACCCAAGCAGCTGATATCGCTGCTTACTCGTGTCAATTTTTTGGTACACGGCGCTGGATGCAAAATATTAAATAATGAGCTATTTCGGGGGATTCAAAATTTAAAAATGAAAAACCTACAAGAAATATTAGCGATCGCTCGGACTGTGGGTTGGGGAGCAGCAGATATACTAAAGTCTTATTACCACCAGACAGCAGAAAATTCCAATCTAGACGTGCAGTACAAACAGAATGAGCCTGTCACAGTTGCAGATGTCGCTGTTAGTGAATATATTCTGAAAAAGCTACAAACTGCTTTAGGTAACGAAGATTTTATTTACATCTGCGAAGAAACCTACGAATCGCAACCGTACAGTGATACTTCCAAGTGGGTGTGGATTATAGATCCTTTGGATGGTACGCGTGACTTTATTAAAAAAACTGGAGACTATGCAGTTCACATGGCCTTAGTCAAGGAAAAATCCCCAGTATTAGCCGTGGTAGTAGTACCAGAAGCTGAAAAATTATACTCTGGTATCAAAGGTGGTGGAGCTTTTGTCGAAACCCGTGAGCAATCTGTTCCCTTACAAGTGTCATCAGGTAAACGAATCGAAGATTTAACTATAGTTGTGAGTCGTTCTCACCGCAATCAACGATTAGACTATTTACTACAAAATTTACCTTGTCAAAATCACAAAGCCATTGGTAGTGTAGGTTGTAAAATTGCTGCTATCGTCGAACAACAGGCAGATATTTACATCTCCCTTTCAGGTAAATCCGCCCCAAAAGACTGGGATCTAGCCGCCCCAGAACTAATTCTTACAGAAGCTGGTGGTAAATTTACTCACTTCAACGGTACAGCTTTGCAATATAACACAGGGGATATCAATCAGTGGGGTGGTTTGCTAGCTAGCAACGGTCAGTATCACGAAACACTATGTACCCAAGCCGAAAAGATACTAGCTCAGTTCACCCATAGCTGATGCTGAAACAATCCCCTCAATTGTGGTATAATTAGGCCCACCACCGATATAGATCCTTGCTAAGCGATCGCCAACCAAGATCATTTAGTATGGTCAGCATAAATGTAATAAAATGTAACTTAGTCGATTAAAATACAATAAGTTATAAATAGTCTTACAAGCCTATTCCACGAGCATTCTTTGGAAATCTAGCTTCAGTGTGAGCTGAAAAGCCAAGGATGTGATATACTTGTGGATATAAGGATTATTTTCGGTTGAGTAATTCGTTTTGATTTTAAAAAACCTTCTCTCCGAATCTAACTCTCCACACTCTCTGAATTCGGGGATATAACATGTCGATTTATGTAGGTAACTTATCCTATCAAGTTACAGAAGAAGATCTAAAGCGTGCTTTTGCAGAATATGGAACAGTAAGTCGTGTACAATTACCCACGGATCGAGAAACAGGTCGGCCACGTGGGTTTGCTTTTGTAGAAATGGAATCAGACGCACAAGAAACAGCAGCAATTGAAGCACTTGATGGTGCTGAGTGGATGGGGCGTGATTTGAAAGTTAACAAAGCTAAACCTCGTGAAGAAAGAAGTTCTTCTCGTGGTAGCTGGGGTAATAATACTCGTAATAATCGTCGCTACTAAGCTTTACTGTAAAAATTTAACATCTAGAGTCTCCAGCAGATAAGCCAAAGGCTCGGTTCTGCTGGAATATTTTCTTTTGTCTCTAGTCTTCAACTATTCATCCATATAGAGGAGGAATGAGAATGACACAAGTAGTTTTGGGGGAGAATGAAGGTATTGAGTCAGCTTTACGAAGATTTAAGCGGGAAGTTTCTAAAGCAGGAATTTTCCAAGACATGAGGAAAAAGCGTCACTTCGAGACACCGTTAGAGAAAGAGAAGCGAAAAGCGATCGCAAGACACAAGCAACGTCGTACACAACGTTCACGCTACAGGTAACGACTTCTAGCCAATTTGCTTTAGCTGTCAAATATAGCGTCTCTTCATGATTTTGTTTAGTTTCTGTTCTTTGTGGCGATACGTCCGGCAAGCTAGCTGCAAGTAATTAAACAGACATCAATAAACAACTTTGCTAGTAGCGCTGCCTTTACTGTCGGCGCTACTGCGTAGCATTGAAATATCTAACTCAATTTGTGTAAACTGAAGCGATGAAGATGTAGCATCCTGCGTATCCGTAAAGTATGGTAGATCTCGTCAGTCTGCAATATTGGCTTTGGGCTTTCAGGAATAATGCTGCGAGTTTATCATATCTTACTGGGTGCTATTTTACTGATTTTGATACCGTTGGGAGCTAAATTTGTTCTCCCTTACTTTTCTCAACCCAAAGTAGAGAAAAACCCTACAGGAGCAACCCGTCCCAACTCTAATCAAGAAAATATTTGGCAGAAAATATTAGGAAATACTGATGTTCCAACTGGTTGGCAAGCTGTTCCTTGTAAGGGAAACGCGCCATTACTGTGTGTTACATCCAACAAAGAACTTTTGGGTACAGTTGAAATCGAAATTTATCCACTAGCAAATAATCAAGATTTTCAAAAGAAGCTGACATCAACTGGAATTTCACCTGGTTCTCAGGTAGATTTTCAAAATTCCAAATACCAAACCCAAGTAATAAAAGCACTTAAGGCTTGGGTTGCAGACTATTATACTAGTTTAGCCAAAGACCGTCAAAGCAAATATGGAACTCAAATTGTTTTGACAACCTTCCCACAGCAAACAGTAACCATTGGTAAACTTCCAGGTATCCGTTATGGCTTTGCCGGACTTAAGCGACAGGGTGGAATACAAGAGCAGTACATTGGTCATGTGACCTTTGATGGTACTGCTCTTTACGTAATTACCACTGCTTTTAATTCTAGTTCTGCAACAGGTAAGTTTGAAAAACTAGAAAATTTAGCAGTATTTCAACCTTACTTGAATGCGATCGCGGCAGATTTGCGTTTGGCAAAATAGGGACTGGGGAATGTGTAATTCGTAATTCGTAATTCTTTATTCTCCCCCTGTCCCTTGTCCATTAGATCTCAGCTACAGCTCGTTCAATCAAGCGACGTGCTAATGTTTGCGTACCTGTGTGTTCGTAGTAATTTGTGGCTACATCTAGGAATGCTCCTAAGTAGTCTAATTTATCATCAGCAATTTCCACAAAACCCTTTAGATTATGGGCAACTTTTTGTGGTGTTAAATCGTTGGAGGCAACTAATCCGTTCATCCAACCTTTAACAGAGTCAAAACTTTGACCAATAAAGTTCAGTTTACCGTCAGCACCATTGCCTGGAATCGCATCTTGAATATTTTGGAAAGTTGAATTTTGTTCTAACTCCTGCGGATTTGTTTGATTGAGTCCAGACATCGCTTTACTAATAAAATCTGGGCCTAGAGGTATTAAACCATCAACACAAACTAATGCCACCATACGGATGAGTGACTCACCGCTATACTCAGCCAAAGAAGCAACAAAATCCCCAATACTATCGCCGGGGATGCCATTAATTTGGCAAAAGGCTACCAATTCTGCAACTAATTTTAGTGATAAATCAATGGTTTGAGCTTTGTCTGATTTAGGAGTGACAGAGTTTAAAAAACCTAAAAGGGGAACTTTTTCGCCAATTTTATTTGCTAAAGCTGCTGTACCCAAAGCTTTATCAGTACTATCCACAGTTTGATAAAGCCACATTGCTGTTTGATAACCTTGGGAGCGATCATTGTAAAGATAAATCGCACGTTCACCAATTTGCTGAATTAAAGCTTCGTCAGTTTCACCAGTGACAGTTTTAATTGTGTTGACAAAGCCGATGGTGTTTTGCCACTGACCAGGAGCGATAAAATCAAGCGAGTTCAACATAGATACAGTCAAATTGCTGGTTGGCAATTCATCAACCAACTCAAAAATCGGTTTGCTCATAATCATCTCCTTATTGAGTCTTTGTTATTTTGATGACAACATTCCAAATCAATTGAGTTTAGCCAGACCGGCAAGATTAAATTTTTCTATCCAAGCGGCGCGATCGCTAGCTGAAAATGCAGGGTCACGAGAAAGAACTTTTACTTGATACTTCCCTACCAAAATCGCGGTTTGTGTATTGCCTACCTCCACTGCTGGATAACCACCTATTTTTTTGGTACTTTGGGAAAATTTAGCCGCAGCTGCTGGTGTACTAGTGGTATCAGAGATAGACAGCATCGCGACATCTTTGCTATCTTTTTTCAGTTTCGCTTCCGCAAAACCTTTTTTCTCTTGAGTATAAACGCGCTGATAGCCAGCTTCTTCTGGTGGAAAAAGTTTATTAAATTCACTACCCTGTGTTGCATTTTTGGCAACAGCTTGTCCGCGTTTTTGCTGAGTACTTTCTTTTTGTACCTGATCAAAACGTCCAGGTGCTTGTGCAGTACACGCTGTTGTCAGTAGCAAAAGTGACAGCAGCAAAGCAGCTAGAATCCTTCGTCCACGAGATAATATCACTTTTGGCTTCTCCTCATACTTGAGCTTTGAAGCAATTATCCGTGTTGCTGTCGGCTGAAGCTAGGAAACTTTACTTTTTGATAATTAGTTTACATTCTTGTTTGCGATGGCTACGTTAGCACTCTTCTATCACTCTAATCAAAAAATAAAAGAGTAAAGTATCGAAAACTCCTTCCTAGACTATGTTTAAGGTAAGAGAACCTGTCGAAATTGTACCAATGTAGCTTTGTCTCAGTTTTAGTAATTAAGTTACACTGAAATTTCAGCTTTAATTTACTTTGGTAAACAGGAGATTAAGGTTATGAAACGTCAATTTTTTAATTTTGGAGATCAATCGGCTCTTGTTGGCGCTTTAGCTGTCGTTGCACTTGTTTTAGCTGCAAACGTGGGATATTTTATAGGCCGAGATATCGGTAATAAGACAAAGTTACCTCATGAGCAGACAACCCAACAAATTTATCAAGAACAGCAAAAATAATTAATAGTAATTATGAACACGCACCGGAAATTCGCTACGAACTAAAAAGTTTTTCATAAATGCTTCAGGAACTTCTGTTCCCTGTTAAGCGTTCCCTGTTCCCTTTTTAGTGAGCTTCATTAGTCTACAAACTTAATACTTTCACTGTGAAGGATTTCTGTTGCTTTCTGGGCTGAAAGTGGTCGGTAAAAAAAGAAACCTTGTACATCTTCACAGTTAATAGATTTTAAGAATTCTAGTTCCTCTTCCTTTTCTACTCCTTCAGCAGTTAGCCTCAAGCCTAAGCTTTGCCCTAAACCAACTATTGCTTTGACAATATGAGCTACCCTGGCATCAGTTGTCAAATCTCGAATAAATGACCTATCAATTTTGAGATTGTGGAGTGGTAGGAGCTGTAAACGAGACAGGGAAGAATGACCAGTACCAAAGTCATCAATAGAGAGGTGAACACCCATCTGTTCGAGATCCTCTAGCATCGTTCTAGTAAACTCTAAATCTTCAATAGCAGTCGTTTCTGTAATTTCTAACTCTAAAAAGTGTGGCTCTAATCCTGTCTGGGCTAGAATCCTGCTTACAGTTTCTACTAGATTGGGTTGGCGAAACTGCTTGAGAGAAAGATTCACAGCCATAGTCAGGGAGGGTAATCCTGTCTCTTGCCAAAGCTTATTTTGGCTACAAGCTGTTCTTAGCACCCATTCGCCGATGGGGATAATTAATCCGCTTTCTTCAGCCAAGGGAATAAAAACACTGGGGGCAACCAACCCCATTTCGGGGTGCTGCCAGCGTAACAAAGCCTCCATACCAGTAATGTTTCCAGTGGCGATATTAACCCGAGGCTGGTAATGTACCGTTAATTCTTCCCGTTCGAGGGCATAGCGTAAGCTTTTCTCCAAACTCAGGAGTTCGGGATTCATTCTACTCAAGGAAACACTGTAAAACTGATAGTTATTTCTTCCCTTATCTTTAGCGTGATATAGAGCAGCGTCTGCGTGTTGGATCAGAGTTTCTGCATCACAACTATTTTGATCAAGCAAAGCAATGCCAAGGCTAGCGCTGATGTAAAGTTCATGCTCTTGGAGATAGAAAGCATTCTCTAAAGCTTGTAAGATTCTTTGAGCTACTTGGGAAATTTCTTCGATATGATTCACGCGAGGAATGAGGATAGTGAATTCATCGCCCCCCCAACGAGCAACTGTATCGCCGCTTCTGAGAGAATCCTTTAATCTTTGAGCAACGCTTTGTAATAATTGGTCGCCTAGTGTGTGTCCTAAAGTGTCATTGATCAGCTTGAAGCGATCTAAGTCGAGGAAAATCACAGCTAAACTTTCATGGTTGCGAACTGAATTAGGTAAAGCGGTACTGAGGAGTTCATTAAATAGTAAGCGATTAGGCAATCCAGTCAGCAAATCGTGCAGCGCTTGATAGCGAATTTTTTCCTCTACCTGTTGACGTTGCCGCGCACCGATAATATTAGCAGCTATCGTCAGTAGTGTAGATTCTTCATGCCTTGACCAAAAACGTTCTGAGGTACAGTCTGCCATCCCCAGAAAACCCCAAAACTCGTTATCTAATCGCAAAGATACTAAGAGGATAGATTGAATGTTATCTCTAATGAGAATCTCGCGTTCGTTCGCAGGAAATTCTTGAACAAGTCCGCTAATCAGTTTGCCATCAGAAAGCTCTACATACCAACGTTCTAGCCCACAATCTTGATAAGGTTGATTTTGCCAACGATAGTGGGAAGACTCAATGCCAGAGTTAGTCCATTCAAACCGCAGACTAACAGCTATTTCTTCCGTCTCCGGATGAGGGTGGTTTTGAAAGAGGCAGACACGATCTACTTCAGCAGCTTCGCCTAGAGTTGCGAGAACTCTGTGGATAGCTGTTTCATGATTCATTTCTACTAATAAATAATTAGCCGCTTCTGCGACTGCTTGCAACAAGCGATCGCGTTGACGCAGTTCCGCTTCGGCTTGTTTTTGCTCTGTAATATCTCGAATAATAAAAGTTCTAATTAAATCGCTTTCTGGCAGATAATGAATCGATTGTTCAAAAACTTGTGTATCAACTTTCACTTCCCGAACAAAAGAATTTTTCTCTAAACCCTTAACTGCATTCAGGAGTCCTGCCAAGATTGGATGCTGCTTACCCACTTCTCTAAGTTGAGAAAACTTGAGAGTAGCCGCTGGATTTAAATAAGTCACCGTTCCTTCCAAATCCATCTCAATAATTGGATTAGGAATCAGTTCAGGAAAAGATGCTAGACGAGCTAGAGCTGTTTCTGTTGCAGCTTCAAAAGTAGGGTCAATAATTAAGGTTTGAAAGGGATTAACGGGATTAGCTTGCTCTGATAAAAAGCTAGATACATCTTCAACTTCACAAGATTCAGAAAATGCTTGTTCTGATAAATTGGAAATAGCATAATATTTAGCTTGAGCTTGACTATTGCCAAATGCGATCGCATCTCCGTGCTTAAGATTATGAGAAAAGCATTTTGTCCCGTTTACAAATAAGCCATTAGTACTTGCTTTTCCTTTGAAATTGCCATCAATAATTTGGAAGCCGTATAATTCAGTTTCTGGAACAGTTACCCGCAATAAAATAGCATGTTGCCTTGATACAGACCGAGAACGTAGAACAATAGCATTTCGAGAATCCCGGCCAAGAGAATATGTAGCCTCTCGAAGGGGAATAGTTCTCTGTCCTTGTAGGTCTTGTACGACCAACAAGTGACGTATTTTTTCCCGTTCATCACTTGGCATACATATTCCTCTTACGAATCATTTTGATCAACTTTATTTATGTAGATACTATCTTCCAGTTTTATTCTTAGATATCTAAGAATAAAATCAAACACCCAGCACAAAACATGGGATATTTGCGGATTTTTTTATACTGATAATAAATCGCTATTTCTTTTTGCGCTTTTCTTTACGTCTCTGCGCCTCTGCGTGAGCCTTTCACACCATATATTCAGCAAAAATCATAGATATATTTATCATTAAAATTAATAGAGATGAGTGAGTATATTCTCAGATTGATGTAGCCTGTAGTAGCTGCAATAGCCAAGATGTTGAACATATTTCCTGTTGGCAATTCCCAGATGATTAGATTTCTACCCACTCACTCTCTACAGAGAATTAAAAGTCATCATTAATGATGGTAGCGACTCCTTGGCTATCTGCGATCGCTGCATTTGTCGCACCATAGAGATTAACAAAAAATGTCTCATTACTTTCACGTTTGGTGTCACCTCGAACACCAAAGCTAATATTTTTGCTAGTTTCACCAGGATTGAAAATAACTGTTCCTAGCCCAGAACTATAATCAGAATCAGAAACTCTAGCACTGCCATCACTCGTGCTGTAATTAACAATCACCTGCTGAAAACTGGGATTAGAAAGAGTAACAGCAAAGGTAGCATTAGTAATCATAGCCGCGTAACCTTCTTGGACTGAGACATCCGAAATTCTAATACTGGGGAGTTGATTGTTGTCATCATTGATGATATGTGCAACACCCAAACTATCAGTAATTACGGCGTTTGCTGCGCCAAAGAGATTGACAGAAAATTTCTCATTGACTTCAAATTTGTTATCACCTCGAACACCAACACTAATATTTTTGCTTGTTTCACCAGGATTAAAAATGATTGTGCCTAGCCCAGAATTGTAATCAAGGTCAGAAACTTGGGCGGTATCATCGCTCGTACTATAATTTACAACCACTTGTTGATAGCTGGCATTAGAGAGAGTGACAACGAAGTTAGCGTTAGTTAATGCACCTGTATTACCTTCTGTAACAGAAACATCTGTAATATTGACAGAGGGTTGGGTGTCATCGTTGATAATATCTACTTTCGCTTGATTGGTGGTAATTGTGGAGTTTTCCGGTGCGTTTGTAAGGTTGGGGTTACTGAGGGTGACAGTAATATCTTCATTGAGTTCAAATGCTTTATCACCTAAAATATCAACCGTTATTGTCTTAGTCTTTTCTCCAGGCGCGAAGTTTAGAGTGCCGGATAAGTCACCATCAATAAACTCACCAATTAAGCTAACTTCACCACTCCGAATGAGAATGTTGTTATAGTCACTGTTGTAACTTGCTGTGCCGCTAAAAGCGTAATCTACGGTACTTGCTACACCAATACCACCACTACGGGTTACAGTGAAGGTAAAAGTTTGCTTGCTAGTATTACCCTCAGTTAAAGATAAGTTTGCAGTGGAAATAGCATATTGAATTGGATCATTAGCAGCAATATTTAGAGTAGTTTCAGTAATTGCTCCTGGAATAGCTTCCTGAAGATTGCCAAAGTAGAGTATCACAGTTTCAGCATTTTCAGGTAAATCGTCTGGTTTGATAGTTATAGTAACCAGTTGTGTTAAATCTGAGCCTGTTGACCCAGCCACGAAGGTGAGACTATTAGGGGAAATAGTATAATCTACATCCTTAGTAGCTGTGCTGCTGCCTTTGATTTGAATGGGAACGATAGCATCAACTTCAGGAATCCTGTCTAAAGAAACGGGGATATTTATTTGAATTGCAGTGCTACCTTCTGTAGTGTTGTAGGTAGCAGCACCAAAACTGGCTTCTGGAAATACTGATTCAAATGCACCAATATCCAGCTTGCCATTTTGAATACGATCATAACCTGTGCCACGTTGGTCGTTGGTTAAGCTACCACTGTAACTAGGATTACCCCCATTCACAGCCAGACTATCAAATGCTAAGCCATGAGTTTGGGTAGTACCACCATAATTTCCTAGTGGTTTGAGTTTGGGGTTGGGGTTGACAATATCTACACCCGTGCCAAGGGTTCCAGAAGATTTGCCACTGAGATTGCCAACTAGGTTGTAACCATTACCGTTGAGGTTTTGACCATCGATATCAGGGGCTTCATTACCTTTGTCAAAGTTGCCAGCGATGATGCTATTGCTGATGGTGTACGTGGCAGCACCTGAGTTGGAAATACCACCACCATTACCTGAGCCATCATTATCATTATCAGCGGTATTATTGGTGATAGTACTGTTGCTGATAGTACCCCCACTACTTCTGATGCCGCCGCCGTTATTGTTTGCTGTGTTACTAGAAATAGTACTGTTGATAACTGTGACACTACCTTCGCTTCTGATGCCACCGCCGTTATTGTCTGCTGTGTTGCCAGAAATGGTACTGTTGATAACTGTGACACTAACATCACTTCTAATACCGCCACCGCCGTTAGCGCCTGCCACGTTATCAGAAATAGTGCTATTGGTGAGTGTGACACTACCATCACTGTAGATACCACCGCCAGTGTTCGCCGTGTTATCAGAAATAATGCTATTGGTGAGTGTGACACTGCTGTCGCTATTGATGCCGCCACCTTTACCACTACTGACATTTCCTTGAGTTATCTTCAACCCGTTGATTGTTAAGGGTGCAGTAGCTTTAAAGACACGAGAACCACCGCCACCACTAATGGTGAGTTTATCAGCCCCAGTTCCTTGAATGATGACTTCTTCTGTGATAGTTAACTGCCCAGAGGTGAGGATAATCGTGTCGAGGGTAGCGTCACCGAAAATGCCAGTTGTATCAAAACGGATTGTCTCAACTCCTGAGTCGTTGTTGGCGTCGATAATTGCTTGTCTTAACGAACCAATACCACTGTCATTGGTGTTGGTGACTATAAATGAGGTGTCATTTACTGGGTTAACAGTAATTCTGGCAGTTTCTATCGCAGTGCTGAAGGCAGTTGCACCACCACCTGTGCCGGGATTAATACCTGTAGTGCCACTGGGGTTGCCATCGGAGGCATCCCAAGCGCGGAAGGTAATATTAGCATTGCCATTAAAATTGGGGTTGGGGATAAAACGGATGCGATCGCTTGCTGTATCTCTAAGTAATGTTGCGGAAGTTGCAGATAGAGTAAAATTACTCCAGTTAATACCACCATCAGTAGAATATTGCCATGTACCGTTGCTGTTATCGACAGCAGTGACAGCGATACCTTCAACTGCCCCTGAATCTAGGTCAGTGATGGGGTTGCCACCTGCACCACTAGCAATGATTGCAGATACCAAACTGCCAGTATTGCTAATGTTACTTACATCTTCGTTGATAGCTGTGAGTGTTGGATTCCCGGTGTTATTAAGAGTCGGCGCTGTGTTGGTATAGTTAGATTCAAATGCGCCAATATCGATTACGCTGCCTTGAATGCGGTTATAACCTGTGCCGCGTTGGTCAGTGGTTAAGCCACCACTGTAACTAGGATCGCCAGCATTCGCAGCCAAACTGTCAACTTCCAAGCTATGAGTTTGGGTAGTACCACCATAATTTCCTAGCGGTGTGAGTCTGGGGTTGGGGTTGACAATATCCGTACCTGTGCCAAGCGTTCCAGAAGATTTACCGTTAGTGCTACCAACTAGGTTGTAGGCATTACCGTTGAGGTTTTCACCATCGATATCAGGGGCTTGATTACCTTTGTCAAAGTTGCCAGCGATGATGCTATTGCTGATGGTGTACGTATTAGTACCTGAGTTGGAAATACCACCACCATTACCTGAGCCATTGTTATCATTATCAGCAGTGTTGTTGGTGATAGTACTATTACTGATAGTACCCCCATTACTTCTGATGCCGCCGCCATTAGTGTCTGCTGTATTACCAGAAATAGTGCTATTGCTGACAGTGACAGTGCTATTGCTTCTGATGCCACCACCATTGGCGCTCGCCGTGTTGCCAGAAATGGTGCTATTGCTGATAGTGACAGTACTGTTGCTGTAGATGCCGCCACCGTTATTGGCTATGTTGCCAGAAATGGTGCTATTGCTCACCGTGACATTACTCATACTGTTGATGCCACCACCAGTACTACCTACTGCATTTCCCTGAGTTATCTTCAACCCATCAATTGTCAGGGGTGCAGTAACATTAAAGACGCGAGAAGTACCGCCACCACTAATGGTGAGTTTGTCAGCCCCAGTTCCCTGAATGATCACTTCACCAGTAATGTTCAATTGCCCAGAGGTCAGAGTAATGGTGTCGGGGGTAGCATCACCGAAGATGCCAGTCGTATCAAAGAGGATTGTCTCAACTCCTGGGTCGTTATTGGCATTGATAATGGCTTGTCTCAACGAACCAGCACCACTGTCATTGGTGTTGGTAACTATATATATGGTGTTGTCTACTTGGATAGAAACATCGTCAATTGCTAAACCATGATCAGCGTTTGGATCATTTATATCTTCCCAACGTAATATAATCTCTTCACCAACAGCTAATGGGGTGGCTAAAGTAATTGTCTGAGGTGTAATGACAACTCGATTTGCAGCTAGATTTCCATCTAGGGCAGCAGCGGATGCGGTTGCAATTGGCCCAGTAAAATTTAGTGATGCGACAGATGTCCATCCTGGCGTTGTCAAGCTAGTAAGATTTGTCCCAGTTTGATAGCTAAATGTCAGTCCTTGCGGCGATGTATCACCACTTTTACGCCATTGCTCACCTGTGTAACCGACAAGCAACTTAGTAATCGGTGAACTTGTGTTGTTTCTGAGGCGCAACCCATAGTAAATAGTTCCTGTACTACCAGAAGCTATTGAACCAAGCGCCCGGTCTGTTAAGGTCGAACCAAAACTGTACAATTTACCTGCGTTATCACTACCAGTCGCTGCGCTGTATGTTAGGAATTGCGCTCCCCCACTACTTTTTGCTGCATACCAACCTGTAATGGTTGAATCATCAGTCCAAGTGGGTGAGCCTAAATTATCTAATGTGTCAAAGTTTTGAGTGTAGGTGCTAGTGCCAGTAAAACCAGCTGGCAAAATAGATTTGTAAGCTTGGATTACTTCAGGCTGAAATGCTAGGGAAGCCTCTATATTTCCCGTCTTCACCTCTAAATCCCAATCACCACCTAAAGCTGCATTTCCTGTGGTGTCGGTGGAAGCAGCAACATCAGCACCAGTAATTTGGCTAATTTGCTGTACAAATTTTGTGCCTTCCCCGTTTGCTACATCGCAGCCGTAAAGTAGGATATCCGCATCATCAGTTAAAACATTTGACCATCTTTTTAACTGGTTTGCATATTTACTCAAGTTTGCAGAACTGAGGTTAGTTGACCCCAATTGCATACTCCCTGCACTACCATGGGAGACTATGTGAATTGATTGAATAGATTTGGATTGGCGAGATGCCAAAAACTCGGTGATTTGTGCAACACCATCTTGATTTGGATCAAGAATAACAACTTCAGTACCTGGTTTTGCACCAGCTATCAAGCTTTGATAATCGTTAACTGCTGTATCTATAAAAATAATATTTGTGCTTGCTTGTAGTGAGTTTTTAGCAGAGTTAATCTGTGTTTGAGGATGATTATTTTTTGGTAATTTTGTCATAATTTTTGTCCTTTTATAAAACTTTGTATTAAATTAACAAGAAGGTAAAAATATAAAAGCAGAGAACAGAATAAATCAGCATAATGTACTGATAAAAGTCCTCTGTTTTTTGTTCTCTGCCTTCTTTACATACTTGCTTTTGTCGCAGCAGTTTTTATTACTAATTTCTAAAAAAACAGCGGATGAATTAACACTCGCTTTCTTTTTTCAAATTAGTTTTATTTGAGTGCCGAAGTTTACACTAATACTAATTTATACTTTAATATTATAACATGCTACAGTATTAACACTTAGGCGTGAGCAAAGTAATTCAAAAAAATCCAATATGTAGAGTAGACTTCTTGCAAAAATACTTGAACCGTCAGAGACTCAAGTCTCTGCCTAATAGCAAAAGTCCGTTGAAACGGACTAAAAATACTGTTATTAGTCGGTTGAAACCGACTTGAGTATCAGCCAGAAAATTTATTTTCTGGCGAGTATCCGACTTTTGCAAGAGGTCTAGTGCATCAGGAAAGAGAAACCCTGAATTGACCAAGAGATTATTTGTACTGACGCACCCTACTGACTAGTTATACCAATTCTCTAAAATTCGGCTACACATTCAAACTCAGAAACCCATACTAAATAAGAGTTTCTTAATTACGAACTACCTTAGCGTTAGCGGTAGCGAGGTACGAGCGTCAGCGTAAAGCCTACGGCATAGCTTCGCTTAGAGCGACACAGGAGCGTCGCGTCATTACGAATTATGAATTACGAATTACGAATTAGTATTAGACTTCCCCGTTCCCTATTTTCAAGCTAGTTAATAATTCTGGTGCGACTAATCCTTTTTGGATGGCTAAGACTGCGGCTTGGGTGCGATCGCGTACTTCTAATTTTTGTAAGATGGCATGGACATGAACCCGTACTGTACCAGGGGCAATGTAGAGAATCTCGGCAATTTCTTGATTGCTTTTGCCTGTTGCCACTAGTGCTAAAATCTCTTGTTCCCGCTTTGTGAGGGGATTTTCTAAAGGTTCGTCTGCTTTTATCGCTAATGCTAGGGAATTACCTGCAAAAGCTGCCCTAATTTCTGTTGTGGCTGTTTGATCCCACCAAGAAGCTCCCGCCGCGACTGAACGCACTGCTAATATTAAAGACTCAGCTGGAATACCTTTGAGGCAATAACCTTGAACCCCCGCAGCAATTAACTTGGAAATTAAAGGTTTTTCGGAACGAGATGTCAAAACGAGAATTGGTAAAGTTGGATGCTGCTGCTTAATTTGGCGACAAGCTTCAATCCCGCCAATTCCTGGTAAACCTATATCCAGCAAAACCAAATCTAGGGGATAGCGATTTGCCAAATCTACAGCTTGTTCCCCATCATCTGCTTCTGCCACAATTTCTAAACTACTTTCCTGCTGCAACCGCATCCGCAAACCAAGGCGAAACAATTCATCATCTTCAACGAGTAGGATTTTTGTCATTTGGAGTGGGGATTGGGGATTGGGGATTGTCGAGATTCAACTACCGCCTACCCCCACGCGGTAGCAAGCTAGCAAGAGCGTCTTTGACAGGAGAAGTCAAACCACATCCCCCTCACCTTGGCGGTGGACAGGCAAGAAGGCGGAAGGCAAATATTGCGCCGCGTGGTGAGCGATTTTCTGCCCAAATTGTACCTTGATGTGCTGTAATAATTTGTCTTGTTAAGTAAAGTCCCAGTCCAGATCCGAAGAGGTGGCGATCGCTATGTCCTTGATAAAATCGCTCGAATAAATAGGGTAACTCTGTTTGGTCAAAGCCAGAACCATTATCAAGGATTTTGACTATTTGCTCGCTAGAGTAATCCTCTAATACTACTTCTACTTTACCGCCACGGGGGGTATGGTTAATACCGTTGATGAGGAGATTACTGAAAACTCGCCCTAGTTGTAATGAGTCGCCATTTACCCAAAGGGCGCGGCGAAAATCTGATTCGCCATAGTGCAGAGAAACATATACCTGGCGTGTTCTAGCTAGTTCTAATAAGGTAGCGATCGCTTCTTCTGCTACGGTCACTAAGTTAATAGGTGCTAATTGTAGTTTTAATCCTTCAGTATCATTACGGTATACATCTAGGAGAGTTTGTACTAGTTGCAGTGTATTTTGATGACTGCGAGCCATTGTTTGTAGGACTTTTGCTTGCGTTGGGGTGACTTCACCAAATTGACCGTTTTGAAAATATTTGAGTGTTTCTATTGCTCCTAATAAGGGTGTTTTTAAATCATGAGTCAAAGTGGAAACAAAATCTTCGCGGATCGTTGCGAGCTGTTCTTGGGAACGTAATCGTGCTTGCGTATAAGTGATCGCTTCTTCTTTAAGACGGTTGCGATCGCTTAACCAGGCTGTTACTATCAGTGCCAAAACGGCAATTAGCCTATTTGCTATTGTTGGGGGATCAATTATTTTTCCTCCTGGAATAAATAAATTTAAGAAGGTTAATCCCGTTGCTGCTAGAGTGACGCTTAACATCGCTCTGCGATTTAATCGGGAGTTTGCTAATAAAATTGTCCCGGTGTAGAGATAACCAAAGACGTATTCTGGTGGTGTTAAATATTCTAATGCTATGACTATGGTAAAGGCGATCGCAATTAACCAATATGTTTTTCCATGCTGATCTAATTTACCTTTAATATTCAATAATCTACTTAATATCATAGTTTTCAAAAAACAAAATTATCCCATTTATCTCATATTCAACTAATTGCTTTTTTAGAGAATTAGTAAAAATTATAAATTAGTTATTTGATTGTCAAAATTTGTATATTAAACTTTTTCTATAATATCAGTTATCTGTCGGTGCGTTATGGCTTCAGCCTAACGCTAAGCTAAAAAACATCTAAATTACATAATCAAATTAAATAAAACTCTTGTGGGGTGGGCATCTTGCCCGCCCTAATTATGCAAGTTATATATGGAACAGCTTACTACTGAATTGTTTCAGCTATTCTAGTGCATTAGATTTAATTATTTTAATGCTGATAAAATTGTGTAAAGTTATACTAGATTTATTTATCGATTTTGATAAAATTATAGTGAATATTTATATCTTTGAAAGTAGCGAACTTGAAAATTATATTGTATAAACAAATCATCATAACTAAATAGAGAGTAGAGTTTAAGTATCTTAAGCATAAAGTAAATCCAAATAAAAAATAGGGTGATGACCAATAAATCACCGAATTGCTTGTAGTCAAATTCCTCAAAAGACACTATTAATAGAGTTTATTTGCTACCTCTTAAATTTAATTGGGCACAAAATATATGGGACAGGGTTTTTTGCAGATTGCCTTAACGTTGTTTATCGTCGTAGTACTCACTCCTATATTGGGAAGATACATGGCGCGTGTTTTCTTGGGAGAAAAAACACTGCTTGATTTTTTAATGAATCCGATAGAGCGCAGTATTTACGTACTAGCGGGTGTACGGCAGAAAGATGACATGACGGGTTGGCAGTATGTCCGAGCAGTACTATACAGCAACCTCCTCATGGGTATCTCAGTGTATTTACTGATTTATTTTCAGAGGCTCCTACCTTGGAATCCCAATGGTTTTGGTGCGCCTACTTGGGATATATTGCTGCACACTACCATCTCATTTTTGACGAATACCGACCAGCAACACTATTCTAGTGAGACAACCTTGAGTTATTTTAGCCAGGTAGCGGCTTTAGGCTTTTTGATGTTCACTTCGGCGGCTACTGGGTTAGCTGTAGGAATTGCCTTTATTCGGGGATTGACAGGTAAAGGACTAGGGAATTTTTATGTAGATATCATCCGTGGGATTACTAGGATACTACTACCAATCTCGATTGTAGGAGCGATCGCTTTACTTTTAATTGGTGTACCTCAAACATTAACTGGCTCTTTAGCAGTGAAAACCTTAGACGGGGGGACACAGTATCTAGCCAGAGGCCCAGTAGCATCATTTGAGATGATCAAATTCTTGGGTGATAATGGCGGCGGCTTTTTTGATGTTAACTCTGCTCATCCCTTTGAAAACCCCAACGGAGTTTCTAACCTCATAGAAACCATCGCCATGATTGCGATTCCAGCAGCTCTAATTTATACCTACGGTATATTTGCCGATAACATCAAACAAGCTTGGCTGCTTTTTTGGATGATATTTATCATTTTTGTAATTTTGGTAGGGGTGAGTGCTATTGGAGAATTACAAGGAAATCCCCTTGTGAATGCTACCTTTGGCTTAGATCAGCCAAACTTAGAAGGTAAAGAAGTCCGCTTTGGTTGGGCACAAACAGCATTATGGGCAGTTATGACAACAGCAACCATGTGTGGTGCTGTCAACGGGATGCATGATTCTTTAATGCCCCAAGGAATATTTTCGACTTTGAGTAACCTGTTTTTGAGAGTTATCTGGGGTGGACAAGGAATTGGGATAGCTTACCTATTTATCTATCTAATTCTGACTATATTTCTCATGGGGTTAATAGTGGGGCGCACCCCAGAGTTTTTGGGGCGCAAAATCGAAAAGCGTGAAATAGTTCTCGCTAGCATCGTGTTACTAATTCACCCAGTTATCGTTTTGATTCCCAGTGCGATCGCCTTAGCTTATCCTATCTCCCTGTCAGGAATTAGTAATGCCGGTTATCATGGCATATCCCAAGTAGTGTATGAATACGCTTCAGCGGGAGCAAATAATGGCTCCGGTTTAGAGGGGTTGAAAGATAACACCCTATGGTGGAACTTAAGCACTTTAGTTAGTTTGCTAGGAGGGCGGTACATTCCCATAATTGCCATCCTACTATTAGCTGACAGTATATCTCGCAAACAACCAGTGCCCCAAACCTCCAGTACTCTAAAAACCGATTCTTTAGTATTTATCGGTGCCACAGCTGGAGTGACGTTGATTTTAGGATTGCTAGCATTTTTTCCCGTTCTAGCCCTAGGCCCCATAGCCGAAGGTTTCAAGCTAGCATCTGGCAGCTAGGGAAATTAGGGACTGGGGAATTGTCATTTGTCATTTGTCATGACGCGACGCTCCTGTGTCGCTCTAAGCGAAGCTATGCCGTAGGCTTTACGCTATCGCGGACTCGCTACCGCTACGCTAACGTCATTTGTTATTGATTACTCCCCACGTCCCCCACTCCCCACTCCCCACTCCCCACTCCCCACTCACTATATGAATACGGTGGCAACTACCTCCAAATATAGACTCTCACGTTCTCGTGCTGGCGATCGCCGCAAAGCACGCAAAAAATCAAAAGTAAATACCAAAGGCTTCTATCTCAGAGCCATTAAGGATGCTTTTGTCAAACTCAATCCTAAGTCTGCAATCAAAAACCCAGTCATGTTTCTAGTCTGGGTGGGAACAATTATTACTTTGGCGGTGGCAATTGATCCCAACCTATTTGGGACAGTTCCACAGAAGCATCCTGCTCTTTTCAACCGCTGGTTGACAGGTATTTTGTTCTTGAGTGTTTGGTTAGCCAATTTTGCCGAAGCACTAGCCGAAGGACGAGGTAAAGCCCAAGCTAATGTCTTACGCTCAACTAAGTTAGAGACAATTGTCAAAAAACTGGCCCCCGATGGTACGGTTAACGAAATTCCCTCGACTAGTCTCAAACAAGGTGACACCATATATGTCGTTGCTGGCGATATTATCCCTGCGGATGGGGAGGTAATTATGGGTATCGCCTCAGTAGATGAATCGGCAATTACTGGAGAATCTGCACCAGTATTGAAGGAATCAGGCTCAGAGGTTGCGAGTTCTGTCACTGGTGGGACGCGCATTATTTCTGATGAATTGATTATCCGCATTACCGCCGACCCGGATAAAGGGTTTGTTGACCGAATGATTGCTTTGGTAGAAGGTGCAGAACGTGCTAAGACACCAAATGAAATTGCGTTGACGGTGTTACTGACAGCTATAAGTTTAATTGTTCTATTTGTAGTAGTAACTTTGCCTGCACTTGCCTATTATGTCAACAGTCCAGTCAGTGTATCGGTTTTAATCGCCCTTTTAGTAGCGCTGATGCCAACAACGATTGGCGGGTTATTAAGTACCATTGGCATTGCTGGTATGGATAGAGCTGCCCAATTTAACATTATTGCCACCTCAGCACGAGCAGTTGAAGCTTGTGGAGACGTGAACATCTTAGTTCTCGATAAGACAGGTACAATTACCCTCGGCAACCGCTTAGCAGAAGAGTTTATCCCGATTAATGGTCATTCAATAGCCGAAATTGCCAATGTAGCGTGGGCTGCGAGTGTGTTTGACAACACACCGGAAGGGAAATCAATTGTTCGACTGGCGGAAAACTTAGGTGCAAGATTTGATTTTGACTATAACCAAGCAGAAGCAGTTGATTTTTCCGTCAAAACTTGCATGAGTGGCACTAATTTACCAGGTGGGCATGAAGTCCGTAAGGGAGCAGTATCGGCCATTAAGGGGTTTGTACGTTCTCGTAATGGACACGATACTCCAGAACTAGATGCTGTTGACGAGCGAGTTTCTCGTTTAGGAGGTACACCCTTAGCAGTGTGCTTAGATAACGAAATCTACGGAGTCGTCTATCTCAAAGATATAGTCAAACCTGGTATCCGCGATCGCTTTGAACAACTGCGCCGGATGGGAGTACGTACCATCATGTTGACTGGAGACAACCGCATTACAACTTCTGTCATCGCCAGAGAAACAGGTGTAGATGAATTCATTGCCGAAGCAACACCAGAAGACAAAATCAGCGTCATTCAAAGCGAACAGGCAATAGGTAAACTAGTCGCCATGACTGGGGATGGAACTAACGACGCTCCCGCATTAGCTCAAGCTAACGTTGGTGTAGCTATGAACACAGGTACTCAAGCTGCCAAAGAAGCCGCCAACATAGTAGATTTAGACTCCGACCCCACAAAGCTCATTGACATTATCAGCATTGGTAAACAATTATTAATTACTCGTGGAGCATTAACTATATTTTCGATCGCTAATGATATTGCTAAATACTTTGCAATTATTCCAGTTATATTTGCTACGGCTCACTTGCAAAGCTTAAATATTATGAACTTGACCAGCGCTAACTCTGCTGTTTTATCAGTGTTGATTTACAATGCTTTGATCATTCCAGCTTTTATTCCCTTTGCTTTGAAGGGCATACCGTTTAGACCTCGAACAACCAATCAATTACTACAGCGCCATCTCTTGATTTATGGCTTAGGTGGTTTAATTGTGCCATTCATCGCTATCAAATTGATTGATGTACTGATCACAGCAGTGGGACTGGCTTGAAGATAAGAAGCAGGGAGCAGGGGGAAAGTTACATAATTAAATTTTGAACGCAAGTGGAATCTTTATGATGTCTTTTATTCGAGAAACTATTAGAGCGGTTTTTGTAATTCTAGTACTTTGGTTGCTAACAGCAATCATCTATCCCTTAATCATCCTTGTGGTGGGACAGGTTTTCTTTCCCTATCAAGCTAATGGCAGCATCATGCTGAATTTAAAGAATGAATCAATTGGTTCAGCTTTAATTGGTCAGGTGTTCACATCTGAGCGATATTTTCATGGTCGTCCCAGCACTGTGAGATATAGCCAAGGTAAAAAAGCCAAACCAACTGGTATCTCAGGAGCCAGTAATCTCGCTGCTAGCAATCCAGAATTACTAAACAGGATTGTAGAGCAAGCAAATAAATTACGGGAAGAAAACATTCAACCGATCGCGGATTTAATTTATACCTCCGGTTCAGGTTTAGATCCTCATATTTCCGTAAAAGCTACATTACAACAATTAGAGCGGGTTGCTCGTGCGCGTGGAGTGCGAGAACAAGAAATATTTCCTTTAATTAATAAGTACACCGATGGGAGATTTTTATGGATTTTTGGCGAGCCAGGAGTCAATGTTCTGCGGTTGAATTATGCTCTTGATTTGCAAGACCTGAACCGTCAGCAAAATCAATGATTGGGGAATGGACTTCGACTTCGCTCAGTCCACGAGGAATAGGGACAAAGGAGAAATGATCAATAACCAATAACCAATGACCAATGACAAATTACTCAATTCATGCGGCACGGCGGGGTAAACATAAAATATTTATTGGTATGGCTCCTGGAGTGGGGAAAACCTACCGGATGCTAGAAGAAGGACACGCATTAAAACAAGAAGGAATTGATGTTGTTGTTGGACTTTTAGAAACCCACGGACGCAAAGAAACGGCAGAGAAGGCAGAGGGATTAGAGATTATTCCTCGTAAACAAATTCCTCGCGGTGGGTTAATATTGACAGAGATGGACACAGACGCGATTTTAAAGCGATCGCCTCAATTAGCCTTAATCGATGAACTCGCCCATACCAACGTTCCCAGTTCCGTCAAAGAAAAACGCTACGCAGATGTCGAAATAATTTTAGCAGCAGGCATTGATGTTTACTCGACAATGAACGTTCAACATCTAGAAAGTCTTAACGACTTAGTAGCAAGGATTACTGGCATAGTAGTAAGAGAGCGTGTACCAGACCGCATTCTAGAAGAAGCAGACGAATTAGTGGTGGTAGATGTTACACCAGAAACCCTGCAAGAACGGTTATTAGAAGGCAAGATTTACGCACCACAAAAAATTCAACAATCCCTCGATAACTTTTTCCAACGCCGTAACTTGATTGCATTACGGGAATTGGCTTTGCGCGAAGTCGCAGATAACGTTGAAGAAAACGCCCTTGCCACCACCCCCAACGGACAATTTTGCAATATCCACGAACGGGTTTTAGTATGCGTATCCACCTATCCCAACTCATTGCAACTATTACGTCGGGGTGCAAGACTGGCTAACTATATGAATGCCCCACTTTATGTAGTATTTGTTGCCGATCTTGATCGCTTCCTCACCAAAGAAGAAAGCCTACATATTCACAACTGTGAAAAACTGTGCAAAGAATTTGAAGGAACTTTTATTCGCGTTACCAACAGTAACATAGCTCAGGCGATCGCCGAAGTCGCAGAAAAATATCGGATCACCCAAATCGTCATTGGCGAAAGTCAACGATCCCGGTGGCAAATACTCCTTAAAGGTTCGTTAACTCAAAAACTAGTCCGCTTACTCAAAAACATCGACTTACACATCATCGCCAGCGATCAAACATCTTCATCTCAGGGATAGAGTGTTATACCGTTGATGACATCTTTTTCTACAAAATTAAAATCTTTCATTCCGCGTTATTCAAGTAATCATTGCGATCGCTAATGCTACACCACGCCAGCAGTAAAAATTTGATTGGCGGTAAGATTTAATTCGGGAAAAGTATGGGAGACAATGATCTCACTGCCTTGAAACTTACTTATCTGATATTCTCCATCAACTAAGTTACAAACAGAGATTGTCTGTTGTTTGGGGTTGCCGATAAAATTACGTCCACCCAACGCCGCATAATCTATGATCCAGTATTCGGGGATACCCATCTCTTCATAATCAGCATACTTCAAGTGGTAATCGTCCCGCCAGTTGGTTGATACAACCTCAATTACTAAAGGTATTGATGCACCTAAACTAAGAGTAGATTCTTTTTTCCAAAGTTCTTCGTTTACCAAATTTGCACGATTTAGCACCAACACATCTGGAAAATAACCAGAATCTTTTCCAGGCGGCTTGACTATAGCTTGGTTGGGGATAAAGTAACGGAGGTTTAATCGGTCAATTAAAGCACTAAGCTTGACCGTCAAAAATCCTTTAACTTCTTCGTGTTCCCCCACAGGTTGCGCCATTTCAACAATATTTCCATTATGCAGTTCGTAGCGTTCCCTGAAATTCTCAGGCAGCCAATTGATAAATTCCTCAAAGGTTACTAGCTTTGGTAAGGCTTGAGTCATAGATGAGAGAGAATTACTGCTTTGAAAATATCATACCTAAATCCGGGGGACTGCGGATGGCTGAAAAAGCTATCAATTTCTTCACCAGCGACCATTGTAGAAAGCTAGAGATAAAATAAATTAATATTCTTTAAAATTAATTGATGATAAAAATCTAAAAAGTTAGGTACATCGTACACATCTGATTTCATTAAAAATCTTACGAGAGTTTGAAAACCTGCGGTAGTGAACTACCGCGTACAATCAAAAAAACTATCTTTGTATATGTATCCGATTGAGCAAACTGTCGTTCCTTGCCGCGTTATCGGTTTAATTAGCGGCACATCTGTAGATGGCATAGACGCCGCTTTGGTAGATATTTCTGGTACAGAACTTGATCTCAAAACTGAGTTACTAGCAGGGGCGACATATCCTTATCCTGCCGAACTGAGAGAACGCATACTAGCAGTTTGTGCTGGAGAAGCCATTTCAATGGCAGAATTAGCACAGATAGATGATGCGATCGCTTTTGCCTTTGCTCAAGCTGCTCAACATATCCAAACTGGTCACAAACCAGCCACATTAATCGGTTCCCACGGTCAGACTGTTTATCATCGGCCACCTCAAGAGGACAGGGGGACGCGCTTACGCGGTGAGACAGCGCTGCAGGAGGGAAACCCTCCGCAGGCGACTGCGAACCCGAAGGGGGACACGGGGTATTCTGTCCCTTTGGGTTACAGTTTGCAAATTGGGCGTGGGGCTTTGATTGCTCATCTGACTGGGATTACAACTGTGAGTAATTTCCGGATTGCTGATATTGCTATTGGTGGTCATGGTGCGCCTCTTGTGCCGAGAGTTGATGCCTTTTTACTCAGTCATCCTCAAGAGGGGCGGTGTATTCAAAATATTGGCGGTATTGGTAATGTTGCGTATATTCCACCTCGGCATGGCGATTGGCTCACAAGAATTCGCGGTTGGGATACTGGGCCGGGAAATAGCTTGTTGGATTTGGCAGTGGAGCATTTAAGCGCTGGTGCTAAAACTTACGATGAAGATGGTAAATGGGCAGCTAACGGTACTCCCTGTAATCCATTGATAGAACAATGGTTGAGTCAAGAATACTTTCATTTACCTCCACCTAAATCTACTGGTCGAGAATTATTTGGTGTAACTTATTTACATCAGTGTTTAAAAGACGCCGAAGCATACCAACTTAGTCCTACTGACATTCTTGCAACTCTTACAGAACTCACAGCGGCTTCAATTGCTCACAGTTACCGCACTTTTTTACCACAAATGCCACAGCGAGTATTATTATGTGGCGGTGGTAGTCGTAATCTCTACTTAAAACGGCAAATAGAGTTATTGCTCACATCAATTCCTGTGCAAACTACGGATGAAGTCGGCTTGAGTGCAGACTTTAAAGAAGCGATCGCTTTTGCTATTTTAGCCTACTGGCGACAACTAGGTATACCTGGCAACCTACCAACCGCCACAGGCGCACCTCAAGAAGTCTTATTAGGGGAAATCCATCAAAAACTAATTTAGTGGTGTGGCAAGTCAGCTGCCTGACATTTTTGTGTTTCAAATATATCTTAGGGATACTTGATCAACACAAGGAACGTAAGGTGGCTCACACTTTTTTATTAGAACCAGGACGCTGGGCAATGCAAGGAAATTGGCTAGAACGAGATGGGATGCCAATCAGCATCAAGGGTATGACCTTAGTAGCTTGGAATCGAGATAACTGGTTCACTATGGCCACAAAGTTGATATTCCCAGGTAGCGATCGCCCCGAAATTTCCCTACAATACAAGGGACGTTTGCATAATGGAGAACTTCAGTATACTTTTTTACTTCAACATAATATTTTAGGACAAATTGAAGGCGAGGGTTGGATTGCCCCAACGACTATTGTGCAGCGTTACTGGGTACTGAGCGATCGTCAACGCCGTAGCGGTTTTGAAACCTTACATCGAGTCAATGATGATAGCTACTACTTAACTAGTGGCATTCTTGCAGGTCATAGTTTAAATAGCACAATGGAAGCCAGTTTAGAGCGGCAGTTAACACAGTAAACGAAGGAAGTGTCAAAAGTTCCATTATAAATGAGCGATCACCATGCGTAGTTGAAGTGTTTCCTGTTCCCTTTTTACGGACACAAATTAGTGCGATCGCCGTTATATATGCAATATATTTCTGATATAAATCTTAAAAAGAGTATTTTATATCTTGCTGCTCTAACACTGGTTACTCATCATTAGACCTCTTGCAAAAGTCGGATACTCGCCAGAAAATAAATTTTCTGGCTGATAACTCAAGTCGGTTTCAACCGACTAATAACAGTATTTTTAGTCCGTTTCAACGGACTTTTGCTATTAGGCAGAGACTTGAGTCTCTGACGGTTCCAGTATTTTTGCAAGAAGTCTAATGTTGTAACAGCGTGTGAGAAGTGCAACTCAATCAAGAGCGGTCTCACTTCTTTGAAAAAGTTTGTAGTATGCCCTTGACATTTTTGTAATATGTTTGTAATCTATATGTAGTAAAGCACTAGAGTCTAAGTACGAGTTCAAATCTCGTCAATCGCTTTCTTAGCCCTGTAACTCAGTTGGGAGAGTGCCTCTCTTACAAGGAGGAAGTTGCTCTTTCAATTCCTGCTGGGGTTACCAACTTATGGGAGTGTCGCCTAACAGATAAGGCAACCGTCTTCTAAACGGTTTTATATATGTACCTATCACTTCTGCTGTATGGGGTCATAGCTCTAACTGGCAGAGCGCCTGTTTTGCACACAGGAGGTTAGGGGTTCAAATCCCCTTGATTCCACTGAATGGTGTCTGAAGCCAAAGTGGTCGCGGCGCTGGTTTGTGGAACCAGTCATAACGGGTTCAAGCCCCGTCAGACACCCCTTCAAGGAAGATGCTGCTCAAGGGAGGGCAACTAGTCTTGAAAACTAGAGCAGGGTAACACCTGGGGGTTCAATTCCTCCATCTTCCGCTTTCCACCTGAAGCCGACTCATTAATTTTTTGTGGGGTTTTTAGGGTCGTTTTCTGTGACTACTTCAAATTGACCCATGCAACCATTTTCAGCGATCGCGTCTTGATGGGGATGAAACATATACTTACCTGGATAGTGAAAAACAAACTCTAAGATGTGCCTTTCTGCTATACCCATCGTAATCACATCAGTTTTCTCGCTCCCCTTCATACTCATGCCATAGCGATAAACGTCGAAGAAGTTGGCGTGTAGATGAAATGTCACTGCCGGATCGTATTCAATGATGTTGAGAACATATAGCCGAATTAACTGATCTTTGTAAATCCGCACAGGATGATGCATTAAGTAGTGCGGCAGACCATTGAAGGCATAATACTCATTGTGGCTATCGTCATTCACGTCATACCCAGCCATGACTAGGACTATCTCATCCGCTGGGGGGCGAGGTGTGGGTGGATCAACGATGAACATCCCATACAACCCCTTGGCGATGTGGCGCGTCACTGGCTCCACGTGACAATGGTATAAATGGACACCATACGGTTCGGCATCAAACTCATAAATTGTTGCTTTGCCATTACCGATTGGGCGAATGCCATCCATTTCTGAGGGGTGAACACCGTGAAAATGTAAAGAGTGAGAATGTCCTGCTTTGTTGAGAAATAATACCCGGATGCGATCGCCTTGTTGTGCCCGTAGCGTTGGCCCTGGTATGCGACCGTTTAAATCCCAAATGTTGTAAGAAACAGCACTATTTAATTGAATTACAGAAGTATCCGCGACTAACTGAAATTCTCTAATGGTGCGTCCATTTTCTTTTTTTACTGTCCCATAATCGAAATTTCGTAGCACCTGCATCGGGTTAGCAGCTCCCTGTGGTGCTTCCATTTCCATTGATGGCACTCTGACAATTGACTTAGTTTGTGGCTTCAATATCTGCCATAGCGCTGCTGCACCTGCCACACCAGCACCCGTCATACCCAGCTTCAGTAGTTGACGGCGGCTCCAAAGTTGGTCTTTATTCAAAGTGAAGTTGTTGGGCATGACATTACGATGAGCGCTCCAAGAAATTGCAAAATATTTGCAATAATTTTTCTTAAATATACTACAAATAAAACTGATTCTTGTCAACAATTCTCAATTAACTTAAGACACAATTAAGTATTTTTCAGGCAATAGCCTGCTTTTGTTCCCAAACTGTATTGATTTTGGTTTCACTTGGCGATCGCCCTTGAGAAAAAGCTTTTTAATTTACTTTTTGTGATGTTGTTAATGTAAATTTTTATCTTAATGGAGAATATCATCCTATAAAACAATGTGTCATGCGTTTGTCATTTGTATTAACTTTATGCGTAAATTTCTGCATGATAAGTTGTAAAAAAAATGAACAATAGTAGTTAACAGTCAACAATCAAGAACTATCTCTCATATTTCACAAATTATTTAAAACCGCTATAATATAAAACTTTAATTACATTTGTTAAAGTCGAAATATTTAATACATTTTATACACACTTGTCAAATACAAAGTTGATGGTATATCTTTTTGCAATCAAGTGGCATAATGCCTTTTGATTGATAAATTTCTCACATTAACTATGGAAGGTCAAAAATGACTGTTTTTTCTTCTACTTCAGTATTGCAGAAGACCGCAAGCATTACCCTATCTAAACCTGTGCAGGTAACACTTTATATGCTGCTATCTTCTTTAGTAATCTGGACTGTTTTTTTCTCTACCTATCCTGCGGCTCATAACACAACACACTCTATGCGTCACCATACCTTAGGTGTTGCATGTCACTAAATAATCATCATTCCAAGATTTGTTAAGTGCATAAGCCTTTATTAAGCACCCAACAAAAATAATGATGTTAACATGGCTGATATTTGATGTCAGTGTTTTTGCTTAGAAAAATTGAGTTTTGTAGAGATGAAAAACTAAGCATCTCTACATTACTTTATCCTGATCTCAATCAATAAGGTTTTATGAAAAAGTATCAACTATTTGGAGTAATTAGTACTGTTTGCATGGCGTTGTCAGTTCTTTATTCCTTTGTGGGATTTTCCCAAATTCCTACACCTAGAGTGATTCTCTCTACCAACCCACCCCAAGAACGTATTCATCCGTTTGAGGCAGGAACAGAAAAACCACAATCCCCTGTGACTCTGACACTACAAGCTGTTGATGCTGGGGGTAAACCGTATAGAAATGCTTTAATCGACTTACAAATTCTCACGCCACCATCTAATCCTTGGTTGACAACAGATTTTCCAATCGTTGAAGGCACAAAATTGCTAGAAATGAATGCAGCCGCACCTGATGGAAAACTAGAAATCCAACAGATGTTACCTATCCGTGGTAACTATCAATTACGGGTAAAGGTGTCACCTCTGGTAGGACAAGCTTTTGGTGCTTATGAGCAAAATTTGAATCTGCATGTTCAAGAAAACCCAGTTAAATATAAATATTTTGCCGTTGTTGTCGCTGTTTTATTGTCAATGGGATTGTTGGGCGGCTGGGTTATTGGCGGACAAGAACAACTACGTCAAGGAGAAATTGCCCCCCAGTCAGTACGTCTGTTATTGAGTGCATTGACAGTAGTCGCTATAGTCACCCTATTATTTATTAACCTGAGTGCAGAAGTTGCAGAAGCTCATGGTAGTGGACACTCAAATAGTACCGAAGCGATCGCACCATCCGCTCAAAAATCTCAGGAATTAGAAGTCCGTCTTGAAGGTGATAAAAACGCAACTGTGGGAAAAGCTGCAAATTTAGCTGTGCAGGTGAAAGATCCTGTAACAGGACAACCTATCAAGGATGTAGCTTTACAAGTTAAAGCTATCGCCCTAGAAGACAATCTCACAGTTTTTGCTTACAAAGGAACCCCTAACCAAGAAGGCAAATTAATATGGCTGGAACAATTTTTTGATGGCGCACCCCACAAAATTGAGGTAGAAGCAACTCCACAACCAGGCTCTAACCGTCAATTTTCACCAGTCAAAATAGCACAAAAAGTGGAAGTTGAAGGAATTGCACCACCAATTTATACTCGGTTAATTAGTTTATTTTACTTTACTGGCATTGTTGGCATTGGTATGGCAATTGGATTACTAATACAGCATTGGCGTAAACCACAAGTAAAGACAAATTAATCGTACTAATCCTATATTTTTTGAGTTCGGACATTAGACATCTTGCACCTGCCCAATCTCCCGCCAGAGAATAAATTCTCGCTCTTATTAGGTTAAGTCCACTTAAGTGGACTTAAATCTATGCTTTTTGTGAGATTTAGTCCTCTTGAGAGGACTTTTGCTATTAGCCATAGGTTTCTAAACTATGGCGGTTTTTGGGACTGGTGCAAGATATCAGTTGAGTTAAATCAAGTTTTTTGTAGGCATACAAAAATATTTTACTTGTGCTATTTAAAAATTTTTAAGTAACTTTTAACGCTTTATTTAAATATAAACTTAACATAAGTTAATATAATAATAGATAAGTATAGTAATTGACGCATATTTTATTGTCTATCTGCCTAAAGTCACACTATAAAATCCCCCAAGAGGGCATTGAAAAAAGAGGAAAAATTTTGTTTGTTATTAATTTGATGCCGTAGTTATATTGCTTAGTCTGCGTAAATAAACATATTTAGATTTCAGTGAAACGTCATGCATATTCCTGATGGGTTTATTTCTGTACCTGTAGCAAGCGCTACTGGGTTAGCAAGTGCAGCAGCACTTTTAGTTGCTTTTGGGCGATCGCAAGATGCTTTTGGAATTCGTCGCGCCCCCGTCTTGGGGCTAACCACTGCTTTTATTTTTGCCGCGCAAATGATCAATTTTCCGGTAGCAGGCGGCACTAGTGGTCACTTGTTAGGGGGAACTCTCGGTGCGATCGTTTTGGGTAGTCCTTGGGCGGGGACATTATGTATTGCCACAGTTTTAATTATTCAAGCTGTACTATTTGCCGATGGTGGGATCACAGCCCTGGGAGCGAATATTTTTAACATGGCAGTAGTTGGTGTTTGGGTTGGCTGGATTTTAACCCAAACCTTGCAGCGGTTGTTTGGAGGTTCTAAAAGACGCTTACCCTTAGCTGCTGGCATTGCGGCTGGTGTTAGTGTAGTGGTAGCAGCTGTAGCTTGTGCTATTGAGTTAGTCCTTTCTGGAACCGCACCTGTAAGTATAGTTTTGCCTGCTATGACTGGTGTACATATTTTGATTGGTATTGGTGAAGGGCTAATTACTGGAGGTGTGTTAACTTATCTATCGACTACACGGCCAGACTTATTACCAGGAGAACAGCAACAGTTTCGTGGATGGTTGGTTCCTGTTGTAAGTATTTTCTTGATAGCAGGGGTGCTGTCGCTGTTTGCCTCAGCTTGGCCTGATGGTTTGGAAAAAGTTGCAGAAAACTTGGGCTTTATCAACCTAGCCGAACAAGTGCGGGTAACTGTGCCAACACCTTTGGCTGATTACGAAATTCAAGATTTGGGGCCAATTGGCACCAGTATTGCTGGGCTTGTAGGAGCTGCGGTTTGCTTTGCTGTTGCCTTTGGAATTGCCAAGGTAGTGAAACCGAAGAATGCTTAAACTTTCCTTACCCTTACGTTTGCAGTTGTCCCTAGTAATTGTGGTAGGGACAGCTTTACTAAAGCATTATGCTTGGTCTTGCCTAGCTGTGTATGGCGCGATCGCATTTTTGTGGGCTGGACTATTACGCGCCCCAATTCGCCAAATGGGAGGACTACTCGGTACAGAATTGATTTTCCTCTCGTTAATGGCGTTACCCTTGGGATGGGAGCGAGCTAGCTTTTTGCTGGTTCGTTCTTTAGTTTGTTTACTGACGATGAATAGTTTTTTGCTCACACTACCACCACACAGTTTTGGCATTGCCCTCAAAAGCTTACCTGTGCCAGCACCCTTAAAAGAAAATTTGCTCTTAGCTGGGCAGTACATGGAAATTTTATTAGATGAAGTAGCACGAATGCAACGCGCCGCTCAATTACGCGGTTTAAATGGAACTGCGGGATGGTTGCGCTATGCCAGTGCATCAATGATTGGTGCTTTGTATCTCCGCAGTTTAGACAGAGCTGAAAGAGTTTACGCCGCAATGATCACTCGTGGTTACAATGGTCAATTACCCATAGATTCACCCTTCAGACCAAAAGAGCGGATTGCCATATTAGTAGCTTCGGCGATCGCAGCCAGTTTAACCATAACTTCTTACAGAATTTAGCGCAGTTAAAATTTTGAAATCTTTGACATCTAACACCCAACCTTCAACCCATGATCCTCACGCTGCCGTAGTCGAGGTGCAAAATCTGGTGTATGCTTATCCCCAACAGGAGCCAGTATTGCGAGAAATTTCTTTTAGCTTAAATCCAGGCGATCGCGTCGCATTAATGGGGGCAACTGGTTCTGGAAAAAGTACCTTACTAGAAAATCTCATTGGTTTAAAACAGCCCTTAACCGGGAAAATCTTAATTAATGGTATTCCAGTAGAACCTAAAACCTTACCCCAAGTGCGTCGTCAAATTGGCTTTGGTTTTCAAGATGCCAACGACCAATTATTTATGCCCACCATCTTAGAAGATATTACCTTCGGGCCACGCAACTATGGCGTACCATCAGCGATCGCAATTGATCGCGCCCGACAATTACTAGCCGATTTTGGTCTAGAAGCCTACGCTCATCGTTCCGCACATGAACTTTCTGGTGGACAGAGACGCCTTGCAGCCCTAGCAGCAATTTTGGCACTAGATCCCACAATTTTAATTTTAGATGAACCAACCAATGGTCTTGATCCAGCATGGCGACGGCATTTAGCGCAAGTATTGCTAAAATTGCCCGTACAAGTAATGTTAATCGCCTCCCATGACCTGCATTGGTTAAGCAAAGTTACTCAACGTGCTTTAGTGCTTTCCAGTGGTTGCATTCAAGTAGACGCCAACATCCAATCACTCTTGCAAGAAGGCGATACCTTAGAGCAATTAGGTTTACCTATAGATTGGTAGGGACTGGGGATTAGGGGTAATAGGGACTGGGTTTCCGTGGGCTGAGCGAAGTCGAAGCCCACGGGGGAGATGAGCGAGAAATTTTCCCCGCGTCCATTCCCAATTTCCACTTGCAACTCATAATCATTTCGACTATGATTTATTTAAGAGGAATTAGATATTGCCTTGGGCTAAAAATTCTAAATAGGGAACAGGGAATAGTTTTTCCTATTTCCTGAGATCGCTGATCGTACTTTTACCAAGCGTAATTGAAGTAGCTGGGGTGGGGAGTATACAGAAGTTAAGAAACAACAAAGGAACAAATCATGAAATTTAATCGCTTTGAACATATCAACCTATCTTGCAAAGATATTGATGCCAGCAAGAAGTTTTACCAAACTCTCTTTCCTGATTGGTCTGTACGCGCCGAAGGTGTTTTTAACGGCAGTCGTTGGATGCATTTCGGGAACGATCAATTTTATCTTGCTTTGAATGATGACCCTGAGCAGAAAAGAATACATCAAGCCTATGAAAGCATTGGTATTAATCATGTTGGCTTTGTCATCGAAGACGGCGAAAGCATGAAAAAATTGCTTGAAACCGAAAGCATTGAATACTACACAATGACAGCACCTGAAACCAAGCACAGAATCTATGTCAATGATCCAGATGGCAACGAAATTGAGTTAGTTGAATATCATCTGGAGTATGCGTTGAGGTAATTCGTAATTCGTAATTCGTAATTCGTAATTGGGAATTGGGAATTGTCATTTGTTATTAATTATTCTCCGCGTCCCGCGTCCCCGCGTCCCCGCGTCCCCGCGTCCCCAGTCCCCAGTCCCCAATCCCCAGTCCCCAATCCCCAATCCCCAGTCCCCAGTCCCCAGTCCCCAGTCCCCAATCCCCAATCCCCAATCCCCAATCCCCAATCCCCAATCCCCAATCCCTTGAGGGCAAGGTAAACTGTTGGAATTGATTGATAAAGTTAAGCTACGCAAAGTTAACGACAGTTTCCTATGTCTACATTTTTATTAGAAGTTGGTACAGAAGAACTACCTGCAAGCTTTCTCAGTGCTGCTTTGGTACAGTGGCGATCGCGTATTCCCCAAAGCTTGGAAGCGAACAGTCTCAGCAGCGATAGTATAGAAGTCTACGGCACTCCTCGGCGTCTGGCAATACTAATCAAAAATTTGCCTTCTCAGCAATCAGACAGAGAAGAAGAAGTCAAAGGCCCTCCCGCGCAAGCAGCCTTTAAAGATGGTAAACCAACACCAGCCGCTGTAGGCTTTGCGAAAAAGCAAGGTGTAGAACTCGACGCTTTAGAAGTTCGCCCCACCGATAAAGGAGAGTTTGTCTTCGTTCGCAAAAAAATAGCTGGTCGTCCTGTAGCCGAGATTTTAACAGAACTTGTCCCCCAGTGGATTTTAGGCTTAGAGGGTAAGCGGTTGATGCGTTGGAGTGATGGGGATGTGAAATTTTCTCGCCCAATTCGCTGGTTGGTAGCTTTGTTAGATGATGCAGTACTGCCGATAGAATTAGTCAATGGCTCAGAAACGATTTATAGCGATCGCATTTCTCAAGGTCATCGCGTCTTGCATCCAGAACCTGTGACAATTAGCCACGCAACCGATTATGTCACCATCCTCAGCGATGCTTACGTTATGGTTAACGCCGATCAACGTGCCCAGATGATTCAAGAGCAGGTAAAATCATCTGTGCAAACTTTAAATGGATATGCACAAATCTATCCTCATCTATTAGAAGAAGTTACCAATCTTGTAGAATGGCCTTCACCAGTCATCGGGAGATTTGAAGCAGAATTCTTGAACTTACCAACTGAAGTAATTACCACAGTGATGGTAAGTCATCAACGATATTTTCCAGTTTTTAAAGCCGCCGATGCTAAAGAATTGCTACCCTATTTCATCACTATTTCTAATGGCGATGCAGCCAAATCAGATATCATCGCTCTGGGTAATGAAAGAGTGATTCGGGCCCGGTTAGCAGATGGCCGATTTTTCTATGAAGCAGATGTTGCCAAGCCTTTAGAAAGTTTTTTACCACAGTTAGAAACAGTCACATTCCAAGAAGATTTAGGTTCTTTGCGTGCCAAAGTCGAAAGAATTGGTAAGATTGCTGAGCAAATTACCGCGCAATTGCAATTAGAAGCAAATCAACGCCATAAAATTCAACGAGCAGCTTTACTCTGCAAAGCAGATTTAGTTACTCAAATGGTCTTTGAATTCCCAGAATTGCAAGGAATTATGGGACAAAAGTATGCATTAGCTAGTAACGAAGATGCAGAAGTAGCCACAGCAATTTTTGAGCATTACTTACCAAAGGGAGCCGATGACATCTTACCGGAAACTCTCACAGGTCAAATCGTTGGTATAGCCGATAGATTAGATACATTGGTAAGTATATTTGGATTAGGGATGTTACCTACAGGCTCTTCTGATCCTTTTGCTTTGCGACGAGCTGCCAATGCAATAATTAATATTACATGGTCTGCGAATCTGCCGCTCAATTTAGAGAATTTGTTAGCGCAAATAGCAACAGATTTTGTAATAGCACACAATGACAAAGATAAAACACAATTAATTGCTGCGTTACAAGAATTTTTCTTACAACGTATTCGTACCTTACTGCAAGAAGAAAAACAAATAGATTACGACTTGGTAAATGCAGTTTTGGGAGAAAACGATCCAGAGTACACACAACGGGCATTAGCAGACTTGTTAGATGTACGCGATCGCGCCCTCTACCTGCAACAAATCCGCAACGACAGCACCCTAGACAACATCTACGAAACCGTCAACCGTTCCACAAGACTAGCCACTCAAGGTAACTTAGATACAAAACAGCTAGAACCAACAGCCGTAGTCAATCCAGAATTATTTCAAAAACCATCCGAAGGTGCATTATATAGCGCTTTAGTTGACTTAGAGCCAGAAACTCAAGCAGCACAAAAGACACGTAACTATCAACTGTTAGTAGCAGCACTAACTAAAATTGCCCCTACTGTTAGTAACTTTTTTGATGGCCCAGATAGTGTTTTAGTCATGGATGCAGATCCGCAAATCAAGCAAAATCGCTTACACCTACTAGGATTAATTCGTAATCATGCGCGAGTTTTAGCTGATTTTGGGGCGATCGTCAAAAATCTGTAGCGTAAATCAACAAAAACTTGTGTAATTTTTGCCAATAAGCGTTAGTATAGGGAGTGCTTAACCAGGGCCTCTGCTACAGTCTATGTCCAAAGCTCATGTGATTGGATTGGGAAAGTCCGGTGTTGCTGCGGCGAGATTGTTGAGACAGGAAGGTTGGGAGGTGGATCTGAGCGATCGCAACACCTCCGAAACCCTCCTCCAGCAACAACAAGAACTCGCTAACGAGCAAATAACCGTTAAGCTAGGCTATTCCCTAGATTTGAATGATGATAATTTACCCAAATTAATAATCGTTAGTCCTGGCGTACCGTGGGATATTCCTTTATTAGTCAAAGCGCGAGAATTAGGGATTGAAACCATTGGCGAAATGGAACTCGCTTGGCGGCATTTACAATCTACCCCTTGGGTAGGAATTACCGGCACCAATGGCAAAACTACTACCACAGCCTTAATAGCTGCCATCTTTCAAGCAGCAGGATTAAATGCACCCGCCTGCGGTAACATCGGCTACGCCGCCTGTGAAGTCGCTTTATCTCATGGGGGATTGGGGACTGGGGACTGGGGATTGGGGACTGGGGACTGGGGATTGGGGATTGGGGACTGGGGTTTGGGGACTGGGGATTGGGGACTGGGGACTGGGAAAGAAATTACTTCCTCATCCCCCTCATCCCCCTCATCCCCCCCACCCCCCCCACTCGACTGGGTAATAGCAGAAATCAGCAGTTATCAAGTAGAATCATCCAACACGATCGCCCCTCGTATCGGCATTTGGACGACTTTTACACCAGATCATCTCAGTCGCCATAAAACTTTAGATAACTACTATGACATCAAAGCGAAACTGTTGCGTCAGTCTCATCTACAAGTGTTAAATGGTGATGACGCCTACTTAAGTAAAGTTGGTCTGAGTCATTGGCCTAATGCTTATTGGACAAGTGTCAAAGGCAAAGATTTCTTAATTGGCGAAAAAGGTTTTTTTATAGCAGTTGGCTGGGTTGTAGAAAAACTGACTGCAACTTCCGCACCAGTGCCCATTGTAGAAGTGTCTGCTTTGCGGATGGTAGGAAAACATAATCAGCAAAACTTATTGATGGCAGTAGCGGCAGCGCGGTTAGCGGGAATTAGTAGCGAAGCCATTAGGCGCGGGATTAGCGAATTTCCTGGTGTTGCCCATCGTTTAGAACATATCTGCAATTGGAAAGGTATTGACTTCATTAACGACAGCAAAGCTACTAACTACGATGCTGCCCAAGTTGGCTTAGCATCCGTTAAAAGTCCAGTCATCTTGATAGCTGGCGGAGAAGCCAAAGCCGGAGACGATACTGCTTGGATAGAGAAAATTCAAGTCAAAGCTGCTGCTGTATTATTGATTGGCAATGCTGCACCCGCATTTGCTCAACGTCTCCAACAAGAGGGGTATTCTAACTACGAAATCCTAGAAACAATGGAAAAAGCAATTCCTAGATCAGCAGAATTAGCCAAACAATATCAAGCGTCTGTAGTACTGCTATCTCCAGCCTGCGCGAGTTTCGATCAATACCCAAATTTCGAGGTACGGGGAGATCATTTCCGCCAGTTATGTCTTGCTTGGGCGGACGGCAATTTACAGCTTTTTAAGACATAACTCTAACAATTATGTCTCTATAATTTTCATTGTAAGTAAGCTCGACTTTATCCATTTTCCAGCAACGCGATCGCATATGCTAAAACCTTTATGGCGTCTAGCTCCTGACTTTTCAGATTTCATCAAAACTAGTGATGTAGGGAAAGGTTTTTGCCACAAAGCCAGAACTTCTGCCAGATAAGAAGGATTACATTCTTTGATTTGGATAAAGTCGAGCTAAGAGGTTGTTTGAAAAGTCTAAATTAATACTAACCCCGGCGATTAGAAATCGCAACTATACAGACAAAACCCACCTCCGTGGGTTTCAATAACTCGATTTTCCGTGTTTTCCAAAGGAGGTGGACTTCGCTTGTGTAGTAGCGAATTATATTCGCCCAAAACTTTTTAAACAACCTCTAATAGTCACAGCAATTTTAATTCATAATTCGTAACAGATACTTTAGCAAAGACGCTGCAAAAGTAGGGTGTATTATGCCTTATAGCAACGCACCGTCCGAGATCTTCGGTGCGTTAGGACTTTCATCCATAACGCACCATACCAGATTAAAGCTTTTAATTCACATCAGGCGTGAATTTTGAATTGGTATTACCTGTATTTTGCTAGAGACAAAATTGTATTAGTTTTGTCCCGAAAAACTGTTGTTTGGCGATAAATAAAAGCATATTAGCTATGGTTATAAAAGTTATATTTATACTAACAAGTTGGTATAAATAGACTTCTTGCAAAAGTAGCTGAAGAAAAGAAAGTTAATAAAAATAATTTATCTATTATCTTTCAAGTTTAATCTTCGCTGATCAAAGTACAAAAGTACCTTTTGCAAGATTTCTAATTTTGTGTTGTTGAATTTTGCGGTGAATTGTTAACAACACAATTCATATCTTGATTCAGCAACGCTACCATTTTGTGTTCACCTAACCAAAGAACAAATCTATGTCTAATATCAAAGTAGGAAATTTAGATTCACAAGCAGTACCTTTCTTTGCCCGCTTTCTAGAGGGACAATCTTGTGAAGACATGTCTCAAGAGGAAGTCAATTCAGTTGTAGGCGGTTGTAAAGTTACAACTCTGAAATACCCATCTGATAATGAAGACGGTGGTGTTACTAAAAAATATCCATCTGATAGTGATGAGTTCGTTACTCAAAAATATCCATCAGATGGTGACGATCACGTTTATAAGATTGAGTAAAGCTCAAATAACAGCCAATCATCACTGATTATTATCCTCGCTTTCTTCTTTGCACCCATCCAAATAAACGCCAAATTGGCTACAAACTCAAGTAGGATGGGTGTTTAATTGGCTTAGTTGATAATACAAACTAACATCAAATTAGCCAAAGGAGAAAATCTATGTCTAGGATTAATGTGCGAGATTTGAATTCATCTGACGACCTGTTTCCAGATGAGTTGGCAGCAATTGCAGGCAGGGCTAAATTTTTGATCCGAAAGCACTCCTCTCAAACTGAGGATAGTGCTGTAGGAATAACATATAATCTCTCTGATCCAGTTCTCGCCAAAAAATACCTTTTAGCTCCTAAAGTTAATGATAAAGACAATAATGAGTCTTCTACTCAAGTCGAAGCCTGAGCAAAGTCGAGGCTTGACTAAAATAAATAGCCACATCGCTTTGCTTTGAATTCAAAGTAATATCAAATTAGGAAAATATGTATTGTTAAAAAACGCAGGATCACGGATTGTAAACTACTTTTATCAAGCTTTTGCACCATGTTTTAATTACGAATTACGAATTACGAATTACGAATTATGTCTCTTCCTCGTGATGTAGTTTTATTGCTCACCCACAGTGGTGATTACTTTACAATAGACAGAGTAATAGATGCTCTATTGAAACGGGGTGTACAACCGTTTCGCCTCGACACCGATCAATTTCCGATCGCAGTCCAACTACAAGCCCATCTTGACAACTCTGGCAGTCATCATACACTGCAATATGGCGATCGCTCTATCAGTACAGAACAAGTCCAATCAGTTTGGATGCGTCGCATTTGGCAACCACAACTAGGTAAAGATTTGGCTCCACAATACCAACAAGCCTGCATCCGCGAATCCATGACAACTCTGGATGGTTTCTGGGATAGTCTCAAAACAGCTCGTTGGGTGGATGATTTACAGCACATCAACGCCACCGAGAATAAGCTACATCAATTACGAGTAGCACGTGAAGTTGGGCTAGTAATTCCCCGGACTCTCGTTACCAATAACCCAGAAGCAGCACGCGAGTTTTTTCATGATGTGAATGGAAAAATGATCGCCAAGCTATTAGCTCCTCTTTCCTCTGGTATGGAAGGTTCTTCTTTCTTCTTATATACCAGTTCTGTTAAGGAAGAAGACTTACTAAATGCTCAAACTTTACGCTATTGTCCGATGGTTTTTCAAGAACAGATTCCTAAACAGCGGGAATTACGGGTAATTTTTGTCAATGGCAAACTATTTGTGGGAGCATTAGATGCGTCTCGTTATGCAGGAACTACCCAAGATTGGCGACGCGCTAACCAAGAAGATTGTGTCTGGCAAACCCATGAATTACCCGAAGATTTAGCCCAGCATTTGCATATTTTCATGACCAAAGTTGGCTTAACCTTTGGTGCATTTGACTTTATCCAAACACCATCAGGGGAATACGTGTTTTTGGAAATTAACCCTACAGGCGAGTGGGGAATGCTGGAGAGAGATTTAAATTATCCCATCTCAGAAGCGATCGCAGATGCTCTTTTAACTAACTCGTAATTCGTAATTAAGAAAATCAGATTTTATCTGAGTTTCCGAGTTTGAATTTGTTGCCGAATTTTAGAGAATTGGTATAAGTACTAAACCATACACTATTTTCAGGGATATCTCATGACAGTTTTAATTATTACTCATAGTGAAGATAACGAAAGCATTGCTTTAGTTGCTCAAGCAATTGCCGAACAAGGCGGAAAAGCATTTCGTTTTGATACAGATCGATTTCCCACCGAAGTGCAGTTAGATGTCTACTATGGTAAAAATTCTGAGCGATTGATTTTGGTTGATGGTGAGCAAAAGTTAGATTTGAATGAGGTATCCTCAGTTTGGTATCGTCGGATTGCGATCGGGGCAAAAATTCCCCAAACGATGGATAAGCAAATGCGACAAGCTTCCATGCAAGAGTCTCGCGTTACCATTCAAGGAATGATTACCAGCATCCGGGGATTTCATCTCGATTCTTTACCCAGCATCCGCTTAGCAGAGAATAAGCAACTGCAACTCCAAGTAGCACGGGAAATAGGTTTAGATACACCCCTAACTTTGACCACTAATAATCCCGTTGCCGTTAAGCAGTTTGCCCAAGAATGTGAACATGGCATAGTCACAAAAATGCTTTCTTCCTTTGCTATCTATGACAAGCAAGGACAAGAACAAGTAGTCTTCACAAACCCAGTTACACCCGAAGATCTTAACAACCTCGATGGCTTGCGTTACTGTCCGATGACTTTTCAAGAGAAAGTTCCCAAAGCATTAGAGTTACGTACAACAATTGTCGGCAAACGTATTTTCACGGCGGCGGTTGATTCGCAAGCTTTGCAAAAGGCGCATCACGACTGGCGACGCCAAGGAATTGCTTTACTCGACGCTTGGAAACCCTACCAATTACCCCAAGATGTCGAAGAAAAACTACTTAAACTCATGGCTCACTTTGGTTTGAACTACGGGGCCATAGATATTATTGTGACACCAGATGATCGCTATATATTCCTTGAGGTCAACCCAGTGGGTGAGTTTTTCTGGCTAGAACGCTGTCCGGGCTTACCGATTGCAGGGGCGATCGCAGAACTTTTACTCACTAAGTCTCAGGCTTTTACAAATAAATCTCTTAACTACGATTTAGCAGGTAAATTTTAAACTGTCTACAACCTTCAGGTAGATGAACTGCTCTATAAACACCCTAGACAAGTCTAGACATTTATTTCTCACTTCAATGGGAGCATGGGAGCGGTTATCCCTCAGTAAGCTTTCACGCTTTAGAGTTTACCTGCCAGAATTTGAGCGGCTGTGAGATTGAGATTTGGAAAGGTGGGAGATTGGAGCGCTTCATTTGCTCGAAATTCAGTGGAGTCGTAAAACTGATGCTCCAGGATGCAGAGGGTGATTTTTCCTTCTAGGGGGTCAACGATCCAATATTCCGGGATTTCTAGCAGCCCATACTCAGCCCGCTTTGAGCGGTAGTCCTCAGCTTTGGTGGAGCGACTAACAACTTCAACAACTAGAATCGGAGGCGGTTCATTGAGATTAATTACGGCTTCGCGATCGCTCATAGCTTCCCATTGAGTAACCGTGAGAACGGTGACATCCGGAATGCGGCAGGTATCCCAATTTCGCCCACGCGGAGAGCGGACACCGACGAGTGCGGGAAGTGCTACCCAAGGTTGCTGGGATTGTGCCAGTGCATTCTCAAACTGCCGTGCAACAAAGCGGATGATTGCCCCATGTTGGCCAGTTCCTAAACTCATGGCTATCATTTCTCCATCGACCAGTTCATAGCGGGTGTCTGTGCCATCATTGTAGGTAAGGTACTCTTCAAAGGTGAGTTTTTGAGTGGTACTCGTCATAGAACTGTCTCCAGGCAAGAATCAGGCAACTGTGTCTGTGAACTTAATCGAGAGTAGTGGCGTGTCAAGGCTCAAATGGTGTAATAGCTGTAGGTTGAGTTAAGCAAAGCGAAACCCAACACCGAGATCCATGTTGGTTTACCCTGCGGTAAGCCGCCCTCCGGGCGTCTACATTCCTCAAACGCCAGACAAAAATATTCAATCTGTAGTAGTGTCAGTTCTAACGCACCCCACCAAACTTTGGGTTGTAATTAATAGTTTGGCATAACAGATATTGAAGAACCTTCAAATTTTTCAGGAAAAGCTAACAATTTTGTATCTCTATCTGTAGCTGTTTTCAATTACAAGCAATAGTTCAGGTAGCTGTGTGCAAACTCTCCAGTGTTAAGCAAACTGATATATCTTTCGTGGCAGCCACAAAATATAGCGAAGCGGGGCGTAGCCAGGTAAAAAAAGATTTATGCAAGAGGTCTAATACCAATTCTCTAAAATTAGGCTACATATTCAAACTCCGAAACCCATACTAAATAAGAGTTTCTTAATTACGAACTACGTTAGCGTTAGCGATAGCGTAGCGTAAAGCCTGCGGCATAGCTTCGCTTAGAGCGAGTTATCAAGCGTCGGTACGAGCGTCAGCGATAGCGACACAGGAGCGTCGCGTCATTACGAATTACGAATTACGAATTACGAACTACGAATTACGAATTACGAATTGGTCTAAGGTACCTCATGTAATCGGAAATTGTGATTACGAAGGACAAATGACCCATGACCAATGACAGCCTATAGAAAAAAATTATTAAATTCTGGTTAATAGTTAAGAAATTAGTTGATAAAAAGTGTCATTATATGCAAAAGTAAAATCTACGACATTAAGTAAAACTTAACTACTGCAAGTAATTTGAAATGTTTCAATTACTACCATTTAAGTACCTCGTAGGAGTGAAGATGATAAAATTTCGCTATATTTGTTTAACTGTTGCAACTGCGGCAATAGTAACGCTGAGTGCCTGTAACAGTACACCAACCGCAGAAAATCCAGCTGCACCAGCAGTTAACTCTACACCTCAAGCTACAGAGGCGGTTAGTCAAAACAATCACAGCGGTCATGGTGGTAAGAAGATTAACATCAATACAGCTATCTTGTCAGAGTTGGATAAGTTTGAAGCCAAGTTAGGTATCCCGGCTTTATCAAACAAAATTCAAGCGAGTCGTCCCTATGCCAAACCGGAAGATTTAGTTGCCAAAAAAGTAATTACTCAAGAACAGTTTGACCAAATTAAAGATCAGGTGACTATTGAAGAAATAGTCCTCACTGGTGAAGCTAAAGATGTTGACTACATGACCAAATTGGGGTTAATGAAAGGACATCTTTTTGTAGCACAAGAACTACTAGATCAAAATCAGCCAAAACAAGCTGAACCTCATATTGGGCATCCAGTTGAGGAGATTTATGTTGATGTCGAAGAGCAACTTACCGAACGCAAAGTAAAAGAATTTAAGACAAGTTTAGTGAGTTTACAAGATTTGGTGAAATCCAATCCCAAAGATGCCAAAGTGAAAACTGATTTTACCGCTTCAGTGCAAGCTGTAGATGGTGCGATCGCCGCCTTGCCAGAAGATCAACGCTCCAAGCCGGGATTTGTGCTACAGGTTATTAATGGGTTACTAGATGCAGCCAACTCAGAATATGGTGCAGCGATCGCAGACGGTAAAGTAGCCGCAGCAATTGAATATCAAGACTCTCGCGGCTTTGTGATCTACGCCAATGATTTATACAAGGGTGTTTCTAGCCAAGTCAGCAAAGATAATCCCGAAGCACATAAAGCGATCGAGACTAGTATGGCTGAACTAATCAAAGTTTGGCCCGCAGCCATTCCCCCAGCTAAGCTAGTTAAGACTCCTGAAGAAGTTACCAAGCTAGTGAAAACCATTGAGGAAAACTCTCAAAAAGTTATCGCAAAAACCAATACTCAAGCAAAACAATAAAATCCTAAACTTATAGAGTTAGGAGTTTAAAATGAGTGAGAATTAAAGAATTAGTTAGAAGTTATCAGTGAGGATAGTGTAGGTTTTTAATACTTAGACAAAGTGTAACTTCTAACTAAATTACTCATCGCGCTCCATTTGTAACTTGAGTTAATAACTGATGCAAGAGCTTGATCAAAACAAAACTATTGACCTGCTAAACGCCATTATGGAATTTGAATTAGCAGGGGTAGTACGTTACACACATTATTCCCTAATGGTGACTGGCCCTAATCGTATTCCCATTGTGGCTTTTTTCAAGGCGCAAGCGAGTGAATCTCTACTTCATGCCCAACAAGTCGGAGAAATTCTCACAGGCTTAGAAGGGCATCCCTCTTTAAAAGTTGCTCCCATGGAAGAAACCTATAAACATTCAGTCAAGGATATCTTGGCAGAAAGTTTATCTCATGAGAAAAAAGCATTAGAGCTGTATAAAAGTCTTCTAGAAACAGTTACTAATGCCAGCATTTATCTAGAGGAATTTGCCCGCAGCATGATTGGACAAGAAGAGATGCACAATCTCGAACTGAAAAAAATGTTACGAGATTTTAGTTAATAGTTATTAGTCATGAGTCATTAGTCAGCAATAACTGACTAATGACTCATGACAAAGGACAAATGAAAAAGGACAAACAATGGATTTTAGTACCGCTATACCTACTTTTGTGATTACACTCCGAGAAGGAGTGGAGGCTGCCCTTGTTGTTGGCATTGTACTAGCTTTGCTAAAAAAAGCTAAACAATCTCGACTCAATTCTTGGGTATATGCAGGTGTTGTTGTTGGCATTATTGCCAGCGCGATTATTGGCGTGTTGTTTGGCTGGGTGACTCAAGCATTAGGAAAAGCTTATCCACAATACATAGGAGTGATTGAACCAGCATTAGAAGGTGCATTTAGTGTGTTGGCGATCGCCATGCTCAGCTGGATGTTAATTTGGATGACAACTCAAGCCAAATTTATGAAAGCGCAAGTTGAAGGAGCTGTTACTAGTGCTTTATCACAAAAAGCTTATGCAGGATGGGGTATTTTTAGTTTAGTTTTTATTGCTGTTGTGCGTGAAGGTTTTGAAACCGTTTTATTTATAGCTGGTAGTTTTCAACAGGGATTAATACCAACTTTTGGTGCTTTTGCTGGACTAACAGTGGCTGTAATCATCGGCGTACTCTTGTTTAAATGGGGTGTCAAAATTAATATCCGCTTGTTTTTTCAAGCAATGGGTATTTTATTAGTGTTAATTGTTGCTGGTTTAGTAGTGACAGCCCTACAACGTTTTGATGAAGCTATTGCTAGTGTTGCTCTTAGCAGTCGTGCCTCACAAAGCCTTTGTTTCTATTACGAACGCTTTACCAGAGTTCATTCCTGTATTTTAGGGCCGATGGTTTGGAATACTTCTCAAATTTTGCCTGACGAAAAGTTTCCTGGTATTATTTTCAAATCTCTGTTTGGCTACAGAGAACATCTTTATATCGTGCAAGCAGTGGGCTATGTAGTGTTTTTATTCACCGTTGGCGGACTATATTTCCGCAGTTTATCGGCTAGTTCTCCTCAAGGCAAAAAGAAGATCTCAGCATCTCAAAAGCCAATTAGCAGTGCGAAGAATTATAAGTAAAAGACCATTTACAAAAGACTTCTTGCAAAAATACTTTAACCGTCAGAGACTCAAGTCTCTGCCTAATAGCAAAAGTCCGTTGAAATGGACTAAAAATACTGTTATTAGTCGGTTGAAACCGAATTGAGTTATCAGCCAGAAAATAAATTTTCTGGCGAGTATCCGACTTTTGCAAGAGGTCTAAAGTAAATCTTAAGTAGTGGTCTATTTCATTAATTTTGACGTTGCTAGATCCCCGACTTTTTCAAAAAATCGGGGATCTGACTATATCCTAACCACTCAGAAATAAATAATTACGAATTACGCGCTTCGCAGCGATAGCGTAGCGTAAAGCCTGCGGCATAGCTTCGCTTAGAGCGAGTCATCGAGCGTCGGTACGAGCGTCATTACGAATTACGAATTACGAATTACCCCTGCTCTATGATGTGTACATTTTTGGCGAATATTTCACCTCATTAGCAATAATTCCAATTAGATTCAACTTACTCAGAATTTCTGTAGCTTGGGTGAGTTCATGTTTAGTTACTTGTCCCATACGCTCTACCATGACAACACCATTGCAGAAGGATGCCAGGATTATGGCATCGACTGTACCTAAAATTGGTGGAGCATCTATCAGCACTAGATCATAAGTTTCTTCAAATATTTCAATTAGTTCTTTCATCCGATGAGAACTCAGAAGTTTCACTGTGTCTTCAGGCATCGGCCCGGCAGTCAAAACATCAATTGAAGGGTGAATCGGCTGGATGTAATTTTGAATGTGGGTAATTGTCTCATCCAGCAATAACAGAGAAAGTCCCCAGTCATTAGAGAGTTCTAAAGTTTGATGTAGAGTCGGATGCCGCAGGTTCGCATCAATCACTAATATCCGTCCATGCATCCGCGCTGCACTAGCTCCTAACCCTAGCGTCAAAGTTGTCTTTCCCTCCCTTGGTAGTGCAGAAGTCAATATCAAAGATTTGAAGGGGAAGGGATATCTCAATATTTGAATGTTTTGGTAAATCATGTCCAATGTTTCGTGGACAGGCAATTTAATGCTGACATCTACTATTGAGGAAGTTGATGTTTGTTTTCTCCTTGCAGGTAGACTTGGCAGGCGCTTTTTGGCGACACGCGGCGCTAGCTTTGGTACTGATCCTAATACACGAACGTTTGTTAGTCTGCGTAAGTCTCTAGCAGAATAGATCGCATCGCTGAGCATTTCTCCTAGTAAGGCTGCTGCAATTCCTAAGATTGGCCCGGCTAGGGTTCCTCCCAGTAAAAATAATAATCTGTTGTCTCCTGTAAGAGTTCCTAAGCTCGGTGCTTCTAGTACTTCCCAATCAAAGCCTCCTTGAGCAATTTTCATTCCCAATGACTGTTGTATTTGCAGCAGTTGGTCAAGGGTTTTACGATTAGTTTCCACCTTTGGCAACAAACGGTTATATTCTGCAATCAGGCTAGGATATTTGTCTAGCTCAGAGCGCAGCCGTTGCTCTGATTCTGCTAAGCTTTTTTCATTGGCAACTAGTCCCAGAGATTTTGTTTGCGTCAGAATCAACTCATTAACTAGTTGTGGATCAACTACTACTGTTTGACCTTGTTTAGTAGTTTTGTCGTTTAGCGATCGCTCTACTTCTTGCTGTAATAATGCTAGTTGAGTTTGGCGTTGCTGCTTGAGTTTTTCTACTGTTGGATAGTCTTCTCTATATCGCAGGCGCTCTTTAGCTAGAGCTGATTCAGTTTGTTGAATCTCACTCAATAGTGTTTGGTAACGGCTTGATTGACTTAGACGTGAGGAAACTGATTCAGTTTGTGATGCAGACGCTATTTTTTGCTCTAAATTATTAGAGCGGGCGCGAACATCTTGTAGCTCAGCACGGTTAGTTTGTAGCTGTTTTTGAACATTGGCTAGAGACTCTAGCAAAATTTTGCTTTGGGCTTCTGGATCAATTAAATTATTTTTTTTGCGAAACTCTTCTAAATCTTTTTCAGCTGCTATTACCTCTTTTCTAGTTTCTGGAATCCGGGCGTTAACAAAAGTCATTCCTTTATTTAAACGCTCTTTTTTTTGCTCTACATTATAATCTTGATAAACTTGCTGTAGAGCTTGCAGTATTTGTTGTGTTTTCACTGGATCGTTACCAGTGAAAGTAACTTCAAATACTTGATTTGATGCCTGATCAATTCCTTGTTCTTCTTCTATCGGCGTTATTGCTAAAGGTGATTTTTCGCTTTTTTCCTTTTGCCCTTTGATATCTTCTAAGGTAATCTCTCGATAATTTTTACGCAGCGAATCTACAGCTTTTTGGATTAATCTAGAACTCAGCATAATTTTTTGCTGAGCAGTGTAGTCAACACTCGGAATATTGGGTTTACTAATCTCACCGTTGGCTTGTTTAGAGATATTATTTGGCGTTGCCTCTTCATAGAAATTGGAACTTACTAATATCTGCATAGAACTTTGATAAGTCGGTTTAGCCATCACAGCCAAAAAGCTGGCGACTGACATGGCTACACAGGAAACGCCCAAGATCACAAAGCGCCGACGATGCAAAATAGTAGATAGTTGCTTAATATCAACTGTGTTGTGTGCAGAGGTTGTAACCAGTTGCCCTTGATTAAGACCAGTGTTAGCCATGATCAAAGTCCTCTAAATTTTGATACATTATGTTGGGAAGGTTGCAAGAAATCTTTTGTTGAGATGACCTTGTTTGCATCTATGAATACAATTACATACTCAGTTATTCCTAGATAAAGATTCACCTGTTCTTCCTCCAAGAATGATAGACTGAAGTGACATCAGATTTAATGCCAATTCGCTCTTTGATATTGATCGATTCATACATAAAGATTCCTAATCAGCATTTGAATAGTAAATTTTCAAAAAATATTTATTTAATCTCAAAAACTTGACAAAAATTTCATCATTAATGGTATTTATTTCTGGAATAAATATCTAAGATCTATGCTACCCTTGTCTTTCATGTCCTTTTCGATATATCGGCATCCAGAAAATAGATGGAAAAAATGTTTTCAGCATAATAATTGAATATTTTTGATACACCAAGTTTACCGATAATCTACAGTTAAGAAATTGAACATTTGGTAAATCTGATCTGCTGCATATTTGCTGAACGTAGAAAATTCTCTGACCAAAACTTGAGATTTAGCCTGGGTACTTCTAGATTTTAAATTAAGGTTAGTGCTTTTCAATTCAAAATTTCTCTTAAAAATTGAGTCAAGGATATCAGGCGTCGGATATAGGAAGCTAGTTCTTGATGCTTGGTTGTGTGATATAAATAACGCTAGCAACGTTTCTAGGCGTTGCTTGAAAGCATCTAATGGGCGGCGCATCACCCGTTATGAATGAAATAAACTCTTTTTCTTCTCCTACACCCCTATATTCGACTTCTCCTATCAAAGATGCTAAACACTCTTACACCCCTAAACCCATGTTTCTTAAAAGGTAAGGGATTGGCTGTAATTATTTTTGCTGCGGATTGAGCGGTATTTCAACAGTGGGTATAGTAATTGTAGAGATTAAACGACGGTGGCGATCGCTTGTTGGTTCGTTTGCCTTCTTTGCAGAAATTACCGCCATCATATCTGACATCAGTTCTTGAAACTCTGCATCACTCAGATACAACGCTACTTGAGTATAAAATACTCCATCTGCTGACAAGTCAATTTTGTCTCGTTGTAGATAGCGAGCAAAGTCATTTAGCTGGGAAGCGACAAAGGTGGTAAAGTATCGCATGTGTTCTTCTCGATTAGCTATAGCTATATCTTCGGCTTCCAAGTTAACTGTTTGCTCCAGCAGAGCATATACCTTCTCCACGGTTCCTCTAATGGGATGTTCTGCTACGACTTTAACGATATCAGCCTGTGCCAGTTTATTGAGATGTCGATATAGCGTTGCTTGGGGAACATCTTGTAGAGTTTCTGCCATCTGCTGAGCAGTTAACTGTGTATCGCCTGCAAGTGTCTGGATAATTCGCATCCGGACGGGATGTAAGATTAATTGAGCTTTATCGGATTTCACAGCTATTTAATCATGATTATTTTTATTAATGATTATTTTCTCAATTATTGTAACAATGTTGCATTTATCTATAGGGATATAGAACAAAGCAACCAAAAAGTTCGCATTGAGAACTGCGTACTTAGTAATATATAATCGTTTTATCTACGTTTATTACTTAGTCTAAGTCTTGTGGTAGACTTATCTAGATATATGCTCTCTTCAAGATGGCTAGTCTTCCACATCCAATTCAGTATCAAGGTAGTAAGAGAAACCTTGCTGCAAACATTCTTGGGTTTCTGCCTAATAAAGTAGGGCGGTTGGTAGAACCATTTGCTGGAACCGCAGCAATTAGTATTGCTGCCTCTTTTAAAGGTCTTACTCAAGAATTTTGGCTCAATGATTTGAATCAACCACTAGTTAAACTGCTGGAGTTAATTATAGAAAAACCAAGTGATATAGCGGATCAATATGCAGAAATATGGAATGACCAGCATGAGGATTCAATATCTCACTATTTACTAGTTAGAGAAGAGTTTAATAGAACAAATGAGCCAAAACTGTTTTTATATTTACTAGCTCGATGTGTAAAAGGTGCGGTTCGATATAACTCTAATGGACTCTTCAATCAAAGTGCTGATAAAAGACGAAAGGGAACTCAACCTGAAAAGATGAGGAAAAATATAGACGGAGTTTCCAAGCTTTTAAAGGGAAAGTGTAAATTTACATGCTTAGACTATAGAGATGTTTTAGCTGAAGTCCAAGGTGATGACTTTGTTTACATCGATCCACCCTATCAAGGTGTATCTGGAGATAGGGATTCGAGGTATGTTTCTGGGATCAATGTTAATGATTTTGTTCTAGCTCTCGAAGAATTGAATCGAAAAGCAATAGGATTTGCAGTTAGTTATGATGGCAAACGAGGCAATAAAATATTTGGCAATAACCTACCTGAAGAATTAGGACTTAAGAGAATTGAAATTGAAGTTGGACGATCGTCTCAAGCAACATTATTGGGAAGAGAAGAAGTGACTGTAGAATCTTTATATTTGTCGCCCAGTTTACTTAAAGAACCTGTTTTTAAGATAGAAAGCTATATTTGCAGAGTACCCAAACAGCTTGCTCTTTGGGAATGATATGGATAGTTATCAAAATCTACCCGATGATTTTATCAAGCTTTGTCAATCAGTGACCGCTAAAAGACCGAAAGCTGTGATTAGCCATATTCTGCAATATGGTTTCATAACTACAGAAGAACTAAAGGAAAGATACGGATACAATCATCCTCCTAGAGCAGCACGAGATGTTAGAGAACACGGAATACCTTTGGAAACTTTTCGCGTAAAGGGCAGTGATGGGAGAAAAATAGCAGCTTACAAATTTGGAAATCTTGCAAATGTAAAGTTTTCTAGGTTATCCGGTAGAACAGGATTATCGAAGCAGATAAAAAATGAGTTAATTAGAAGATATGGTTGTAAATGCTTTATTTACTTAGAAGAGGTTGATGAGCGAGAATTACAGATTGATCATCGTGTTCCCTTTGAAGTTGATGGGGAACCAGAGTTAGAGCCTGATAACTTCATGTTACTTTGTGGTTCTGCTAATCGGGCTAAATCTTAGTCATGCGAACATTGTGAAAATTGGGGCAGCATCAAGGACAAGTCTATTTGCTTGTCGTGTTATTGGGCATATCCAGAAAGCTACACACATATTGCGATGCGACAAGTCAGAAGAATAGATCTTATCTGGCAAAGAGAGAATGTTGAGATTTACGAAAGATTAAAACAGCGAGCAGCTAGTTTGAACAAAGAAATCCCTGAGTTGATCAAAGAAATTATTGAACGAGAAATTAGACGAAATAGTGACAGCTAATACTCCTATAGCGATCGCTTTTTCCTCACTAAGATGAAATATACTGAAGGTTTTGTCAATCAAGCAAAATTATTTTTATACCTGAATTCGGCAATGCCGACTCCTTCAATTGGTTCAGTGTAAGTTCCCCATTCCGCCAGCAAACCAACATACCTTTAAACACCTACTTTAGTTAGCTCAACCTCTCGCCGCCTGGGTACTTCGTAAACCATGAAATCATAAGCCATGTCTGTATTGGGGAAAATAGCACGGGCTTCTTGAAGTAGATCCTTCAACTCTAAAGCATTCCCAGGAGCATAGCGGGGGCTAAAATGAGTCATAATCAAGCGATGTGCCCCAGCTGCTAAAGCGGTTTGTGCTGCCATCGTACTTGTAGAATGCAATCGCTGAAATGCCATCTCTGCATCTTGATGAGCAAAAGTTGCTTCGTGAATTAACACATCGGCATCTTTTGCCAATTCGACTGCGCCTTCACAATAAATAGTGTCTGTACAATACGCAATCTTCCGACCAATTTCTGTAGGGCCACACAAGTCAGTGCCATTAATCACTCGCCCATCACTTAGCGTTACCGTTTCACCACGCTTGAGTTGACCGTAAACGCGACCAGGAGGAATTTGTAAAACTTTGGCTTTTTCTACATCAAAGCGTCCTGAACGGTCTTTTTCGGCGATGCGGTAGCCAAAAGCTGTGATCCGGTGATGTAAAAGTCCGCAGCTAATCGTAAACTCATCGTCTTCATAAATTACCCCTGGACGGACAGTATGAACTTTGATGGGGTAAGAAAAATGTGTGTGAGAGTAACGTGAAGCTGCTTGGATATATTCATTTAACCCAGTTGGGCCATAGATATCAACTCGTTGTACATTGCCAGCTAAGCCGCAACTGGCTAATAGTCCCGTTAAACCAAAGATGTGGTCGCCGTGCATATGGGTAACAAAAATTCGACAGAGCTGACTGATTTTCAGTTCACTCCGCAAAATTTGATGCTGAGTACCTTCACCACAATCGAATAGCCACAGTTCCGCCCTTTGTGGTAATCTCAGGGCGATGCTTGAAACATTGCGCGATCGCGTGGGTACACCGGAACTCGTCCCTAAGAATGTTATCTGCACAGCGTTCTTTAGTCTTCCTATTATTAAATTTGACGCTTTCTTAACTCTAGTAACTGTTGGCAGACTTTAACAACCTATTATTCAGCAATACCTGAATTTATCTGTAAAAGGGACTGGGGACTGGGGACTGGGGACTGGGGACTGGGGACTGGGGACTGGGGACTGGGGACTGGGGACTGGGGACTGGGGACTGGGGAATTGGTGTTTCTCCCCCTCATCCCCCTGTTCCCTGTTCCCTCTCATGGTGTAGCAGCACAACGAAACCCAGCAAAAATTTGGCGCACGCTGGGATAATACCAGTTACGAAAACTAGGACGTAGCACCCAAGGACGAGTTGCCCAACTGCCACCTTTAAGGACGCGATGCTTTTGGTCAAAATATACTTGTGAGTAACCTATGTAAGGGTAACTTTGGAAACCGCTGTAACCATCAAACCAACAAGCAGTCCACTCCCAAACATTTCCCAAGGTATCATACAAGCCGTAAGCACTTTGCCCAGATGGATAGGCATTGACCGCTGTTGTTTTACCTATGAGGCGATCGCAATTACAATGTTGAATTGGTGCTGCATTTTTCCAAGGATAAATGCGGCGTTGGTTGACTTTTGCATCCCAGCTTGCTGCTTTTTCCCATTCAGCTTCTGTGGGTAGTCGCTTGCCAACAAACCGCGAATATGCATCGGCTTCATACCAACTGACACCGCAAACTGGGTGATCATTGTAAATGCGATCGTTACACCAATAAAGTGGTTGTGTTACCTGTTCATTTTGTAGCCATTCCCAGCCAGATTGCGACCACCAACAAGAATTTTCATACCCTCCAGATTCCATAAATAGGTGATACTGCCCACAAGTCACAGGATAACGGTCAATTAAGTAAGTGTCTAAATATACTTTATGTGCTGGACGTTCATTATCTAGAGCATTAATTGAGTTACTTCCCTGCTCAAATTCACCAGCAGGGATTTGAATCATTTGATGATTGATAACGGATACATCGACTTGGCCCAGTACAACTAACTGATCGCTGATTACTGATAACTGTTGAATTTTCACCAATTCCAATACATAACTAATAATTTCATAATGTTGACTTTCGTGCTGAATCAAAAACCGCCAAAGACTTTCTTGCTGCTCAATATCAGCTACTTCTAGATATTCCAGAACTTTTTTTCTGACTGTTTCCAGATAATAAAGGATTTCTTCTAGATTTGGTAATTGAACGCGCTTTGATTTGGGTAAACCATCAGCCGCAAATAGCTTACAATATTGCGGAAACATACAAGGACTACCTGCACTACGTTCTAACAACCACAAAGATTCAGTATAAGCAATATGTCCTAAATGCCAACCAACGGGGCTAAAGTCGGGATGAGGCTGACAGCGAAATATGCCTTCATCCATATTCTCAAATAGAGCCAAAGTTTGAGGACGACATTCATTAAAAGCTAAAAAAATAGCCTCTTTCAAACTATATATTGACGGACAACGGTCTATAACGAAAGGATAAAAATCTCTTTTCCAATTCCTCACACTTCGACTCCTTCGACTACGCTCAGCACAAGTCCGCTTACTACAAGTTCCCTATTTTTAAACTAAATTTTCTCAATTCTAATATCACAGTTTTCATCCACACTGATGATGCTATTTTCTGGGCAAGCAGTCCAATGACCAATAAATAGCGGTTCGGATGCAATAATTACAGACTGGGGGAAAGTAGGGTCATTTTTTAACAAATACAGAGAAGGTGCGGGTGATTTTGTAGTAAAGCGAGAAGCTATGAGGCGATACCCGTCACTGATCACCACGTTGGCAGAAACATAAGTATTATAGGTATGGGCTAAGTCAAGCAGTTCTCGCAAAGTAATATTTAAGGCTTGCTCTAGAGTTTTGTCTGGGTTAGCTTGCCAGTAAGACAGCAACAAAGCAAATATGTGTTCAGAGTCCGTAGTTCCATTAACAGACTGGTAAATTTCATCGTTTAATTGGTTACGTATTGGCCTGTAAAGTGTCTGGCGAAACTTTTCAATTCGGCCATTGTGGATAAATAACAGGTTCTGATATTTAAAAGGCTGGCAGTTACTTAAATCTAAAGCTTGACCTAATGTAGCACTGCGAACATATGCTAATGCACATCCTGTTTCGATGTAACGGCTCAAACTTGGCAGATTAATATCATTCCAAATAGGCAGGGTATTTTTGTAAGTAAAAGGTTCAGTATCTTTTTGATGATGATACCACCCCATACCAAAGCCATCAGCGTTGACAACTCCAGAAATCATTTCTTGTGGTTGATAACTCTGAACTATCAACGAGTGTTCTGGTTTATACAAAAGAGGTTCCAGGTAAATTGGTGAACCGAGGTAAGCAAGTAAACGACACATGATTATGTATTAGCTCCTAATAGCTTTATAAAATAATCTGTATAACTGAGAATTTCCTGATTATTTGATAAATTTACTCAGCAGAACCCATCACTTAAAGTAAGTTAGTATAAAAAATTAAAATTTAATATTTAGAGAATGCGATCGCCACAAATATCTTAACCATGATCAATATATAAATTTAAACAGAGGTGGCTTAATGACTAATTCCATGATGGTAATTTTTCCCTATCGACATCATCAAACATGGGTATTCGATGATGAACATACGAGGCTAGTTCAAGAACCTTTTGTAAGTGGCGTACCTGAGATGATTGACGTTTTGGTTCAAGATATACCGAATGTGGATGAAGGTTTTAAGCTTTTGTTTTCTGCAAATCCTTTTCCCGGCTATCAAGCAGAATTAATTTGGTTAAAAGAAGAATATAACGGCCATTGGTATTACTGGAGTCAAAAAAATATGGAAGGATGGCTATGTCCAGCTTTATTTAAATATTTTACTGAACCGCCAATAAAAATATATTGTAAAGCGGAAAGTCTTTATTCTTGAGGTGGAGAATGGGGAATTGGGAATGAGGCAAAGATTTTTTTAGTGTCATTATATAGCAGTCATAAATCATTTGTGAAATTTCTCAACTCTCGATTTTCTCTCTTACTCTTGGCGTACTTGGCGTCTAACCTGTGGGAAGCCGCTACGCGTCTAAGGCGGTTCAGTTAAAAAATTTTTTTTACAACTTAGATAATATTGCTATATAGGACTCATATTTGATTTCTGAAAAAACTCCGTATACATTGAAAAGGTTGATTACCTACTCCCTACTCCCTACTCCCCACTCTCTGCCCACGCAAATAATTTCATGAATCAAGTCAGATTCCTATATCTATTTAATTTAATTTTGTGGAATTATTTATGAATCTGCCGGATTATATTAACACAATTATTGAACAACAGCCTTACCCACTTTTATTTGCAACTCTTAGCGGCTCTCATTTATATGGTTTTCCTTCGCCAGATTCGGACTATGATTTGCGGGGAGTGCATATTTTACCAGTTACAGAAGTTGTGGGTTTAAATACTGGGCGTGAAACTATTGAAATTTCAGAAATCCGAGAAAAATTACAAATAGATTTAGTAACTCATGAGGTGAAAAAATTCTTTTTGCTCTTGCTCAAAAAGAATGGTTATGTGCTAGAGCAACTGTATTCACCTTTAATTTTAAAAAGCACCTCAGAGTATGAGGAATTAAAGATTATTGTTCAAGGTTGTATAACTCGCTATCACTGTTATCATTACTTTGGTTTTGCTAAAACGCAATGGCAATTATTTGAAAAAGAATATCCCCGTCGAGTTAAGCCATTATTATATGTTTATCGAGTATTATTAACTGGAATTTATTTGATGCAAACAGGAATTATTGAAGCTAATATAATCAAGCTCAATGAAATTTTTGATTTACCATATATTCCTGATTTAATTGTCCAAAAGTTGACAGGTTTAGAAAAATCTGTTTTGTCTGATGCTGATGTGAGTTTTCATCATCAAGAATATCAACGACTGCGTAATCAATTGCAAGCAGCACATGAAGCGAGTACGCTACCTGAAGCACCCTCAGCCAAAGCGGCTTTACATGACTTACTGCTACGTTTGAGAATAGGGAATGGGGGGAATTGATTATGCTCCCCCAGCCCCCTGCTTCCCTATCTCCCTAGTCCCTAGCTCCTCATCTTGACTACTTGAAACTCCAAGCGGCAAAAGCTAAAGCAGTCCAACCCGCAAGAAAGGCTGCACCACCTATTGGCGCGATCGCTCCTAATGATTTAATACCACTTAGACTCAGGGCGTACAAGCTGCCGCAAAAAATGGCAATGCCAATAATAAATAACCATCCGCTTGCTATCAGGCTAGGTGGAGGTGATTCGGTGCGACTAATTAGTAATGCTACTAACAAAAGTGCCAAGGCATGATACATTTGGTAACGAGCGCCAGTCTCAAAAATTGAGAGCGATCGCTCACTAATTTTTTCCCTCAATGCATGAGAAGCAAAAGCACCAGCTGCAACAGACAAACCGCCTAAAATGGCAGCTATACTTAAAAAAATCTGCGTCATGAGACTTAGCTGTTAATCGGCAAAGAAAGTGAAGTGGAGTGAGTTTTAGATATCAAAATGATATGATACAGCTCCTTCCTCATTCACCTGAAAATTCGCGTGGAATTCTTTAGCTTTATCGTCTAAATATTGTCTAGCGGTGGCTGCTGGTAATTGTGATTGGATCGCAAAATTTAAAACGGTTATCCGTCCATCATTTTCTAGTAGCATTTGATAGAAAGTTGATTGAATGCGATCGCTTAGTTGTTGCTGAATCAACTTTTTCTCTTGCCGACTTTGGCGATACAAACCTAATGTTAACCACCCTCCCAATATTGTGCTAGGAACGCCAAACATCAGAAAACCTGCCGCAGTCTCATCAAATATTGGTGTATCCTTCACTGCTGAAAACTCAACTGAGCCATCCCAACTTACAGGAATTGTGACTGATTTTTGCACAGTCATTTTTTCCAGTACCGTCGATACTGATAATGTTAAAAACATGAATCCGAGTGTTAGTAGCCAACCAGCAGCGAGTTTTTCAGCAGTTTTCATAATCCCACTTCAGATTTTAACTTTGCTTGCGATTTTAACCTTACTTGCGCCCAGTTTCCATTAAGTGTGGGGAGTGGGGAATTCCCCGTGGCTTCGATTTCGCTCAGCCCACGGGGAATTGGGAATTGGGAATGTTGTTATTTCTCCCCTGCTCCCTGCCTTTCAAGGGTAGGTTTTTCATATTCAGTCTGAAAAAACCTATTTTTTCGTTCCGAAATCTTTCTCCGCGTCCCCGTGTCCCCGCGTCCCCGCGTCCCCGCGTCCCCGCGTCCCCGTGTCCCCGCGTCCCCGCGTCAACCAAAACGCGAAATCTAAAAAACCTACCCATAAGAGCCTCATCCCCCTCATCCCATATCACGCGTGGCTTCTAGTAGGCGAGAAAAATAGAAGCTAGTTTTAGTCATAGATTGTCTTTGCACTGAAAAGCCGTTATTATCTAAAATTTTGATAACATCAGCCTCACGATGTAGGTAAGCACGAGTGGCTTTACTGGCTCCTGGAAAGAAACTACCAATTTTTTTAAGTATGCTCAAACCAAAAGTTTTCGGCGCAAAACTGAGAATTATCCGTGACTGTGCTAAAGAACAGAGGTGAGAAATCATCTCGTCTGCCTTTTCTTGGGGATAGTGAATTAGAACATCCAAGCAAATAACTGTATGGTAGCTACCATTTAAAGACTCTAAATCCTGGACGACAAAATTGGGATTGTCAGCATTTCCCAACATTTCCGTGGCTCTATCCTTGGCTTCTGTCACCATTTTTTCAGATATATCGCTGGCATAAACTTTAGCCCCATCTGCCGCTAAAGGAATGCTGAGACTACCAACACCACAGCCAGCATCACAGATTGATAGCCCTGATAAATTATTATCAGCTTTTAGCCAGCCGAGAACTGTATCCACTGTTTGCTGGTGTCCATTACGGATATCCAGTTGCACTTTGTTGACTTCGCCATCACCGTAGATTCGCCTCCAACGGTCAAACCCTGTGGAATTGAAATACTCACGAACAATCGTTTTATCGTCGGCTGCGTTCATAAACTTTGATTTTTATCGGTTCCCAATGTTTAAAATTATCATATGAAAATGGGGAGTAGGGAGTGGGGAGTAGGGAGTAGGGAGCGGGGAGAATAAATAATTACGAATTACGAATTACGAATTACGAATTACGTTAGCGCAGCGTTAGCGAGTCCTCGAGCGTCATTACGAATTACGAATTACGAATTACGAATTATATAGTGTTCGCTGCCAAGTCAGTTCTTTTGTGGTTTCATCCCAATGCCAACGCAGTAAGTTGGCAGGTTGATGTGGGGTAATTCCTGGAAGACCAAGTGCTTTTCTTGGTGCTTCTGTAGCTAGGGCGATCGCATCTTCTACATCGCAGATACCCCACTTTACCAAATTCTGCACTCCTACCAATAGAGGTAAAGTTGTTCCTGATAAAGTGCCATCTGGTAGTTTAGCTGTGCCGTTGTTGACCTCAATTTGCCGACTGTCCCAAGGATACACCCCATCGGGCAATCCTAAAGGGGCGAGGGCATCGCTGACGAGGAATAGCCCATTACCTTGATGATCAAAGGGGGAATGGCTAGCACGAATCAGAATTTGTAACATCGTGGGTGAAACGTGCTGTCCATCGGCAATAAAACCACACATAACATCAGGATGGATAATAGCTGCTCCTAATAACCCTGGTTCACGGTGATGTAAAGGTGGCATAGCATTGAAAGCGTGAGTTACCATCGTTGCACCCAACTCAAATGCGCGTTGTGCTTGGTTTGCCGTTGCCTGAGAATGCCCTAAACTCACAACAATACCCAAAGAACGCAGATATGGAATGACCTCATCGGTTGGATCTAATTCTGGTGCTAAAGTAATAATTTTAACAACGTGAGCATAATTGCCTAAAACTTGCTTGACTTCTGCAACCGTTAAAGGTAACAGGTACTCTGCCGGGTGTGCGCCGCGCTTTTGATAATTTAAAAACGGCCCTTCTAAATGTACTCCTAGAATCTTGCTAAGCGATTGTTGATTAGGGATAATATCGGCAATGACAGCAAGCGATCGCTGGATATTTTCTACCGACGTTGTTACCAAAGTGGGTAAAAATCCATCTATTCCTTCATCCCACAAAAATTGCGAAATTTTTTGCATAATAGAAACGCTTTGCGCCTGTAAATCAGGAAATGCCAATCCCAAAGCGCCATTAATCTGTAAATCGACACCACCCAAAGAAATCCAATCACCAGTAACATCCAACACTTGCAAATCTGGTGCAGGCACTCGTTTAAAAACTGTACCCATTGGCAAGATGAGCTCAATTATGCCTTGATGGTTCACCAAGAGCATCTGCAAACCTTGATAGCCGGGTACTCGTGCATTAATAATATCGATATTTGTAGCGATCGTCATCACCTTGAAAATGGGGAGTGGGGAGTGGGGAGTGGGGAGTGGGAAAAAAATATTTTCATCCCCTCGTTATATTCGCGTAGTGTTGCATAACCAAGCAAAATCCCACAACCAACAGGCGTGGGACTAGTTGAAATAAAATTTTTGACAATGTTACATTTGATCCAATTGTTTGCGTAGAGAATCCAACTCAGCATCAACAACTTCATTCGATTTGGGAGGGGTGGTTTGTTGTTGTGGTGGCAGTTGGGGCTGGTTTGGCGGACTGGCGGGTGCTAGGGATGCTTTTAGGGCTGCTAGTTCGTCGTCAACATCGCTGCTGGATTCCAAACGGGCAAATTGGCTTTCTAAATCTGCACCTGCTAATTCTCCTGCCGATTGGGCACGAGCTTCTTGCATCAAGACTTTTTCTTCCATCCGCTCAAAGGCAGCCATTGCACTGCTGGTATTCATGCCACGCACCATGCCTTGGAGTTGCTCTTGAGCTTTGGCGGTGGTGATCCGAGCTTTGAGCATTTCTTTCTTGGTTTTAGCCTCAGAAATTTTGCTTTCTAGCTGGATGAGGTTACGCTTGAGGGTTTCAACTTGAGTGCTTTGCTGATCTAGACTAGCTTTGAGAGCTGTGCTGGTATCAGTGTAAGTCTTTTTGCGTTCTAGAGCTTGTCGTGCTAAGTTTTCATCACCTTTTTGCAGCGCTAGTTGAGCATTACGTTGCCACTTATTAATTTCATTTTGAGCGTCATTATACTGTTTTTCAGTGCGCTTTTGGGCTGCGATCGCCTGGGCAACTCCTTGGCGCAGTTGTACCAAGTCTTCCTGCATTTCCAGGATGGCTTGTTCTAGCATTTTTTCTGGATCTTCTGCTTTACTGACCAAATCGTTAAGATTAGCACCGACTACTCGCTTAATGCGATCAAATAATCCCATAACTTTGTTTTTCCTTTTGTGGTTTACGCGCTTGGCAGTACAGTTAGCTTGTTTATTTTTTTATAGCTACCTATTTCAATGTAATCTTTCCGGTTTGAATCGGTACCTCCCCACAAGTTTTAAATTATGTAATGATGTGAAACCTACCCAAGCTCTAAGGTTCCTGAGTGGGCAATTCTTTGTGGGAAGGCAGTGCTGTTGTTTTCCCTTCGCTGAGGCGATAGCTTTGAGGATTTTCAGCATCATTTAAAACCTGTGCCTTCATGGCTGCTAGTTCAGCATCAACATCATTTCCAGATTCTAAAGAAGCAAATTTTGTTTCTAGTTCATCGCTACCGAGTTGAGCAATAGCTTCCGATTGAGCTTCTATCTGTAAAACTTTTTCCTCCATGCGCTCAAAGGCATTGAGACTACTGGTAGTAGAGACTCCGCCAAGCATTTCTTGGAGTTTATAAGTAGCCTCCGCCGAACGGGCGCGGGCAATATACATATCCTTTTTGGTTTTTGCTTCGGAAATTTTGGCCTCTAGCGTCCGCATATCCTTTTTGAGTCTAGCTACTACTTCGTTTTGCTGCCCTATTTGTTGAGAGAGCGCGGTGGCTGTTTCTTTATAAGCTTGACGTTTGGTAAGCGCTTCCCGTGCTAGAGGTTCGTTGCCTTGTTGCAGCGCTAATTGGGCACGACGATACCATTCTTCAGCATGAGATTCGGCAGAGGCTGTTTGCCTTTCGGTGCGTTTTTGGGTGGCGATTGCTTGTGCTACTCCCTGCCGCAATCGCACCAAGTTTTCCTGCATTTCCAACACAGTTTGTTCCAAAATCTTTTCTGGATCTTCTGCATTGCCTATCAAACTGTTAAGGTTAGCGCGAATTACCCGCAGGATACGCTTGATTAGTTCCATATCAGCTCTCCATAAAATTCAGTGCTGAGTTGTGAGTGCTGAGTACTGAGTTTTGATGATTACTCATAACTATCTGTGTAGATACCCTGCCTCAATCTCATGCCGAGTAGTGAGTATAGAGTTCCGAATATTAATATTTTTGAATTTGCTTAGCACAGGCTAACGCCCGGCTACCGCGCTTCAGAACTCAGGACTGTTATCTCATGGTATCGTAGATTTTTGCAACTCATAGTTACTCAATCCGTGCTTTAATTCCTTGTGCCTGAAGCTGTTGCAACCTTCGTTTTACCTGCTCTTGTGTTTTCAAGGCAGCCAGATAAATTACCTTGCGATCGCTGGATAAATAGGCATCGGGAACGATTTTACGAGCAGCAGCAAGAGCGCTTTCGCCTTGATTGTCTGTCACTACATGATAAAGTCCATCTACTCCGGGTGTGATTTCTACATTAGTCTGTGGAGGGGTGATGGTTGGTTGCGGCGATGGCTGTGCTGTTGGAGTTGGTGACAAATTCACAGGAGGTAAGGGTTGCACCTGTGGTAATGGACTGACAACAGGGGGGGCGACAGGTGTCTGGATGACAACGGGGTTAGGTGGTGCTGGGGAGTTAGTTTGAACTTTGGGTTTTAAGCCAACCACATCATTAGAGTCTCTAACTTCAGGAAACTCCTTCTGCGCTAGATTAGGATATTTAGGAATAGGTGTAATCTGTGGCTGAGATGCAGTATTACTAGTCACTTCTTCAGGAGTTTCTGTACTATTAGATGAGTTATTGTTAAATATTTTACCTACATTCAATTGTGATAAGCTTTTGGGATTGAAAACGACATAGCCCAATGTCAGGCTAGATAACAGTAACAGCAGTATGGAACCAATACCTAAAGGTGATAGCAGACTGTCGCTAGAATTACTGGGTTTTTTGGTTTCTACTTGTTCTTCTGTAAGGCTTCGCAGCAGTGCTTCACTAGATTCTAAATAGTCATCTGGTTGTTTGGGGGTATTAACTGGCTGTATGGTACTTTCACTCTTATGAGCTTGAGTAACTGTCGGTACGATGCTACTGGTATTTGGCGGCGGTGGTGGAATTTGTGTTTTGACAGTTTCGGGGATGGAGGATTGCTTGGGATGATCTAGTTGCTCAGTTTTAGCTATATTTGGTGTTAATTTCGCTTGAGAATTGATAGCTTCGGGGATGTGTGGCTCTTTTGATAGCTGGGTTTTGTCTACTGTTGTGAGTGTAGAAACTAATTGCTGAGTTTGAGCGCTGATTTTTTTATCCACATGGGTTTGATTGGTTGTCCTAGAAGCATTTCGCGCACGTCGGTAGCGAGCTAATTCTTGATCTAGCCGAACTTCTAAACTCGCTAGTGCTGCTGCTAGTGGTGGCTTCAACCGAGGTGTTTTAGACAATTGAGTGCCAGAATCGATTAGGGGTTTTTGAGTCATTGCCTGTGTGCCTCAAACGTAGACGGCTAGATTAACTTTAGATACATTTGTGCCAATAATAGCGAAAATTATCAAAAAACTGGGTTTAAAACCCCGTCATTCTACGACGGCTTTATGCTTTGTGTGTTAGCATAAATATGTGGTAATTGGTCGATGACATGATTGTTTACGAGTTTAAGGTCAAAGGGAAAGACAAGCAATATCAAGCGATAGACGAAGCAATTCGGACTAGTCAATTCATTCAAAATAAGTGCTTACGCTATTGGATGGATAACAAAGAATCAAAGGTAGACAAGTATGCACTGAATAAATACTGTGCGGTATTAGCTGCTGAATTTCCGTTTGCTGATGAATTAAACTCAATGGCTAGACAATCTGCTGCTGAACGTTCTTGGAGTGCAATAGCTCGGTTTTACGACAACTGTAAGAAGAAGGTTAAGGGAAAGACAGGTTTTCCTAAGTTTAAGAAAAACTGCCGTTCAGTTGAGTACAAATCGACTGGGTGGAAACTATCTGAACCGAGGAAGGTTATCACTTTCTCCGATAAAAAAGGGATTGGTACTTTAAAACTCAAAGGAACCTACGACCTGAATTACTACGACATTAAACAGATTAAACGAGTGCGTTTAGTGCGTCGTGCCGATGGGTATTACGCTCAATTTGCAATCGATGTTGATGTCAAGGTAGAAAGTCAACCTACTAATCAGGTTGTAGGTATTGACTTGGGATTGAAGTATTTCATTGCCGATAATAAAGGCAACGTAGAACAATCCCCGCAGTTTTACCGCAACTCAGAAAAACAGTTGAACCGCGCTAAGCGCAAAAAGTCTAAGAAGTTTAGCAAGGATAGAAAAAAAACTCTTCTCAAGCAATCAAACAATTACCACAAGGCTAGAAATAGATATGCTCGTAAGCATTTAAAAGTAAGTAGGCAACGAAAAGAGTATTGCAAGAGACTGGCATACTCCGTCATCCAATCTAACGATTTGGTAGCTTATGAAGATTTAAATGTCAAAGGGCTGGTACGTAATCGACATCTAGCTAAATCAATCTCTGATGCTGGTTGGTACACTTTCCGCTTATGGTTAGAATATTTTGGTCACAAATATGGGCGATGTACTGTTGCAGTTCCTCCCCATAATACGAGCCAAAATTGTTCCAACTGTGGCGAAAAAGTGAAAAAATCTCTATCTACAAGAACCCATGTATGTCCTCATTGTGGATATGTGGAAGATAGAGATGTCAACGCGGCAATCAATATTTTGAAATTAGGACTCAGTACGGTAGGGCATACCGGAACTTACGCTACAGGAGATTTGCCCTCTTGGGCAGTTGGGGCAACCCTGCTGTCTAACGGCGAGTCTATGAATGTAGAATCCCCACGCCTTTAGGCTGGGGAGTGTCAACTAATAAGATAGACCCAAGAACCAAGCTCAATTTTTGTTCTTGTTAGGTGGATGTCGTTGAAATCAATTAATGATGTTTTAGATGTTCTCGAAAAGCAGGCTAAATGGCAAGAGGAGCCATTTCAGTGCCTCCTCAAGTGTTGGGCAGAAATTGTGGGAGCAACGGCAGCGGCACATACGCGTCCACAATCTATTCAACGTGATGTTTTGTGGGTAGCAACTTCTAGCGCTGCTTGGGCACAAAACCTCACCTTTGGGCGATCGCCTTTGCTAGTAAAGTTGAATCAAAAACTAGCAAAGCCATTAATTGATATTCGCTTCTCCACCGCCCTTTGGCAACAAAAACCATTAGAGCCAAAACAGCAACAAATTTTACCCCATGAGCATCCTAGTTATTTGGGCGATGAGGTTAGCCTTGAGGATGTGACACCAATCATACAAGATGCCAACGCTGCCTTTAAAACTTGGGCTAAAAAAATGCAAGCGCGATCGCATCATCTACCCCTATGTCCCCGGTGTCAATGCCCCACCCCAGTCGGTGAACTCCAGCGCTGGAATGTATGCTCTTTGTGTGCTGCTAAGCAGTGGGGAGTGGGGGGATGAGGGGGATGTGGTTCGACTTCGCTCACCAACCGAAAGATGTGGGAGAAATTTTCTCCGCGTCCCCGCGTCCTCTTCCCCATTCCCAAAAAGATTATTCGTTGAGCAAAATTTATTTGAGAGCAATTTCTAAATTCTCTCGGCAGTAGATAAAAACATCTCAGTCTTAAGAGATAATCCTCAAGACTTAATCGAAAAATCTCGGCTTTTAGTCATCCTTAAAGATAAAACTCAAAGTAGTTCTAGATTTAAAGCTTTTCTGTTATCCTTGATCCCTAATAGTTTTGAGCCAATATTCGTAGCTCCCAATTTCATAAAACATATACAAATATAACGAGAATATAAAAATATCCTAAAGTTTATTTTTTTGCGGGGATCGCTGAAACCCATACTAAATAATGATTTTTTGGCTTTATTACGTATATGTATGTAGGAGGAAAATATAAGGACGAAAAACAGTCCTAAATGGCACAAAAGATGAACCCAAATGAAACCCATTAAATTTTCCGCATCTGCCTGTCGATATTGCCGTCATTACCAACCGGAAGGTCGTCGTGGAGGAATGTGCCAGCAACTAGGGGCACTAGTACAAGCAAGTTGGAAAGCTTGCTCTTTGGCACTGCCGCCTTTTGCACCTTCTTGGGAAACTTTAGAAGATGCCTGGAGTTTACCAGATGCAACACCTGTTTTAACATCTGCTCACTCTTTAGTTTCTGATTTAGAGAATGCCGCTCTTGCTTCTTTAGAAGAAACAACTATTTGCACTTCACAAGAGGCAAACACTAAGCGGGTGCTTGTTTAGCATCTCATAATTACTGTCATTAGTTTGTAGTCTGTTTAACATAAGATTTTCTTTTAAAATTTTTGTTGCTGTAAATTTTAAACCTTCCAAAAATCGCACCTCACTAAGAAGTGCGATTTTTAAAATTTATTAAGGTAGCCAAGGGAAGGTGCGAAAATTAGGTGGACGCTTTTCGAGAAATGCTTGTTTCCCTTCTGATCCCTCTTGTGTCATGTAATAGAGTAAGGTGGCATTACCGGCGAGTTCTTGTAAGCCAGCTTGCCCATCACAATCAGCGTTGAATGCGGCTTTGAGACAACGAATTGCGATCGGACTTTTTTCTAAAATTTCTTGTGCCCATTGAATACCTTCAGTTTCTAGTTGTTCTACAGGAACAACACAATTTATTAAACCCATTTCTAAAGCTTGTTGGGCATCGTATTGGCGACAGAGAAACCAAATTTCTCGCGCTTTTTTTTGTCCGACAATGCGGGCGAGATAGCTGGCTCCAAAACCACCATCGAAACTGCCAACTTTCGGGCCAGTTTGGCCGAAAATGGCATTATCTGCGGCAATGGTGAGATCGCAGATTAAATGTAAAACATGTCCACCACCGATCGCATATCCAGCTACTAAAGCAATCACTACTTTGGGCATAGAGCGGATTAGGCGTTGTAAGTCTAGCACGTTTAAGCGAGGGACACCAGCATCATCCACATAACCAGCATGTCCCCGCACACTTTGATCGCCGCCTGCACAAAAAGCATATTTGCCATCTGTATGGGGGCCAATGCCAGTAAATAAAACTACGCCAATAGTAGTATCTTCGCGGGCATCACAGAAAGCATCGTATAGTTCAAAAACCGTTTTAGGACGAAAAGCATTACGTTTGTGGGGACGGTTGATGGTGATTTTAGCGATGCCATCGGTTTTGTGATACAGAATATCTTCGTAGGTTTTGGCAGTTTGCCAGTTGATTTGCATTGGTATAGAGTGGACTGTTGTGCTTGAGAATTTTATCGCGGACTAGGGGACAAGCGATCGCTAAGATTATAGATTTAGTGGCGACGATTATTGTTTACAAGTTTTCTACCTTAAATCGAAAGGAGATTGAGGCTATGTTGGGACTTAATTTGGAAGAACCACGGGCTATTCTGGAAGCAAAGGAAGAAGGACGTGAAGAAGAAGCGCGATCGCTTATTCTTAAACTATTAAACCGCCGATTGGGTAAAGTTCCTCAGCAGTTTCAACCCCAAATTCAGGCTTTATCGGTGGAACAGTTGGAAGCTTTAGGTGAGGCTTTGTTAGATTTTTCTGCTATGGCGGATTTGGAGGGGTGGTTACAAGATCAAGCAAAAGGGTAAATTTTTGGATCAAAGCGATCAATTTTTCAAGGAGTAGGCACAAACAAGAGTGTTATCTACATCAAATGCAATAATAGAATAGCTAAATTACAATATCAGCTGCAAATCTAGGTAAATTCTCCTGTCGCCACTTGGTATCTTGTTTACGATTTGTCTGCAACTCCAAAACCCGAATTCCTGTATTTGGTAGTGGGTTTAATTTTTGCTGTAACTGTTGCCAAGAAGTAATCAATTCATGCTGCACACCATACGTAGCGCATAACTGAGCAAAATCAATATCTTGAGGAGTGCCGAAAAACTCTTCAAATGGTGGGTCAAATTTGGCGATGGGTAACATTTCAAAAATGCCGCCGCCGTTGTTGTTAATTAAGATGATTGTTAGGTGTCCGACAAATTTATTGCGGATTAAAAAACCATTTGTGTCATGTAATAAAGCTAAATCTCCTGTTAACATCACACTACTTTGCTGGCGATGGGCTATTCCTAAAGCGGTGGATAATGTACCATCAATGCCATTTGCACCCCGGTTAAAATGCGATCGCACCCCTAAATTATTCGGTTGCCAGAAAAATTCCACATCCCGGACAGGCATACTGTTGGCAATAAATAGCGGCGTTCCTGATGGGAGTATTTGAGACACCACCCATGCAACTTTGCCTTCAAATAAATTTTCCATTTCCGCCAACGTTTGGTTGATAACTGTTCTCACTTGCTTTTCTGCTGTACACCATTGTTGAAGGTAGTTAGAAGAGGACGCGGGGACGCGGGGACACGGGGACACGGTGAAAGTTTCAAAACAATTCTCCGCGTCTCCCAGTTCCCTCATCACCGCGTCCTCTTCTCTACTCCCCAAGTCTTCAATACTAATCCGCAGGTGAGTTGTCCTCCCGTGGAGAGGATCGAGGTTTTGGTCGCTGTTGTCTATTATCCAGCGTTGAGAATTTGTAGCTTTGAGCCAGTTACGTAATACTGGGCTAGTTGGCATTTCGCCTACTTGAATCACCATTTCAGGTGCTAGCTGCTTTGCTAATTGCTGATTTCGTAGAATCTGGTCATAAGTGGAAATTAAATAGGGGTTAAGGTCAGCATAATTTCTGATTGGTGAAAGTCCTTCTGCTAATACTGGCCATTGCAGAGTTTGAGAAAGGTATGCGATCGCTCTACAATATTCCTGTGGTTGCTGTGTTTGGGCAACACCAGCGATGATGATGCCGCGATCGCATTTTTGCCATTGTTGGGGAATTGGGAATGGGGAACTTGTGCTGAGCGGACTTGTGCTAAGCATAGTCGAAGCAGTCGAAGTATTGGGTATACCTGCAAAGAATTCTTCTGGAGAGAATTGTGCCAGTAATGATTGTAGAGACGCGCTATCATGCGTCTTAACATCGGGAATGGGTGCAAGAGGATCGCGAAAGGGAATATTGAGATGTACTGGGCCCTTGTTGGGAGCTGGCTTTAGCGAAACTCCTCCCCCGGAGGCTCGCTCCCAGCTATAAATTATCGTTTGTCGTAGATAGGCTAGGATTTCTCTGTCTGGAGAAGGTAAAGCTAGCTCTGCTTGCCAGTTTGGGTAATTACCGTATAGTTTCCACTGGTCTATTGTCTGTCCAGAGTGGCAATTTCGTAATTCTTGTGGTCGATCGCAAGTGAATACCAACAAGGGTACACGACTTTCTCTAGCTTCAATCACCGCAGGATAAAAGTTTGCCCCTGCTGTTCCAGAGGTGCAAATCAGTACTACAGGACGCCCGGTTACTTTTGCTTGTCCTAGAGCAAAAAAGGCCGCAGAACGTTCATCAAGTATAGAAATTGCTTCAATATCGGGTGCTTGCTGAGCAAAAGCAACTGCTAGAGGCGTAGAACGCGAGCCAGGACAAATGACAGCACAAGTCAATCCTAGACGCTTTAGGGTCTCTGTTAAGATATAGGCCCAAATTTGATTAATATTTTTATAAGCGATCGCCATCAAATTGAGTATACCAGTTAAAACAATATTAAATTTTAGATTTTAATGAGGAAAATTCCATTTAGAATCCATCTGAGAATATTAAGTGGTATCGCTTGATATTCCGTCCATTGGACACCAAATGTAAAATTAATTCACACTCAAGCTTTTATGGATTGTATTCATATAATGGGAATTCGCTGCTATGGCTATACTGGGTATCTACCTGAAGAACAGGTATTAGGACAATGGTTTGAGGTAGATCTCAAATTGTGGTTGGATATCTCCACCGCAGCTAAGACTGACGAAATCACCGATACTCTGGATTATCGCAACATCATCAGTTTAGTAAAAGACCTAGTGAAGACATCTAAGTTCGCTTTGGTAGAAAAGCTAGTCACAACGATCGCCGACTCTATTCTGCAACAGAGCGATCGCTTGACACAAGTCCAAGTCATCCTAAGTAAACCCAGCGCACCCATTCCAGACTTTGGCGGCAGAATTAGCATTGAGTTGACTAAAACTCAGTCTAATTGAATGGGGAATGGGGAATGGGGAATGGGGAATTAAGCATTAAATCCCCATTACAAAACTTAATTACGAATTACGCGCTTCGCAGGGGTAGCGTAAAGCCTACGGCATAGCTTCGCTTAGAGCGAGGTACGAGCGTCATTACGAATTACGAATTATTCTCCCCTTATTCTCCAAACAGCGATCGCAGTTTTGTATAAATCTGCTAATCTTTAATCATGAAAAATAGATCCCTAAAAGTAAGTGTTGGAGTTAATAAAAAAGCTTGAGCATGAACCCGATTAGGAAAAAAAATCTATTTTTCTGGAATGTTAGATAATGTTATTAAAAATTAAATCTATGAAACTTAATCATGCACTTACACCTGCAATCTTGGGAGTAACAATCGCTCTTGTGCAACCACAAACTGCTATGGCGCTATCCTCTACAGAGGTAGGGAAAATTGCTAAGTCCATCACAGTGCTGATTGATAATAAAAGCAGTTCCGGGACTGGGGTAATCATTAAAAAAGAAGGCAATGTTTACACTGTACTCACCGCTAAGCATGTGATCGAAACTCAAGCAAAATATGACATTGTGACTCCAGATGGTCAGCGTTATGCGCTCAACTATAGCACTGTGACGAAAATGTCAGGAGTAGACTTAGCCACTGTACAGTTTACCAGTAACCAAAATTACCCGGTTGCCAAGGTAGGCAACTCAGATGAAGCTATAGAAGGTACAACAGCTTATGTTGCGGGGTTTCCGCAGGCAAACGCGGTAATTTCTGATTCGATTTACAATTTCATTGCCGGGCAGATTACTGCTAATGCCTCAAAACCTCTAAATGATGGGTACGCTTTGGTCTACAGCAATAATACTTTACCAGGGATGAGCGGCGGCCCGGTGCTGAATGAAAAAGGCGAACTAGTGGGGATTCACGGCAGAGGCGATACGACTGAGAATTTTCAAGTTTCTGAACGCAATCCTAATGTTGTAATTAAGACAGGCTTTAATTTGGGTGTTCCTATCAACACCTTTTTGAAACTGTCAGTGGGAACTAGGGTAAATCCGCCGCAGGTCAATTTTCCCGTCAACCCTACAAACACAACACCAAGAGCTGACGACTTCTACATTCAAGGTGGAGATAAGTATAAAAAAGGAGATTTCAAAGGGGCAATCGCCGACTATACTCAAGCGATTAAGCTCAATCCCAACTATGTGAATGCCTACAATGACCGAGGAATTGCTCGCTCTCGGATAGGTGATGCTAAAGGGGAAATCGATGACTATAACCAAGCAATCAGGATTAACCCCAATTATGCTAATGCCTACTACAACCGAGGGATTGCTCGTTCGGAGATGGGAGATAAGCAAGGGGCGATCGCAGATTACACTCAAGCTATTAAGATTGACCCCAAATATGTCAACGCCTACTATAATCGCGGCAATACCCGCTCTAACTTAGGTGATAAGCTGGGGGCGATCGCAGACTATAACGAAGCTGTCAAAATTGATCCCAAGTATGTCAACGCCTACTACAACCGAGGAAATGCTCACTCTGCTTTAGGCAAAAAGCAAGAAGCAATCAACGATTATACCCTAGCAGTCAATGTTGATCCCAAGTATGTCAACGCCTATTACAACCGGGGAATTATCTATTCTCAGTTAGGGAACTTGCAAGCATCTATTGCCGATTACACTCAAGCAGTAAATATTGATCCCAAATATGTCAACGCCTACTATAACCGAGCAATTGACCGCTCTGCATCAGGAGACAAACAAGGAGCAATAGCAGATTACACCCAAGCTATCAAGATTGACCCCAAATATGTCAACGCCTACTATAACCGAGGAAATATCTACTCGGATTTAGGAAATAAACAAGAAGCAATAGCAGACTATAACCAAGCTATCAGGATTGATCCCAAATATATCAATGCCTATTACAATCGGGCAAATGCTCGCTCTGCTTTGAAAGAGTATAGAGAGGCAATTAATGATTACAATCAAGCTCTCAAGCTTGATCCTAAGTACATTAATGCTTATAACAATCGGGGTCTGGCTCGCTCTAATTTAGGAGATAAAAAAGGAGCAATAGCAGACTTTAACCAAGCCTTGAAAATTGATGCCAACTATGCTAATGCTTACTACAATCGAGGACTTGACCGCTCGGCTTTAGGAGATAAACAGGGGGCGATTGGAGATTTACAGAAAGCTGCTGACCTCTATCAAAAACAAGGCGAAGTTGAATTTTCTCAAAAAGTATTGCAGTACATTAGAAAGCTTCAGCAGTCATGAGAAAAACGCAGTGATGCAAAGATGTAATTTGAATCACGATTAGCTAAAACTAGCAGAGGGGCAGGGGGAACAAGCCCCATTGGTGTCAACTTAACGTAAAAGTTATGTCCAGCAAGAAATAAATTTCTTGGCGGGTGAGGAAGCCAACACCGAAGCTATTTCTAGCTTAAGTTGACACTAATAGACTTCTTGCAAAAATACTTGAACCGTCAGAGACTCAAGTCTCTGCCTAATAGCAAAAGTCCGTTGAAACGGACTAAAAATACTGTTAAGCTGTTCCATATATAACTTGCATAATTAGGGCGGGCAAGATGCCCACCCCACAAGAGTTTTATTTAATTTGATTATGTAATTTAGATGTTTTTTAGCTTATTAGTCGGTTGAAACCGACTTGAGTTATCAGCCAGAAAATTTATTTTCTGGCGAGTATCCGACTTTTGCAAGAGGTCTAATGAACAAGCCCTCTCCCCTACTAAGAGTTCCTGCTTTCCTGCCTCTTGTGACTATGAAACAACACACATGTCTATCACTTCCATTCACCAAGTAGGGTAAAACCTGCCCAAGAATAAGGATTGCGCCACTCTTGTTGTTGCCAGAGTTTAAGTTGTGCTGCCCTCAAAGCCGCTGCCGGAGATAACCCACGCTGCAACATCTTGCTATAAAATTCTCTCATCAACAACGATGTTGCCTCATCGTTCACATTCCACAAAGACACCACAACTCGTGCCGCACCTGCATACATGAGTCCTCTTGTCAACCCTACTAATCCCTCTCCCTTCACTTCCTTACCCAATCCCGTTTCACAAGCACTTAACACCACCAAATCAGCGGGAAAGTTGAGGTTAAAGATTTCGTTGAGTCGCAGATAACCTCTTTGTGGTTTGCCTTGCTTGTCTACTAGAGATAACACAATACCTGATAACTCTGGGTTAGTGCTATCGAGAAAACCGTGAGTTGCAAAATGTACTAAGCGATATTGGCTGAGTTGTTTGTTAGTTATCCAATTGTAGTTAGCATCGAAGTCAAAAGCTTGCAGATGATTTGAGGGCACTAATTTAAGTATTTCCTGTGCCTCAGTGCGAGTATTTGGAAGTCTACTAATTTCACCACGGTTGATGTTTCTTGTTGAGCGATTGAGTGCAGACTGTTGTAATTCTAAGTCAAGATTATTGTTAGTATTTGTAGATTTGCCTGTAACTCGTTCATCTGATGCAGTAAATACAGGGTCAGCAAGAATCGCTAGGGTTTTTGGTGCTTGGGCGCGTCCTTTGAGTTGTTGGCGGATAATAGCAATGGTTGAGGCGGAAGGTAGGCTAATGATTTCGTGGTTGACTACTAGGGGTTGATAGTTTGCTGTTGATTTTCCTGATGTTAATGCAGCAAAAGGAATGTATTGCAAAGCATCATCACCGACAATTACTAAACGTTTTTGTCCTAACTTGTCAGCAACAGGTGCAATAATCAGTTTACTCAACTCATCAGCAGCTTTGGCTGTTTCTTCTGGGGAAACTCCCTGCATCCCCGGATTTCTGAGATAGTTGTTATATAAATTCTTGGCTAGTTTTTCTATTTGTTCGCGTTTTGGGAGTTCGTAAGTGTGGAGAGAATTGGGTGTGACTACCCAAAGATAACTGTGTTCTTCACCCAAGGAATATTGTAATAGTAGGGTGTCTTTATCTAGTTGTTGCTGAATTTGGTTTAAGGTTAGAGGTTGGGGATATTTGAGGTTTGCATACTCTGGATTAGTGGCACGGATTTTTTCTTTGAGTTGTTGTTGTTGTTTGAGCAAGTCTTCAAGTTGTTTTTTGGTATCTGCTAGAAGTTGGGCAGGTGATTCTTTTTGGCTTGCTAGTTGTGAGAGTTGTTTTTCTTGGGCATCAACTAGTAACTGTAAACGTTGTTCTTGTGCTAAGAGTTTGGGGTCGATATCTTTTTGAATATCGATGTTAGCTTGTGTTAACAGTTCAATTAAACCACGGGCACGAGAGCGATCGCTTGCTTGCAGTGCAATTGCATCGTATCCTTTGGCTGGGTCTTTTTTGTGCAACTGCATCAGCAAGTCGATGTAGAATTTGTAAACGCCTTGCTGTGATGCAAAGTAAGAGGCACGTAGTTCTTGGCTATCAACTTTGGTACGTAAATCTTCGATAATTTTAATTGCAGCTTCAACTTGAGTCAGGGCTTGTTTGAGGTTGCCTTGGTTGCGTTCTGTAAAAGCAATACTGTAAAGGGTGTTGGCTTCCCCTGCTTTGTCCCCGACTGCACGACGTATGGGTAAAGCTTGGTTGTAGTATGAAAGAGCTTGTTGCTTTTCTCCTAATAAGTCGTAGACAGCGCCAAGATTGTTGAGGATGTTGGCTTCCCCTGCCTTGTCCCCGACTGCACGGAGTATGGGTAAAGCTTGGTTGTAGTATGAAAGGGCTTGTTGCTTTTCTCCTAATGAGTCGTAGACACTGCCAATATTGTTGAGGGTTCTGGCTTCCCCTGCCTTGTCCCCGACTGCACGGAGTATGGGTAAAGCTTGGTTGAAGTATGAAAGAGCTTGTTGCTTTTCTCCTAATGAGTCGTAGACAGCGCCAATATTGTTGAGGGTGTTGGCTTCCCCTGCTTTGTCCCCGACTGTACGGTATATTGGTAAAGCTTGGTTGTAGTATGAAAGAGCTTGTTGCTTTTCTCCTAATGAATCGTAGACAAAGCCAATATTGTTGAGGGTGTTGGCTTCCCCTGCCTTGTACCCGACTGCACGGAATATTGGTAAAGCTTGGTTGAAGTATGAAAGAGCTTGTTGCTTTTCTCCTAATGAAGAGTAGACACCGCCAAGATTGTTGAGGGTGTTGGCTTCCCCTGCCTTGTCCCCGACTGCACGGAGTATGGGTAAAGCTTGGTTGAAGTATGAAAGAGCTTGTTGCTTTTCTCCTAATGAATCGTAGACACTGCCAATATTGTTGAGGGTGTTGGCTTCCCCTGCCTTGTACCCGACTGCACGGAATATTGGTAAAGCTTGGTTGAAGTATGAAAGAGCTTGTTGCTTTTCTCCTAATGAAGAGTAGACAGCGCCAATATTGTTGAGGGTGGTGGCTTCCCCTCCCTTGTCCCCGACTGCACGGAGTATGGGTAAAGCTTGGTTGAAGTATGAAAGAGCTTGTTGCTTTTCTCCTAATGAATCGTAGACACTGCCAATATTGTTGAGGGTGTTGGCTTCCCCTGCCTTGTACCCGACTGCACGGAATATTGGTAAAGCTTGGTTGAAGTATGAAAGAGCTTGTTGCTTTTCTCCTAATGAAGAGTAGACAGCGCCAATATTGTTGAGGGTGGTGGCTTCCCCTCCCTTGTCCCCGACTGCACGGTATATTGGTAAAGCTTGGTTGTAGTATGAAAGAGCTTGTTGCTTTTCTCCTAATGAGTCGTAGACTTTGCCCATACAAACAAGTGTGAATGCTTCCCCTGCTTTATCGTCCACTTGTCGCCAAAGCTTGAGTGCTTCTTGCCATTTCTCAATTGCTTTTCGCAGTGATTCTGCTGTTCCTTGTTTGTAAAGTTCCAACCCTTCTTGTAAGAGTCGTTCTGCTGCCGCGCGAGTTGCATCTTGCTGGGTTGTTGACTGTTGTGCAATCTGCAATGATCTATTCCTTAGTGTTGCACTTACACTATCAGATAGCAAAACTACACTCAGCAACAAAGTTAAACTGTAACGGCTAAAGTTTGGTAAAAAGCACCTAAAAATCCACTGTTTATTTTGCACTTTGGCTAGGGGTGTAAGGGTGTGGGGGTATACGGAAAATGAGAATTTGAGCAAGCGCGTAAACACGCACTGGCTTGTTGAGAGACATTGCTCTCATGAAATAATTATTCTGTTGTTCTGCGAGATATTACTGAAAATTTATTCTAATTTTATAGAGGCGAGGAGCGATCGCGCTTTTGGTTTCTGTTTTTGAAACGTATATAGGACTTACGCATTGACAGAAAAGTCAAAATAACAGGTATAGTTTTCAAGGCTTATAGCTAGATTTTTCAATGAAATTTTAGCGATCGCACCCAATCAAGGGTGATTGACAAAAGCCTGAAACAACGTATTTACATTGATACACAAGATAGTTATTTTGTACAGTGCGTAAGTCCTAAGCTGTTCCACATATAACTTGCATAATTAGAGCGGGCAAGATGCCCACTCCACAAGAGTTTTATTTAATTTGATTATGTAATTTAGATGTTTTTTAGCTTATTAATTACGAATTACGAACTTGTACTGAGCGAAGTCGAAGTATTACGAATTACGTTAGCGTTAGCGAAGCGGTAGCGAGTCCTCGATAGCGTTAGCGTTAGCGAAGCGGTAGCGAGTCCTCGAGCGTCAGCGGTAGCGACGCAGGAGCGTCGCGTCATTACGAATTACGAATTACGAATTACGATTTACGATTTACGATTTACTCCATACCTTTTTGTTTGAACATTTCCATCAATTTACGTTTACGCGCATGAGTTTGGATTAGTTTTTCTCGATAGTTTAACCAGTCTGCCCGTTTCCCCGATTCCAAGTAAGCGGCGCGTGCTTTTTTTAACCACTCAACTGCTTCACTGTAGTATTCTGCTTTACTCGCATCCATAATTTTTGCAGCACGGCGATGGGCATTAGCAATTACCCAGCTGGGATTATGAGAGATTGCGGCATCCATGACTCGGTGAATTAACTCAGAATAATAGGAACTGAGTTCAGCAACGATCGCAATTGCATCATCAATTAGCCCTTCATATAAAAAAATATCAACCTTTGCTGATTCTGTTCCCCAAATTCCACAGTTGCGTGTACTTTTTAGCAAGTCTGTTTTAATACCTTCCCAGTTTTCGCCAGCTAACTGTTCTATTCTCTGGTAGTCTGCGAAGGAAGGGTGAGCTTGAAAAGCGGCTTTAACTGCTGCCAAAGTTGCAGTCTCATCTCCCAATGCTTCGGCTAAATCACTCGTCCAACTTCCCAAGTCATATTGACAGTTGCCTGGTAGCTTCAATCCCATCTGAGCAATATGTAATGCTTGTGGTAATGCTCCCTGTTCTCTGAGGGTTCTAGCCAGGGCAAAGGCTTCTTCCATTGAGTTCATTTGAGTTTGGGCTGCGTTCATTGCTTCTTCTACCCTGCCCAATTGCCCCAGCATTGTTAAATACTGTCGATTTTGCCCTGCCACTTCTGCCAAATACAGGTATTCTTGATAACGCTCTTGACGTTCGAGAATTTTTAAGCGACTCAATACTAAATTATCTGCATAGTCTGGTGATTCTCCTTGCCATAGTCCCTCTTCGATCATATTTCCTTGGAGAATTCTCACCAGTGGTGGATAATCCCAACCCTGCTGCAAAGCTTCTAAACTCATTCTAAAATCAGCGTTCCACTCGTCTTGCCATGCTTCCAAATTCACTTGCACATCGACTGTTTCCTCTGGAGTGAGTTCGGTGGTGAGAATTGCCTCACACCAAGCATCATTTAATTCCCAGGCAATTTCATCGTTTTCAGCACCGTACTCGGCGACATCATACCAGTTTTCCACACAAGTAGAGGTAATCGCTTCTAAGATGGCGATCGCATTATTACCTTCCCCACGTTCGCTAAAATCACTGGCAATTTGCACTACACTCAGTAATTCGTCAGTAATCGGGTCTTCTTCATAACCCTCCTCAAAATGGCGCACTGCATCTCGAAAAATCTGCCGCACTTGCCGCTGTACAGGGGCCACATCAATCGCATTGGGGGGCACAGATTTGATGATTTGAGATTTGGGAGTTGGATTTGTCATCAAACTGACATGATTGTCAATCATCTCAATCAGTTGCGGATATTCTGCTACCAACTCTTGCACCAGTGTTTGAGTTTGAATATGATCCAAGCGATCAAGTAATTGTTCGAGAGTAGGACGCTGCTCAATAGTGTCTGCATGACGCGTACAAACTAGCATCGTCGCCACAATATGTTTACACCACCCATCAAAATCGTAAGCACAGGTGCAGCTAACATCTATCAATCCCTGACTATCAAAACTCAAGTTGACACGATAGGGTCTAGCCTCACTACCTTCGACTTCTGCATATAGCATGTGACCACGTTGGGTGACGCTAATAACAGCACCTGCCTCATAGTATGCCTCGCCTCTCTGAAAAGATTTAGCGTTGGCATAACGACGGATAGTAAACTCACTAATTTTGGGAATACACATCGGGCGATCGCCTGTGGAAATCCTAAGCCTTGATGAATTCTACATCCTTCAGCTTATACTAATTCGGAGTGGGGGTGGAGATTGGCTTTTTCAGGAGATGGATCGGGAGAAAACGCCAGCAATGTAACGTAAAAACGAAAAGTTTACAATAATATTGAAGATACGAATTTCTTCGCTCGCTCAGGTGCATCATAATTTGATTTAGCAACATAAAATTTGAAAGGGGTTGCACTGGTTGCTAGTCAAGTTGAGAATAAATAGGCGAAGCACACGGGGAAACTAATGTGAGTCATGGATTTGATTATGATTTGGTGATTATCGGCGCTGGTGTGGGTGGACATGGCGCAGCCCTACACGCTGTCAGCTGTGGTCTCAAAACAGCGATTATCGAAGCTGCTGACATGGGAGGAACCTGTGTCAATCGTGGCTGTATTCCTTCTAAAGCCCTGCTAGCGGCATCTGGACGTGTGCGGGAGTTACGCGATGCCCATCACCTGAAGTCGCTAGGCATTCAAGTGGGAAATGTGGAGTTTGATCGCCAAGCGATCGCTAACCATGCTGATAATCTAGTAGCGAAGATTCAAGGCGATTTAACTAACAGTCTCAAACGCCTGGGAGTTGATATTATCAGGGGCTGGGGAAAAGTTGCTGGGACACAAAAGGTCAGTGTGACTGTTGATGGTAGCGAAAGAAACATCACAGCCAAAGACATCATTCTTTCCCCTGGTTCGATTCCTTTTGTACCACCAGGGATTGAGATAGATGGCAAAACGGTATTCACCAGTGATCAAGGTGTCAAGTTAGAAACATTACCAGATTGGGTGGCAATTATTGGCAGTGGTTACATCGGCTTGGAATTTTCGGATATTTACTCGGCTTTGGGCTGTGAAATTACTTTAATTGAAGCATTAGATCAGCTAATGCCGGGATTCGACCGCGATATAGCCAAACTTGCCGAACGGGTGTTAATTACTCCCCGCGATATTGAAACTAAAGTAGGGATTTACGCCAAAAAAGTTATCCCTGGTTCGCCAGTGGTGATTGAGTTGGCAGATTTCAAAACAAAATCAGATTTAGATGTGATTGAGGTGGATGCTTGCTTGGTAGCAACAGGACGCATCCCAGCGACGCAAAATCTCGGTTTAGAGTCTGTGGGTGTAGAACTTGATCGGCGAAACTTTATCCCAGTTGACGATCGCATGGCGGTATTATCAGCAGGTGAGCTAGTTCCCCATTTATGGGCAATTGGCGACGCTAATGGCAAAATGATGCTGGCTCATGCAGCTTCTGCCCAAGGCATCGTGGCAGTGGAAAATATAGTGGGACGAGAACGGACAGTCGATTACCGTAGCATCCCCGCCGCCGCATTTACCCATCCAGAAGTTAGCTATGTGGGCTTAACAGAAACAGCTGCCAAAGATTTAGGGCAAGCGGAAGGGTTTGAAATTGCCACAAGTAAGAGTTACTTCAAAGGTAATTCTAAAGCGTTGGCAGAAAATGAAGCTGACGGTATAGCTAAGGTGGTGTATCGCCAAGACACAGGTGAGGTTTTAGGCGTTCACATTTTTGGACTTCACGCCTCAGACTTAATTCACGAAGCCTCAGCAGCGGTTGCCAACCGTCAATCCGTCCATACCCTTGCTCATTTAGTTCACGCCCACCCCACACTTTCAGAAGTGCTGGACGAAGCGTATAAACGAGCGATCGCAATTTAGGGAATGGGGAATTCGTAATTCGTAATGACGCGACGCTCCTGCGTCGCTAACGCTGACGCTCGTACCTCGCTACCGCTGACGCTCGAGGACTCGCTACCGCTTCGCTAACGCTAACGCTATCGAGGACTCGCTACCGCTGACGCTCGTACCTCGCTACCGCTTCGCTAACGCTAACGTAATTCGTAATTCTCCCCCTCCTCCCTGCCCCCTGCCTCACAGGTGTAGGTATTTTACATTCAATCCGAAAAAGCCTATTTTTGCGTTCCGAAATCTTTCTCCTCGTCCCTGCGTCTCACCGTCTCCGCGTCGCTCAAAACGCAAAATATTAAAAACCTACACCTGTCAGTTGCCCCCACTCCCCTCATCCCCACTCCCCAACATGCAAATCCGTCGCCGTCAACCCAATCCATCGATTGCCGTATCTATCTTGCGTTATCAGGTTGCTTTACCAAACGCTGCGCCGAACAATATTCTAGAAGAGATTGTCTGGCATAAAGAATCAGAGGTTGATCAAATGCGCGAAAGGGTGCCTTTACAAGAGTTGCAAAAGCAAGCACTTTCTGCACCACCCACCCGTGATTTTGTAGCAGCCCTGCGCCAAGGTAAGACAAAGCCCGCATTGATTGCGGAAGTCAAAAAAGCTTCTCCTAGTAAAGGCGTTTTTCGAGAAGATTTTGATCCAGTTGCGATCGCTTTGTCCTATCAACAAGGTGGTGCTAGTTGTATTTCGGTGTTAACGGATGCCAAGTTTTTTCAAGGCGGTTTTGACAATTTAGCTAAAATCCGTGCCGCAGTCGATTTACCTCTATTGTGTAAGGATTTTGTTATCTATCCTTACCAAATGTATTTGGCACGGATTCAAGGCGCAGATGCGGTTTTATTGATTGCTGCAATCCTCAGTGACCAAGATTTGCAATATTTCATCAAAATTGCTCGCAACCTCAACATGGTAGCCTTGATTGAAGTCCACAATTTGGCAGAACTGGATCGCGTGTTGGCCTTAGATGGCGTATCCTTAATAGGAATCAACAATCGCAATTTGGAGGATTTCTCTGTTGACCTGCAAACTACTTGTCAACTGCTAGCTGCAAGGGGTAGCCAATTGCAAGAAGGGAAAATCCTAGTTGTGAGCGAGTCAGGATTGCACAACCCAGATGATTTGAGTTTGGTATCTACAGCTGGTGCAGCTGCTGTCCTGATTGGTGAATCTTTGGTCAAACAACCAGATCCTAGTTTAGCGATCGCCCGTATACTACCAAGGCATTTCTAACAGAGTTGCCGCACCCAAGCTCTGCAACCGTAAATACCCTGCGTAATTGGTAAACTAAGTTACTTAGAAACACGCAGAAATTGCCCAACGCATTACCAATCTCTTTGCTAAATCTTCATTGCTCTCTAAGTTCTAGCACTAAGGAAATAGTTATTTTCTGTGTAACAATTTATTAGCAAGAGACTAAATGCGACTAATACAACATCCCAAATTTGAAATTAAAACTTAACTTCATGGAGCAAATTCCTCTACCTTCACCTATCCACTACGAACTTCTACTCCAACTTCTAGAAAGACAAACCATGTTAGCAGTCAGCGACAACCCCGAATTACGACATCAAGTAAATCAGCTAATTATTACTCTGCGAAAAGCCGCAGCACAACAAAAACGATTAGAAGAAATTTGTCAGTTTTCCTCAGCGGAAATTGACCACCGCTGGTCACTTAATCATCATAACGGAGCTACAGTTGTCGTCCCCGATTGATATTGACTACAGAATCTTCTTTAAATATCACGATTAGCAACTAGGCAAATCGTAATTCGTAATTCGTAATTAAATGAGTTGGGGTTCTTGTTGTTCATCGAAGAAGGGAAGCTCACATCTTGCATCTGCCAGTGAAAATAATGAGTCTGCCGCAATAAAGTTATAAAAATTACATATCTATTTATCTCTGCATTTAGTCCATTTCTAATGGACTTTTGCTATAAGACAGGGATTTACAATCCCTGGCGGTAGAGAGCGAAGCCGAACAATTAGGTAAGTTTTGCGACTGACAGTTTGAAAGGTGCAAGATCTGAAAAAGGGAACAGTTTTAAAAAAATAAGCCCTATAGTTTTAACCCTATTAAATCAAAAGCTTGTTTAATTCCTTGTGCCAATATTGGTTGATTTTGCTGTTCATAAAGTTGAATAGCTTGACGATATACACCTAATACCTTTGGATAATTATCAATCAACCCATGCTCATTTCTAATATGATGCAAAACCCAACCTAAATTGTGATAGGCTTCTGCATAATCAGGGTTGACTTGAGACGCCAATTCTAAAAATAAACAGGCTTTTAACCATAGCTCTCGTTGTCCTAATCTTTGAGCCTCCTGTCCAAGAGTTGTGCCTAAACGAAATAATACAAAAGCGTCTTTAGAATTCACCTGATGACAATCTTGATAAACTTTGATTGCTGCTTGCGAGTTTCTCACATGTTCATAAGCAATGCCCAGGTTGAGAATTATCCAAAAAGGTACTTTTGGTTTAGATGCTCCTTGCTCAAACTCAACTAATGCATTAGCCCATTGACCTTGTGAAGCTTGCAACCAACCTTTAAACCCATGTGCAAAATTATTATCAGGTACCTGAGTCATGTACTCTTGCAAACATATCTCTAGCTCAGAAGTAGTTGTCTTAGTTTCATTATGAAGTGCAACCAACAAGCAAGGATATATCCATGCTTGCAAACTCTGAGCATGTTGAGAGTTAATTTGTTGAGAACTTGAGATAGCTTGTCGTGCAGCCGGGATTGCAAATTGCCATTGCTTCTGATTAACAGCCATCCAAGCTTTTAAACCCAATGCAAAAGTTGAATGCTCATCGAGTTCTAAAGCTTTATTTACTGCAACTACAGACTGTTTCCACTGACCGCACTTAACAAGCGCCCATCCCAAATTAGCCCATATCCAAGACTCGTTACGAGCCAAATTCACCGCCCGTTGCAACTGTTTAACAGCTTCTGACCAATTAGACTGACGACAATAAAGTAGCCCCAAAAGTCCATGAAGTCTGCCATCATCAGGTAGAAGTTGAAGTGCTTGCTGTACAGCAGCTTCTGCTTGCGAATCATTAAGATGAATCAAAACCAAAGCTTTTTCAACAGCAGCTTTACTATTTTCTGGTTCTTCCAGCAGACAATGCTGATACACTTGAGCCGCTTGTAATAAATTCCCTTGCCTAACTAATTCCCGCGCCTGAGTTAGAAGGGGAGATATGTAATTACCATTTAAAGCTTCAATGAGATAGTTTGCATCCTGAAATCGCTCCTCTACTTTCAAATTCATCCCAGTGAGAATGATTCTTTCTATCAAAGGGCTAAGACTACCGACTACCTGACGTAGAGGAATTAGAGAATCATTGCCGCCGAGAGTTGTCGTTTTCGAGTTCACCCTATCTAAAGCATCAGCAGGAAGTCGCCCAGTGAGTAACTCATACATTGCAGCACATAAAGAGTAAATATCTGCACTGGGATGACGGGTGGCTCGATAAGAATACTGCTCTGGCGGGGCATATCCAGGAGTCCAAATTCGCGTCATGTTTTTGCTGCGACCTGCTAAAAACTCTCTAGAAGCACCAAAATCTATTAATACTGCTCTATCTTGATGATTGATAATAATATTGTCTGGTTTAATATCTCTGTGCAGCAAATTATTTTCATGAATAATCTTCAGAGCATAGGCTAATTGTAAAAAATATTTTTTTATCCTGTTTTCTGAGAGAATTCCTTCTTCTTTTAAAATGTTATGTAAGGTTTTACCATCGATAAATTCCATTACTATATAGACAGTACTATTCTCTTCAAACCAATCATATATCTTAACAATACTGGGATGTTTAAATTTAGCTAAACCTTGCAAATTTTGTGCTTCATCCTGAAACTTATTGATTTGTTCTTGGCGCTCCAGTGGGGGTATAGAATACGGCCATTTAACTTTTAAATCTTCTCTCCCGGCTCTATCTGGCCAGAGTTCTTTAATAGCAACATACCTAGAGCTATTAACTAAATCTTTTGCTTGATATGTAATAGCAAATCCTCCTTGACCCAAAGTTTTTTCTAATTGATATTGATGATCTTTCAGAAATGTTCCTGGAGGTAAATGATTAGGAGCAACAAACTCTGAATTGCTTTCAGCTATCAAGGAAAGCTCTGCACCACAACTCAAGCATTTTAACTTGTCATCTGGGTTAATTGTTAAGCAACAAGAGCAAAGATTGGACATAATTTTTAAATTTAATAATCAACAATTTATTTTTAATCCAGCCGGATATCTTCGGTGCATTAGGACTTGCGTCCGTAACACCCCCTACAAGATTAAAGCTTTTAACACGTTCCGTGGGTTTAAGTCCCCCGCTTCTATAATCGGCAAGTTTTGTGTTGGGGTGAAATCCCTATTACAAAAATTAATTACGAATTACGAATTACGAATTATTTAATTCGCATTAAGCGTAAATTCACTCGTAATATTTTTCTATAGAACATTGCAATACAAGAATAGTTGCATTATCAATAGCTCCTCTATAAATGACTTGATCAATTGTTGTATTAGCAGCAACTTGTAAGTTTTGATTAGTAACAAAAACTTCTGCTAACTCATCCATAGAAACTAAATCCCAAATACCATCTGAGCAAAGGATTAAAGTATCTCCATCTTCTAAAGTCATTGATAAACTTGAGCCAAAACGGCTTAAATCTTGGAGATAATCCTCGCTAATTTTACGTTTACTCCCAAGAGACTTAAGCAAAACACTACGGTCTGGATGCTCTTGACTTTCTTCATAGCTAATTTGACCATTAGCGAGTAGCATAGCTACCATAGAATGATCCTCACTTAACTGACATATACAACCGTTCCGTAATAAAAAAATCCGGCTATCACCGATATGAGCAATCATTAATTCTCTATTGACTGCTAACACAAGACTTAGTGTAGTTCCTCCATCTTGTACATGTTGAGATACAGATTCGTTAGCTTTTTGCACTAAAGTAGTTAACCATTTGGCGCGGTCTGCCGCACTTTTTAAACTAATAGGTATAGCTGCTTCTAAAACTGTCTTAACAGCGAATTGACTGGCTATTTCACCTTGGGCCATGCCTCCCATACCATCGGCTATAACTGCCAAAATTAAAGCCTCAGACTGATTTGAGTAATGTTGTTTGACACCATAGCTATCCTCATTTTGCAGACGACTTGGTGATAAACCTACAGTGGAACGACTGGCCACGCACCATCGAATTTGTGGTGTATTGTATGATTGTCTGGTTTCAATTAGAATGCTGAGTAGTTGCGATAAAGAAAAGCGATCGCCAAACGATGCCAAGCAAATACTAATAATTTGGTAAATTCGAGGAATCGGTCTGATTATCAGTTTGCCAGGGTCATCCAGATTAGGAAGTTGATGATGAATAGATTGATACAACAAAATACCTACAATATAGGTACTCATCTGCTCATCAATTGGATAACCTAAAGCTAGTTCGCAAGCACAATAATCTCCTGTTAAGCCATAGCTAAGCTTTTGACCAACACCACAAATTCCTGTCAAATCAAAAAATTGAATCAGTGTGCCTATCTGAACAAAAGCTGGTGTAATTTGAACAAAGCACCATCCTTGTTGATAAACGTAGCGAAAAAACTGGCATACTTGAATAGCCAACGATAAGCATGTTTCTAAAGTATGGTCTTGTTTTAGCCAAGCTAAAAGTGTCTTTTCTGGCTCTGGCAAATAGCTAAGTAGTATTCTTTTACTACTAGGCAATTTAGATACTAATGCTCGTGGTTCTAAAAATTCTTCTTCTAAATATTCAGACTCATCCAGCAGAGTTTCTGGAATAAAAATAGGGTTTAAAGATAACTCAATATCTGCTTCTACAGCTTGTTCTGATGAGCAATTAATAACTATCCAATCCTCTGTAGAGCATAATAATTCCGCAACCATTTTGTGGTTATCAAGAACCTGCCTTAGTTGTAGTTCTAAATTGAGATTACCATCAACATCTCCTACACGCAATAATCCCAATCTTTCTAAATTAACTTCATCAAGCCTACTGTTATTCTCAAATTTATGAATATTGACATGAAAATAATGAACATCAGCAAATAGACCGAGATAAGCTTTCACTTCTATGCAAAACAGGTCAATTTGAAAACAGATGTTTTCTTGAATCACTAGAATATTAGGAGCATCAGTTGTGGAGATATTCATAGGCAATTCAAAATAAAATAAACTTGATATCGCTCAACCTCCTTGCAAGTGTATGTAGTTACTAAGAACTTTGAAAAACAAAACGAATTCTACCAAATGCTACTTCGTCCCCAATATTTAAAATTTCCGGTGTAGTAATTCTGGCACTAAAGCGAGTTTGATCAACCCGTTTTAAGAAAACCCCATTTTCAGATCCCAAGTCTTTGATTTTCCATTGACTTCCTTCGCGATAAATTTCCGCATGATTTCGAGAGATATAATCAGCTCCTACAAAACCTTCTAAATCGATTTCTACTGGCCCTAAATCAGGGTCAAATCGTCCAATTATATTGCTATCTTCTAGAACAAATTCTGAGATTGGTGAACCTGCTTGCTTAGAGATCAGTTTTATAGTTTGAATGCTAGGTATAGGAATAGGAGCATTTACGGACGAACTTATCGAACTAGGTGAAGTTTGCGCTTCTGGTGGCTGAATTTCTGTAGTTGGTGCTTTAAAATAGGATGGATAATTTGGTTCTTCCTCAATTTTTACTGGTTCAGAGTGTTGATGTGAATTTAAAGCTATAGAACTCAATTCATACCCGCAAACCTCACAAAACTCTGTGCTAGGTAAGTTGCTATCGTATCCACATTGAGGACATTTAATATTCATAGCTGAGGAAATTGAGTTGCTGGGAGTTTGCTCAAAATATGGTGGCTGTGGCGTTGCTGGTTGAATATTAATTAGCGGGGGTTGGTCATCATAGACTATTTGTGGTGTTGGTGGTTGAATATTAATTGGTGGCGGTGGGTCGTCATAGACTATTTGTGGTGTTGGTGGTTGAATATTAATTGGTGGCGGTGGGTCGTCATAGACTATTTGTGGTGTTGCTGGCTGAATCTCAATGCTAGTAGGATAGTCAGTATAAGATAGTGGCGGTTTGGGTAGGCTAGTTTCGATGGTTAAATCTTTTTCTAATGAGGGTTGTTGAGGTTGCGGTGTGACTACGGAAAGTTCAGAAGAACAGACTTCACATTTTTGAGCGCTGGGGGGATTACGCTCATAGCCACAAGCGTGACAAATTATGCTCATAAATCAAACCTCTGAAAATTTGTAATATTTTAAGTACCTGAAACTTGACGCATTTGTTCTTCGGAAATTTCGTCATCTAAACTGGTACTCATTTTAATAGTTTTACCTTTAGCTCCCATTTTGATAGTTTTACGTGTATCGGGAGATATTTTACGGGTTTTTCTTAATTCATCTTGAGCGCTTAAAAGAGATTTAGTCATAGCCTCATTACCTACGCGCATAGTCATGCGTTGAGCTGTTTCTAAAAGTTCTTCAGCTCGCACAAAGTTACCAATTTCTGAGGCTTTAGCAGCTTCATTAATTAATTGAGAAATGTTACATTGTTGTATATATCCCATCACTTCTTGGTCAACTTGAGCAGCAAAGTTTTGTCCGGCAACAAATTGTACAATGACATTTTGAATTGGTAGCTCACCACGTTTATTTTGACTAGGAATATCATAAGTTAAACCGAGTTGGGCAATCCGAATTCGAGATGCTGGACGACTGTCGATTGTAAATTCCAAAATGAAAATAGTTTCATCATTTGCTGAGGCATTCCCAAGTGGATGGGTGTCTTGATGTAAGGGAAATTCTGCTTGTGAAGGATAAGCGCGGACGATGCGAGTTAGTTTTACTCCTTTGACGGTTTTGACATCTAGGGCTAAATTGGTAATTACATCTTGTTGAGCTAGACTAAATTCTTCGATAATTTTGTTTGGTAAATCGGTAATCGAGACAGCAATATCGCTAGTTTTATCTGTGACTACATGGAAAGAGCGACCTCCAGTAACGTCACTTAAATAATTGAGCAAGTCTTCATTAAAGTCGCCTACTCCTAATGCTGTGATGGGAATATTTTTCAGAGCGAATTCTCTGGCTAGCTCTTGACATAAGTCTTCATCGATGGTTTGACCATCGGTAAATAATAAGGTGCGTAGACAAGTCATCTGTTGCTCACCAAGGATGTGAAACGCTTGGCGTAAACCACTGCCAATTCGCGTACCACCAGAACAGTGATGAAGTTGAGCGATCGCATCTTCTAAATGCTTGACTTGTGTGGCTGATGTCAATCCAATTATACTAGCAGCCTGCTCATTAAAGCGCACAATTGCAATGCGATCGCTTTGGCTCAATTTACCTGAATGAATCAGTGCTAACAGGGATTCTATAACTATATCCCCCTTCGACTTAGCCCCTGTTACTTCCATCCATTCTTTGCCATCATCATAATAAGTTCTGCCAGTTGCTTGCGGTTCACCAATCACCACCTCATCCATCGAGCCACTAGTATCTATCAACAACACAAATGTAGTAGAAGGACGAGAATTTGCCACCTGTTTAGTTGGACGCATTTTCAGCATTATAAACAGTTTTTGCTCAGCATTTTCAGCAGGCAAAAATTCACGATGAGGTGTAATTGTGACGTTTAACATTGTCTATGCAAATCTTACTATTTATGGCATTAATTAAAATATTAAAGATGGTAAAGCACCACCTTGAGGTTCTATATTTAGTAAATTCGGAGTAATCAGAGTTGGTAGATTTTGATTGCCAGCTTCGCTCAAATCCTCAATGTTTGCCCCTGAAAGTAGAGGAAGATTCAGCGAAATCACAGTATCTCTATAACCTTGTTTAATATCTTGAATCCAAACCTTCACTAAATAGTTAAGATTCGTGTCATTAATTCGCCGCTGACTTCTATTTTGTAACTGAGTGCGAAGTTCCTGACAAACCTCATAGGTAAAAAACAAATCAGGATTATTTTCGTGATTTTGATTGAGGTTAAAATCATGCTCCAGCCGCTCACCAGAGTCTTTGAGTGTTAGCAATAACTTGTACTTAACCATATTAAGAGTAAGCCGATTATCGCTGATACATCAACTTATAACACAAATGACACTAATAATTTACGTGTTTATACTTTTATTTACTTGTCTTATCAATTTTAAACCTTCCCATTACCCCTAATCCCCACTCCCTCCGGGAGCGGGGGCCCCGAGTTTCCCATTCCCCATTCCTTACTCATTGAGCCTGTTTCTTAATCTCTCCTGCTAACAGATACAACAGGAATATGGCAAAACTTAAAGGCAAAATCACAAAAATAAATATTATCCATAGCCTAATATTAAATGGCACTAAAAATACAAAAGGCATACTATAACTGACTTCCTCACTAGCCACAGAATTAACAACTACACGGACGTTATGTTTAGAGGCTGTATCAGCATTTTTTTGTGTGTAAGTAATCTGATACTCATCAAGAATAGTATTCAAAATATCCTTAAATCTTTGAGAAATCTCTTTAGCATTCCCAGAAAATTCGTGAATTCCCCCAGTGAAATCTGCTATTTGTTGCAAGTGTTTTTGGTCAACTAATTCTGACTCAAAATTTTGACGTTCTTCTCGATTAGCTATTTTTTCAATATCTGTACATTCAGCCGACTTTCCTCTAGGAAGCTGGTATATTTTTCCTAGTTCTTGTGGTGTGCGACCATATCCTAATGTATGGATTGTAACTACTCCCCGATATTGCTCTAGAATCTCTGCTTTGAGTTTTGCAAAATGGTTTGTATCGCATCTATTCTTAGAACTTTTATCAAAACCCGCAGTGTCAAATCCATCAGAGAGCAGTACTACATGTAGCTGAGGCTGGTTAGAATTGCCATTTTGAGATTGATTTTGCAAGTTGAAATCACCTAAAAAACTGACAGTTTTAGCTAAAGATTGATAAAGATTTGTTTCCCCACAAATACGCGCTCGATTTTTTTGCAATTGGCTTAAATAATTTTTAAGTTGTTGCTTTTCTTCTTGATTAGCGGGAGAACTAAAATTATTTAATTCATTATTTGTTACTTCATAGCTTTCACAACTTGTATAGGTACCTTGATCGCTAAAAGGCACGATCGCCATTTGATTATCGCCTTGACGTTCAGCTAAAATGTTAATGAATTCTTGAATAGCATTCACTGCTCCCTGTAGTTTCGGTTCACCTCCTTTATCTAACTTCTTCATACTGCCGCTGAGGTCTAGAAGTAATACAATTCTTGTTGGCAATGGAGTAGATTGCTGAGGATTTCTAAAATCAAATTCTCCTGGACTCAGTTGGCATTCTTGATTTACATTCTGTTGCTTGCAATCTATATATATAGAAAAGTTATTTTTTTTTAAATCTGATTGACTTTTATTGTCTTTAGTAACTTTAACTCGCAGCGTGACTTGATCCTCAATCACTTGAGAATTCACATTAATCCGCGCTTGATTATCTTTTGTTTGACTCCATCCAGTAATACTCAGACAGCTCGCAAAAATGATCGATAGGCTAAACCAGACATAATTTTGAGATAATAAGTAAAATTTAGATTTACTGTTTTTCTGCCGATTTTTACTCATCTTCTTAACCTTCAGGATCTAAAAAGCGATTGTAGAAGACAAAGCGGAACATTGTTTTACCGTCTTTTCTACTACGATTTGGATGACAATAAAAAGTGATAATAGAGTTGTGTTTTAGACGACGTGGTTCGCTGGAAGTGAGAATATTTCCATTAATTGATATACATCGGTAATGCTTACTATTCGGTTTTAATAATGCACCACGTTCTTCTATATCTAAGTCGGCCAGATGAGGAGGTAAACCAGGAATGCAGATATGCGCCCTTGGTTCTGAGCCGATTGTAATAGTACCTCTTGGTGGTAGCTGAGTAGATAAACCTTCTTCAATCGCATCTAAGTGTTCATTAGTGACAAATTCTAATCTGTAATCACTTTCTTTACTATTATTATTTTGATCTTTGACTTGAATTGGTTTATCTTTATTGATTTTTGCAGGTTCTTCATTATATTTACTATATTCAAAACCAGCACCAGCCCTTAAAGCCGCTACATAACTCGGAGATGTGGCAAAGTTGAAAGCTATACCAAGCACTAAACCTAACAAAAGCAATCCAGCAAAATTCTCAAATCCTAAAATTGAGAATCCCCAATCTTGTTTAAATTGATCTTGAAAACTTTCTACAGATAATTTAAAAATTAATCGTAGTAGTTCAAATATTATCGCTGCGATGAAACCAGCACTCGCACCTGCGATGACATTTGTTTGCAGGCGCTGCTGATAACGCCTCTTTTTACCTGATTCCACACTCCGCCAATACCAACTTAATCCCTCTGTTAGCCCAACAGCAATCCCAATAATCATCCAACGGATAATTCTCACGGCGGGAGGGCTACCGAAAAAGAATAAAAGCTTTTGAATCTGATCTAAAAGTAAAAATTGAGATATTCCCCCAGCTATCAACCCAATAAAAAGTCCTAACCCAGCGGCAGTGGCGACGGGTATCCCCAGTCTGAGTAAATTTAACTTAAATCTAGTAGGATTACTCAAAAAAATTTCAGTTAGTACCATTCCCGCAGATAAAGAAGCAGCAACACAAGGAGATTGAGCTAACTCTGGAAATTGCTTAAACCAAGCTATGTATTCAATGACAAACTGACTAAGATTCCAACCAATTGAGGCAAAGGTAATTCCAGATAAAATGTAAATCCATAATTTCATATAGCAGTTGGCTTTGATTTTTGAACTGATTTACGTAGTCTGGGAGTCGAAGTTTGAAAAGTTTTGGGCGAATAAAATTCGCTGCTACACAAGCGAAGTCCACCTCCGTGGAAAACACGGAAAATTAAAGTTTTGAAACCCACGGAGGTGGGTTTTGTCTGTGTAGTATTTATCTAGACTTAACTAATCAGTATTACCTGCCTTTTGATTGCGTATTTGCTGTTTCACTTTATCTTGTAAAATTCTCATCGTACTATTAGGTGTATTTTGTACATTTACTAAGTTAATAATGCCATCATCAGCAATTTTATTTTCATTTTGAAACTTGTATATAGCTGTAACTACTGGTCTGAGCTTTTGTTGGAATTTGTTTTTGTTATTTTCATTTATATTTTGTATAATTTCTGTCAAATCAACATTTTTATCTAGCTCGATTACAGTTTTTAATGCCTTTGTCACTTCCTCTTCTTGAAGAGAATAAACTAAAAGTTCACTGTCATCTATAATATTTTGCTGGATTTTTCGGATAGCATCACGAGTTTTATTTTGTTGAGCAAATGATTCAACTGCTTTATCTAATTTTGCTGTAACTTGAGCATTATTTAAGGTAGTTGGAGTTGATTCAACAATAGGGGGTTGAGGAGGTGTAGTTTTATTGAAAGTACCTCCTATAAAATTGCCAATCGTAAAAGCAAGAATTATCAGTGTGAGAGCATAATTTTTAGTCCAGGCTCTTACTCGATTAAATTGTGTATAGATAAAAATTAATAAGATTGCTATTCCAACACAAATAAATTGCAGTACCCGACTATTTTCTCTCAGAATAGATGCGAGAAAACCAATAATGCCTAGCTCAAGTAATTTCCCAAGGAGGATAACTATTAAGAAAGCAGATATAAATAAATTAGATAATTCTACTGATTTACTTGAGTTTTCATCTTCCGGTTGATTGTAAGGTTTAGGTGTAACTGTTGCTATTCCAAACACATCAGTGATATTTTTGGTTTGCAAATTTTTTAATACTTTATGAGGAAATTTACCTGTACTAACTTTATAAAAGTAAGCGGCTAAATCATCTAGCTGTAATGTGGAAAACAATTCTGCTAGAGGTTTATAAATAGTCAGAGGTTGATAAGTGCCATGATGTTGTCTATTTCTCCAGTAACCTTTAATCAAATCTCTCCACAGTCCACTGTGATCTTCTAATGTTTTTTGAGTTTGGGTTTCTCCTACTTTTCTCGGTCTGTGTATTTCGTAGATTTGCCATAAATCATAGCGAATGGTTGTAAGCAATTCGTCATTAGCCAGACGCCAAATACTATTTCGTTCAGTCATCAAGCTAATGACAGTATTTTTTGATATCCCGTTTTGCAGAAGTTGTTGAATTGCAATTAAAAGTCCGTCTCTAAGTTTGCGGTTTAAATTGGGTAATGAGTTATACAATAATTTGATTTGTTTTCGTAACTCAGCTTGAAAATCTAAAGACTGCTGCCTAATATTTTTATTGCTAAATGGTAAATTAGCCTGCAAGTTTTGCTCTAAATGTGCATATTTTGCGTATTCTGGAGCTAATGTTTCAGGTAGCACAATGGCTCTCACAGTCAAGAGTTCCATCATATCTAAAGTGTAAGCTGGTTCTCGAAGTTCAGTTCTCGCCCCCAAATCATCAAAAACTTGGTTTAAATATTTTTTTGATACTTCGGTGTTTTCGTTCTTTAGAGATTCTAAGGTGTATTCAATGATTTTTAAATTTTCATTAGGTTTTTTTAATCTTATTAAATCTTTAATTGCTGATTTAAATTCTGTTTCATTGGTGGTGACTGGAACAACAACAGGATAGCGTTTAACCGAGTGAAAGTTTTTTTCGTATGCTTCCTGGCTGGCAGGTTGAATGATCAAAAATCTTTCTGGTTTGTCGAGTGCCTCAACGTTATGTGACCAAGAGATGAGATAATCGTGTTCTTGGGCTATTTTGGTCGCTAGTCTGTCGATTTCTGCTATTGAATATTGTGTTGTTGGCTTGATCTTGATGGGAGGTGGGGAGTTTCTTTTTAACCAGTCTAAGAGGTCAGGACTGTTATTGATTTGCTTATCTAATTGATAGGCCTGTTTTCTATATTGTTCGGCATCATGCTCATCTATAATAATGGTTCTAATTTGGTCATTAAATGGATTAAAAACAGGTGTTTTATTGGCTGCTATTTGTTTATTGAGCCAACCTACTATTAAACAGAGGTTATCTTTTCCTTCACAATAAAAGTAACGATAGGCTGTGAAAATACGCGATTCATCTGTTGCTGGAGTAGCAATAGCTATTACTGACCAATAAATATTTTCCTTGCTGCGAAGAACTCTACCAATGATTGCGGGATTTAAACTAGATGTGCTTCTAGTTGCAAAGTCATCGCTATTTATAGCCTGTTCAATAATATTGGGAATTACAGTTTGGGTAGAGTTCATCCACTTCCCTGTAAATCTTTTGGAAATCCACTTTCCCTCTGAAGTTGCTTCTGCTTCTATTCCAAGACTAAATTCATCAATGTTGTAATAAAGCATTTATCTCTACCTTTTTTTGATCTGAAAAGTCTTGATGATTAATATCGCTTTCCTGTATATAGCCAATAAATGGGTTCTACTAGACCAAAAGGTCGCCACAATCTTGAGTTTGATTCTTTGATAATGGCTCGTGTGCCGCTATCATCTGTTCTTTCAACTGTAGAATTAGATATTTCGTATTCATTTCCCAACATGCCAAAGGCGGAGGTGGCGAAGTAATCTACATGGATATATTTTAAATTTTGTAGTTGTCCATTTACTCCTTGAAAACGTGCCATAATTTTATCTCTTGGGCTGTCACGATGTATCCATAGTTCCTCGCGATCGCATTTAGTTAAAGCAATAGCGACTCTGCGATTTGGTATGGCGTTTTGAGAACTAGATCTATCAAGCTGAATTAAGAATTCCCGAATGCAATCAGTATAATATCCGTCTCTACGGGCAGTTCCATCCAATAAAAGCAAGATTCCGGTTGCTTCTACACAATCTTTGATATATTTTTCTAATAATTCTGGGTTATTTTTATCTTTCAAGTCACAGAAAAACTCTCCTGGATAATCTTTGCATTGAATCCCTAAGACTGTAGGATAAGAAAATGGCAAAGATTTTTCTTTAAATTCAATTTTAAAAACATAACTTTTCTCAATCCCATCTCCGTAAACATTGGGAGATATTTCTTGTTTGCTATCTAAGCAATCTTTGGCTTTACGAACAAGGTTTTCGGTTTCTTCACCCATAGCCACAACTCTTTTGACTGGACTATCAGGATCATCTCCAGATAAGCAAGCCAAGGCTGTTAAGTAGGTGGTTTTGCCAGCGGCGCGATCGCCGACTACTCGAATCGTTTTGACTTGAGTCGCTTGTGTGGTTTGATTTTTGAGATTTCTATTAAACACCATGTTGCATTGCCTTTCCCTTACTTAGCCAATATAGAGGTGCAATCATGCCGTATGGATGCCAATCGTGTTTTTCTCTTAATACTGAAAGCTCAATTTCTTGACCTTCACTGTCTTTTCTTTTTTCGCTTTTGCGGTTAGGTCGAGGGTCATTATGTTTTAAAACTCCATAGGTAGAAATCGCGAAAAACTTCACATTATGTTTGAGTTTGCTTTTTAATATTTGAGTAGTTCCAGGCAGATGAGTACTAAATATATCTGTTTCTGGATCAAGTCTACCAGGCCAAATTTCACCTCTTTCGCATTTACTCATCGCTACTGCTATTCTTAATGGATTAGAGCCTGTTAACCTTTTTTCTCTGTCCATTTCTGTAATGAATTTTCTCATAGCTTCGCTATAAGTTATATCGTTATCCCTTTCCCATTTATCCAAAACAATTAAACAGCCAATCACATCTGCTTTCAAGCATTCTTTCATGTATTCTTGTTCTAGCTGTGGCAAGGGAGACGCTTTTGCAAGTTGATTATATATTTCACCGGGATAATCTCTGACAACTAATCTAATGTTTTCCTCTCCAAATAAACGTTGAATTTTTATATTGAACATGTAACGAGGTAAGTCATTTAAGTTGGATTTAACTTCTGTTGGTTTCAGATAAGCCCCTTCCAAAATTTTTTCGTAAACTTCCTGGCGGAGTTTTTGCCCATGTTCCCCAAAAGGCTCAACAAGATATGGGCTATTTTTGCCGATTTGGGTTCTTTTTTGAGGCCAATCTGCTAACCCAGCTAAATAAGTGGTTTTGCCAGAATTTTTAGGGCCAATAATTGTAATAATTTCTCCTGTAAATTTTTTGACCATATTTATCTATACTTCTTCTAAATAATTTGCCAAATATAACCAGGGCAATTCTAATAAAGAACGGCTTTTGATACTAGTAATAAAACAGCGAATCGATAAGCCTGTAAAAGTATCATTAATTTGTTGAATTTGGGAACGAATAGGTCGAAAATAACGCTGATAAACGTATTGATGACGATCAAACCAATCCATCGTGTAAGCGTCGTGTCTATATGCCAGCCTCTCAGCTTCTTGATTGAGGTCGCAAAATAGATCGGCCTTATTAAGACAAATTAATAAATGCTTTGATTTGGGGCAATCATCGCAAAAAAATCTTACCCATTCATTAAACCGATAACACCACTGTTCTAATGTAGAAAATGGCCCTGGATCTTCATCAATTTCCGGATCTAAATTTAAAACTAAATCTCTATGGGGTGGCAGTATTAAAATAATTGCTTCGCTACTACTAGATGCTTCTAAAAATCTCTGCCACTCTTGTGGATTATCTGATTGCCAACTCTTACGCCAAATTTCACCAGCTGTATCGAACCAATCAACAATAATTTGTTTAGAGCGAATGCGAGTTTGAACTTGTAGTTCTAAGGTGCGGCGATAGGCGCTTTGCCTAGCATCGGTTGCTAAAGTTTTATTGTTGACTTTATCGTATAGCAACGTTTGAAATCTTTGGTAAATTGGCTGTGAGCCTTTGACATAGTTACCTTGGGGGTTAGAAGACTCCATTGCCAGGTGAGTTTTGCCAGCTTTGCGATCGCCTATGTAAATTACTCCCACTTTCGCGTTCTCCTCACCTACCCATCTCTATGTTTCCAGAAAATCACGATAATGGGTGGTTATGGTAAAAATACGCAACATTACCCACAAAAGCGCAGCAGGTGGAAAAAAAGGGGCATTAATGGTGGACAATCTTGTCAAATATGGTATGATGAGAAATCGGTTAGTGACTAAAAAACCATAGTCATTGTTGCCAGCATAGCACAGTGGTAGTGCATCCGACTTGTAATCGGAAGGTCGTCGGTTCAAATCCGACTGCTGGCTTTCAGCTTAAATGTCGATTGCCTCATTACTTGTCCGCGTGTACAGTGACTGATTAATTGTCGTTGAAGACAAATCAGCGAGTAATATCAAGTATTATTACGCAGCATAAGTATGCTTGTTAGCATTTTTATACTGCTGATAAATATGGAGAAATACTATATTACTCAAGTTATCTACATCGCTATCATCGTAAGCATCTACAGGTAAACCTGTGTCTTCGCTGTATAAATAATCGTAAATAAAACTTTTAATTGTGGCTGTTGTAGATTCCTTATCTCGCCAGTTTTCTAGTTGCTGTAATTGTAATTTCACGGCTTCAATTAAAGATTGAGCAACTTGTTTAACGCGGTTTCTAGTCGTTGTATCTAAATTATCTTTAGATGAGCAAAGCAAGTCAAAAACGGCAAGGTGTTCTTCACTTAAACCTTCGCGGACAGCACGAGTATCTTCTTCGGACAGGTCTTTGACAAGTTTCAGCAGTTCCTCAAAAGTTTGCTCAATGGCTACTCGGTCAGTTTCGCGGTTATAGTTTTGGATAACTTGTTGATAGCGCGTGTAGTAGTCAATGCGAGATGGGTTTTTTTGTATCATTCGCTGAAGTTGGCGTTCGACGGCTTCTTTCAAAGTTTGAACTGAGGTATTTTTAGTTGAGGAATTGGCAAATTCTGCTTTTAATAACTCAAAGTCTATATTGCTAATATCGTAAGTTTTGCCTGACTCTGAACCTGGAAGACGAGAAGTATCAACGTTGATAAACTCGCTAACAATACCTTGTAAAGAACGGAGAACAGCTTTGATATCTACAGATATTTTGTGTTGTTCGTGTAAGTATTTGTAAATTTGCTCAATGGCGTTATATCTTCCTTGGTAAGGTGCTGTTAATTTCGGTTCAGTAATTAGCGCCTGTTTCTTTTTAAAGACTTCCCTTGCTAATACTTCAAAGCGGGCGCGAGATTCATCATTAGTACAAACTGCATTAACTGCATTTGCTAAAGCAGCAATTTTATCAAAGCCTGCTGTTTCTACCAATTCTTGCAAGTTAAACCCCAGATTGGCGATGTGGTCAATACAACTTTGAAGTGCGATCGCATAATCTGCTTGTAATTGGTTCAAGTCGTTGTAAGGTGTTATACTTTCATCTTCGCTTCCTACTTCTGCGCGAGAGTATCTAGCAAGGGCAGCACGGAGACTTGTTAAAATACCGTTGTAATCAATTAACAACCCGTTATTTTTCCCTTCGTAGACGCGGTTTGCACGAGCGATCGCTTGCATGAGAGTATGTCCTTGCAAGGGTTTATCTATATATAATGTGGCAAGGCTGGGAACATCAAAGCCTGTTAACCACATGGCGCAGACAATAGCAAGGCGGAAAGGGTGTTTTTCGTTCTTAAATTCTTCCTCTAGATTGCGACTTTTGATAATTTGGCGATGGGGAATTATATCTAAACCCCAATCTTTGAAAGTTTTAACTTCGTTTTGGGCTTCGCTAATCACAACTAAATATTCGGTTGACTGCAACCATTGCAGATGTTGCTGGTGTTCCACTTCCTCTTGTTCATCAGCAGCTTGTTTGACTAATTGTTTCTGTGCTTGTATTGTTTGTTTCCAGTATTTATCGATTAGTCCGTGCATTCGCACCGCAGTAATCTTATCTAGACAAACAAGCATGGCTTTTCCTGTTTGCCAACGTTGGGTATAGTGAGCTACTAAGTCTTGGGCGATTCGATCTAAACGTTTTTCGGCGGTGAGGATGAGATATTCTCCCCCCAAGCGGTGACGGACGGCTTGTTCTTGTTCAGCGTCAAGGTCAAATTGTTCAATAGCAGTAGCGAGGCGTTGATTTAGTTCCTCGTCAGCTGCAACCTGGCGTTGATTACCTTTGTCGTCATAATATAATTCTTCGCCTCGATTGTCGTAGTAAAGGGGTACTGTTGCACCATCTTCGACAGCACGTTGGAAGTCGTAGGTGGAAACGTAGCCACCGAAAACCCTACGAGTAAGTTGGTCTTCTTGCGACTCCATCAAGGGTGTACCAGTAAAGCCGATGAAAGATGCATGGGGTAAGCAGGAGCGCATATTTTCCGCAAGTTTACCGTATTGGCTGCGGTGCGCTTCGTCGGAGATGACGATAATATCGGGACGGAGGGAGTAAATCTCACCTGGTTTGTTGAATTTGTGAATAAGCGTGAAAACGTAGCGATGGTTGTCTTTGAGTAATTCAGCTAATTGTTCACCACTGGCCGCTTGAGTATTAGTCTCTTTGATAGCACCAACGCCAGCAAAGGTTTTTACGATTTGATTATCTAATTCTTGGCGGTCTGTGACGATGACAAAGGTAAAATTACCTGGTAATTGGCGGTGGGCTTTGCGAGTGAGAAATGCCATCGAGTAAGATTTACCGCTACCTTGAGTATGCCAAAAAACGCCAAGCTTACCTTCTCGAACTTCTCGCTGTTGAATGGCGGTAAATGCGCGGTTAACACCAAGAAACTGGTGATTACGAGCTAGAATTTTGATAGTTTTACCGCTACTGTCATCAAAGAGAATGAAGTTTTCGATGATGTCGAGGAAATTGTCTTTACGACACATCCCCATCAACATTGTTTGGTAGTCAACTTTGCCGAGTTCCTGTTCCTCTAGACGTTTCCACTCTTGAAAATGGCTGTAACAACTGGTGATGCTACCTACTTTACCCTCTATTCCATTACTTAACATGACTATGGCGTTGTGATGGAAAATTTCGGGTATAGTGTCTTTGTAATCAGTGTAGTTGTCTTCGTAAGCCACTCTGACGTTACGATGGGTGGCTTTAAGTTCAATAAATAGTAAAGGAATTCCATTAACAAAACCGATGATATCAGGCCGTTTGGAATAGAGAGAACCTTTAATAGACAACTCCCGCACAACCAGGAAATGATTATTTTCGGGGTTTTGAAAGTCAATCACTTTGAGGCGAGGATTGATAGTTTCACCCTCTGGATTTTTGTAGGGTTTCTCTGGGATACCTTCGCGGATGAGTTGGTATTTTTTCTGGTTGATGGTAACTAATTGGTCTGAAATATTGGATGTGGTGAATTGTGCGATCGCATCGTCGTATACTTGCTGTGGATGACCAGGATTAAATTTCTCTAATGCTTGGCGAAGATAGCGTGTGAGGACAACTTCTCGTTTATCTTTGCGTCCTAGTGTACCGTTAGTGCCGAAGGTTTCTTTTTTGTATGCGTAAACTGAGTGCCATTTCAGGGTTTGTTCAAAGAAGTTAGCGGTAGTTTGTTGTACTAGGCGGTCTTCGGAATATTCGGCACTCATGGGCGTGATAGGTGATACAGGTAGCTATTATATTGATAGCTTTGGAATTGGGTAAGTAGCAAGTATCACCTAGCCAAAACTGACAATTGTGATTTCCAATTGGTAATTTATTTATACTGTCCAATCTTCTGTCACCAAGTCTGGTACTTGGCTAAAATCACGACTGTTTCGAGTCAATAATACTAAATTCTGGGAAAGGGCTATTGATGCGATTCGTAAATCCATTGTAGCGATACGAACCCGTTTTGCTCTTAGTGTGTCAAAAATTGTGGCGGATGCTGCGTCAAATGCTAGAACTGGAGCAACGGAAAAGCCTTGCAAAATCTCTAGTAATATGGCGTACCCTCGAATTGTATCAGCCGATGTTTGGGTGCGATTTATAAAAGCATTTGCACCAAGTACCTGCTCGTGAAGGCTAACAATAGAAAATGCAAAATCTCCGGGTGAGTGTTTAGCAATTTTAGCAGCTATATTTGCGTATTCTTGACTGGAACGGCGTTGTATAAAACTAATGTGGTCGGTATCAAAAAGGTACTTCACACTTATTCACTCATTTCGTCTGCGGGTTTGTCTGCGTAACGTAACGATTTTCCATATTCCAAAACTTCCAGGAAAGTTTGCTCATCAGAAATGGAACCAGTCACTTTTTCTAACCAATTGCTAGGGGTGGGAGATGCTATCAGCAGACGTTTGAGTTCGGTAACTGTACGTTCAAGATTTACCAAGCGTTGCTCAATAGTAGTTTCATCTAACATGATTTTTAAGGCTTGTGAATATCAACAGCTGGGATATTTAAATTTTAAGCGATGATGGATGTGTAATTTTAAGTCATGATGAGAGCAAAGGTAGTTGCAGAAGTAGAAATTGCTTGGAAACAGGTTATATCAATTGCTACTTGTACGGAAATATTGATAGATGAAACTAAAACTAATACCACACTTACTGGGTTTCAAACTCAGTTGCTTGATGGTTACGACTTGCTGATATTATAAGCGATGGATAAAGCAGGTATAAAACAAATAATTACTGATGATAAAGATTATTTAACTGTTCGAGGAATTAAAGTTTTTACAGCTAACAATGGTGTGATTTCCGCAGCCAAAAGTCAAGGTAAGCTTTTGGTAAGGTAAAAATTTTGAGAGATAGCCTTGGGATGGGGTAAGGCATCAAGTAAAAATAAGTAGTGCGAGCATCTTGCTCGCGCGGGCAAGATGCTCGCACTACAAATATTAAATTGTTCAACTTATTTTTACACGAATCCTAAGTAGCAAGTATCACCTTTAAAACAATACTTCAAATACTTTGTTGCTCATCCAACCAAGCAACTAAATCATCTACCTCAGACATTCTAAGAAGTGCGCGACATAAAGACTCTAATTGTTCAATTTTAAAAGCTTGAACTTTTGGATAAATTGAATCATCAATCTCACCAAAACGTTCTTCCAACAGAGACATACACAAAGAAAAAGCCTCTTGTTGTTTTCCCTGTTCTTGTCCCTTCTGTAAAATATCTTGATAAATAACGGACTCTTGCATAATATCCTCACTTAACATCTGACGAATCAAAGTTTTGTCAAACCGCAAACCCGCTAGAATTTCTGTATACCCAGCGATATTCTGTTTTGTCTCTCTATCTAAAATTTTAGCCACTTTTTCAGCAACCTCTTAATATTTAACCTACAGCATAATCTGTGAATTGGCGTTTAAATGGCGAATGAAAGCCGATGACAATATCCTGTTTGGGGATACCTAAATTTGCTAAATCTTCTCCAACTTCATTTTCTGTTCCATTGTGTTGCAGCCAAACTTTACCATCTTTGATGTCTAGATGTAAAAAACAACCATAAACACGACGGTCATTTTTCCAGACGACATTCACAAGTTGATAGTGGTGATGTTCTGTGTCAAAAATTAATTGGGTTTCAATTTCTGTATCTTGATGAGAAATTGCAGCGTATTCTTGGAGAAGTTGCTGAATTATGTGTTGATATTTTGTTAGTTTATCCATTCGACAATTTCCTCGGTTACAGGTTGATAATCAATCTATAAACAACTCAGGATCAACTTGGAAAAATTCACTCAATGCTTTCGCTTGTGTTTTACTAATCTCTTGCTTACCGTTGATAATTTCAGACACAATACTACTCGAACCAATTACACCAATTAAATCAGCTTGTTGTAAATTTCGAGCTTCGATTAAATGGAGAAGTATTGATAATGAGTTTGTTTCACCCATTGGGTATGTTTCATTTTCATATTTTTCTATTAAAGCAATCAACAAATCATATAAAGCCGATTCTTCAGATGTTCGGTTTGTTCGGTGTGCGAGTTCTTCAGCTATGAGTGTTGCTTGTTCGTTTTCTGCGTCATTTGTAATTACTTTTGGTTGATACTTAGCTAGTAATAGGGCGTAAGTTTCTGGATTAAAAGTAAGGCTCATTATGAGAGTACTTTTTCAAGTATGATATGATAGCTATTTGTTTTCTACACGGCGATACTTCCGTTCATCAGGCGAGGAAGGAGTAAATCACGGGCTTCTTGTAGCTTATATATAGTTTTTTGTAATTTTTCTTTTTGAATAAATAAATTATTTAAAATTTCAGATGCCTGATTTTGCATCTCTATTGAAGGTACTATTATAGGAACTTTGCGTAATTGAGACTGACGAATCCCGAAAACTGTAGTCCCACTTTTTCGAGCATGAATTTCTCCCTGCATCTGAGACGAATTTAAAGCGCAAAATAGAATAACTGGTTTAATAACTTCTGGATTTGCTCTGATACTATATAATCTTTGGCTCAAACAAAACTTATTATCCTCAGCAAGATAATACAGTTCTCCTAAAGGAGCTTCTGAAGTCATCAAAATATCACCCTGTTTTAGTTCTGACTTCATCCATTTTTGATATAAATCTTCATCAACAAGCTTACACTTCTCTAAATTAATAAGCTTACCTTTTTTTACATTCAATGCAGAAAGTGCTATGATTCCTGAATTTGACCAATCACTACCTAGTTTTTTTGGTGTTTTGCCTCGGTAGTCAATAATTTCTAAAACAATATCATCTAATGTCAAAACTCTCCACCCCTCTGGAATACCATTAACTACCTTTACTGACTCGTAGCCAGGGAAGCGCAGATGCACAAACCATTCCTTGTAAAGCAGATGGATGGACTCTTCCAGCAGTGCTATTCGGCGGTTGTTGTTGTCGATGAGGCGATCGTAGGTTGAGAGGATGTTAGCTATGCGTTGTTGAGTTGCAAGTGGCGGTAAAGCAAACGAGTAGGATAGAATATCTTTTCCACTAATGTGAGGAACGTTAACGCCAGTGGTAATTGTTTCAATGTGAGCTTGAAAAGCTGGACTCGCTACTAAGTAACGTAAAAAGTCAGTTTCTAAACCGTTATATCCACGAAGACGAGCAACCCGTTGTACTAACAATGCACGAGGTTCGTGATTACGTATCCATGAAAACTTCAAACGACCTTGAACAATAGGACGATCCATTGCAAGGACAACATCACCTGGATTTAGCTCGAACTTCTCAAAGTCTTTTGCTTCACTGGCAGGCCACCTAACTGCTTTCATCCAGTCTATTTCACGATGGCCGAGATTTTCACCTTTAACTAGCGGAACATCTTCTGGTGAAAGGCTAAAACGAGAACTTTTGAAAGAATAACCGGCTAAAAAGTCACAGTGGTTTAATAAGGAAACTAATTGTCTATGAAAAACTTTTGTCATCACAGTAAATCCTCAAAATTAGCAGCAATACTCGCCGCTAACTCCACCGCTTCCTCATTCAAACTCGCCAACTCTAAATTAATTTCCCGCATTCTCTCCTCAAAATCATCCTCGTCTTCCCCATCCACGGCAGCCACACCAACATAACGCCCAGGTGTTAAACTACTATCCTGCTGGGTTATTTCATCCCGCGTTACCACCTTACACAACCCTGGTACATCCACAAACACGGCTTCGGGAAAGCGTGATTGTAACCAGCTAACTTGTGCTTTCACATACAACGTAGATTTAATAGCAGAAATAGCCGTATCTCGCGCTGTATCCAGTGCATCACGTTGTTTTTTAATTTCCTTTGCGTCCCAAGTTTCTTGTTTACGTGCGTCTAACTTTTTCTCTGCCAGTTCCACAGCGCGAGTGGCGAGTTTATGCACTTCGTTAATGTGCTTTTGCAGAGTTTTCAATTGGGGAATAAATTGTACAAACTTTACTGCACAGTCTTTTTGCGCTTCATTAGTAGAAAGTGACTCAGCTTGAGTAGCAAACCATGCAAGATGCACTTGTAACTCACTAATTAAATCTTCTCTCGCCGCAGTAAATTCTTGAATCCCCACTTCTAACTCAACCAAAGTAGCACGGAAAGTCTCTATATTCTGATTAGCGATATCTTCAGCAACTAATCCCTCAACTTCCGGTAAATCTTTTAATAAAGGAAGGGAAGCCCCAAGACGATCGCTAAAACTCTGCAATAATTGTGTCAACTTAATTAACGGTGACTCTAACTGTGTCAACGCACCTGCAATAGTCGCCGCTTCTTGATGCGTCTTGTTTAAATAATCTTGCACCAACCCTAAATAACGTTTTTGCTGTCCGCGATACAACCAAGCGATCGCAGTGATATTCTGGAGTTGTTCTTCACTAAAATCGCGGATTTTGCGCGTCACTACCCGGTAAATATTCCGCGCATCAATCATCAACACTTTATCTTGGCGTTCTGCTGGTTTTCCCTTGTCAAAAAACCACAATGTACAAGGTAGAGATTTTGTGTAAAAAAAGTTTGTGCCAATAGAAACAATCACATCCACCGCTTGAGTGGCAATTAACTCCTCTCGAATCTCCTTTTCCCCATGTCCCGCATCCGATGCCGAACTCGCCATTACAAACCCGGCTCTACCTCGCTGATTTAAATAACTGTAAAAATACTGTATCCAAAGGTAATTTGCATTGCTCACTGCTTTAGTTTTCGCAGCAATTCCCGGTATCTTTTTCTCAGTAAACAGCCGGGAGTCAGTCTTCACCTTCTCTGGACTCACCCCATCGACGTTAAACGGCGGGTTAGACATGACAAAATCACATTGACCAAGCAACTCTTCCCAGCGATCGTAAAAAGTGTTACCTTGGCGAATTATCCCTTCTAAAGCGTGAACCGCTAAGTTCATCCGCGCTAAACGGGTGTTAGTATCCGATTTCTCCTGTCCGTAAAAAGTAATTTTTGCAGACGCATCCTCACCGCGATTTTCCACAAAATGTCCCGTCTGCACAAACATACCCGCACTACCACAAGCAGGATCTAAGACATTTCCCCGGTCAGGTTCAATCATATTTACAATCGTCCGTACCAAAGAAGGCGGTGTAAAAAATTCGCCTCCTTCCTGTGCGCCACTCATGGCAAACTTATTCAAAAAATACTCATAAATTCGCCCAAACACATCACCCGTGGCTTTCCGCAACTCCTCCCGGTCAAAAATTCGCACCAAACTATACAGCAAATCCGGCTCAAAGCTGGTGTACTCCTTCGGTAACACCCCCTGCAACATCTGAGTTTCATCCTCAATCGCTTTCATCGCTGTATTAATCGCCTTGCCAACATCAGCGTTTTCTGCCAAATTCAGAATGTAATCATACTGAGCTTCAGTTGGTAAAAAAATTGCTGACTTTCCTTTAAAGTCATCTTTGGTAATCGGGCGTTTTTTTCCACCCCGCGAAGGTAAACTCTTTTCAATCTCCGTCTTTACAGCATTGAAGCGATTTGTCGCATGGCGTAGAAAGATTAGCCCCAGTACGGGCATACTGTATTCATTAGCATTGAGTTTTGAGTTAGCACGGAGTTGGTCTGCGGCTTCCCACAGGGAAGATTCAAGTTGACTGATATTGAGCATGGTTTGTTACCGTAGGCGTAGCCCGTCGTAGACATCACTTAGGCGAAATTATCACTAGACCTCTTGCAAAAGTCGGATACTCGCCAGAAAATAAATTTTCTGGCTGATAACTCAAGTCGGTTGAAACCGACTAAGCTAATCTGCCTTTAACTTGCATAATCCTTTGCCTCAGAAAGACGCGGAGAGAAGTTGCGTGCGGGGGTTCCCCCCGTTGAGCAAACTTCGGAGGACGCGCTTAAGGGGAGACGCGGGGATGCAATTTAAATGATTATTAGCTTAATAACAGTATTTTTAGTCCGTTTCAACGGACTTTTGCTATTAGGCAGAGACTTGAGTCTCTGACGATTCAAGTATTTTTGCAAGAAGTCTACTGTCTACTTCGCCTAAAAAATTATAAATTTGCTTAACCGAACCGTATTTGCTCCTACTCCCATTTTCAAGCTGAGAATAAGGGCAATCAGCAAATGCGATCGCCAAAATAACAAATGCAGTCGCCGAAATAGCAAATGCGATCGCCGAAATAGCAAATGCGATCGCCGAAATAACAAATGCAGTCGCCGAAATAACAAATGCGATCACCAAAATAACAAATGCAGTCGCCGAAATAACAAATGCAGTCGCCAAAATAGCAAATGCGATCGCCAAAATAGCAAATGCGACGGTTCTGTAATTGGGCGGCTTAGAGTTTTTCAACTCACAGGCTTTAGCCTGGACTTTGAGAGCGATTTGTTTGTCTGCACCGATACACCTAGTTTTTCAGCAGCTTCTTTCAACTTCTGCCCATAGGTAGTGCGATCGCATTTGTCCACATTTGAGTTATAAGGCTTGGGCTTAATATACCTTTACAATGAACAATATGCTTTGAAAGCGCGATCGCATCATTATAAGTTCTAGTTGTGTATACAGCTTGACTCGCAAGCAAAACATCTCTAATAGATAATTGTATAAACATTTTGCAGTAAAATTAGTCCTTTAGATAGAGGAGGGCAAGACGGATGGCTCGTGTCATCATTGTGCGCCACGGTCAAAGCAGCTATAACACCGAGCGTCGTATCCAAGGGCGCACTGATGTGTCAAAATTAACAGAAAAAGGTCGTGATGATGCGATTAAAGTAGGTAAAGCCCTCAGCAATATTGTATTTGACGCTGTTTACAGCAGTCCTTTACAAAGAGCAAAACAAACAGCAGACATTATCCATAACGAGTTAGCAACTCATCCAGGAAATGCTGGTTTGCAAACTTCTGATCAATTGTTAGAAATTGACCTTCCCCTATGGGAAGAAATGCTCACTGCTGATGTAAAAGAGAAGTTTCCCGAAGACTATCGTACTTGGCACGAACGCCCCCACGAGCTGCGGATGTTAGTCAACGATGCACAGGGAACAAAAGAACATTTCCCTGTCCTTGCTTTGTACGAGCAAGCGCGGCAGTTCTGGCAAAAAATTTTACCCCAGCATCGAAACGAAACTATTCTCATAGTCGGGCATAACGGCATTAATCGCGCCCTGATTAGCACGGCATTGGGTATTTCTCCCAGTCGCTACCATTGCATACAGCAATCTAACTGTGGTATTTCGGTACTAAATTTTGCCGGTGGATTAGAAGCACCCGTTCAACTAGAGTCGATGAATCAAACGCAACACATGGGGGAAATTTTACCCTCATTGCGACCAAACCATCACGGAGTCCGATTGTTGTTAGTGCGTCATGGAGAAACCGAGTGGAATCGCCAAACGAGATTTCAAGGTCAAATTGACGTTCCACTCAACGACAATGGGAGGCAACAAGCCCAAAAAGCAGGCGAATATCTCCAAGAAGTAGCTCTTGATTTTGCTGTTAGTAGTTCTATGCTGCGTCCCAAAGAAACAGCACAAATCATCTTGCGTCACCATCCTAGTGTAAAGTTGGAATTACAAGATGGGTTGAGAGAAATCAGCCATGGACTCTGGGAAGGAAAATTAGAAACAGAAATAGAGCAAGAATTTCCTGGAGAGTTGCAGCGCTGGCGGCAAACGCCAGGGGAAGTACAAATGCCCGAAGGAGAAAATTTACAACAAGTGTGGGAACGCAGTGTCGCAACTTGGCAATCAATCGTCCAAACAGCATTAACTAACAAACTCCAAACTGGATTAGTAGTGGCTCACGACGCGACTAATAAAACCTTGCTGTGTCATATTCTGGGTTTATCTGCGGAAAATTTCTGGAATTTTCGCCAAGGTAATGGTGCAGTCAGCGTCATAGATTACTCCTCGGAACTCAACGGTTTACCAGTATTGCAAGCAATGAATATTACCGCCCACTTGGGTGGCGGCGTACTAGATAAAACCGCAGCAGGAGCTTTGTAAAGAAGTCAAAAAAGCGGCGTTGCATACTCTGAACACCAGAGTTGGGCAAACTAACGCTCAGGAATCAGGAGGATTTTGCACTGGGGACGCGGGGACGCGGGGACGCGGGGACAGGGAGAAATTTTAATAATTAGTAATTACCCGAACTTGATATAACTCTTAATTCCTCACTGATAACTGATAACTGTTTATGACTGAACTGCTGCAACAAGTAAGGGTGATTGACCCAGTTTCAGAAACTGACCAGATAATTGATGTACTGATTGCTGATAATTGTATTCAAGCAGTCGCCCCATCTATTGCTGATATCACCTCTGATACTCAAATTAGAGATTGTCGGGGATTAGTTCTGGGGACTGGATTAGTAGATTTGTATAGCCACTCCAGCGAACCGGGGTTTGAAGAACGAGAGACTTTATTATCTCTATTGCAAGCTGCTGCTGCTGGTGGCTTTACCAGAATTAGTATTTTACCCGATACCTCTCCAGCCATTGATAACCCTGCGATGGTGGCACAGTTCTTGAAAAAGATGCAAGGACGTGGAGGTATGATGAAAAATGTCTCCGCGTCCCCCTTACAGGTTAGCCAGTTGCCTGCTCCAGGAAACCCTCCTTACTCACTAGACTCACCGCGTCCCCCCATCTTTGCGTCTTATTCTCTCTCTCATCTTCATACCTGGGGTGCTATTACTGTTGATGTTGCTGGGAAACAAATGACGGAATTGGCAGATTTAGCAGCAGCAGGAGTAGTTGGTTTTACTGATGGTCAACCGTGGGAAAATTTGGGGATAGTGCGGCGGGTGTTGGAATATCTTCAACCCTTGGGCAAACCAGTGGCGTTTTGGCCATGCGATCGCCAACTCAAATCAAACGGTATCATGCGGGAAGGCTCGGACGCTTTTCGGTTTGGTTTACCTCCCGTACCCGCCAGTGCTGAAACAGCTGCTATCGCTGCTTTGTTAGAATTAGTTGCAGACATCGCTACACCAGTACACATTATGCGCGTTTCCACAGCTCGGAGTGTGGAGTTAATTGCCTCAGCTAAGGCTGCTGGGTTGCCTATCACCGCCAGTACAACTTGGATGCACCTGTTACTAGATACCAAAGCCATCAAAAGTTACGATACCAGCTTACATATAGAACCACCTTTAGGTAATCCTAGCGATCTGGCGGCGTTGCGTGCAGGGGTACGTGCAGGTATTATAGATGCGATCGCCATTGACCATGCACCTTACACCTACGAAGAAAAAGTCCAAGCCTTTGCCGAAGCGCCACCAGGGGCAATTGGTTTAGAATTAGCATTACCTTTACTATGGGAATATTTGGTAGAAACTGGAGAATTTACAGCCTTAGAATTATGGAGTGCTTTGAGTACTCGACCAGCAGAATGTTTGGGACAAAAAGTAAATAATATTGTTCCTCATCAACCAGCTGAACTAACTCTATTTGACCCCCAGCAAACCTGGAAAGTCGAGCGCAAAAATCTATATACACTCTCTAGTAATACACCTTGGCTAGGACAACAAATAAAGGGTCGTGTTGTACAAACTTGGTGTTAAATACAACCAGTTATGGAACAGTACAGTGACTCATTTTCTGCTTTGTTATCTCTAGAACCTCTCTTAGAGACCGAACAACAAGAACTTTTACAAATTAGAGATGACTTTCGACGTTACCTGAGATCAGGCAAAGTTTCTGAAGGTCAGGTAAAGTTTCTTGTAGTTGCTCCAATACTGAGGTTAGCTGGCTTTTATCGCTATCCTGTTGAGATTCGTTTAGAAGAAGATATTAGTGATATTGAAGTTGAAGATGAAGATATCAAAATCAAAGGAAGATTTGATATTTTAGCTGTCAGTAAGGTTAAGCATACAAAAACTCAAACATATTTTTGGATACTGATCATTGAATCTAAAAATAGTCAGATTGATATCTCAACTGGATTATCTCAACTACTCACATATGCTTATAAAAGTTTAGATAATCAAAAATCAGTTTGGGGTTTAACAACTAACGGTAGAAGTTATCAGTTTGTTTATATCCAACAAGGGCATCCTCCTATTTATCACTTGATGCCAGAATTAAATTTTATGGAAAAAGAACGGTCAATTCAGTTGTTACAAGTTCTTAAAGCACTTTGTCAACTATAGCAATCCGCTGGTAGAGAGTAGGGTAGGGAATCAGACTTTTCGAGTTGAGGACGGTTTTTTCAAAAATCAAATAGGAGTCCTATAAAACTAGGAAAGGAATGGGATTAAATCCCTAAACTTTCCAGTAACTCTGCTGTTTTTGATCGCTCCACTAAAGTATTGGCACACAAAATACCAGACGCCGCCACCGCAGGGACACCGATTCCTGGCATGGTACTATCACCGACGCGATATAAACCCTGTATAGGTGTATGTGTACTCGGAAACATCCCCTTACCAGCTGCGATCGCTGGGCCATAGGTTCCTTGATAACGTCTTAGATAATGAGCATGAGTCAGCGGTGTACCAATAAGTTCTAACACCACACGCTCGCGAATATTTGGGATAATCCGCTCTAGGGCACGATATAAAGATTCTGCTTTTTGTCGTTTCTTCCCTTCATAACCATCACCACGTTCCCATCCAGCGTATGGTTCGAGAGTATAAGCATGAAGCACATGATGTCCCTCTGGGGCAAGAGTCGCATCCCACACACTCGGAATAGATATCATACAAGTATTACCTGCTACAGTAATATCCTGACTAGAATCGTGAATTACCACATGATGTCCGGTTAAATTTTCTAACCCAGTGGCACGAATACCTAAGTGTAGATGCATAAAACTGTCAACTGCTGGTGTTTCTAAAGCAACTTTGCGGTAAGATGCAGGTAAATCATCAGGGTGTAATAGCTGATTGTAAGTATCCCAAATTGAAGCATTAGAAATCACCAGAGGTGCTTTGAAAACTTCACCTTGGCGAGATTTTACACCCACAACTTTGCCAGATTCCACCAAAATTTGCTCAATGTGGCATCCCAAACGCAACTGACCACCCCAGCGTTTTAACCCCCTCACCAAAGCCTGGACAATTGCACCACTCCCACCCACAGGATAGTCAATTTTAGCGCGGGAGCGTTCCCCCAGCATAAAGGCGATTTCAGGAGCGATCGTTCCATGTGCCTTTAAACCAGATAGCAAAAAACATTCCAAGTCAATTAGCCGCCGCACCCAAGGGTCTTGTACCGTTGCATCCATTACATCACCAGCAGCAACTTGAACAAGTGACAAGTAGGGTAACATCTTTACTAGGGATAGTGGATAGCGTCTGAGCAATACTAAAACCACTTGCCAATCTGCCCTCAAAGCCAAAGTAGGAATACCTTTCATAGCTTCGTACAGCCCTAACAAACGTTCCGTAAATTGCTGGAATTCGCTAGCACCTTGAGGTGTAATCTTAGCGATTTGTTGATAATAAAGTTCAACATCGCGATAAACTGTCAAACTTCCTTCAGGAAAGTGGTAATGTCCCAGGGGATCATAAGATATAACTTGAATGGATTCGCTTAAAATATCCAGAACCTGTTTAATCGGATTTAAACTCTGAACATCACCCAAACCACAATAAAAAGAAGGGCCAGAATCAAATTCAAACCCCCGTCGTCTAAAACTATGGGCAGCACCACCAGCAATTGTATGACTTTCACACACAATCACCCGCTTACCATAACGAGCTAGCAAACTAGCAGTACATAGCCCGCCGATACCACTTCCAATAACTATGACATCACTATCTTGCATGTTTGCCCTTTGTTAGTTGTCATTTGTCATTTGTTCTATGCTAATGACCAATGACTAATAGACCCTTGACTCCCAACACTTGACCAATGACCGAACCACTAATTGAATTAAAAGGTGTTTCTAAATCCTTTGGTAGTAATCAAGTTTTAGATAATGTGGACTTGACAATTAACCGAGGAGAAGCACTGGGAATTATTGGCCCTTCAGGGACTGGTAAATCAACAATTTTACGAGTGATCGCGGGATTACTGACTCCCGATGCAGGAGAAGTTTTTGTGCAGGGGGTACGGCGAGACGGGTTGATTGAAGATGGTAGCGATCCGGTTGGTATTGGCATGGTGTTTCAGCAAGCAGCATTATTCGATTCGTTAACTGTGGATGAAAATGTGGGGTTTTTACTCTATCAAAATTCCAGACTACCGCGATCGCGCATTCGAGATTTAGTCAAAGAAAAATTAGAAATGGTTGGTTTGCCAGGAATCAGCAATCTCTACCCCGCCGAACTTTCCGGAGGAATGCGAAAACGAGTCAGTTTTGCTCGTGCAATCATGTCTAACCCCGATAGTCCCCAAGACAGCCCAGAAGTTTTACTATACGATGAACCCACAGCGGGACTTGATCCCATTGCTTCAACAGTCATAGAAGACTTAATCCGCTATTTGCAAAGCACAAGAGGAGTCTGTAGTACTTATGCCATTGTGACTCACCAAGAAAGTACCATCCGCCGTACAACTGATAAACTAGTGTTTCTCTATCAAGGTAAAGTGCAGTGGCAGGGTACAGTTAACGAAATAAACAGCACAGACCATCCGCTAATTAGACAATTTATGAGTGGAAGTGTGCAAGGGCCGATTCAAGTCGTCGGTTAATTTTAGTTGTGAGTGCTGAGTCCTAAGTACTGAGTGAGAAGAACAATACTCAAGACTCACCACTCATAACTCAGAACTAATTATTGGGTGGAGGAAAAAATGCGAGGTCTAACGACAAACCGCTTCGCGTCTACGCGAACATTTCGAGAAGGATCTGTAGGGTTACTACTCCTGCTAGGACTGGGGGTATTTGGAATAATTCTCTTGTGGTTGAATAGGTTTACTGCTGCTCGCAGTTCATACAAAGCGATTGTGGAATTTGCCAATGCTGGCGGAATGCAAAAAGGCGCACCAGTCCGCTATCGTGGTGTTAAGGTTGGTAATATTTCCAATATTCAACCAAAACCCAATGCTATTGAAGTAGAGATCGAAATTGCTCAACCTGACTTAATCATTCCCAGCCAGGTAAAAGTAGAGGCTAATCAAAGCGGATTAATCAGCGAGAGTATAGTAGACATTACACCAAAAACGACATTACCCCCTGGAACTGTTGTCGCTAAACCGCTAGAAAAAAACTGCAATCCTAACCTTATTGTTTGTAATGGTTCTCGGTTAAAAGGTCAGATTGGCATCAGTCTTGATGAACTGATTCGGAGTACAACTGAGTTAGCCACTGTATATAATGACCCTAGATTTTATCAAAAAGTTAATAGACTCCTAGAGACTTCCTCGGTGGCAGCTATTAGTGTGGCAGGACTCAGCCAAGATATCCGCAGTTTAAGTAAAAGTTTTCAAGGACAGTTAGGAACATTTGCATCCACTGCCAATTCGGTGCAACAGGCCACAAATAAACTCACAGCATCCACTACTAAAACAGTTAATCAATTAGGTATAACCGCTGGTCAATTCAGCACAACGGCAAATCAAGCGAATCGACTGCTAACCAATTTGGATAACCTAGTCACAACAAATCGTTCTTCCCTAGTTGGTGCTTTGAACAATATCACCGAAACTAGCAATCAACTACGCGTGACAGTCAGCAGTCTCTCACCCGCTGTCAATCGCTTAACTCAAGGAGAATTACTCAAAAATTTAGAAACTCTCTCCAATAATGCAGCACAAGCTTCAGCTAATTTGCGAGATGCTACTAAAAACCTCAACGATCCCAAAAATGCAGTCTTAATACAACAAACCTTAGACTCAGCACGAGTCACATTTGAAAATACCCAAAAAATTACATCTGATTTAGATGAATTGACGGGCGATCCAACTTTCCGGCAAAATCTCCGACAACTGGTTAATGGTCTAAGTAGCTTGGTATCTTCCACTCAACAAATGCAGCAGCAGACACAAGTTGCTGTCACCCTAGACTCGGTAAAAGCTGCTGTTAACAAACCAAATGCTCTGATTACTCCCCCAGTATCAGCTAAGGGGGCGACACCCAATAACGTCCCTTCACCTGCAAGAACCCCTCTAGCAAACAGATTTGAGGGTTCGTCACCGCTACGCACTAACATTATTAATCCCCCACCTGTTAATTTTCCAACTACTAACCCACTACCAACCCCTAGTTCATCTACCTCCAACTCATCCCAAGAAAATCTTCTCAAGCAGCTACGGGAGTATGGAAAACAACGGGAATCGTTGCAGAATAAGTAAATTACCCACACTGTACCTTCAATGGATGCCAACAAAATCTAATTAATCCAAATATTGAACTCAAAGCAATACTTGAGTTCATTTGTTCGGAGTCTCATAAGTTGACTAACTGCGGCATCTACTTAGGATTCGTGTAAAAATAAGTTGAACAATTTAATATTTGTAGTGCGGGCATCTTGCCCGCGCGAGCAAGATGCTCGCACTACTTATTTTTACTTGATGCCTTAGAATCACCTCGGTTTTAGCCAGGGGAAAGGTCAATAGCCTTCAACTTAGGATAAGCAATACGTTTGTGATGGAATTGTTGCCAAACTTCTACAAAAATTTGAGCAATTTGTGTCATCTCCTCTCGTGTTAGTCCAGAATTTACTAGTTGATTATCCTGCCATCTCGCACGGAGGATATTGTTGAGCATTGCTAGGGCTTGTTCTGGGGTGGCTTCTTTAGATCCTGGCTTTTCTGAAGCTTCCAAGCTACGCAATGCCGCCTCACAAGAATCTGCTAACATGACAATTCCTGTTTCCCGTGACTGAGGAGTTGGGCCAATGTAGCGAAAATCTGCTTCATTTACGGTTATGGTAGGATCTTCTTGCGCCCTCTGCTGCGCTTGGTGATAAAAGTAAGCAATCTGCATTGTTCCCTGATGCTCTGGAATAAAGGCTTGAATTGCCGTAGGTAAAAGGTGTTTTCGTGCCATGACTAACCCTTCGCTGACGTGCTTTTTGATAATTTCTGCACTCTTCCAAGGGTCGTTAATTTCTGTGTCATGTTTATTTGGCCCCCCCATCTGATTTTCAATAAAAGCTAATGGGTCGTGCATTTTGCCAATATCGTGATATAGTGTTCCAGCCCTAACTAATTCAACATTACATCCTAATTGTTTGGCAGCGGCTTCCGCAAGTGTAGCGACAAACAGTGTGTGCTGAAAAGTTCCGGGAGTTTCAGTCGCGAGTCGTTTTAATAAGGGACGGTTAGGATTTGCCAGTTCTGCTAGACGAATTGAGGTGACTAAATCAAACAGTTTTTCTAAATAAGGACTCAAACCCAAGGCGACAATACTCCAGGCTAAGCCAGATAAAGCAAATAATGCCGCCTCTCGCAGTACGATGTACCAGGTTGAACCAAAAGCAGCACCAATCAAGAGTTTAATAACTAGGTAAATACCACCTTGGGTTAGAGCGATCGCAACCCCCAATAATGCGAGTTCCTCGCGCGATCGCAACTTTTGAGTCATATAAGCGCCTAGTATTCCTCCAGCAGCACCAGCTAAAAGCGCAATCTTGCTGACATCTAAGGTGGCTCCCAGGATGACTAACAGCAATCCGACAACTGTCATACCCAAAGTATGACCGTAGAAGCTACCCAACAATAAACCGATCGCACTCCAGGTGGTATAAGTCACTCCCATTGCTAGCAACCCTGGCGTACTCAAGGTTAGCAACAATACTAATAGGCGATCGCGTTGCCGCAATCGGTTTTTAGTATGCCGTTCTACCCAAACGAAAATACTAATTGCACCAATGATCGTGCCACCCAACTTCACCAACCCCAGCCAATTCACTTGTCGGCGGATGAGGTAATACTCTTCCAATACCTGAAATTTCCAGGCATTAATCGGCTCTCCTCTGCTCACAATCACCTCACCATCTTGCACCTCCACCATTACAGGTGTAACCCCAGCCACAGCTTTGAGAGCCTGTTGCCTTGTTTGTTCTTCATCATTTTTCAGATTCGGCACAATCACAGCCAACAACAGTTTGATTGCTAAGGATTCGGCATCTTTTGGTACAAATGATTGCACTTGCAACCTCACCGCGTCCTGTAAAATACTATTAGGTAGTCCTGGTGGAATGCCTTGAGTCAGAATTCGCTCTGCACTTTCATGGATTCCTGCTTCTGTTTTTTCCCACTCCTCATCTGACAAATCTAACAGGGCAGTTTCTTCGTATACTGCTTCTGGATTAGTACTCTCTAACTCTAAAAGTTTGGCTGTGGCTTGCACATATCTTTGTCGTGCTTGGAAGATTTGAGCGATCAGCAAAGATTGGTGTCTATTAGAAGTCGTGACGCGATAAGTGTCTAGTTCTGCTACTGCTTGTACAAAGTCAGTTTTTTGGGAAAAATCGATGGGTTTTACTTGCTCTGGAACTACTTGCAAACTTTGAAACTCGGAGTTTGATAACCAGCCTCTAGATGTAGAGGTCACTTGTAGAGAGTTGATTGGCGTCGCTGTGGCATCGGAGTAGTATTCTTTTCTGTGTACAGCTGTAGATGATGGAAATAAGGGGGGAGGACTTGCAGAAGAAACTTTTTGTCCAGACCCTTTCTTTTGCTGATTTTTAGTATTTTCTACCGATGTCACCAGTGCTTGCCATTCCAATTCTGGACAAGAGCGAAGATAGCGCTGGGTAGAGATAGTCAAAACTAAAGTGTCGAAAAAAGGAAAAGACCCAGCTACGGCACGGATTTCGTTACCATCATCCAGAAGTCGTTGTAAATTTTGGTCGATTTGTCCATTCGTTCGCGCATCAACCATTAAAACTGGTGCGGAACTTTTAGTCGCGGCTTTACGCCGAGCTTCTGTTTTTTTCCGATCTTCGATGCTTCGTTTAGAGGGAGCTTTAATTGTTTGCGGTGCTATGGTTCCTACTTTGAGTTGAGGTTGATTGTATAATTTGTGACCAATAACACCTGTGAGAGAAACTACTGCGATCGCTAAAATCACAGAGGAACGCTGTTTATGCACCCAGCCTAAACCGATTACATGAATGCCAGTATTAGTTTTGACTGATTTTGCCATTGACCTGAGCGCTCTTTCTCGTTTGCGGTTTTCGCCTTTGTCATTGGTTTTTGATAAGTTAGGTATATAATTTCTCCTCCGCTGCTTGTTTGTTCTGGCTCTGTGCCGCTGCTAGCGTGTTGATACCTATATTTTTTACCTCCATTTAATTCTTCCCTATTTCCTCACATGCTTTTTGTTGGCGAAAATAATATTAACGTGAGCGAATAACGTAAGGCGCTGCATAGACGGAAAGTGGAGCCAACCCAAAAGACATAGCACCTCCCTCTTCTTGTGATTCACTTCCATGTAGGGCATGATTATACATTCCTGACCACACAGCTACTAACGCATCAGCTAATTTTAGCATTTGCGAAAAATTGGTCAGTCCCCATGCACTTGAATTGGCTTGCATCAGCAAGATTTGCCAATTTACGGGAATACCCACGGTGCTATTGTATGCTCCTGATAAAGCGCCAGTGATGGCACCCGTGATTTGTGAGTTCAGACGAGCTTCTTGTTGTCCACAATCACGATTGTCAGTAGCCCGCAAAACTGCAAGGCGAAAGTCTTCTAATGTACTGAGAAAGCAGTAAAATGCCATAGCAATAGTCCAGACGCTATGTGCAGTGTCTCTAGTCTTTTCATACTTGCTTAACTCGGTCTGTACCTTTGCCAATCCAGCCTTTTGTTCTAGTAAAGTATGGACTTTTAGTAATTGTTGTGGTAGGGATGTAGTTGTTTCTCCGAGAAAAGAAATTATTTGTGGGATCAGGGTTAAGGGATCGAGTTTTTCGGTAAGTGACTGAGCGATCGCATACCCTACGGCTAGTGTCCCATCTCTAATTACTGGATCATCTTCCCAGATTTTTAGTACATGCAACAAGTTTTGTCGCATCTTGACAGGATTTTCGTGAAAAAAAAGTACGACTGGCAGTGTGGCGAGTAGAGATGTTAAAGGAAAAGTCTGTAGTTTGATTGGGATGGAACCAGTTGCGTTGAAATGAGGAGATGCTTGTTGCAAATGCACTAGCCAATCATCTAAATCAAATCTACCAAGGGTGATTAAACTTTCAGTACCTAAAACCATTATTTTCCCCCAATGTAGAGGTATTGCAGGCAGAGTCTCTATATTGGGGGAATGTATATTATGACGATAGGCTAAAGCTTCTGTGAGGAATGCTCCCAGCAAAATACCTCTAAACCTGCTTACAAGAGAATAGTGCATATAACTTCGGGTTTCAGATTGCAGAATTTAAATGATGCACTAATGCTTGTAAGCCTAATAAGTAGCTTTGTACTCCGAAACCGCTGATTTGTCCAATAGCTACCGGAGCGATATATGAATGGTGACGAAATTCTTCCCGACAGTAAATATTACTTAAATGCACTTCTACTGTCGGTAAACTAACGGCAGCGATCGCATCTCGCAACGCTACACTTGTATGGGTATACGCCCCAGGATTAATCAAAACTCCTTGATATTTCCCTATTGCTTCATGTATGGCATCTACTAAAGACCCTTCATGATTTGACTGCATAGAAAATACCTTTACCTGCATTTTTAGCCCTTCTGCCTCTAAGAGACGGTTAATCTCAGGTAATGTTAACGAACCATAGATACCTGGTTCTCGCTGCCCTAGTAAGTTGAGGTTTGGCCCATGGAGTACTAGAATGCTTAAAGATTGCAAGGGTGAGCTGATCACGTTTGGGCTGCTAGCGACGGCGCGATCGCTCATTTACAGGAATTGGAATCAGTTCCGGTTCAGCCTCAGCTTCTGGCCCTAAAAGGCTTCCAATTAGCTTGCGTGCTAATTCCTTAAGCTTTTCCAGTAACTTCTCTATATAGTCCATTTAACTGATCGCTCCTGAGATACTACCTCAATTTTGATTAACAGCTACGCTGAAACGGGCGTATTTTTGCACCTCTAGCTTCTAATTGGGTCACGACACACCGTTTAAATTCGGTTTTGTGTTTTCCCTTACTTATTAGAGTATCACACTAGCAACCCAATGAACTGCATCTTCCCAATGATGGGTATTTTGATTCAATGGTTAATAGTCATCTGTCAGAAAATAGACATATAGCAATCCTAAATTATTCGTGAGAACTAAGATCCCCCACTTCCTTTGAGAAGACGGGGATCTGGACACCGCGAATTTTCACAAATCAGATAGGAATGCTTTATGGGGGTGTAGTGGAAGTATAAGCGCCTCAAAAATCAGGATAATTGCTTCCAGATGCACAGCAAGAGGAATCAGGAATTAAATCGCATTGTCATACATGATTTATAGTTGTATATCAAGATATAGGAGGCAAAAGTAAATGGTAAAATCCCCGACTAAACCTTTAACCTTAGAAGAATTTTTAAAACTACCAGAAACCAAGCCAGCAAGTGAATATATTAACGGTCAAGTTATCCAAAAACCTATGCCACAGGGAAAGCACAGCAAATTACAAGGTAAGTTAGTTACTGGTATCAATCAAGTATTTGAAGATAACAAGATTGCTCTAGCCTTTCCAGAACTGCGGTATACTTTTGGTGGACGTTCGACTGTACCAGATGTAGCTGTGTTTGCTTGGGAACGCATTCCTCTAGATGAGCATGGAGATGTGGCAAATGTTTTTCCAACTTACCCAGACTGGACAATTGAGATTTTATCTCCAGATCAAAGTCCAACGAAAGTAATCGGAAATATCTTACACTGCCTCAAGCATGGTAGTAGCTTGGGTTGGCTAATTAATCCAGACGAGCGCTCAGTTTTAGTCTATCCCCAAAATCAGCAACCAGAGTTTCTCGAAGAAGAACAGCAAGTGTTACTAGTTCCTGATTTAGTTAAAGATTTACAATTAACTGTAGGTGAACTATTTGGCTGGTTGAAATTATAGGCACAAAATCTAGCACTTTTCATCTTAACATTTAGTTCGGTTGCACTAGTAGGAATTTTAAGAGGAAGAAGCAAAGACAAATTGTTGCAGCGGTTGCAAAAGAATACTTAAAATTTTATTAATTTCTTTAATGTAGTATTCAATCGAGTCGATATAGACGATATTTTGTTCTAGTTTGAGAAATCTCCAGTTGGTACCACTGCTTACTGCTCCATAAATCACCTCAAGATCATTGCCTGCTCTCTGGTTAAATATTTGAGCAGCAACCATCGTGGCAGTACATTGTCCTAGCCCTGCTATAATATTCTCGTTTTTGGCTTCAATGATTGTTACTACTGGAACACTAATAAAATACTGCTCACCAGACGCGCTGAGCATAAAGTCACAAAAACCTGAGAGTCCTTGAGCCGGCTCAACGTTGAATTCTGTTCCCGAAAACAAGCTGATTCGATAATCCAACTGTCGCCTTACCTCAGACAATACAGGAGCAATCAGGAATTCGGAACGAGCTTTTTCACTATTAATAGCAGTGGCTAAAGTTAAGTTCTCATCCAGCAACCGCTTTAGTAAGTCAGAAGGTTCAACTCCCGCTACATCCATAAATAAATTGCGTTTTTCTTCCAGGGTTAAGCCAAATGCATCTCTGGCTTTAGTAAGATTAAAATCACTATATGCCATGGTAAAACAGTCTAGCGAAGATTTTTGGAATGTAGAGACGCCCTTTTAAAAATTTGGTGCGGGACTTGTACCCTATAATTACGAATTACGAATTAGTAACTAATTAAATATAGCCAGAAAACTCCACCTGCTAAAAGTACACAAATAATTCCTGCTACGCCAGCTAGGGGTTTTTTGTTCTTACCTGTGAACCACTCGGAGACTTTACCTGTGTAAGTAATCAGTTCTGTTGTATCTATAGTAGCGATCGCCCATATCCATCCAGCGTGCAATCCCCAAGCTATACCCAAATTACCGCGATCGGCAAACCTTGCTAATACCAGTACGATTCCCATCAACCACAGTCCAGGTAGTTGCGGTATGGTTTCGCGTTGTTCCCAAACTAAGTGTAACAAAGCAAAAATTAAGCTAGAAATTGCCGCTGCTACCCAAATTGGATAATCTTGCTCTAATTGAGTGAATACAAAACCTCGGAAAACTAACTCTTCTATCAAACCGACTAACAAAGCTATTGATAAAATAGGCAGCAAGTTGGGTGCTACTAATTTTACGTTCGATTTTTGCCAAGAACACCAACCCAACGCAAATTCCCCAATAAAAACAATAGCTAGGCTCAGTACTCCTAAGACAAAACCTAGTAATAAAGAACCTAAAATTGCAACATTGACAACAAAACCATAATCTGCAAAGGATGTGTTAGTTAACCAATTAATTCCCCAAAGAATTAGCGGAGCTAACAGGTACAGTGATGCTAGCAAGGGCAATTTTTGCTCTGGCTGCAAAGGTTTATTTGGTTGCCAATTAAGTAACATTGCTGATAATGTTGCGATCGGCAACCAGGACACTACCCAAAATATGAAAAATGCCATCACTACAACTGTCACTGGCGCATCTTTCATAAACGCCAGCAAGGTGTTGACTGAAGGCTCAAACAACGTTATTGAAATCAACAAAAAAATTACAATTAACTGCTTGCTAAGTAAATCAAGTGACGTACCCGACTTTGATGCTTACGCATACAGCGCGGGCTTCTCAAAGACTCTTCGCGCGAAGACATGATCTGAGCTTTAAGGGCGTGCGTCCCACGCGCCTTTATGTTGATAGTTTGGTTAGCGTTATTAGAGTTCACAACTATTGCTTTCAAACCAGTATTTTCGACTTTGTTTAAAAGTAGCAGCCGTAAATACAGTATCACAAAAATGGCAATTCCGACGCTCGATGACTCGCTACCGCTTCGTTATCATCGACCCGCAACTAATTCAATCCGTAGGATTGAGTTAGTTGCGGGTTGACGGTGAGCGGAGCTGAACCGTCAATTCGTCATTGCCCAATTGCCCAAAAATCTATTCTGACGCTCAACGAAGCGTTAGAGCGCGGGGCTTCTTTTTGGTTAAGCTAAATTTTCACCATAGAACCACTAGTTTACTGCCAAGGTAGGGATAAATTATCAAGCATTTGCCTGCAACTAAATCCCTACCATGATAAAAATTTACTCCTCCTCTTCCAAATCTTCTTCGTCCACTTCGTCATCGGAGTCTATATCTTGCGAAGTTTTTTTGTCAGTTTCACCAAGTTGAATCAGGTGAATATGCTTGTATCCTAGCCTAATTTCAAACTCATCTCCAGGCTTTAAACCCATTGCTTTGGTGTATGTAGCACCAATAACAATTTGACCGTTTTGATGAACACTAACTCGATAAGTTGGTTCGCGTCCACGTCCATCTTTAGGTGCTTCCGGACTGAGAGGAATTCCTCTAGCCGATAGCAAGGCGTCATAAAAATCGGTGAGATTAACGCGAACTTGGTTATTCTTAGTAACAGTGTAGTAGCCGCACTGCTTGGCTCTTTCTCGGCGTGGTAAATTGGAAAGTTCTTTAACTTTAGCAAGTAGTGCTTTTCCAGTTAATGGTGCGATTGCAGTTTCAGTCATTATGCTCAAATTTTCCTTACTCTCTCCAAACTGATAAACAATGTCTTCTCATGCCAGAATTTAGCTTTTTAGCATCTGCATAGAGCTACTTAGGACAATAGGGCGAGGGCTTAATTCCTGTTAATAGGAGCTACAACCGCTTATATTATGGTTGTCCACAACATATTGTATGTCGTGGTGATCACAGACATTAACTTCGGTGATTTTACGGCACTTTTAACCATCATTCGCCATTGGAAATGAAATTATTTTCTTTTTTGGCGCTACTGTGGCGGTGTAACTTCAAGCCACCTTTATAAATTGGGTAAGTTCTACTCCAAATAAGTCGTAGACCCAAAAAATTACAGGTTTTCTACTTTCAGCGTTTGCCTTTGTTGCCCTTGAGTTGTAAGATTTTCCCTACTCGTCCTCTCAAGCTTAGGACAGCATAGTATTTGAATAGGGTCTTACGGGCATACACCCTTTTGTCCTTTCAGCAGAGACATAAATTTTATTGTCCCTACATTACAAAGAAACAAAGCAGTAGTAGCCGCGCTTATGCGGCTGTTGATTCTGGTTTTGTTACTTCGTAATTTTATATTAAATACTAGCATGGACTAATAATAGCAAAATAGTTGTTTAATTTTGAATTAAACTTGCTGATGAACTTTTATCTAAATCCCTAACCTTGATTAGGGAAAAGCGGTGAGGATTTCCTGATGGTTTTTTGCCTAGTGAGTATTGCAGTAGATTTTTTATAAAAATTTATCTAACTTAGAGGAGCAGTTTTGACCAATGAGTTAAGTCTAAGATTTTTTTGATTGAGACCAAACAAAAAGCGCCCAGATGAAAGATGAAGTATTTTCGGCTTTCAGCCTTTAGATTTCCTCATTTTTTTGGTCAGAGCATTTTGTACGTCTGTCTATGGGATGAATAAATTTCTCTACATCTGCCAGCTGCTTTATCACTACCATCAGATGTTGAAAATCTCCTTTAACAATTCTATATAACCAAAAAATTCCCAATTCACAACCGCCTGAATGATTTTTCCAGCAAATGGCTATCACTCAAGTTGAAATTCAGATGTATTGATCAGCTGATATACAATTATTTGGGATGTTTTTGCCAAAAAGACAATGGATGCTGGCCTGTGTGTGGTGAAACCCCTCTTTTTTGGACTCGTAAATCAGGTAAGTGAAATATAAAGCAGCAAGTACCTTTTTTGCTGTTGAGCTGGAGTTGGAGATAAATGTCACCCACAACCCTTATGCAACTAAAATTTTAATGGTTATCCTGAAATTAGAATCAGTTTATTAACACCCAGCATTGAGTGAAGGACAATAAGAGTATTGATCGCTTTTGACGATCGCCTGTCTAGTGTTTATTTTCTAAGGCAGGTCAATAAATTTCAAGACTTTGGTTGGTAAAAATGGAAGTTTTATTTAAAGTCATTCGGCAAAAACAAAATTCCTCCCCTGTAGTGCAAAATTATCTGTTGGAGGCAGAATCTAGTAATACAATCCTGGATTGCCTCAATCAGATTAAGTGGGAGCAAGACGGAACTTTAGCATTTCGCAAAAATTGTCGTAATACAATTTGTGGTAGCTGTGCTATGCGAATCAATGGACGTTCTGCTTTAGCTTGTAAAGAAAATGTGGGCAGCGAACTTTCTCGATTACAAAAAATCTTATCTGCATCGGAAACTCAGGCAAATCCAATTCCAGAAATTACGGTGGCCCCTTTAGGTAATATGCCTGTAATTAAGGATTTAGTCGTAGATATGAGCAGTTTCTGGAATAATTTAGAAGCGGTTGCTCCTTACGTAAGTACAGCAGCAAGACAAATTCCAGAAAGAGAGTTTTTGCAAACACCACAAGAGCGATCAAGTCTTGATCAAACTGGCAATTGTATTATGTGCGGTGCTTGCTATTCTGAGTGCAACGCCCGTGAAGTTAATCTTGATTTTGTTGGCCCCCATGCCTTGGCCAAAGCGTATCGCATGGTCGCAGATTCTCGCGATCGCAACACCGAACAGCGTCTAGAAAGCTACAATGAAGGCACAAAAGGAGTATGGGGCTGTACTCGTTGTTTATACTGCGACTCAGTTTGCCCCATGGAAGTCGCACCCTTAGAACAAATCACCAAAATTAAACAAGAAATTCTCACACACAAACAAAAGAGCGATAGTCGCTCAATTCGCCACCGCAAAGTATTGATAGATTTAGTCAAAGCAGGCGGTTGGATTGATGAGCGCCAATTTGGTTTACAAGTTGTAGGAAACTACTTCAAAGACCTCAGAGGCTTACTCAGCATTGCACCTTTGGGTTTGCGGATGTTGTGCCGAGGTAAGTTTCCCTTCTCCTTTGAATCTTCCCAAGGAACACAACAAGCGCGAGCATTGATTGAAGCTGTGGAAAGAGAATAGGGACTGGGGACTGGGGACTGGGGACTGGGGACTGGGTAATTATCTTTCTCCCTCATCTCCCTCATCTCCCTCATCCCCACTCCCCTTACGGTATATTCAACGGCTGCCCAGAACGGTTGTATACCAAAATATCCCATTGCCCGTTATTACTGGATTCAAAAGCAATCCTGTTACCATTAGCGCTAATTGTGGGATTGCGGACTTCGGCTTGCAGATTTGTTGTTAAATTTCGTGATTGGCGTGTTTCTCGATCATAGAGAAAAATAGCCGATCGTCCCTGACGACTAGCGGCAAAAACAATGTAGCGACCATTATCGGCAACACTGGGATGAGAGGCGATCGTATCAAAGGAGTTTAAACCCGGTAAATCAACCAAATTCTGAGTCACCGTATCAAACATATAAACATCTTGGCTGCCTCTGCGGTCAGTGATAAAAATAACATATCTCCCAGAAACTTGCGGACTCAGTTCCGAAGCGAGACTGTTGAGACTCCGCCCCCCCGGATCAAACGGATAATTCAAAAGACGAGGATAGCCAACACACCCACCCAATAAACCCAAAGATAAAAATATAGGTACAAAAACAACCCGTTTCATGATTTTAGTCAAGGTTAGTTTTCAGTAGTCAAGAGCAACAAATCCTTTGCCATCAACGCACTTTTGAAGCATCTTTAAATTACGAATTACGAATTACAAATTACGAATTACACCCTACGGCACTGTAGGCGGTGTATTCACTGCTGCCCCATTGGGAATATCTAACTCTATATTCGGCCCTCTGTCGAGGACTTCAATATCCCATTGACCACGGCTAGCAGTTTCAAAGACAACATAACGTCCATCTGGACTGATATGTGGATTTCTCACCCAGCCACGATAGATGGGAGTGAGAATTTGCGGCTGTTGGGTAGCGCGATCAAAAAGCGCTACCACTGGTTTACCTTGGTCGCTCGTAATATAGGCAATGTAACGCCCGGTATAACTCAAGCTAGGACTTTCGGCAATTGTCTCGGCTCGATTTAATCCTGGTGTGCGAATAAACCGCCGTTCCTGCAAGTCATAGATCAACAGCTGCTGATTACCATTCCGGTTGGATATAAACGCTAAAAAACGCCCATTTCCACTCAAAGCTGGTTGCTCCTCAGTGTAGCGACTGTTGAGGGAACTAGGCCCTATAGGAATATCATTAGAACCGCAAGATCCAACCAGAGTTACCAAACTAAAAATTAGGCTCCAAGAGATAGGTTTTTGGAGCCTGAATATAGACGTAAATTTTTTCACCTCAAAATTCCGTCGTCTTTAAGCTTACCGCCAACCCAATTGTGCTACATATCATCGTCAAAATTAGTTGAGTTATCTGGCTCCTCATTTGGTTTTTCAATCGGATTATACGGTACATAATCAGTTGGTATCGCTTCATCCTCTTCACGTTCTCTTCGAGGTGTTGAGTCAGTTGGTGGACGGCGTCTTTTTGGTCTAGGAGCAACATCATCCTCGCGATTTTCTGGTCGCTGAGGCCCATTGTTGCTGCGACGTGGAGGTCTTCTTACCTCTGTGCCGCTTTCCCAATCATCAACATCTCTATCTCTTGAGGAAGATCCCCAATTATCTTCTTCAAACTTTTCAGAACTACGATTCACTGGACGCCCAGAACTACGCCGACGGTTTCTCTCTCCTGTTTCTTGCCTATCGCTAACGCTGCGGCGTTCTGAACGACGGGGAGGTTGGTCTTCGTAATAGTCTTCACGAGATGAACGCTCATCCCTGCTACCTCGAATTCGGGGACGCGCGGGACGTTCCTCTTCCTCATAAGGTAGTGGTTCTAAATCTGCATCCATCTCAGCTTGATAATTTTTTCTATTGTAAGAATAGTTTCTACTAACCTCTCGCTCTTCATCCACAATAGGAGTGTTACGCTTAGCTTGCTGAGTAGCTATACTCCGCAAACGAATACTTTCAATAGCAAAAAATACTGTCGTGCCCACTAAAAGCAGTTGACCAAATTGGAGAATTGGGTCTAACCGCCATCCTTGAAAGATGAGAATGAAGCCGCAGAGCAAACCTACCGCCGCGAAAAATATATCTTGATCTCTTGACAGTTCGGGGCGCACAGTCCGCATAAAATACAGTGCTGCCCCAGCCACAGCCAGGAAAATTCCCAGAATACTGGCTGAGTTCGTTCCAAAATTGACCTGAGCCAGAACACTGGCTGAGTTCAGCCCAAAATTTAGCATTGTTCTTTTCCCAATATCAAATCTATGTTAGCGAGTCACAATTAAAATCACTACTCTAATCATCACAATATATTAAAGCTTCAAAGCATCTAGCATAGAAGCTCTGAAGCTGTTTACCCAAAGGTAAAAAATTTTGTGCCTGTCAGCTATAGTCACCCTCTAAGAGAAAGTTCTGCCATGAATGCAGTTAAGCATACAGTTGACAGACTAATCAATTGTGGGAGTCAAGCAACTCCCTCAAAGATTATGAGCGCTGGATTTTATCTTTCTGGCTAATGAAAATTAAAGCAGCTGTAATTGGGATAACGACAATTGCAGCACCCCAAACCAGACTCCAAAGAAAATTTGCTAAAGAGGGCGTCATAGTTCTCAACCTTTTTTTACACACTTCATCATAATTCTAATGGTGTATCAGTTTCTTGAGAAGCCTCTGAGCATGAGCTAATCAACTTGTTAACTAACCTCACAAACTATGGAGCTAGCAGTTTCAACCTGTTTGTCTTTCATTGACGCTACTAGATAACAGTGATTTTGTGTTAATCCCTGGTGAGGATTGAAATAAAATAATAGAGAGATTACTTTACAAAGCTTAAGATTTTTCGCTGTTGTTGACGTGTTTTCTTTGTTCACAGATAGTAGCTTAAACAGATGAGTGGTGTTAATTTGATTACCTGGACTCTCGGCCCTGTGTTGGGAGTCATGACGTTGCTGTTTATTTTGCGGATTATTCTCACTTGGTATCCGCAAGTGGAGCTAAATCGTCTGCCCTTTAACTTAATCGCTTGGCCCACTGAACCTTTTTTAGTGCCGCTGCGAAAGTTAGTACCACCTATCGGTGGAGTAGATATTACCCCCATTATTTGGGTTGGTATTTTCAGTCTGCTACGAGAAATTTTGCTGGGTCAGCAAGGGTTGCTGACTATGTTGTCTCGTGTAAGTTAGAGAATGGGGAGTAGGGAGTAGGGAATGGGGAATTGAGAATTGTCATTTGTTATTAATTATTCTCCGCGTCCCCGCGTCCCCGCGTCCCCGCGTCTTCTTCATCTCCTGCTCTTACTGCGCTCAACTATTTATTCATTTCTTGCACAAAATTGGTATAAACTTTACCTTGCAAAAATTGCGGGGTTTCCATAATTTTTTGGTGAAACGCGATAGTGGTGGGTAGTCCGGTGATTGCACACTCCCTAAGTGCGCGTTTCATGCGGTTGATAGCAGTAGTTCTGTCTGGGCCCCAAACAATTAATTTGCCAATCAGTGAGTCGTAGTAGGGTGGAATTTGGTAATCTGTGTAAACGTGAGAGTCAATTCTTACACCGGGGCCTCCAGGCGGGAGATAGCCGCTGATCCTTCCAGGGGCGGGGCGAAAGTCGTGGTCTGGGTCTTCGGCATTGATGCGGCATTCGATCGCATGACCCCGCAAAACTACTTGGTCTTGAGTTAGCTTGAGTCTTTCTCCTTGAGCAATCCGAATTTGTTCAACAACTAAGTCCACCCCAGTAATCATCTCTGTCACAGGATGCTCTACTTGAATTCGGGTATTCATTTCCATGAAGTAGAATTTACCAGATTTATCCAAAAGAAACTCGATAGTGCCCGCCCCAGTGTAGTTGATGAATTGGGCAGCTTTGATCGCAGCTTGTCCCATTTTCTCGCGTAGGTCAGGATCAAGAGCCGGGCTAGGGGCTTCTTCGAGTAGCTTTTGATTCCGGCGTTGAATCGAGCAATCCCTCTCACCCAAATGGATGACGTTACCATAGTTATCTGCCAAAATCTGAAACTCAATATGGCGAGGACGTTCAATAAATTTTTCTATATAAACGCCGGCGTTGCCAAAAGCCGCGCCTGCTTCTCCTTGGGCAGCTAGGAAAAGTTTGACAAATTCATCTTCAGAATGCACCAAACGCATACCCCGCCCTCCACCACCTGCTGTGGCTTTAATCATCACGGGGTAGCCGATTTCTTTAGCGATCGCTAATCCTTCTTCTTCCGATTCTACTAAACCTTCACTACCCGGCACCGTTGGGACGCCAGCTTTTTGCATGGTTTCTTTCGCAGTCGATTTATCCCCCATCTGCCTGATGGCGTCTGGAGTGGGGCCAATGAAGGCAATGTGATGATCGGCACAGATTTCCGCAAATTTGGCATTTTCTGCCAAAAAGCCATAGCCAGGGTGAATAGCGGTGGCGTTCCGCGTTAAAGCAGCAGCAATAATGTTAGGAATATTTAGATAACTTTTGATGCTGGCAGCTTCGCCAATACAAACTGCTTCATCTGCAAGTTGGACATGGAGTGCATTCCGGTCAACCACAGAATGAATCGCTACCGTTGTAATACCCATTTCTTCACAGGCGCGGAGAATGCGAAGGGCGATTTCTCCTCGATTAGCAATTAATATTTTGTCAAACTTCATTTTTTAGTTTTGATATCACTACCAGTAGATTGACATTTTTTTACATCTAATTTAAAACAATGCTTTCGCTTGATTTCAAATTATCGCAGGAGATTCGCAACCCCGATCCCAAGCAAATTGACACTAGGTTGAGATGGTTGAAACAGTACAAACTATCGGCTCAACAATCCTAAATTGGCTACAGGTCTGATCTAGACTAACAAGATTACTGCTGTGAGTCTTTACCAGTTTCCTGTTGAGCTAATGCGATCGCTAGGTTTGAGTTTAGCTGAAACAGCAACGCTATTTTAGCGGCAGCTTGGCGCTTATGCCCAACCAAAGGAGCGATTGCATGGTGTCTTTCACGGTAGCTCTACTCCTTTTTACTATCACTGCTGCTGCTAGATTTCAGTAAATCTAAGATCCACTGTGTGAAATTTATCAAACCGAACACTGAAATAATTCGTAATTCGTAATTCGTAATTCGTCGTCATTAAGAATTACGAATTAGTCTTATGCTATATTCTATATTTAGACAACCCATGCGGATGTGGCGGAATTGGTATACGCGCACGTTTGAGGGGCGTGTGGCTTTGCCTTGCGAGTTCGAGTCTCGCCATCCGCATTTTTTAGTAACTGGCGACTGGGGACGCGCTTACGCGGAGAATAATCAATAACAAATGACAATTCTCAATTTCCCACTCCCCACTCCCCACTCCCTACCTCTAGTTTTTTATGCTTTTATAGAGATAGGTGAAGTTTTGTAAAAAACATTGACTGCTACTTTTACCCCAACAAACAACTTAACATTACCAGCAGCTTGGCATCGACTCACCCCGATTTGGCAAGGAGCCGAGGAAATAATTCAGCAAGGTTTACCTCATACGCAGCTAGCACCTGCTTGGCAATTGCTGCTTTTGGGCGATGGTTCACCAACACGGCACTTACAATTACTTACAGGTGAACCTACAGAAGTAGATGTAATTGACATGTCGTTGATTGGTATGGATGCTGATGCTGCTCCCGATTTAATTCAAGCTGTTCCAGGGCCGCGACTAAGACGACAAGTGTGGCTGCGTACAGCCTCTGGTCAGAGATTGGCATATGCCACCTCATGGTGGGAAGCTAGTCATGTAGACGAGTATTTGCAAAACCGTTCATTACCAATTTGGGCGAGTCTAGCTCGTCTTCGCACAGAGTTATATCGAGATGTCCAAGGAATTTACTGCGGTTACTCAGCCGCATTAGAATCAGGTTTTGATGTGAGTGGGCCTTTTTGGGGTCGCCATTATTTGTTTTGGCATCACGGACAGCCATTAACATTGATTTATGAAGTTTTTTCTCCTTATTTAACAAAATATTTAGGTTCTATGCAGTTGAGTATTGTGAGTACCCAGACATAGTTAAGTTAATTAGCGTTCAATCTGCGAAATTCAACAAAGCATGTTACAAAAGGTAACTGATCATAATTAGCAACTGGGAATTGGGGGGATGAGGAAGATGAGGGAGTAGGGGGACGACAGCACTTCTTTGATTAAAGACGATACTTAAGCTTACTTAAGCGTAGAGGTATGTTCAGTAACCGGGGAAAGAGGAGAAATAACAAACACTCATCCCCAATCCGCATTACCCCTAATCCCCACTCCCTCCGCGAGCGGTGGCCCCGAGTTCCCCAATCCTCTTGATTAGTTTGCAAGTATAAGGTGTTGGTTTCAATGGCACTGCCTAATGTGTCTGTTCCGATGAAGAAAAAAAAGAAACCGTCTTTGATGCTGACGTTTTCGTCTGCTGGGTTACTCATTGGTGGGAGCATAGCAGCATACTGGTTATTAACTCAGGGACAACCATTTGATAAGGATTTGCCAGTAGGAGCAAACATTATTCCTGGTGATGCTTTATTTACGGTTTCCCTGACGACAGATGCAAAACAGTGGCAAAAATTGCGAGAATTTGGCACAAAACAAACCCAAGTAGAACTGGATAAAAATTTAGTACAACTGCGCGATCGCCTTCTGACAAATAATGGTTATGATTTCCAAAAAGATATCGCTCCTTGGGTGGGTGATCAAGTTACAATCGCAATTCTGGTTCCACAAGTAGCAAAAAATCCTGTGCCTAAACCAGTTGCTACAAATACGAATCGAGATGCTACTGATGTTCAGCAATCGATGGTGATGGTAATACCTATCAAAAGCCTCGAAAAAGCGAAAAATATTTTGGCACAACCCAAAATTCCCAAACAAGGTAAATGGATTAATCACACCTATCAAGGAATCACAATCAAACAAAATAAAGGACAAGCAGGGGAAGACTTCTCAGCAGCATTAATAGATAAGCGTTTCCTGGTTATCAGTGATAGCCTAAAAGCTACAAAACGAGCGATTGACGCCTATAAAGCTAAGACATCATTGGCCACAATAGGAGGCTTTGCCGAGAATTTTCCCAAAATTGCTAACTATCAACCCTTTGCCCAGTTTTATGTAAACGTACCAACAGCAGCTAAAATAGCTGCTACTTCTCCTAATCGTCGTTTACCTGCTCAAGTTTTGGCTCAACTTCAGAATAACCAAGGTTTAGCGGGGACAATAACCCTAGAGTCAGAAGGAATACGCTTAAAAGGTGTTTCATGGCTTAACCCTAATAGTCGGCGTGTACTGGCGGTAGAAAATAAAGCCGGAAAGATGCAAAACCGCTTACCAGCAGAAACCCTAATGATGCTTTCTGGTGGTAACTTACAGCGATTTTGGACGGACTATGTTTTAACATCTCAAGGAAATCCTCTCTCGCCCATATCACCAGAACAACTGCGAAGTGGCGTAAAATCTTTCACTACCTTGGATTTAGAGCAGGATTTGCTTAGTTGGATGAAAGGAGAGTTTTCCTTATCGGTGATTCCCTCTATCACAAAAGAAGGTTCGCTAGAGAATTTTCGTGCAGGCTTAGTGTTCATGATACAGGTAAGCGATCGCCAAGCAGCTGAAGCATCCCTAAACCAACTAGATGATGCAATGCGAAATCAATATCAGTTCCAGATTCAACCGGGAACGATTGCAGGTAAACCCGTTGTTAAGTGGATTGGGCCTTTAGGTACATTAACCGCCACCCATGGTTGGTTAGATGGAGACGTTGCTTTTTTAGTAATAGGCGCTCCCATCACCGATAAAATTGTTCCCAAGCCAAATACTCAACTAGCCATTACTCTCCCTTTTCAACAAACAGTACCTACACAACCCAATCCTACAAATGGTCAATTTTACTTGGATGTAGAACGCACTGTGAGAAATCTTCCCCCATCAACTCTCAACTTCAATCAGCAAACTTGGCTAGCAGCAACACGATCAATTGGAGTAACCTCTGCCGTCAGCGACAACCGCAGTAATCGTTACGACATTTTTATAGTGCTTAAGAAAGCTGGCAATTGAGCCTATGGACTTTGGGACGCGGGGACGCGGGGATGAGGGGACGCGGGGATGAAGGAGACGCGGGGACGCGGGGACGCGGAGAATAATAACAAATGACAATTCCCCAGTACCCCAGTACCCCCATTCCCAATTCCCCAGTACCCCCATATCCCACTAAGCAGATAGGATCAGAACAGTCAGAATTTATATATTAATCAATTCATTAGGGAGAAGACTGTATGAATCTGGTTGTACTCCAGAACTGGCTAGACAATGCCTCCTTTGCAATTTTATTCCTGACAATGCTGGTGTTTTGGGGAGGGGTCGCTTTTCCCAATCTCCCCTATCTAGCCGCTTTGGGGACAGCTGGGATGGCGATCGCTAATTTTTGTATAGCTGCCCTGTTAGCGGCTAGATGGATAGAAGCTGGTTATTTCCCGCTCAGCAATTTGTATGAATCTCTGTTTTTCTTGACTTGGGGAATTACCACTGTTCATTTAATTGCTGAAAATACCAGTCGTAGCCGCTTAGTAGGAGTTTTTACTGCTCCTGTAGCAATGGCGATCGCGGCTTTTGCCGCCCTGACATTACCATCAGAAATGCAAGTGTCAGAACCACTAGTACCTGCATTAAAATCAAACTGGCTGATGATGCATGTCAGTGTAATGATGTTGAGTTATGCAGCTTTGATGGTGGGTTCTTTGCTGGCGATCGCTTTTTTGATTGTCACTCGTGGTCAAAACATCCAACTCCAGGGTAGTTCTGTCGGTGCGGGTGGTTATCGTAGCAATGGCTACCGCTTGCAAAAAGCCAGTGAACTAGTTTCTCAACTATCAACACCTCCTGTCGAGAATAATGGCTTTGCTCGTTTTGAAACTAACAACAACGGCAACGGTAACACCGCTGTTTTGAATCTAGTCGCCGCTCCCGAATCTCCCGCCATAGCATCTAGCGAACCTCTTTCACCTCAACGCCTTAGCCTTGCCGAAACCCTCGACAACATCAGCTACCGCATCATCGGATTAGGATTTCCCCTGCTGACGATTGGTATTATTGCTGGTGCTGTTTGGGCCAATGAAGCTTGGGGTTCTTACTGGAGTTGGGATCCCAAGGAAACTTGGGCATTGATTACTTGGTTAGTTTTCGCAGCTTATCTCCATGCCCGACTCACTCGCGGTTGGCAAGGGCGTCGCCCAGCAATTTTAGCGGCCAGTGGTTTTGTTGTCGTGTGGATTTGTTATTTGGGAGTGAATCTTTTAGGTAAAGGTTTACACTCTTACGGGTGGTTTTTCTAAAAAACTTAAAAAAAGGGAACAGGGAACAGCTGAGCCAGCTGCCTGTTCCCTATGAATTCATCTAAAAAAATCATGGCGTTACTTTATAATTTCAGTAACGCCATAGTTCCCACAAACCCGCACAGCAGATCGCGTAACAGGAGCCATCAACAACACTCAATCATTTTTGTGTGGACGGAATTTGTAAAGGCAACGAATATGCATACTGTAATTACACCTGAAAGAATCGAGTTACCACCCGGCACAGTTGTAAGGATGTTGGGTTCTTGGCAAGACTATCAATTACTGAGTCAACAACTTGAAGATCGCGCTTCACCTCGCCTTAAATATCGACCTGGAGAAATTTTATTAATGGCACCGCTACCGGATCATGGAAGAGATGCGAGTTTGCTGGCAGACATTGCTAAAGTTTTACTAGATCATTTAGAGCAAAGATACGATTCATTTACGCCCATCACCATGAGCTTACCTCTGATTAGCGGTATTGAGCCTGACTATTGCTTTTATATTGAAAATTGGCGATCTGCAATAGGGAAGAGCCGTATCGACTGGCTCAATGAGCCTCCACCAGATTTAGTAATTGAGGTAGATGTTACTAGTTATACCAATATTAACGACTATTTTGTTTACAAAGTGCCAGAGATTTGGCTATTAAAGAATAAGCAGCTATTAGTTTATAGATTGCAGGATGAAAATTACGCAATTACAGAAAGTAGCTATTTTCCTAACGTTTCAGAAATTGTACAGCAATGCCTGCAAATTGCCAAAGAGCAAACAACAAGTGAGGCGATTAGGTGGTTAAGGAGCTTTTTGCAGGGGTGAGTGAAGGCGATCGCCAGAGAATTTCTCCATGTTTAACCGATCATACCTATATGTGCAGCAACAATCTGCCAAGTTCCGCTCGCGCAGACAGCCCAAACACGCGTGAAACGAAAGTCCCCATTTGCAGGGGTACCATTATAACTACCAGACAATTGCACTCGGACTGAAACGATCGCCACCTCTCCATGGATTTGAATACGCTGCTGTGAAGGTTTCAGTTCGTGTATCTTAATCAAACCAGATTCGTGAGCCGCTAGATCGTCTTGTTTTCCTAATAATTCTCCAAGATGACTGGTAATAATAATTTCAGGGGCTAGCAGTTCATTCAAAACGTTAACATCAGAAGCAAGCATTGCCTGAGCGAGCCGTTCTTCAAGGTTAATAATCTGAGTTTCAATTTGCTGCTTTGTGTCTTTCAATATATATTCCTCTTTGGCTTTAATCTATATGAAAAGTAGTCATAATTATTAAAATCAATACATATAATTCTACAAGTCTCTTGAGGATCATTCAACGCGGTGTTATCAGGGCGCATCCGATGAAACTCGAATTCCAAGGCTGCAATTTTGTCTTGATATTCTTTGTGAGTTGCAAATACCACCTCATGACTACGCTGCTGTAATTCCGGGGCGATCGCAATTTTGGGATGCAGATCACCAAAAGAGCCAATGGTGGTTAAAACAATTCGACTCATGAGTTTGCCTTTGGGTCAATTTTTGCCTAAGTCCCGTTAAACAAAACAAGCAAATCCCAGAATCTAAATTATATCTGGGTCAATATTTAACTCTCGTAATTTTGCTACTAAACGTTCTGTTTCTCGTCGTGCCTGTTCGGCTTCTTGTCGTGCCTGTTCTGTTTCTCGTTGTGCTTGCTCTGCTCTTTGTTGTGCTTTTTCTGCTTCTCGTTGTGCCTGTTGTTTTTCTCGTTGTGCCTGTTCTGCTCTTTGTTCTGCCTGCGCTTTAGCTTCTTGTGGTGTCGGTACTAATTGTCCATCAGATGTGAACCAACGTAATAACCCTTGATGAATTCCCAAATAGAACCCTAATTGTTCACTCCACAAATGTCCTTGTGCATTTGCTTGCAGAGGTTGATATTTCGCATCTACTAAATTAAATCCAGCAAATTCTAATGTGTATGGGTCAAACCAAAAATAATTTGGTGTGCGAAATGTATCTTGATAAATTTCTTTCTTTAGACCTTTGTCTGTCTTCGCTGTTGATTCCGAAAGAATTTCTACTATTACATTTGGATATTTCCCATATTCTTCCCATACTACCCAACTTTTCCTGATTTTACGTTGAGTTCCTAGCACTACAAAAAAGTCTGGGCCACGAAAGTATTCTGATTTTTTTTGGTGTGGACTGTAGTAGATGGTTAGGTTTCCCGCTGCGTAATAATCAGTTCTATCTTGCCACAGGCATTCTAAGCATTGTAAAAGTAAAACTATTTGTTGCAGATGCAGTTCTGTTTCCAAAGGAGGCTCGTCACTATATAAATCGCTAGGGGGAAATGTGACATCTTTCGAGATGTCTTGCTGAGATTCTAATTCTTGGGCTATGGTCATCAGAAAATGTGGGTGGAAACCCCGTCCTTCTAGTACGGCAATGCAATTGTTTTTTGAATCTACTATCGCCTTGGGATTGGTTAGTTCGGTGTACTTTTGTGTTGCACTTTCAACGGGACAGTTACCCTTACGGGTTCGTCACTTCCTTCAACGGGGGGAACCCCGCAACGGAGTGACTCACCGTTTCAAATCTCCCAATCCTGTACGCATAGTATTTTGCTATGCGCGAGCCTCCCTTGCGGGGTAATGTTAGCTGACGCTCGTGCCTCGCTAACGCTGCGCTAACGCCAATGTTTTAAGAGCTTGTTAGGCTTGCAACACTGTTCCAGTGACCTTAGAACTGTTTAATCACAAGCGACAGAGCAAGGGACTAGCTACGCATCCCGGGGTGTCGTGACTCAAAAAACGTTGTCAGTTAAGACTTAGGCTGGTCAGAATGGCTATCCCGATTTCTCTTTCAAGCCTCATGCCTTTAAGCTGAGGTTCCTGACAGAATCAATCTGGCATTAATTAGTCTTGAGTTTATTTTAGCAGTGTTGTAAATGTCTACGCGTAGCTAAATGTAAAAGTAGGCTATTTTTATCAATCTGTGATTTTTTTAGTTAGTAGGCATAGCGATCGCATTCTTATTTAAAATAGTCTATTCAGTATCAAATACCCATAATTAAAAGATACTTTACGGTTTAATTAAAGATTCCTCAGACTTGCGATATTTAGCGATTAGTTTCCGTCGTTTTAGGGGTGAATAAAGCAAGTAGATGAACAAGGGTAATCCAGTTCCTGCTAGTAAAAATAAAATGTAGGGATTAGCTAATCCAACTATACAAATAATTCCGAAGCTTGTTCCTAATCCTGCTGTGAGTAAATACAAAATAATTCTAAACCAGTTCCATTTTTTACAGTCATTATCTATTGTTAAACCCTTAATAAACCCATATCCTAATCCCACAATAGCCCCAATTGCTCCTACAATCTTTGGGATGTTATCAACAATATCATAACTAATACCTAATACTATAGGAATAATCATAATAAACGTTCCAATTATCATCCCTCCCAAAGCTCCAAATAATAGTCCAATTACTACCCCAATCATAGCCATAATTACTCTGCGTAAACCAGCGATCGCTATCAACCAAGTTATAGTTAAAGATAACCCAGCAATAATTATCAATTTGATTGAAGTTAAATAAACTATTAATAAAGTCATCAAAAGAGGTGCGATCGCACCAATTAATAACACTCCAGCAAGCCAAGCATATGGTACTTCTGTCTTTTCAATTGGTAAAGCAGCTGTTTGCACTTTTACAGTTAAAGTATGAATCGCTGGATAAGCATTACTATGCAATATTAATTGACGCTTATATTGCTTATCTGCCATTAATTTACTTGTGTCTACCTGAACATGACACCAAGTATTATTCCCGCTAAATTGAGTAGGTGTTACCGAAATCCAAGCATGGGAATCTGGTGTATGTGGGGGATCATGAGGATGGGGTGCAACTTCCCATCTCCCTTGTAATAAAGTATCAGGAATCGTATTTACAACCGTGATGCTTTGCTTTAGCTTTTCTCCCAATTGTTTCGCTTGGAATTCCAGTACTGTCTCACTGAAATCAACTGCGGGTACACGCGCAACATCAAGTGGTTGCAAGGCTATTAAAGCTGCTTGTGCATTAGCAAAGCGCTTGTCTTGTTCTGGTTGTACCATACCCTCTAGCCAACCCAGAAACCGTAAACTCAATTGAGGTAAAAGATGGTGAAACTTAATCAAATATGGATTATTGCGATCGCACAATTGCCGTATTTCTATTGACTTAATTTTTGTCAACATACAAATCAAGGTAGTACCTAAAGCATACAAATCTGTAGCCTTAGTTGGCTCAAACATCTGTTCTGGCGGAATAAAACCCGGAGTTCCCTTAAATACACTACTGCCTGCAACTTCCTGACTACCAATACGTGCAAAACCAAAGTCAATTAGATAAACGTTGAGTTGTTCATCGACCAAAATATTTTCTGGTTTAATATCTCGATGAATTACCGGAGGCTTGAGATTTTGCAGATATACAAGTATGTCTAAAATTTTAACAGCTATTTGTTTAATTTCTTCTGCCTTAAAGCTGCGGATTTGTGCCAAAGATTGGGCATTAATATATTCTTGCACTAAACAAAAACCATCAGATGTAGCAAAAGAGCATATGTATTGAGGAATACCAGGATGATTAAGTCCTTGTAATACTTGAATTTCTCGTTGATGTGCCTCAAATCCAGACCAACTAGAACCTATCTGAGCAAAGCAAAACTGCTTTAATACTACCTGTTGTGCTGTTTCAACATCTGATCCTAACCAAGTAATTCTTCCTCCTTCTCGATTGCGTCCCAATTCTCGTAAAATTTGATAGCCATGTTCATGGAAATCTGGATAGCTATTCATAATTCAAGGCCAAAAGTATAATTAGGCAGGGTTGGGATGTATTACGTAAATACACTTAAGCTAACAGGATGCTTGAAAAGGCGATTTCTAATCGCAGGGGTTAGTATTAATTTAGATTTTTCAAACAACCTCTAACAATGTTCAGGAACTAAATTGCGATCGCACATAGCAACCAAGCCATAACCCCACTCCCCGTGGGCTTCTCTGCGAGACGCTACGCTTAAGTAAGCAAATAATTTCATCAATCAAACCAGATTCTTATACTATGATTAATATTCTGCTGTTGAATGGGCTACATTTACCTAACTTTGGGTCATTATGCCGAAACCTAAAAAGAGCGAGACTCCCTTAAATCTGAACGATCCGCAATACTACCTTAATCGAGAGTTAAGCTGGTTAGAATTCAATAACAGGGTCTTACATGAAGCTTGCGATATACGCACACCTCTTCTCGAACGCCTCAAGTTTCTCGCAATCTTCAGCTCTAACTTGGATGAGTTTTTTATGGTGCGGGTTGCTGGCTTAAAGCAACAGGTAGAAGCAAAAGTCACTCAGCTAAGCCCCGATGGACGCACACCGCAACAACAGCTAGATGATATTAGGTCAACTCTCTGTCCCGTAGTTGCAAAACAGCACCAACATTTTGAACAAGAACTCCGCCCCCTACTGGCCAAGCAGGGCATCCACATTCTCGATTACATAGATCTAAATGATAGACAGCGCAGTTATCTAGACGGCTATTTTGAAGAGCAAGTTTTTCCAGTTCTCACTCCTTTGGCTGTTGATCCAAGTCACCCCTTTCCCTACATTTCCAATCTCAGCTTGAATTTGGCTGTTGTAGTCAAAAATCCCGAAACTGAAGAAGAGTTCTTTGCTAGAGTCAAAGTGCCCAGCGTTCTGCCTCGATTTTTACCTTTACCGCCAGAGTTGAGAATTCAAGACAATGGCAAACCTACCCATTGGACAGGCGTACCTTTAGAACAAGCGATCGCTCATAATCTGGAATCTCTTTTTCCAGGCATGAATATCCAAGAATATCATCCCTTTCGCATCACCCGTGATGCTGACCTGGTATTGGAAGAAGATGAAGCAGATGATTTATTGTTAGCGATCGAACAAGAACTCCGCAAACGCCGCATGGGTGGAAGTCCAGTCCGACTCGAAATTCAACCCCAGACCCCCGAACCAGTGCGATCGCGTCTTTTGCAAGATTTGGATTTAACAGACAGCGATGTCTATGAAGTAGACGGTCTTTTGGGACTGCGGGATTTAATGTATTTTATGGCATTGCCACTACCAGAACTCAAAGACCCACCACGCCAATCTGTTGTACCATTACGCTTACAAAGATTAAGAGAACCAAGCTTAGATCCAGAAGTCTTAGAGGTAGACGAAGGCAACGACTTTTTTGCTGTGATTCGAGAAAAGGATTTGCTAGTACATCATCCCTATCAATCCTTTACAGCAACGGTGGTACGCTTTATCACCCACGCTGCCCACGATCCGAATGTGTTAGCGATTAAGATGACTTTGTACAGAACTTCTGGCGACTCGCCAATAGTCAATGCTTTAATCGCCGCCGCTGAAAATGGTAAGCAAGTATCTGTATTGGTGGAATTAAAAGCACGGTTTGACGAAGAAAACAATATTTACTGGGCAAGGCGTTTAGAAAGAGTTGGTGTTCACGTTGTTTATGGTTTGGTGGGGCTAAAAACCCACTGTAAAACTGTCATGGTAGTGCGGCGCGAAAAAGACCGAATGCGGCGCTATGTGCATATCGGCACTGGAAACTATAACCCCAAAACCGCACGACTTTATACAGACTTAGGATTGTTTAGTTGCCGCGAAGAATTGGGTGCTGATATTACAGATTTATTTAATTTCTTGACAGGCTACTCCCGGCAAAAATCCTATCGAGAAGTACTGGTTGCACCTGTGAATATGCGCGATCGCTTTCTCGCACTCATTCATCGCGAAATAGAAAATGTGCAAAATGGATTATCCGGGCGTATCGTTGTCAAAGTAAACTCCTTAGTCGATCCGCAAATTATCGCCACCTTATACGAAGCTTCCCGTATTGGAGTACAAATCGATTTAATAGTTAGGGGCATTTGCTGTTTACGCCCAGGACTAAAAGACATTAGTGAAAATATTCGCGTCATCAGCATTGTCGGTCGCTTTTTAGAACACTCTCGAATTTATTATTTCTATAACAATGGACAAGAAGAAATCTTTATCGGCAGTGCCGACTGGATGCGTCGCAACCTAGATCGTCGAGTAGAAGTAATTATCCCAGTAAAAGATCTAGATATTGCTAAAGATTTGCAAGAAATTCTTGGAATTATGCTCGCAGATAATCGTCAAGCCTGGGAGTTACAACCTGATGGCAATTATATTCAAAGACGCCCCTGTGAAGATTGTCCAGAAGCTAATTCACAAAAAACTCTCATGAATATGGCATTACCCTCAATTAATTAGTGAACAGTTATCAGTTTTTCTAATATGGCATTACCCTCAATCAATCAGTTATCAGTTTGTCTAAATAACTAAATTAAAAAAGAAAACTTCCGATACCTTAATAACTAACCAAACTGAGTTTTTTTTATAAAACTTTAACTTGTAGAAAAGTTATTTGATTAGTTTTCATCAAGACACACAAGTTATCAACCATAGGATAGAGTTAGGGCTGGTACATCTTCCCATAAACTAGAGAAATTATTGTGTGTCGTTTTGTTTGTCACTTAAATGTTAATGTTGTCCTGTGAGTCTTCTACCTTACGCGTTCTAGTGGTTGATGATCACGAATTGACCCGTTTAACTTTACAGTTGGCCTTCTCTTGTCAAGAAAATATTCAAGTCGTAGGGTTAGCTAGTAACGGTCAAGAAGCCATAGAAATGGTTAAACGTTGCCGACCTGATGTGATTATTCTTGATTTACAGATGCCGATTATGGATGGTTGGAGTGCATCTAGTCACATAAAGGCCATATCTCCAAATACCCGGATTCTTGCCTACTCCTCAGTAGAAGACGTAAATCACGAGAAAAAAGTAATGTATAGCTTTGATGATGTTTGCAAAAAAGATGTACCCACAAATGAACTTATTGCTTTAGTTAGACGCTTAGGTCAGCGTACAGAAAATAATTCGTAATTCGTAATTCGTAATGACGCTCGAGGACTCGCTAACGCTGCGCTAACGTAATTAAGTTTTGTAATGGGGATTTGACCCCAACACAAAACTTGCCGATTATGGAACCGGGGGACTTAAACCTACGGAACTTGTTAATTTGCTGGATAAATAATGTATCTGTATTGCTTGATTGAAGACAACACAATCAATTACCAAAATTTGCAGGGTATTATAATTGAAAAAACGTCGGTATAACTGTAAGTTGATAGTTAAACCGACGTAATTTTTAATATTTTTAATTCTCTAGTTCAGCTTAATTATTTCCCGCATCGGGAATCGTGCGTCTAAACTCATCAATTAACTCATCTAATTCTTCCAAAGCCTGATTGACATCAACTCTTAAAATACCTAAATTAGGGCGTTCTAGCAGACTCAGCAAATAATCACGCTTGCTTTGAACTACGGCAATTCGTTGTTTAATAGTTTGTACATCCATTATTTACTCCCCATTTTTAACTATGCTCTCAGTTTTAAGTTAACTTAAAACTTAGCACTCTAGTGGACTGTTTCAGCTATTCTAGTGCATTAGATTTAATAGGCGTAGGTTGGGTTGTAGTAAGATCCCGTAGGGTACGAAGTGAAACCCAACATGGATATCGGTGTTGGTTTACCCTGCGGGAAGCCGCCCTCCAAGCGTCTACGTTCCTCAACCCAAGTTGTTCATGGGGGAAACCACGCCACTTGCGCGGCTGCCGGGAAACTCGTCCAACGCAGTGGCTCCCCAAGTTCACACTGCCTCAACTTTGTAATACCAATTCTCTGAAATCCGTCTACACATTCAAACTCCGAAACCCATACTAAATAACAGTTTCTTAATTACGAATTACGAATTACGTTAGCGTTAGCGAAGCGGTAGCGAGGTACGAGCGTCAGCGGTAGCGAGTCCTCGATAGCGTTAGCGTTAGCGAAGCGGTAGCGAGGTACGAGCGTCAGCGGTAGCGACACAGGAGCGTCGCGTCATTACGAATTACGAATTACGAATTGGTATAAGACAGACTCCAACACAAAACTTGTCGGTTATAGAACCGGGGACTTAAACCCACGGAACTAGTTAATGCGATAATTGAGATTACTGGCTACAAGAGTAACTTAACAAACTTAGCGATCGCATAACTCAAAAAAACTCAAAATTACTAATGTATAAATACTATATAGGTTTCTTATTCACTATCTCACTGGTAACAATAAACTTAATTTTTCCTCAGTTGACATTAGCAGATATCAAAATTCAGCTACTACCATTAGCTCAAATGCCAGCATCAAGCAAATCTATTTCTCCCAAAGCTGCTTTAGAAAGATTATTTACTACCAAAGAAATACAAAAAGAATGGTTTGCAACTGAATTTTTAGCTCAGATTCCTCTGGAAAAGATGCAGCAAATAATTAACACCATAAAAACTCAACTAGGAGACTATCAAAATGTACAAAACAATGCTCAAGATTATCTAATTATTTTTAGTCAAGGTTCAGTTCCAACCAAAATAAATCTCAATCCCAAAGGACAAATTTCAGGACTATTATTTGAACCGCCACAAACTAAGCTAACTAGCTTAAAAGAAGCAACTACTCAATTTCAAGCGTTACCAGGTCAAGTCAGTTTTTTAGTTCAAGAAAACAAAACAGTATTAGCTGCCTTAAATACTAAAACACCATTAGCAGTTGGTTCAGCTTTTAAGCTAGCAGTATTGCAAGCATTAAAATTAGAAATTGCCTCTGGTAAAAGAGCATGGAAAGACGTAATGCAACTGCAAACAAATTGGAAAAGCTTACCATCTGGAATATTACAAACATGGCCAGATGGGGCATATATAACAGTGCAAACACTCGCGTCTTTGATGATTTCTTTCAGCGATAATACAGCAACAGATACATTAATTAACCTGATTGGCAGACAGCCTATTGAATTAGTATCACCCCGTAATCGTCCTTTCTTAACTACTCGTGAATTATTTATTTTGAAAGGTTCAGAAAATCGAGATTTGCTGAAACGTTATCGCACTAGTAATGAAACTCAACGCCGTGCAATACTTCAAGAATTAGCGAAAAAACCGCTTCCTAATGTGAGTGAATTTGAGGGTAATAATCCCGTTGCCCTTGATGTGGAATGGTTTTTTACTACCGAAGAACTTTGTGGATTAATAGAACAAGTTGCTGATTTACCTTTAATGAGTATTAATCCTGGTGTTGCTAATCCTCAAGATTGGCAGCGGGTAGCATTTAAAGGTGGATCTGAATCTGGTGTCCTCAATCTCACAACTTGGTTGCAAGCCAAGAACGGAAAAAGTTACTGTGTAGCCGCCACTTGGAATAACAGCAATGCACCTGTAGAAGAGTCTAAATTTATAGCTTTATATAGCGGAGTACTTGCCAAACTTGCTGCTAATAAATAGGGGACTTGCGACTTGCGACTTCTTTAATTACGAATTACGAATTACGAATTATTTAATCTGCACGTCTGTGCGTCTCCCTCATCTCGCACAGTCCCCAATCTCCACCATTACACTTTATCTTTTGCTGGCGGTACAATTTTGCTTTTATTTAAACCTTGGTCAATTAATTTCATAATTCTAAAATCCTCTTCTGGTAAAGGAGAACTATTACTGCCGAATAAACCGGCACTCACAGCAGGCTGCTTTTCTAAAAAAGAAAATGCTTGGCGAAATTGATGAGGTTCTGCTTTGATTGGTGAATCAAAATGGCAAGGAATAATCCATTGAAAATTCCAACTTGATACTTGATTAGCCCAATTAATAGTTTCTGCTGGGGCACGATTGAGAATCAGTGTTTGTAGAATGGGTGCAACAAATAAACGACCATCTCCGCGTAGGGCCTCAAACGATCGCTGCCAATTTTGTTGCCATTTAAAAGGGTACAATCCAAAATAAGCTTTATTTGAGCGTTCTGAGGCTTTGAGGGCATCAAGAATCACCTCACCTACTCCCATGACCTCTAACGCGCTTGGCCGAAAGTACAAAGCAAACAGCGAGATACGTTGCCATCCTTTAAGGCGATTTGCTGGATTGTCTGCAACTATATCAGAAGCTTTATCCTTGGCATGAAACAATAAAGGGTATGGATCTAATTGCACGATCGCAGGTGGTTCTGCTGGTACAGAAATCACCGAGTCTATCACTAAAAGAGTATGCGATCGCTTGTGAAAAAATGCAACTTCTGCAAACCGCCCCGGCCCCAAGTCAATGGGGCCCAGAATTGCGTAGTCAAACTGTTCACCAAAGGGAGCTTGATTACTATCTGCTGGCAACACCTGAGTGCGTGTTGGAGGAAACCCCAGCCAACTGAGAGGCAGGTTAAGTGGAAAACTCCACTGGCTAGGAGCAATGAAAACCTGTGCATTCGGAAAACGTCGAGCGAAGGGGCCAACAAAGACTTTATGCTCTAATCCAGAGATAGTTGGCAAGATAATATACTTAATATCACCGTGTTCTGCTACAAGTTCCTCAACAAGCCGAATACATTCTAGAGTCGGTGCAACAGGTGCGTAGACTAAAAGACCGCCTGTTTCCAGCTTGACAATAGTCATGCGGATGGGCACGACAACGTAAAAAATACCTTGAAGTTGGTCAAAAGTCCAGATTGTATCTTTAACTACTTCTTTACGGATTGTACGTCGTTTGCCATAGGGATAGATTGGCACAATTGGCCAGAAAGGCCATGACAAATCCTTGAGATGAATCTGTTCTGTATTTCCTACGCGTTCGTCATAAGCCACTCTGCAACCCCCTTTCTAGTTCCCGATGCTCAAATTGTTTTGATTCTCTTTCCTGAAGTTGGAGTTTAGCAAATTGTTTGTAATTCGTAATTCGTAATTCGTAATTCGTAATTCCTTGTGGGCTTCGACTTCGCTCAGCCCACGGGGAATGGGGAACTCGGGGCCCCCTCTGGGGATTAGGGGCAATGGGGAATGGGGAGGGGTAGCTACCGATCCCAAAACCCAAGAACCAGTTCTTCTATTTCATCCCCGGCAGCAACAATGGTCTGAGCATTTTATCTGGACAAAAGACGGGACACAAATTTTAGGTACAACTGCTACAGGGAGAGCGACTTGCGATCGCTTTGATTTCAATGATAAACGTCGAGATGAGTCTTCGATTCAAGTAGCTCGTCGTTTTTGGGTAGAAGCGGGCTGGCATCCACCCCAGTCAGATCCACGTCAAGAATAACAAACCTAATTAACGCGATCGCTCTTCATAGTCTTGAAGTAAACCGAAGCTTATGCAACACTTAAGATCCTTTGCTTCCAGGGTTCATTTGAGGAATTGAGACATGGCGCGTCTAGCACTGCTGAGTGTATCTAATAAAACTGGTTTAATCGACCTAGCCCGTAACTTGGTTGAAGAATTCGACTTTGATTTAATCAGCAGTGGCGGCACAGCCCAAGCACTCAAAGATGCAGGGCTACCAGTTACGAAAGTTGCAGATTACACGGGTTCGCCGGAAATTTTAGGTGGTCGAGTTAAAACACTGCATCCCCGAATTCATGGTGGGATTTTGGCACGGCGGGATGTTGCTGCTGATGTTGCAGATTTAGAAAATAATCAAATCCGCCCGATTGATTTAGTAGTAGTAAATCTTTATCCTTTTGAGGAAACGATCGCTCAACCAGGTGTAACATTATCGGCAGCAATTGAGCAAATTGATATCGGTGGCCCGGCGATGTTACGGGCATCATCGAAAAATTTTGCTCATCTAGCTGTATTATGTGATCCAGCACAGTATAGTGAATATCTGCAAGAGTTACGGCAAAATAATGGAGAAGCTTCGTTAGAATTCCGTCAAAAAGCTGCATTAAAAGGATTTTTACATACTGCTAGCTATGACCGCGCGATCGCCTCTTACCTCAGCAATCAATCTTTACAGCCAGAGTACACCATCTCAGGACAACAACTGCAACCTCTACGCTATGGTGAAAACCCTCATCAAAACGCCGGATGGTATCAAACAGGTACTACTCCGACAGGATGGGCAGCGGCTACCAAACTTCAAGGTAAGGAACTTAGTTACAATAACCTAGTTGATTTAGAAGCAGCACGGCAGATAATTACAGAGTTTACTGATAGTCCCGCAGTTGCCATCCTTAAACACACCAATCCTTGCGGTGTGGCTGTAGGTGACAGTATCAAGGAAGCTTACGAAAAAGCTTTCAATGCAGATGCTATTTCTGCCTTTGGCGGCATAGTTGCACTCAACCGACCGATTGATGCAACAACAGCCACTGAATTAACCAAAACGTTTTTAGAATGTGTAGTAGCGCCGGGTTGCGAAGCAGAAGCACAAGAAATTCTCGCCGCCAAATCTAATGTGCGAATTTTGATATTATCAGATTTGAGTAGCGGCCCCAAAAATACAATTAAAGCGATCGCAGGTGGTTTCTTAGTACAATCTGCCGATGATGCGATCGCAGATACTAGCAAATGGCAAATAGTCACCGAACGCCAACCAACACCCGATGAATTAGCAGAATTATTATTTGCCTGGAAAGTTTGCAAACATGTGAAATCGAATGCCATAGTAGTGAGTGGCGATTTTACTACTTTAGGAGTGGGTGCCGGTCAAATGAACCGCGTTGGCTCAGTGAAAATTGCCCTAGAACAAGCAAAAGACAAAGCCAAAGGTGGTTTTCTCGCCAGTGATGGATTCTTCCCCTTTGATGACTCGGTGAAAACAGCCGCCGCCGCCGGAATTACCGCCATCGTCCAACCAGGGGGAAGTATGCGGGATCAAGCCTCGGTTCAAGCTGCCAATGAACTAGGTTTAATCATGGCATTTACAGGTATACGTCACTTTTTGCACTAAGTTTTGGCTGTAATGTAAATGGTGCAGTTATCAAAGTGGCACTTAGTAAGATCCCCACTTGAGATTGTAAATGATATGGTTTATTTGTGTGTGAGGAGCAAGTTAAAAATAAAGAGCGTCTAGGGTGGAAACACGGCAACACTCCTGGACGCTTTTTAATTTGGTAATAAAAATTACCTTCCATAGTGCAGTTTTGGAAGTGTCACTCTATATACTTGCGCTTGAATTAAAGCAATGATATGGTTTATTTGTGTGTGAGGAGCAAGTTAGATAATAAAAAGCGCCTGGGGTGGAAACACGGCAACACTCCCAAGCGCTTTTTAATTTTTATAAGGGACTGGGGATTGGGGACTGGGGACTGGGGACTGGGGATTGGGGACTGGGGATTGGGGACTGGGGATTGGGGACTGGGACAAATCATGTACAGTTGTGATGGTTGACGCGGGGACGCGGGGACGCGGAGAGATTTTTCATCTGTGAATAATGAGCAGTTAGCAAGGATCTATCGTGTGGTGATACAGCAGATTGTGGGTAAATGAGGTACAAGTTTTAAGAATAAAGTCATATAACTTAGATCTTGCACCTGCCCAATCTCCCGCCAGAGAATAAATTCTCGCTCTTATTAGGTCAAGTCCACTTAAGTGGACTAAAATCTATGCTTTTTGTGAGATTTAGTCCTCTTGAGAGGACTTTTGCTATTAGCCATAGGTTTCTAACCTATGGCGGTTTTTGGGACTGGTGCAAGATATCAGATAACAAAAAACTTTTAACTCTGTTCCCTGTTCCCTTTCCCCTGCTGTAACTGTTAACTCATAACTGAAATCAGGTGCATATCAATCGATTAAATCAACAAATCCAGTTCATTGTCGAAATTGATGGGCTGAAACAGGTGATGCGCCAAACCTTGCTCATCGACGGTTCACGCCAAGAAAATAGTGCAGAACATTCTTGGCATTTGGCGATCATGGCGATCGCATTAGCGGAATATGCTGTTCCACATATAACTTGCATAATTAGGGCGGGCAAGATGCCCACCCCACAAGAGTTTTATTTAATTTGATTATGTAATTTAGATGTTTTTTAGCTTATGCTCCAAAAGAAGTTGATATATTTCATACGATCAAAATGCTATTGCTGCACGACTTGGTAGAAATTGATGCTGGTGACACATTCTGCTACGATATGCAAAGTAATCAAACCAAGGCAACCAGAGAAGCACAAGCCGCACTACGGCTATTTGGACTTTTACCAGCAGATCAAGCTAGTGAATTACGTTCACTATGGGATGAGTTTGAAGCCGGAATCACACCCTCAGCCAAGTTTGCCGCAGCTTTAGACCGCATTCAACCCTTGTTGCACAATCAGCAAACTCAAGGCGGTACTTGGCGTATTCATGGCATTAGGCGCGATCAAGTGATCAAAAGGGTAGCACCTGTAGAGATAGGTGCGCCAGAACTTTGGCCGTTTGTCCTGCAACTGATTGACGATTGTGTCGCAGCAGGGTATCTCAAAGAAGCTACTTAAATAATTCGTAATTCGTAATTCGTAATCGTCATTACGAATTACGAATTGGTATAAGACAGACCCCAACACAAAACTTGCCGATTATAGAACCGAGGGACTTAAACCCACGGAACTTGTTAATGCAAAATAAAAGCGATCGCCTCCATAAAACCTATCAAGGGAGCGATCGCTTTCAGGGATGTTGTTTGTATTCCAATATCATATGCTGTGTTAAAAAGCTGACAATCTTGCTAAAGATATATTAAGTGCATGTATCAATAGGCTGAATTTTTTACAGCACTCTAGCTGAGAGCTGGAGTTTGGACTAATTTGGATTCAACCAGCAATTAAGAGAACAGCAAGACAAAGTTACCCAACTTCCTGGAGAAACTGAGTCAAGTTGAATCATGAAAAAATCAGCCGAAACTAAGCAGCAGT